>Ga0315276_10002246_pt1 | contig 17620 bp, 6 predicted proteins | sample YL17G05_0_MG_FD_204542 | JGI IMG/M metagenome (GOLD analysis project Ga0315276, IMG submission 204542) | Sediment microbial communities from Yellowstone Lake, YNP, Wyoming, USA - YL17G05_0 | ecosystem: Environmental > Aquatic > Freshwater > Lake > Sediment | place: USA: Wyoming | collected... | reverse complement strand
CCGCTGTCGAAAACATCTCCAAAGCGAATCTGCCCAATCGTGCCGGTCAGCATATTCTGTGTCAACGGCGGATTGTCAAACACATTGAAGTTGCCCGGGGTATTGGGTACGATCCCCGATAATATATAACTACTGTCAACCCCGCCGGAAATTTTAACGTTATTTATTCGGCCACCGGAAGCCGGGCTGTCATCGCTAGTGCCGATCTGCTCGTCCGCGCCTAAATTGTATCCGGCCAGGATCAGCGAATCGATCATGTTACCACGGCTGGTCAGTTTGCCAAGCTCGCCCCGAACGCTGATCTCGGCACCGATCATATTTCCAAAGCTGATCTTACCGATATTCTCGGCAGCAACCATACCGCTGAAGCCGGCATTGGCAGCTTTGAGGTTGGTAAGATCGCCGCCAATAATGAAACTGCCCGCGACATTTGTCCCGGTAAGACTAATCGTCCCGGCATCTCCGTCAATCTGCACGATAGCGTCAAAATCACCCTTGCCGACCTTGAGACCGGCCAGACTGTCAGCCGTAAGCGTACCCAGGCCGAAACTGGTCGCCTGGAACTTTGCCACCTTGCCTTGCGCATCCCCCTGCCCCACGACGATATCGGTATCATCACCTATGACCCCGGCGCTGATCTTCGCCCCTTTGCCTAAAGTGTGGCTAATCGTTATATCGGCGCCATTGACGATATTGCCCAGCTTCAACATTCCCGTGAGCACCTCCACTTCGATGGCGTTGTCATTGTCTTCCAACCCATCATCATTCATATCGCCGTCCAGCGTAATATTTTTCAAAACGATGTTCTTGAGTATCCCACCGGTAATTTGTCCGATCCTTGCCCCACTTTTTGGCCCGGTCACGGTCAGCACCGATTTGGTACTTGTGTCCGACAGTTCGATTTTTCCTATATCGCGATTATTTCCGTCAACCGGCAGAACCGACGCGGTCCCACTACTCACCACAATCTGTATGATATTGTTGTTGGAATCGGTCCATAACAGCTTGCCGCCGCTAACCTGGCTGGTGAGAATCGATTGTCCTCTCAAGGTGACCGTAGTCTCAACCGGCCCGCCTCCGCTTTGATCGTCCGTAGTGACAACTACTGTCGGCGGTTGATCCATTGTCCTGGTATCAAACATATTGACCGGCATGAATGTTACCGATACCACCTGCTCCTGACCGGGTACGAGTGTGATATCATCGCTGTCATCATCCGGATCCAATAGCGTATCCAACGTGAAATAAAGTGAATCGACTTCTATCCCGGTCACCAGCAGATTACTGCTGCCGTCATTTCTGATGGTAAAGCTCTCGGTATCGCTGCTGCCCACCACCAGCGAGCCAAAATTCAGACTCTCCTTATCGATCGTCACATGGCCCGGAGTTGCCCCTGCTCCTGTCAGAGTAACCGTTACCGGGGATTCCGGATCATTACTGACAATGGTCACCGTCCCGCTGAAACTGCCTGTCGCACTGGAGGGCGTAAACTCAACACCTATCTGCCGCGTACTGCCCGGCCCCAGGATTATCTGACCCGAGGCATCTACCAGCGAAAACTCATCCGTATCACCCGTTAGCGTCCATCCGGTAATTGTCAGATTACTGCTGCCGGTGTTGGTCAGGGTTATCGTTTGTATTGCTGTCCGGCCCTGCCCTACCGATTCGAAATCAATCTGCCCATCGCCGGGATTACCCTGCGAGTCGGTAACATCCAGTTTCTGGCCGATACCTGTACCTATCAGGTTTACGGTAGTTTCTTTCAAGCCATTATCGTAATACCGGATATGAAGCTTATCCCATCCCACACCTGCCGCAGTAGGTGTAAACGTCACCGTAATCGTGTATGGATCGGAACCGTAAGCGAGAATTATATCGTCACTATCCTTATTCGGCAGGTTCTCCGGCTCGACGACAAACAGATTGGTTCCTGCTCCCGTTGTTATATGCTCGATTTGAAAACGCTCCAGACGCAGTTGGGCTCCCCCGATGTTCTTCACCTGGAAAGTTTTTGTGTTAGGACTACCGATATAAACATTGCCGAAATTCAACTGATGCGGATCCATCGGTTCACCCGTATCCATATTGATCAGTTCCACCAGCGGTATCTGGGGCACTCCCAGCCCGACCACTTCGATTGTAAATAACCGCTCAGCCAGATCGGGATCGTCGCTGGTAATAGCCAACATCGTTTCCAGGGCCACCGGGAACCGGTCATCTTCTTCTTCGCTTATCGACGGAGTATAGGTCAGTGTAACCACGACCTCATCGCCCGGGGTACCTTTGGGGGTCAAAACGTAGTCATCTAATACGGGCCATATCTCCAACTCAGGCGGTACGTTATTCTCCACAACACTCAGAATGGTCAAATCACTACAGCCGTTATTGCGAATTGTAACTTCTATCTGGCCGGACTGTCCTTTTATCACGCTGCCGAAGTCGATCTGGTCGTACTCCAAAGTAACAGGATCATAATCAGCGACAGATTCCCCATCGACCTCCACCCCTATGCGGGCACCGCTGACCCCGATACCTGACAGAGTTACGGTCACATACTCATTGTTAATGTTATTGCTGACGATACGCAGGGTATCCGAGAAGCCGTTTTCCCTGATCTCGGTAGGCTCAAACACAATCATCAACGTCAGGAAATCATCCGGCTGCAGAACTACATCATCGCTTGCCCCCACCATGTTTTCCGACGATATGTTTTCCTCATCATAGCTGCCATCCGCCTGATGCCTGCTGATCACCGCTCCAGCTACCCCGTCCTCGGCCACATTGAGAATACGAAACGCGGTTCCACCGAAACCCCATTCGAAAATGGTCAAGTCCGACTCGCCGGTATTGGTGATGATAAGCTCCTTTATCTCCAGCGGATCACCAAAAACCGTCTCGAGCCCTCCATTCCCACTGACACCCGAGTTTTTATCCCAGCCACCGTCGGTTGCGTCGGGATTCTCGGTATCTCCGGTGAACTCCCAAACCCCCACACCCGGATACAGGTTAAAATTCCAGCTTGCCCCCGCAAGAGTTATATTATCCAGCCGCATCGTGCCCGTACCGCCTATCACGCCCCCTGTACTCCTGGACAGTTCGCCTTGTATCGCCAGAACATGACCTCCTGCAGTCAGATCGTTTAGTGTCAATACCACCGACAGATAGCCGCTATCCTGGCTGTCACCTCCCACAATCCTGTAATCACCCAGACTCGTGACGTCCACCCCATCGACACTGACCAACAAATCCAGCGTCTCGCCGCCGGTCAACCGCTCACCCAGCAGCAACTGATAATCAAACCCTAAATTCACATTGCCTGGAGTGGCGACCGTAAATTCCTGCTGGAACTTGCCCGACAGATCCGGTATCCACCCGCCGTTGATGATCGTATCGTCATATACAAAAGACATTTCGTTGACGTCCATCCCAGTCTGGCTGTCAACCTCAACGTGCATACTCAATTCATAGAAATGCGCGAACGGATGTGTCGGATGAGTAGGCATATTCGTATGCACCACCAGCACACTATCATAATGCCCCGCCGGCACGCCTGTCGGATCGAATCTCACTACAAAACCTTTACTTTCACCTGATGCCAGAGATATCGGGAATTCCAGTCCCGGCGGCCACAGCGAAAACGGATTGGAGGCCAGATCACCGTAACCGCCCATCTCGATACCACAGATGGTCAGGTCCACCTGGCCGGTGTTGGTGACCGAAAACGATTGGTCAACGTAACTGATGGTAGTCGCGCCGAATTCCAGCAAATCGTCATTGATCGTTCCCGATTCCTCCGATACGACCATCTGCGGGATATCCGTTCCCGCCAGAAATTCCCGGATTCCATAGCAGTCCAGATGTCCCATATAATAGGCCACTATCGGATCGCTGTCCGAACCGGGCATAACGATCATCTCCATTATATTCGCTGAACTCCAGAAAACGTCGTTCTGGACGCTCTCCACATTGCCCAGCACCCCCCACACGCCGTCTTCCCAACGCATCGCAGCGACGTCGTGATTAAAACCGTTTTCGTCCCGTTGGGTCCATGCTACAGCGGGCCGCTTACCTCCGCTGCTGACCAGCTCCAGTTCGGTGTAGCCGTGATACGCCACCGTCGGCGTAAATCCCATATCTTCCCAGTGCGGCACGAAATTCGCGTTTCCGCGCGGATCTGCCGGTGCATTCATCCAAGCCAATATCTGACTATCCAGTACCGTATAAGGCACCGTCCAACGCCCCTCCGAACCACTAATCGGTATCACCCAGTGAATCTCAAATAGGTCCGGTACACCATCCGCCGGATCACTTGTATCCACCCAGTCGGTCTGGACCTCATACGTCGCCAGCCAGGGCAAACCACCCGGGCCTATCGCTATATCTGCCACTATCATTACCGTTGACCCAGGCATCTCTATCTCCGCCGCACCTTCACTGCCGGCCACCCCTAAACAGTCGATTCCCTGGGTAACCTTTATGTCCGAGCCATACTTGGTCCACTCATTATTATTCAGTTCATATACCGTGCAAGTGGTGTAGCCATCGCCAAGGAAAGCCGGATCTCCGTAATTGTAACCATAACTGTCAATAGTCGAATCCGGCCATACTTCACTGACGCCGTCCGGATCCTGCTCAGCATTGGCATACACCCGCAAATTTTCCGACCTGTTGAGGGCTGTCACCGAAAACGCCCGCGTACTTCCGCTACCGGCGCCCAACAGCGTCGCTATGGGCCGCTCCAGATCGGTCGGCTCACTGGCCAGTATCGTCAGATTATCGATCCACAATTCCGTCTCTCCGGTACCGCTTACCACGATCCGCACCGTATGCGAACCGGCTCCTATGTCTTCCGCCTCCGCCCGCACCCATGTGTACTCCTGATCGCTGTCATCGCCGTTGTACCACGCTGAAGAACTGGCCCACGCTAACGGCAGCGGATGATCGATCGGATCTTCCGAATCGCACTCCACAGCGTCCACAAACACCTGAATGTCCGCATCCCAACTGCCGGTCAGGCGATAACGAAAGCTGATCTGCATATCCCCGTCTGCCGCCTGTTGTATATCTTCTATGCGATACTCCTGCGATTGCAGTGCTCCCGTATCTGTCAGAATGCTGTGAATATTACCCTGGAAATTAAACGTCCCATTAACACCAGGCCCTACCGCAGTATTGCCGCCCACATTGCCATTCGGCGTCGAAGGAAACTCCCAGCGGCTGTAAGTGCGGTAGTAGTCTATTTCCACATCATCGAGATAAAACCAGCCTTGCGCCTCCGCGTTTACATCGCTGTTTGTTAGCGTCGCCACGAAGGAAAGCGTATAAGCACCATTCTGCAGCAACCCGGCGTTTATCGTAATTTCCTGCCAGCCGCTGGTGACCGTTCCCGCCCCCGTACCAGTCACCTGAAATGTTCCCAGATCCGTTCCGCCAAGCATTACATTCATGCTCAGCGTCTCACCCTCCGCTACATTTTGATCCACTTCAAGATTGTATGAGAAAGTTATCGTCGTATATTGTGAATCTGCCAGGTTGAGCGTCTGCGAAAACGACCCTGACATATCTTCTTCGCCCGCGACCCCGTCACCCAATGTCATTTCCAGCCCGTTACTGCCGCCCACACCCGTGCCGCCGCCCCCGTCATATCCCCCGTTCACTACGCCTGCGACATCACTTACATCGGCATATACCCAACCCTCCGCACCGGCATTAAAATCGTATGTGTCACTGTCGCTTAGGGTGCCCGCTACCGGGGTGGCCCGCTGATAGACCGCAAAGTTGTCCATCCTGGCACGGACAATCTGCTCCATTCCCATTTCAGTTGCCGATATCGTTATGCTGTCCAGCCCGATCGTGCCCGTCTCGTTGTCATTCGCATCCACCAACTCTCCACGAAGGGTAAGAGTATGCTCCCCGGGAGCCATTTCGGTAAATGTGTGATGATAATATCCTTGTAAATTGCTCGGGCCTCCTGTGCTTATAATCTCCAGATCGGTCCGGTCCACATCGTCTTGATTACCATCGAGTTCTACGAACAGGGCCAGAGTATCACCCGCTTCCAGGGCGGCCGTATCCAACTCATAATAAAAATCGACGGTTATATCCCCGGCCCGCGTAAACGTGTACGTCGCCGCCTGGGTCGCACCAGCCGGCCCCAGCGTCAACAAAATACCCTCATTACCGTCCACGCCACCCAGTACCGGCACATCGATATCAGCACATGTGTAAACCGCATTGGCTTCCGGCGGATCAGGCTCAGGCACCCACGCGGCAAATTCAGTCCCATTTATTCCGCCGTCATCAAATGTGAAAGACAAATCCGGTATCTCCTGCACCGTCGCCACCGCGTAAATACCAACCGTGTGCCAGCCGAACGACAAATCTAACGGCCCACCCGCAAAAGTCTTACTGTCAAAATGCCATTCCGTGGCGTCGCTGTAACCTATCATCTCACCGGCCGAGACCGTGGCGATTTGACCACAATCTACCCCGTCCACCACCAGTCGTATCTCCAGATCGATATTTTCTGAGCCGGGATTGCTGTCATCCCCTGGTATCCCCTGTGCGTCCAGTGAGTACGACAGATCAACATTGATGTAACCGTCATTTATCAACCTGAAGAAATGGTCCAGTTCTCCAATTATAGGTGTACCGGCCAAACCCGACACCGGATCGTCTTCGGGAACGGTAATCACTATCTCCACGCCACCGGTTTGATCGTCACCGTTGCTATTGACCCATAACCGGCCCGCTTCATCACTGGTGCCTCCTTCGACCAATTCCGAAATCTCACCATCATTGAACGGGTTCCAAAGGTCCCAGAAATACCACCCCCACGGTTCGTCATAGACGCGATTACCGTCATCATCATACTGCCCTTCGTTAACATCTCCATTGTGGTCGTCCCAGTTATTGTTCCATGATGTTCCATCCCAGTCGAACCCGTCGAAATTGGCGAAATAAGCCGCTTCTTTTCCGCCTTCCACCGGCAGGGTACCAAGGTCCGCATCGGCCCAACTGCCAACCACCGGATCCCAAAGCCGCGTGACTATCTGACCGGTTGTTACGCCATGGGACAAGACATCTTTCGTGTAAGCCAGCAGTATCGTCTCATTCGGACCTGCCTGAACCGATATACCTTCATTATTCAAAGTGCCGGTCGGACCCGAGGCAACGCCGCCGACCAGATTCCATCCCACCTCCGTCCACTTATAAACGTACGGCAGCCGCGTCAAATCGTCCAGATACGCCAGCAGCGGAGCTCCACTCACATTGGATTCAGGGCTCGGATCGCCACGAAGATCATGCACCCATCCGAAGCTGATATCGCTCACACTCGTATCGTTCGTCCACTCATCGATATCCCGACGGTACAGGTACAATTTGCTATTGTTGCCTCCGTCGGTATCCGGCAGCGATGCCATTACGTCCATTTCTGTGCTCGGATCACCGTCGTAGTCGATCACACCCATTTGAATTTCATCCCCGTATGACAGTAAAGTTGGGAAATTCCCGACCAACTCGTTGCCATTGCTGCCAGCCCCTCGGCCGAAATCCCGCCATGCATTCGTATCCCAATATTGCACAAGAATCTCATCATCGTGATGGGCTATATCCGACATGCTATCATGCCACGTGTACGCCATGATCATCTCGTCATTTGTCCCAACCAGCCCTGTCGGCATCCACGCTATGAGACCACCTTTGTTAGCTACTCCACGGTTGTTGGAATATAGCAGGTCAAACGATCCGCTATCGTAATGGCTGGCATAAACCGACATCAACGGCGATTCATAACCATCGGTCGGATCCGTCCTGCTGACCGTGTTTCTCTCGCCCTCACCAAACCCCTGCCAGACAATAAACGGTTGGCCCGAGCTGTCCAGATCGATCTTCGGACTGTAGTACCAACCCAAATCCGCCATACCTGCCCCAAGCCCCGGATCCTGGGCTATACCTGCTCCACTGGCACTGCCCGCGGCATACGACTCCCACACCGAGCCAGGGTGCAGAACCTTCACGAATACTCCCGCCTGGCCGGCGCTGTCATAATTCTCCCAGTTCTGCCAGTTCACCCACGTAACGATCACATCTCCATCGTCCGAGATCGCAATATCCGGCTGCAACGACATCGTCGAATCATTGCTGATTCCAAAATTGCCGTCATTGTCCGGGTCGCTGGCCGAGCCTGCCGGCCATTCTCCCCAGCTTTGACCGTTCCATCGCTTTACACATATATCTCCACCGCCCTGCCACGAAGAATTCATCCAGGCCACAATCGGCCTGCCTTCCAAATCTATGGCAACAGATGAGTCGAACGAATCCCCATCGTCATTGCTCACCCCGCCGGTCTTTTGTGGCGAGCCGTCCAGATCCCCCCCAAACAGCCCTACCTCATCGCTAATCAGCTCCGTCCACCCAAGATCACCATATTTCTTGACCACAATATCCCGCTGCCCCTCGCTGCTGTTCGGATGGATCGCCGTATAGGAAACAAATATCTCACCCATGTTAGAGATCGCTATGCTGGGCTTCTCGCTTGTAGGACCGCCGCTGGCCGAACCCAGATCGGCCCACTCATTCCCGTCCCACAGACTGACATATATATTCCCGCCGTCCACCCACGTCAGGGCAATCTCACCGTTAGGTCCAGCCGCTGCGTCCAGTTCGCTACCAGTACCTATCGCACCTCCAGGATCTCCACTGCCGGAACGAAGATCCCACCAGCCAATGTCTTCGCCGCCATATTGCCGGGCGTAGATCGGACCGCTCGTCTGCCAATGAAACATAACCCGTCCCGAACCGTTGCTAGGCCCCCCCACATATTCCTCCAATGTACCCTCCACCCAGAATATCACCGGATCGCCGTCCACACTCAACACCAATTCCGCCTCCGCCGCATCCGTCATAGGGTCAATCGAAACACCGCCTCCTTCCGCCCCACGGTAGCCGAGAATATCCCATATACCTGCCGTGTCCAGCAATAAGCGACGCTCCAGATTCTCCAACTGCAGTTTGGCCCTGCCGCTCGAACCAGCCGGCCTCTTACTCGCAAAAAGCCTCTCGTAACGACGTCGTATTTTGCGTAACATCGCTTATCTCCTGTAAAATGGTATTCTGTTGCATGCCAATCGGTTCATCGTCAGGGCTGCTTCAAGGTAGGAATATAATCAACTCGCGGGTTTTTCGAGGTCTGTCCGGCTCGAATGAACTCGCCGAACTCGCACCACCAGTAAACACAGGCGCAACCAGGGGATGGTCTCAAACGCCATGGCAACATAACGCATCCAGCAATTTTCACTCAGTTTACTATAATTCCTGGTATCGGTCAAGGCAATTATTGGCCACATCTCCTGAATTATAGGCCCACTCCTCCAGACGCCTGCTAACCGCTCAGCCTCTATGCTTGCTATCTTTCCTATCCTACCCTTTCTTCCCATCTTACCAGCCCCGCAGCAGAAAACACTTCATCGGACAGATCCCCTTTTTCGACACAACTGTTTTTGTCATAAGGAATTACAGTAAGCACCTCCACGCCGCTCGTCTCAGTTATTACCCGGGCATTGGTCTCCTGGGCCAGGTCTGCCTCATCTGCCTGATAGCCGTTGATGACAATTCCCGCGATCTTGAGCTTTTTTGACCGGCACGCCTCCACTGTCAGCAGCGTATGATTAATGGTCCCAAGTCGGCTGCCCGCCACGATCACTACCGGCAGCATCATATCAGCCATCAAGTCGATCACCCAATAATCCCTGCTAATCGGCACCATTACTCCTCCGATCCCTTCAACTATTACCGCATCGCTTACGCCGATCACATTGCTGTAGGCCAGCTCTAATTGCTGCCAATCTATTTCCCGCCCCGAACGTTCTGCCGCCACCGCCGGGGCAAGCTCCTCCATGTAGCGAATCGGATTTATCTGTTCCAGACTCAACGGGCTATCGACGCAATGAGCCAGAAACTCCGCATCGGCGCTAACCAGCCCTTCCCGCGACAACCTGCACCCGGTCGCGATCGGCTTAAATACCCCCACCCTCATGCCTTTCGCCTTCAACTGCCGGGCAATGGCCCCAGCCACCAGAGTCTTACCTATCCCGGTATCGGTACCCGTCACAAACAAACCCTTGACACGCTCAAATCGTCTTTTTTTTCCCATAGCAACAGCATAACACGGACCGCCCCAATTACAAGTAAATTAAGGTAGTTCGTCGTCCATTTTTTGTTGACAGGTGATGATTTTAGAGTATCTTTACTGTTATGCTAAAGGCTATTTGGTTCCAGACCATTGCGAAACTCACAATAACGGAGTTGGCTCATGACATCCAGATCACTTATAAGTTTGATATGCATTATTGTCGCATTTAATTCTGCCTGCCGAATGCACGTTTCCGCCGCTCAGGACCAAACCCCGTCCCGGGAGGACGCCAGGCTCGAATGGTTTCGCCAGGGGCGTTTTGGCCTGTTTATCCATTGGGGGCCGGTTAGCCTCAAAGGCACGGAAATCGGCTGGTCACGAGACAACCAGGTTCCGGTAAAAGAATATGACAACCTCTACAAGCAATTTGATCCGATCAAGTTTAACGCTGCAGAGTGGGTAACCATTGCTAAACAGGCCGGCATGAAATACCTGGTAATCACCGCCAAGCATCACGACGGGTTTTGCCTTTGGAACTCCAAATACACCGACTACGACATCGCCTCCACCCCTTTTGCCCGTGATGTAATCAAGGAATTAGCCGCCGAATGCCGCCGTCAGGACATCGTATTTTGCACATACTATTCCATCCTCGATTGGCATCATCCTCACTATCTGCCTCAATCCCATGGCGGTCCCGGCCAGCCTCTGGCCGAAGACCAGAAACCAGACTTCGACAGTTACGTCACCTACATGAAAAACCAACTCCGCGAATTGGTGCAAGATTATGGTCCACTGGGGATACTTTGGTTCGACGGTGAATGGGAAGACACCTGGAACAGTCAAAGGGGCGGGGATCTTTACAAGTATGTCAGATCGCTCCAGGGAAACATCATCATCAACAACCGCGTCGGCAAAGGCCGCGACGGCATGGCCGGAACCACCCAAACCAGCGAATACGCCGGCGACTATGACACACCGGAACAGCAGATCGGCAAATTCCAGATTGACCGCCCATGGGAAACCTGCATGACCATTTGTGAGCAGTGGGCATGGAAACCCGACGATCAGATGAAATCACTCAAACAGTGCATTCAAACTCTCGTTAAAACTGTCGGCGGTGACGGCAATTTTCTTTTCAACGTCGGCCCTATGCCCGACGGCCGCATCGAACCTCGCCAGGCTAGTCGCCTCCGCGAAATGGGACAATGGCTCGAAAAATACGGCCCAAGTATTTACGGCACACGAGGCGGCCCCTTCAAACCCGGCCCCTGGGGCGTGAGCACATACACGAATAATCGTATTTATCTACACGTTCTCGCGTGGGACGGCCAGGAGCTGACACTTCCGCCGATCGATAAGAAAATTGTGCGTAGCTCGCTCCTAACCGGTGGCCGGTTAGAATTGAAGCAGACGAAAAAAGATATTGTTGTCACTGTCGGACAGGACGACCAGATGGAAATCGATACTATCGTGGTTCTGGAACTTGATGGTCCCGCGGCCGAGATTGCTCCTGTGAGTTTGCCCTCGCTGTCCCTGGCTTTTAAGAAGCCGGCCCAGGCTTCCAACGTACACGGTAATATGCAGCAGTATGGCCCGATGATGGCTTTTGACGATGATGATGATACCCGCTGGGCTACCGACGCCGGTATAGACAAGGCATGGCTGGAGGTCGATCTCGGTGAACCCCATACGATTAATAAGGCTGTCATTTGCGAAGCTTACGCCGGACGGGTGCGAAAGTTTGAATTGCAGTATAAAGTTGACGACGCATGGCAAAGCTTTTATCAGGGTACAACTTTGAGTGAGCGTACTGTTTTGACATTCAGTCCAATTACCGCCCAGCACGTTCGGTTGAATATCCTGCAGGCCGCCGAGGGGCCGACTATTTGGGAATTTCAACTCATGCGGACCAAAGATGCCGGTCGATAAATAGCACCATTTCCAATGGACATACCCACACCGAATGAGAATGTCAGGTACGATGAATTTTTTATATGATTGGCGGTGGTGTCATGATTATGAAAAAGTCAAAACTTAACCTGATTATCGATGCGTTGCTGTTGCTGTGTATTGCTGCCATTGCAGGAATCGGCTTATTGATCAAATATGTGCTGGTCCCTGGCTTTCAGCGGTGGGAAATCTACGACCGAAATGTGAACTTGTCCTATTGGGGGATGGACCGCCATGAATGGGGATCCATCCACTTCACAATCGCATTGACCTTTCTCGTTTTGCTTATAATCCATATTGTTTTGCATTGGCCTGTGATTATCAATATTTATTGCAAATTGATCCCGAATAGTCTCGTACGCCGTGTTATTGCGGTAATCATAATCTGTTTGGTAATACTATTGGTCATTTTTCCTCTTTTCGTTGAACCGGAAGTCCAGGAACGCGGCCCTGGAAATATCCGTGGCTGGCTCCAGCGGTGAAGTGCCAACATATAACAACCGTCAATGAAATCACGACGGGTTTGCTGTTTTTGTCTCAACAAGGTGAGACCTTTTTGGGTGTGCAATGAGCAGGAAACACCAGCAAAGTGGTGCCAGGTTCGGCCTTGCACATCATATCTGCTTATGTAACAAACAGATACAGTTTTTTGTCGGTTTCAGTGGAATGTTCTCGCAGGAGGGGAGTCATTATGCTATATTCCAATATGCAGCGAAGTATATGAATTCTCAGATAGTTTTGTGTAGGATTATGTTGGTAAACTTACAGGTTTGAATTTATATGGGAAATTCAGGTTTATGAATAGCGGTTGCAGATTAAGGAAGCTTTTCTTCAAGGGGGTATTTTGTGTATATCTGTTCGTGGTCGCTCAATACGGCTGCGATTCCGGCCACCAGATCAACTCGGTGGACAAAGATGTATATAAAGTAATCGAGGAGAAATGGGACAAGAGTTTCGCAGGTCGATCGGATTATAAGATCGACTTTGACGCCGAACCCCGCGGCGACTTGGCAATCGAAGAATTGATTGGAGAAACCGGTGTGCTGGGCCTGTCCGACGCGGTTGCGTTTGCGACCGGTCACAGTTGTCTTTATCAGGAGGAAAAAGAAGTTTTTTGTCTTCAGGGCCTGGATATGATCCTTGCGAATCATAATTTGTTTGCGTTTCCCGACAAGTCAGGGGCGGGGGTGGTTACAAAGGGGAACGGCAAGGCGGTTGCAGATAAGATGTTGACCACGGCAGAGTTGGCTGAGGTGTGGTCCGCGGTTCTCACCGAGGCACTGCGTAAAGGAACGACATCGCAACTGAGTGGCCTTTTGGCGCAGCCCTTGCCAAACAAAATAAAACGGGGGGACGACCCAGGGGACATGACACAACTTGACAGGGACGCCCTGTACCAGCTCCGTTCGTTCAATCACTTTCAAAAGAAGTTTGTGGTATGGATTAAGAGTGGTTACTATCGTGTTCTGCAGGGTCAGGATGGGGTAAAGGCCGCGATGGAAAATCACAAAACCCTGGAGGAGACTTGTGAAAATATGGGAAAACTGCTTGGTGCCGGCCGAATACAAAAATACGATCTGGATCGGGCGTATCAGGAGAAACTACAGGCGTGGGAGAAATACCTCAGTGCCAAGGGTAATTACGAACAATTGCTGGACGAATTCAAGCTGGAGATTGGAGCACCTGTTCGCACGGAGTTTTGTCTGGATGAGAAGGAACTGGATATATTGCGTGAGGCCGGCGCATCGCAAGAGTCGCTTTCCATGGAAGAGTCAATAGAAAATGCGTTGGATAACCGCCTGGACCTTGCCAACCTGGCCGATGAGTTGACTGACCGGCTGCATAAAGTATTTCGAACTGCCTACAATCCGAATGGCCGTTTGGATTTTATCGACCACAGCCCAAAGGTCTCGGATGAGCAATTAGAGCATCCTTCGCTGGAGTATCTTGAAAAACAGTTTAATCTTGAATTCAGCGAGGATATGTCGTTCGATCAGTTGAATGAGCATAACGAGTTTCGCAAGGATATGATAGCGTTGTCCCGGAAATATAGGGAATACGCCCAAAAAGGCAATGAGATTATCATGGATGTGCGAAGGGAATATCGAGATATTGAGGAAGCAACTGAACGTTACCGGTTGCAATTGGAAAGCATTAAGCTGGCCCAAAAACGAGCGAATGATAGTTTTGCGCTTTTACGAAACAATCTTGGCAACGTAGGCGATGTACTGCGTGCCCAGGACGATCTGCATAAGGCGAATATCGGGGCAACAGACGCGCTGGTGGATAACGCCATTGCCATCATACAGATTCATGTTCAACCGGACGCTATGTGGCGCAAGTGGGATTGGAAAAACTAAAACTATCATGTTTTTTGCCATAAATGATGTCAACATCATAAAAAAAAAGGTTTGACTTTTCTGCCAGGTCGGGTTATTTTACACAGCATTGGTTGAATTTGATCGTAAATGCTTGACAACAGGAAGAAAAACAGGGCGATGGTTGGGTGTTCCTCGACTGGAAAGCCCCCGCCGATGGGGGGAAAGTGAGCGCGTATAAGATTCAGCGCCGGGAACGACCCGAAGGCGCGTGGCAGGATGTTGCCACGGCAATCGAGACAGAATCAACTTTGGGTTGACCAGCCCAAGGGCAAAGAACTCGAATATCGCGTTATAGCAATCAACAAGGCGGGCGAAGGACAGCCGAGCAATACTGTGATGGCGGTTTTGTAAAATTACATCGTGGCATTGCAGGCTATTGCCTTTCATAGATTTTTGTTGAAAGCATACCTGTTTTACTTTATCTTAACTTTTAGCAAAATTAAATATAGCAAGGCGATGAGGTTCGCCGAACAACCGCCTGTAAAAAAAGGATGATAACCTCTACCAGTAAAGGTAGAGGTTTTTTTTGTTTTGAAAGGACAGAATTATGAATGTTAAAGTTGATGCCGTTCCGCTAATTGTCGGCAGTTTGGTATTTCTGGCAAGTATTGTCTCTCTTAGAGTAGGACTTTCTGTTGCCATTATAGAAATTCTTATCGGCACCGCAGCGGCTTATTTCGGTCTTCAGGCAGAAGATTGGATGTTATATATTGCCGGTTTTGGCGGCATTGTTCTTACCTTTCTGGCAGGGTCCGAAATAGACACTCATCTTATGAGAGAAAAATTTAAGGAAAGCTTCCTCATAGGTACTTCTTCTTTTCTGGTTCCTTTTGCAGGAGTTTTTCTTTACACTTTTTTTATCGCGCATTGGACATTACAGGCATCCCTTATCGCGGGAACTGCCCTTTCCACGACATCGCTTGCGGTCATCTATTCGATACTGGTGGAAACAGGTCTTTCAAAAACTGGAATCGGCAAACTTCTTATGGCCGCCACTTTCGTTACCGATATGGGTACCGCCATTGCCCTGAGCGTCCTTTTCGCCAAACCTACCATCTACACCGCCGTTTTTCTTATCGTCTCGATTATTGCCATAGTATTCGCGACAAAATTTTCCCATCTTGTTTTTCACAGCCGCACTTTTAAAAATAAAGTCATTGAACCTGAGATAAAATATATTTTCGTGCTGTTGCTGCTGTTTATGTATTTTGCAAAGCTGGGTGACGGGCACGCTGTCCTGCCCGCGTTTTTTCTCGGATTGATGATGTCAGGCCACTTCAAGGAGACATCTGAAACAAAAGTTGTTAGAAACCGCCTGCGAACCGTTGCTTACGCTTTCATTACGCCGATATTTTTTATCGTCGGCGGCTTAAAGGTTTCAGTTCCGATGATTATCGCAGCGTTTGGCCTTTTTGCGATTCTTTTCATTCTCAAAATTGCTGCAAAATTTCTTGGCGTTTATTTCCTTGCCAAAAAATACATCCCTCACGGCAGTATGTACACAACTCTTCTTATGAGTACCGGCCTTACATTTGGAACGATATCGAGCGTATTCGGCCTGACAGCAGGCATCATTAATCAGACGCAATATTCGATTCTTGTAGGAGTGGTCATAGCAAGCGCTGTTATACCAACGTTTATCGCACAGAAGTGGTTTATGCCGGTCGAAGAGGAAGACTTTGTTGATTTGGAAAACGGAAGTTAACGAATTAATCAGTTTTGACAATATTGCAGTTATCGTTTATTAGTACTTGTATGGCTCAAATGGAAAACAATCGATTATCAGCAATGAAATTTATTATACTTCTCGGGTTTGTCAGCCTGTTTGCCGATATGACTTATGAATCGGCTCGCAGTCTGGCTGGGCCATACCTAACGATTCTCGGCGCAACCGGAATGATTGTCGGTATGACGGCAGGAGCGGGAGAATTGCTCGGATACGGATTGAGAATCCTTTCCGGCAGGCTCAGCGACAAAACCCGCCAGTACTGGATGATTACCATCATCGGCTATGCAGTAAATTTGCTGGCTGTTCCGCTGCTGGCATTGACACATCACTGGCAATCGGCGGTTGTGCTGATGATGGCAGAGAGAATCGGAAAAGCGATTCGCAGCCCGGCACGTGATGCGATGCTTTCATGCGCCGCAGGTACCGTTGGCAGGGGATGGGGCTTTGCACTGCATGAGGCAATGGACCAGATCGGCGCAATGACCGGGCCGATTATCGTTATGATTGTTCTTGCGATTAGCGGTTCTTATAGATATGCCTTTGCGATCCTTGCGATACCGGCAGCATTGGCGATGGCCGTGCTTATAATGGCTAGAATCACTTATCCAAGGCCGCACGAACTTGAAGTCGGCCATGAAGAACAAAAAACGACAGGCAAATTGCCGAAGGTTTTCTGGATATATCTGGCTGCTGTCGGTTTGGTAGCCGCCGGATTCGCCGATTATCCGCTGGTCGCGTTTCACATAAAATCTCACGGCATCTTTGCTGATAAATGGATACCGCTGCTTTACGCCTTTGCGATGGGAGTTGACGCTTTAGCGGCTTTGGCTTTTGGAAAGTGGTATGATAAAAAGGGTATGCTTGCACTGGCAGCGGCCGTAGCGGTTTCATCGGTGTTTGCTGTTTTTGCCTTTTCGCTATCACCTGCAATGATTATTGGCGGGGTTGCTTTGTGGGGCGTTGGTATGGGCGCACAGGAATCGATTATTCGCGCAGCGGTTGCCGATATTGTTCCCAGAGACCGCCGGGGCACGGGCTTTGGTATTTTTAACGCCGGATATGGTATTGCATGGTTTGTGGGCAGCTCGATTATGGGCGTTCTTTATGATTTTTCACTTGCCACTCTTATCGTTTTTTCAATTTTGTCTCAGATGGCTTCACTGCCGCTGCTTGTTTTTGTCCGCAAAAAACTCAACGACGAAAATAGGAGGTAAGGCATTGCAGCTTTACATCATGGCATTGGAAAGTGAAGAAATGGCAAAAAAAGGCCAAAAAGCTTATTTTTGAGCTAAAAACGGGCATTGGATGGTTACAACGTGCCATTGTCGGCTTACGTCATGCCGTTGTAAGGTTACATTGAGACATTGTTAGCTTACATCGAGGCATTGCGGCTTTACATCGTGGCGTTGTAAGGTTACATTG
>Ga0315276_10002245_pt1 | contig 17628 bp, 17 predicted proteins | sample YL17G05_0_MG_FD_204542 | JGI IMG/M metagenome (GOLD analysis project Ga0315276, IMG submission 204542) | Sediment microbial communities from Yellowstone Lake, YNP, Wyoming, USA - YL17G05_0 | ecosystem: Environmental > Aquatic > Freshwater > Lake > Sediment | place: USA: Wyoming | collected... | reverse complement strand
CGCTTGGGACGCCACCTGAGGTAGATGGGTGATGCAAAATACTTGATGGAACGCACCGAGCTTGCGCAGTCTCGTTCCCATAGCTGCAGCGACTGCCCCACCCACGCCCGTATCGATTTCGTCGAATACCAGGACCGGAACCTGGTCCATCTCGGCCAACACCGTCTTGAGCGCCAGCATGATGCGCGAGAGCTCCCCCCCGGACGCCACGCGCCCCAACGGTCTTGGCGGTTCCCCAGGATTGCTTGAGAGAAGGAACTCCACTCGATCGCACCCAACCGGACCGAGCCCTTCGGCCGACTCATCGCTCGAGACCGTGACCTGAAAGATGGCCTGCTCCAATTTCAACGCCACCAGCTCCGCTCCCACAAGCATCGTCATTCGTTTAGCCGCATCCACTCGTTTCGTGGACAGTTGCTGTGCCAGCGTGCGGAGACGTCGTGCCTCTTCGTCCAGCCGCGCGGTCAATTCAGCGGTTCGCTCTTCACGATTCTCCAAGAACTGCAGCTCCTCCTGCACCCGTCTGCCTGTCACTAATACCGCCTCGACCGACCCTCCATACTTTTTCTTCAACCGTTGAATCAGCTCGAGTCGGTCCTCTACGACAGCCTGTCTGTCTGGGTCTGGGTCTGCCTCTAACTGTTGCGCATAATCGCGCAGCCGCCCGGCAAGGTCTTTGAGTTGGATCGCCGACTCCGTAGCCACCTGTTCACAATCACCCATCGCCGGATCGGTCTGGGTCAACTCTCCTAGCATCCGCCCGATCCGTTCCAGCCTGGTGAGAACAGCCTGCTCATCCGCCTGCAACTCAACATGCGCCTCGTGGGCCAATTCCCTGAGCCGATGCGCATGCACCAGTCGCTGCCGCTCGGTACGCAGCCGCTCTTCCTCATCGGGCAGTAGACCGGATTGTTCGATCTCCTGAGCCTGGAATCGCAACATATCCTCGAGTCTCGCACGACCGACGACTTCAGTTTTCAAGGCATCCAACTGTGTGCGGAGTCCCTTCCATCCCTGGTAGGCCTGCTCGTAATGTTCACGTAGTTCATGAAGGCGTCCGAACGCATCGAGGGCATCTAATTGTTTGGCCGGGGCCAACAACGATTGCTGCTCATGCTGGCCATGGATATCGACGAGGGTGCCCCCGAGTTCTTCGAGCACACGCAGGGGACAGAGGCTGCCGTTGACGTATACTCGATGGCGACCCGATCGGGACAGCACACGCCGAAGAATCAGCTCCGACTCGTTCTGACCGATGATGTCTTGTAGCCGAAGGCGCTGAATGAGCGGATGGGTGTCTGGAAGATGGAAGGAAGCTTCGAGCTGCGCCTCGTCTTCTCCGGAACGTATCTGGTCGGTCGAGGCTCGTCCGCCGACCAAAATGGTGATGGCATCAATGAGGAGAGATTTACCGGCCCCGGTCTCCCCGGTCAAGACCGTAAACCCGGTCTGGAATTGGAGACTGAGCTGCTCAATGAGCGCGAAATTGACAATGCGCAACTCGGCGAGCATTGCGGGGGGGTGGCTACATTCCTTAGGCTGAGCCAGCTGGTTGGGCCAGCAGGGAATCGATCATTTCCTTGAACTGTCTCTTCGGTCGCGCCCCAACGAGTTTCTCCACGACCTGACCCTTCTTGAAAAACAGGATCGTCGGGATACTCATGACCTGATAGCGGCCTGCGACTTCGGGATTTTCATCGGTATTGAGCTTCCGTACCTTTATCTTCCCCGCGTACTCTTTGGCCAACTCCTCGATGATCGGAGCGACCATTTGGCAGGGACCACACCAGACGGCCCAGAAATCCACCATCACAAGTTCAGAGGCTTTCATGACGTCTGCGTCCCACGTTGCATCTTCGACCTTCAGCGCATCACCTGCCACGTCGCAATCCTCCTTGGCTGAGCACACCGTGAACTTTAGAATCGGTAGGTCATCGTATACCAGCCCTCTTTGAGGAGTCAAATCCCTTGGATGGCCACATAACTTGAGCAGAAGCAGCCCGACGGAAGCAGAACTCCACCCCGAACCCACAGGGATGCCGCAAAGACAGCCAGCCTCAGACTGAGCATCGCATGAGCCGTTCGCCACAGAATCTGCTCACCGTCCACTCCCACCCATCCCAGGCTGGGACATGGGCGTGAGCGATTGTGGCCTGCCATACGGCCCTCCCGGCGCGGCCCACGGCAGACCTCTCTCCCCGACAAGCAGCGGGCTGAGAATGCTTCGGACCACCGCCGTGCCGAAGTTTTCCGTCCAGCCGATCCCGGTCAGGCTCAACATGAAGTTATACTGGGCACGGTCTGGGAACTGCAGATAGTAGAGCCCCAGCGACCAACACTTGCAGGGATTCTGGTAGAGGGCGACGACGTCATACTCCGAGCTCTTGCCGATTTTCACATCGTAGTAGCCCTTGGCTCCAATTGTCCACCCCCATGGGGTTCGAAACCCACCGCCTGCTGTGACAAATTGAATTCCAGCGGTTGGGGCATAGACCTCATTGAACGAAATCGGATTCCACACGTCTCCGCGACGTGGACGATTACCATCGTGCGTGTAGCGCTGTCCCACTTCGAGATACCAGTAGTTGGACTGCTGAACCCGGAAGTCAGTGTTGAATTGACTCATCATGGGTTGGTATGGATCGAAAAACGCATCGATGGTCAGATACTGGTTGATCGCGGGCTGCTGACCGGTGCCAACCCCTGCGCCTCGGCCAAACGCGGCACCCGCTAACTGAGCCTGCGTGAACTGAGGGGTCGTATTACCAATCACGGCTCGCATCCAGAGGTCGGACAGTTTCTTGCCGTCAACGGCCACCGTTGCCGGCTGTAACGGCTGCGTCACTGTCCCTGCAGCCGGAGGAACATTCGGGTTAAAATTGGCGGCTGAAGTTTGCACGGCACCGACGCGATAGCTCTGCGCGAGCGTCAGGTCCAACCAGTTAAACGTGCGTCCATTGATCTCCCGCTCGAGGAGACGGCTGTGCAGGGAGTACGTCAATAAATTTTTCATCGGCAGATCGTCCACCTGATCGATCTGGTTGATGTTGGACTGGCTCGTGGCCGGAACATACTCATAGATGACGCCCGGCTCGATTGTGTGGAGCAGGCCCCCGCCGTCTGAGAGGCTAAACCGGCGGCTCAATTTAGATGTTGCATCTAACGACGCCCAGAACGTTTCGCGAGTGAAAGATTGGTCGGTAGAGACCCCTCGCGAGTAGTACACCTCGCGGAACTTCACTTGGGGGGTGAATCCCACCATATGCCCGACATCTATGACATCGGTCGAAAGGCTCGGCACCAGATCAAGCCGGCCCTCCTTGAAGCCTTCCTGCCGGTTGAAATAAACGACGTTGGTATCCAGACCAAACAGCAACGGCCCACCGAATGGCGCCGTATTCGGTAGCGCATAGCCGACTTCCGGAAGTCGCTGAAACGTATCTTTACCGCCGTCCTGCAACGGTTGCAAATACTGGCCAAGGACATACGCGTTACCGTAGGCCAACCGTTGAGTCGCCAATAGGTTCGACTCCCCACTGGGCGCCGCACGCAACGCGCCCGAGTTACTGAGCTGTTGGTAGTACTGCGAATCCGATACGAGAGCAATCTGGGCACGGACCAGTAGATCCGGCGTCACCTGTTGCGTGTGGCTGCCGCTCAGCATCCCTCGCAGTTCTCTCGCTTTGGTGTCGTTGGGATCTCCTGCATTGTTTTTTGGCACCTGGGTTTGTTGCAGCGCGCTCAGAAACCACTGGCCGCTCGATTTACGATCCAGCTTATAGCGATACTCGAAGTCGCTCCCATAGCCGAGGCTATTGTAGTAGTAGGGAGAAATCGTCAGATCCTGGCTAGGATTGATGGCCCAATAGTAGCTTTCTTGGAGATGGGTGCCGAATCGATTGTCCCACCCGACATTTGGAATGAGGAACCCACTATGTCGATTCGAGAGCGGATACGTCAACGTGGGAATAGGAATCACCGGGACATCGTTCACACAGAGCCATCCGCCGGTAAAGGCCACGCTGTCGCCGGCGTTCAGGTCAAGATCCTTGAACTGAAACCGCCAGGCCGGTGTCTCACCTTCCTGCGCATCGCAGTTCGTAAACCGGCCCTCTTTCACCCGATAATGGTCCTCTGAAAACCGCTGCAGGAGGCGCCCCTCCACCGAGGTATTCGAGGATTTGAGATAGACCTGTCCATGCGTGACCACCCCAGCCTCAGTATTCACGTTGAGTTCCAGCCGTTCAGAAGCGAGATCGGCTTGCGGGTCGATGAGTCGGACGTGGCCCGTGGCAATCAATACGCCGGGCAGAGCCTGGATGGTCATATGATCCGCCGTCAGACGCATGGCGCCCTGTTTGACCACCACCGAGCCATCGGCTTCGTAGATTTCTTGTTCCTGAAGATAATCGATTCGTTTTGCAGTGATATCGAGCGGGAGCGCACTGGGGGATGTCGTCGTCGCTGCAGAACCTCCCCCAATTTCTGCAGCACTTCCTACCAGCGGAAACAGCAGCCCCAGCAACAACCAACCAACCAGGCGCATCCACAGCCGCGTCGCGATGCCTGCCATGTCAGCCCCGAAGCGGCGAAAGCCCACAGCCACGGAACCATGCTTTGCACTCTCCCACGAGCATGAGCGATCCCGTCACACACACCAGACCGTCCGGCGTCGCCAGCTGTCTGGCCAATGTCATCGCATCACTGAGCGACGGCACGACATGCGGGTGAGGCAGTAGACCTTCGAGCGAGGCTCGGAGTTCCTGAGCGGTCGCAGAGCGTGGGAGGTCCGCCTGCGTCAACACCACCTCATCGACAAGGCCTTTGAGCGGTTCGACAAAGCCTCGATGGTCCTTGTCGCGCATCATTCCAAGGACAAGGACTGCAGGGCGGGACGGATGAGATCGGTCAGAGCGCGTGAGATAGTCAGCCAAGACCGTGGCGGCAGCCGGATTATGCGCGCCATCCAGCAGGATCGTCGGACGGTGATCGACCACTTCCAATCGTCCGGCCCAGTTGACCGTGCGCAGTCCCTCACGCACCGCCTCGGCCGTGACAGCAATCCCGTGAGGGGCCGCCGCCCCCAAGAGCGCCAGCGCACAGGAGGCGTTATCAAGTTGGTGGCGACCTTCCAGGGCACAGGTCAATCCGTCATATTGCATACCCAGGCCGCGATAGGAGAATTGCTGTGGCGTCTCTCCCTCTGTGCGAAAGTCCTCATTCACACGAAACACCGGGGCATGCTGTTCCTGTGCCACCTGTTCGATCGTCCGCCACGCCTCGTCCTCGAGGCGCCCCAGCACCACCGGCACCCCCTGCTTGATAATGCCGGCCTTCTCGAACGCGATCGATGACAGGGTGGTCCCCAAATAGTCCTGATGATCGAGGGAAATCGTCGTCACTGCACAAGCCATGGGCATGACCACGTTGGTGGCATCGAATCTACCGCCCAATCCAACCTCCAACACTGCCACATCGACCCTTGTCTCCGCAAAATACTGAAATGCCATCGCCGACGTATATTCGAAGAAGGTCGGCGACAGATCCGGCTGAGAGAGGGTCTGAAGTTGTTCGGTCAATTGGGCCACCTGCGATTCAGCAATCATCTCGCCATTCACGCGGATCCGCTCTCGAAACTCCACGAGATGGGGCGAGGTATAGAGCCCCACTCGATAGCCTGCCGCCTGCAACACAGCAGCGGCCATGGCCGCGGTGGATCCTTTTCCGTTCGTCCCGGCGATGTGGAGCGTGCGGTACCGGGTCTGCGGCATGCCGAGTCGCACCATCAACGCCGTCATCGTCTCAAGACCCAGTTTGATGCCGTGCTTTTGCAGACGATACAAATAGGCCACGGCAGAGAAATAGGTCATGGTGTAACCAGGCAGGAAGGAGGCTAGCCAGGATTCTTTATGAACGTCGTGACGAGGCGGTCGAGACCGAATCCCACCGAGACCTCTCGAAAGCAAGGACGACCCAGGCACATGCCCTGGGGCCCGTCGAGGAGTCCGAGCGAGAACAGGCTCGCTGGGCGAGAGGATCGGCTGCCGCAGTACACATTCATGAAGAGTCCTGACTTAAAAATGGGCGACGAGGGTGCTTAAGGTTTCTTTCAGCTGCTTGCGCTCGACAATCATATCGATCATGCCATGCTCCAACAGAAATTCCGCTCGCTGGAACTGATCAGGCAGCTGCTGTTTGATGGTCTGCTCGATCACGCGGGGACCGGCAAAGCCGATCAACGCTTTCGGTTCGGCCAGAATCACATCGCCCAACATGGCGACGCTCGCGGTCACACCCCCGAACGTGGGATCGGCTAACAGACAAATAAACGGGAGTTTGGCCTCGCCCAGCTTGGCGACAGCGGCAGAGGTCTTGGCCATCTGCATCAGGGAGAGAATTCCCTCTTGCATCCGAGCTCCTCCTGAGGTTGTGATTAAAATAACCGGCAACCGGGCCTCCAGTGCGCGATCGATCGCCCTGCAGATCTTTTCCCCGACGACCGACCCCATACTGCCACCCATAAAGCTGAAGTCAAACACGCAGAACACCACACGACGGCCGTTCATCATCCCTTCGCCGATTACCATGGCATCTTTACGGCCGGTCTTCTCCTGGTGCGCCTTCACCCGATCCTTGTAGGATTTCGTGTCCTGAAAGTTCAGTGGGTCCTGGGGGCCGAGCTCAGCATCCCACTCTTTGAACGTCCCAAAGTCGATCAAGAGCGCAATGCGCTCCATGACGGAGATCGGGAAATGGTAGTCGCACTTCGGGCAGACCTTATTATTACGCTCGACTTCTTTGCGATAAACGATTTCTCGGCAGTGGTTACACTTGAGCCACATCCCTTCCGAAAGCTTGGATCGCTTCGGAGGTTCAGTCTCGGTCGTTTTCTGTTTTTTAAACCAGGCCATTGTGCGCTCCTTTTAGTCTGACACAGGACCGTCACGCCGTCCGATGAGGCGGCAACAGATCCGCGCCACGCCACACGAGTGTGTGAGGACGGCAGAATACCATAGCCGCAGGCATGACGCACGTAGATTTCCCATAGAGGAAGGTGACGATGCGGACGTCAGAAAAGCTGACCGCCGAAGGCGATGTGAATCATCATGGTGAGTCCGACGGCAACGCTCCCAAGGCTTGCCAGCCCCTGCACCGCGAGAAAGGCGGGACGTCCGAGATTCAGCGACCACAACACCGGAAGGGTCACCGCCATACCAACCAACATCATCCCCAGGATCGAGCCAACCCCGAACACTGCAATATAGGTGAGTCCTTCCGACACCGATCGCGCGGACGACAGCACGATCAACAACAGCGCCGCCGACCCGGCCAGACCATGGGCCATACCGATACAGAACGGTCGAACGGAATCACGCCACCAGTGCACATGCCCGTGATTCTCGACCATCGCATGACTATGCAGATGCACATGCCGTTCACCGTCATGGTCGTGTGTATGCACATGCCAGCGTTCTCGGACCAGTCGCACCCCGAGCATGCTGCCGAGGAGCACAAGCATGGCGCCGACGCCGAACTCGGCCGCCAACGCAAATGGTTCAGGGATCGGCATACGAAGGACCAGCACCACTGCCCCGACCAGCAGCAAGACCACCGTATGTCCAAGTCCCCAGCTGAGTCCAATCATGCCGGACGCACGAAGCGAGGGTCGCTGCGCCAGTACCGTGGAGACGGCAGCCAAATGGTCCGTGTCCAAGGCGTGGCGAAGCCCCAGCATGAGCCCAAATCCTAAAATGGTCAGGAATTCAGTATCCAGCATGCAGGCATCAACAGGGATTGGTTTTGTGGCACAGGTGTCGGCGGCAAGGTGGGACGTCAGCCGCCTCGAGCGTGCATTTCAAGATGTGGGTCTTCGCGCAGTTTCTCAATACCGATGAGTCCCCCGACACGTAATCCGTCCCGCTCGAGCGCCTTGCGCTCTTCTGCACCTCGGTCGCGGCGGCCTTCCCAGCCAGCACAAATCAAGGCCCGCATCTCGTCCGCGGAGGCACCGGCGCGGAGGGGCTTGCGCAGATCCGTTCCCGTCGTCGCGTACAGACAGCGGTACCACATGCCGTCGGCGGTGACCCGGCTGCGATCGCAGGTCGCACAGAACGGCGTGGTCGTCGAAGGAATAATCCCAAAGGTCGTTCCGTCCGGCAACAGAAATCGCTGAGCCGGCGCAGCCCCCCGCTCGGGCATCGGCTCGATCGTCCCGTAGTGTTCACTCAGCAGGGTGAGCATCGCGACTCGGGACAGCACTTTTTGTTGAGACCACTCATTCGCGCCACCGACGTCCATATATTCGATAAACCGAACTTCCGCCTGCACCTGCTTGCCGAACTCGATCAGCGCAACCAGCTCATCGTCATTGAACCCCCGAATCGCCACTGTATCGAGTTTCAACCCGGTGAATCCCGCGCGAGCCACCGACGCAATCCCTTCCATCACGCGCGCATATTCATCACGGCGGGTCAGTTGACGAAATCGTTCCGGTCTAAGTGTATCAAGGCTGACCGTCACACGGTGAAGCCCTGCCTCATACAACGCCTGGGCCTGGTTCGCCAGGAGAATCCCGTTCGTCGTCAGCGCGATATCCGTGATCCGACGGTTTTGCAGCAACAGATGAACCAACCGGGGCAGATCGCGCCTAAGCAGCGGCTCTCCGCCTGTCAGCCGCACGCGATCCACGCCGAGGTTGGTGAAATAGCCCGTCAGCGTTGCCATTTCCTCAAGGGTTAGCACATCCTCGCGCGGCAGCCAGACATAATCTTCCTCCGGCATGCAGTATTTGCAGCGGAGATTGCATCGATCCGTCACGGACAGACGCAAGCTGCGAAGCGGCCGGCCGTACGTATCGGCAGCGACAAAATGAGGGGCACTCTCAGACGTCGGCATAGTCATGTTCGACTCGTCACCCATCACTGATCACACATCACTCGTGACGGCTACGGATGTTCCTCAAACCAGACTTCGCCTTCCGGCGTATGTTCGAGCTTCCAGATCGGCGTGATCTGCTTCAATTCATCGATTGCCCACTTGCAGGCACGGAACGCCTCCGCTCGATGCTCAGCCCCCGCAATGATCAACACAATGTTTTCGCCGATCGTAATCTCTCCATATCGATGGATAATCAGGAGTTCCAGAATGTCGAAGTCTTTCAACCCCCGCTCGCGGATCTCGCGCAGCTTCTTCTCCGCCATCCCTTCGTAATGATCGAAGGTGATGCTGTCGACCTCTCGCCCTTTGGAACGATCCCGAGCAATCCCTAGAAACGTCGCGATCCCCCCGATCCGCTTCGATCGGCTCTTGACCCGATCGAGTTCTTGATCGATGGAGAAGTTCTCGCGCTGCACCCGAACGAGCATCGCATCGTCACTTGGCACTGAGCTAGTCATACTCGATCTCCTTCGAGAACCTACCTGAGCTTGGCAGGATGTTCAAACTGGCTATCTAGCGAGGCCGCAGCGAGCGAAGGGACGAGGCGTACGCCATTCGGCACGATGAGTCCCTGAGCGACGCCAGAACGAAGCTGGCGGCCAATTTCAACATCCTGGGGCGATCCACCTGCGAAGGGAGGCAGTAGCGCAATCTCATCGCCCTCCCGAATTTCCATGTCCTCGTGAGCAATCTCCTGATTGACCGACACCAGGACCTTCTTCTTATGGATGAGTTCCCCGATGGCGGGATATCCAGCCTCTAACGCACCGACGAGATCTTTCACCCGTCCTCCATTGACAAGACTCAGGGACAAGGTTCCCTGATTTCCCGCCAACATCTTGGTCATGCCAAATAAGCGAACGGTAATCATAGCGATAACGACCCACTAGGATGCTCAAACAGGCATCCCAACGAGGCCGCAGCGGCGCGAGGTCCCCGAGGCGTACTGGGTAAGTACGTTGAGGGGTCCGAGTGACCGAAAACGAAGTTGGGGGCCTGTTTCAGCATCCTACCTTGTATAGGTTCCCGACTTGCCGCCGGACTTCGAGAGCAAACACACGTCGCTGAAGCTCATCCCGCGATCAACCGCCTTGCACATATCGTAGATGGTCAGTGCCGCCACTGTGGCAGCGGTCATCGCTTCCATCTCGACGCCGGTTTGCCCCGTGGTTTTCACCGTGGCGAAAATGCTGATCGCACAGAGGCCGTCTTGATTCGGTTGGGATGCTTCCTTGAATGAGATATCGACGCTGGTGATCAGAAGCGGATGGCACATGGGGATCAGGTCCGGGGTCCTCTTGGCTCCCATCACGCCCGCGACCTGCGCGACGGACAGGACATCGCCCTTGGCGATCTTGCCCCGCTGAATCTTTTCAAGGGTTTCGGGAAGGAGGAAGACTGTGGCCTGAGCCGTGGCGACCCGCTCGGTCGAGTGTTTGGCGCTGACGTCGACCATGCGCGCCCAGCCTGACTCGTTGAAGTGCGTAAATTCTGCCATTTTCTTAGCTGAATCAGCGCGTTAAGGCTCAATCCCTGGCGGGGATTATAGGGGCCGGTGGAAAGGGCAGTCAATAGAGGGGCAGGGCGGGCAGGAAGGGAGGTCCCGTTCGCTCGCAGAGGCCCCACTTCGGAAAGTGGTCCCTCGATGCGCGCAGTTAAGGACCTCCCTTCCCGCCCGCTAAGAGAATGGAGTATGAGGAGGGGAAGGAAACCAGAGGCCTGTTGGCCTCCTGTGCTCGCGCAACGCGCGTCCTCAGAAGATCATCAGCCTCCATCCCCTCCTCTGCTCCGGGAGCAAGGGATCAGCACGGGTGTCGTTCCTCTTCCCCTCCTGGGCGCACCCCTCCCCCCTCGGATGATAGGTTGACAGCCTGAAATCCAATCCTTGAGAATGGTTCCCATGGCTGGGAAGATCATCATCGAGCGGCTGGAGTTTCAGGGGCGGTGCGGTGTGACGGAGGAAGAGCGCCGGCGGCCTCAACCGTTGGCGGTGGACCTGGAGCTGGAGTGCCAGACTGAACCAGCTGCGACGTCGGATGACATCCGCCAGACGGTCGACTATGCGCAGGTGGCCGATCGGATTGTCGAGATCGGTGCGACGCAGGATTGCTCGCTGCTGGAAACCTTCGCGGAACGACTGCTCACCATGCTCTTTGCAGAATTTCCCATCGATCGTGCCACGATATGGCTGCGGAAGCTGGCACCTCCACTGGAGCATGTGACCGGCTCGGTGGGTGTACAACTCGAACGATCGCGCCTGGCACACCAAATTCAGGATGCGGGACCAACTCCGGCCCGGTTTCTGACTCAGCAACTCCATCGCTTACTGAAAGGCAAGGCGCTCGACGTCGCGGCCGGGTCCGGACGCAATGCCCTCTATCTTGCCTCGCACGGCTTTCAGGTCGATGCGGTAGACCGCGATGAACAGGCCATGGCACAGCTCGCGACCACGGCGAAACAACGGAACCTCCCAAACCTCACGGTCCGGACGGTGGATCTCGAACGAACGACGGATGATCGGCCGGAGTTTCCGAAGCTGGAGTATGACGTGATCCTCGTGTTCTTCTATCTCCATCGCGCGCTGTTTCCCGCGCTCATCGAATCGCTGAAACCAAACGGGGTCTTGATCTACGAAACCTTCACCATCGACAACTACTTGCGCCATCGCCATCCACGTCGATGGGAATTTTGCCTCGCGCAGAACGAACTGCTCCGGCTCACGTCCAATCTCCGCGTGCTGTCGTACGACGAAGGCGAACACGACGGCAGCCATGGACCAAGTTCTGTCTTCACAGCGCAACTCGTCGCCCAACAAGCGGGCCCAAGTAGCCTGCCGCACGAGTCGGCATGAGTCGCATCGATCTCCATCTCCATACGACTCACTCTGATGGAAGCCTCTCGCCGGCTGAGGTGGTACGGCTTGCCCACAAGGCAAAGGTCACCGCGCTGGCCATCACGGACCACGACATTGTGTCTGGCATTCCAGAAGCCATCGCAGCCGGGGCTGAACTGGGAATTGAAATCATTCCCGGCGTGGAAATCAGCTCCCGCCTTGGCAACAGTGAACTCCATATCCTTGGCTATTGTCTAAACTGGCAGGACCCTGAGCTGAATCAACGCTTGGCCGCCTTGCGCGAGAGTCGCCATAGCCGCAACCCTCAGATCATCGAACGGCTGCGCGCATTGGGGCTGGACGTGACCTATGAAGAAGTGCGGGCACTGGCCGGCACAGACTCCGTCGGCCGGCCGCATATTGCGCGGATCTTGATGGACAAAAAGTATGTCACATCGGCCAAAGACGCCTTTGACCGGTATCTGGCAGAGGGGCGCCCTGCCTATATGGCGCGGGACCTGCCCCTACCAGCGGATGCCATCGCCTGGATCAGAGCCGCCGGCGGCGTGGCCGTGTTAGCCCATCCAACCTGGGCCAAAGTGGCAGGGGAAGGGCTGAACGCACTCCTGACGTCATTGAAAGCCGAGGGCCTCGGCGGCATCGAAGTCCACTACAGTACCCACACGAAGCGACAGACGACGGAGTACCTCGACCTGGCAAAACGGCTGAACTTGCTGGTGACCGGTGGGAGCGATTTCCACGGCGTCACCAAACCGGACATCGAGGTGGGCACCGGACGGGGTGGACTGAAAGTTCCAGAGAAGCTGCTCGAGCCGCTCAAGAAAGCCGCCGCGCAGGCCTGACTCCTAGCAGGCTGTTGAAAAAGTCGGTATTCTCACCCGCCCGACCCCCGCGCGCCAAGACGCGCTTTTCCCCGAGCATCGTTCTCGCATCGTTCAGAACCGCAACGTACCGAAGATAGCCGCTCGGATGTCGGAATCACTTGATGGGCTTTTCCGTTCGCCAAGACCCATCTGAAGGGCGAACGGCCCACTCGAAGTGCTGTCTGTACTTCCTCGGCTCTTCACTCGCTACGGCCGTACTGGGCTGCCTTTTTGAACAACCGGCCGATGCGCAGAAACCGTCCGTCACTTCCTCCATCCCTGTATTACTCCCACTCACACCCCTGTTCATTATCTCCCTATTCATTGACTCTCCCATCTCATCCGCTACACTGTGAGACGCTCACGGACAGCTTCAAAGATTCCTATGTCGAAATCCTGGACTTGGGTCGCTCCCTATACCTTTACCATCTTGGCCGTACTCCTGGCCGGCCCCTTGCTGAGCAGCCTGGCAGTGGTCCAATCTGTTTCGGTTCCCTATCTGCAGCTCAGTGGGCCTCGCACCATTCGATTGGTTGCAGACCTCCTCGCGCTCGTCATCCTCTTGATCCTCGCCTTCGCTGCCTCTCAGCAGATCCCAGACAATGGCCGAGGATCAAGCTTCCTCCGCAATCTCGTCCTTCCGCTCACGACCCTCGTCGTCATCATCTTCGCCAACAAAGCATTTCGAATCGTAGGCTTGCAGCTGATCGAACAGATCGGCCCATCTCGATTCGCTTCGGGCTATGCTATCGGTCTTGTCGGTTCCGGTCTCTGGCTCACGGCGGCTTGGCTCATGAACCAGCGTTCTCTACGCGGAGCCTTTGATCCCCCCAGCCAAACCAGACGCCAAGGGGTGCAGGCGCTTTCCGAAGACGAGGAAGAAGATCAAGAAGCAACAGAGGCTCCGTCAGAGCCGAAGAGTACTGCCGCCACGTCAACGATCATGACCTCCACACCGGGCATGCTCGGGCGCTACAAAGTATTGAAAGAACTCGGACGCGGTGCGATGGGGCTTGTATATCTGGGAAAAGATCCAACGATCCAGCGATTCGTGGCCATCAAGACCATGCGACTCGACCAGATCGACAACGACGACAAGCTGCAAGACGTCAAGACACGGTTTTTCCGTGAAGCAGAATCCACCGGGCGTCTCTCCCACCCCAACATTGTGACCATCTATGACGCAGGGGAAGAAAGCGACTTGGGGTATATCGCGATGGAACTCATTGAGGGAACCCCCCTGAAACAGTGGGCAAGGAAACCCAATTTGATGCCGCTCAACGAGGTCCTCCTGATAGTGGCCACCGTCGCGGACGCCCTGGACTATGCCCATCAACAAGGTGTCGTCCATCGCGACATAAAGCCGGCCAACATCATGCTCACGAAGGATCGCATCGTGAAAGTCATGGATTTCGGTATTGCGAAGATGGCCTCAAGCAGCAAGACGCAAACGAATATGGTGTTGGGTACGCCGACGTATATGTCACCGGAGCAAATTTCAGGAAAGAAAGTAGACGGCCGGTCTGATATTTTTTCACTCGGCGTTGTGCTGTTCGAACTCCTGACGGGAGAGCCGCCGTTCACTGCCGACAACTTGTCGGCCCTGCTGTTCAGCATCGCCCACCATCCGCATCCTGCCATTCAGACCTTGAGTCCGGATCTTCCCCCGATGGTGCAGGAGATCGTGGATCGCTCGCTCCAGAAAGAGTTGCCTCACCGCTATCGGCGTGCGGAAGAATTTGCGGGCGAGCTTCGTGCCTGTCTGCAGAGTCTCGCGGCCTGAGAGAGGTATCGTCTGGCTCTTGAAAGTTTACATAGCGCCAAATCCGATACCGGCCTCAAACGACCGCACAACGAGGATCGCTTTGTGGCCGACTCTCCGCTCGGACTCTATGTCGTCTGTGACGGCATGGGCGGCGGCAACGCCGGCGAGATTGCCAGCGCCCTCGCAGTCGAGGTAATTCACGAGCATCTGACAGAGGCAGCCCGGCACGAAGACCTGCCGCTGATCGGCCCCTGCGATGCCACGGTGTCTGCACCGGCCAATCGTCTCGCCAGCGCGATTCGTGCAGCGAACAATGTCATTCATCGAGAGTCATGGAGCAGGCCTGACTATGGAGGGATGGGCACCACCGTGGTTGCCGCACTGCTCCGTGAGGAAATGCTCGCCATTGCCCATGTCGGAGACAGCCGGCTCTACCTGATTCGAAACGAGACAATCCAAGCCCTCACCACAGACCACTCCTGGGTCGCCGAGCAGGTCCTCAAGGGGGTGATGACGGAAGAAGAGGCCGAACGCTCCCCCCGCAGAAACATCGTGACGAGAGCCCTCGGCGTCGAGAGCAGCGTCGACGTGGAACTGATGGAAGTTCCAGTCAGGAGCGGAGACATGCTGCTGTTATGCTCAGACGGACTCACCCGTGGTGTCCGCCCGAACGACATACTTAACGTCCTCAATGTGTCGGAAGACCTCCCCACCATGTCCGAGCGCCTCATCACCATGGCGAATGAGGCTGGCGGCGACGACAACACGACCGTAGTCGTCGTGGCCCTGCGGGACGAACTCCAAGCCGGACTGTGGGAACAGCTAAAAAAACGATTCGTCGCGTAACAAATCACAGGGACCTTGCACCGGAGGGAACATCATGCCGGAAACTCTGGCACATCCAGCCAAACTGTTCGTCAAACTTCACGGGAAAGGCTCGTGGCATATCGAGTTAACCCTTGATACCTTTATGATCGGTCGGAAAGCCAACAATACCCTCGCAATCGAAGATCCTGCCGTCTCGGGACATCATGCGAAGATCGTCAAGATTCAGGCCGTCTTCTTTCTCGAGGACTTGAAGAGCACCAACGGCACCGCCGTCAATGGCCAGCCGATCACGCGCCACCAACTTCATGACGCGGACGTGATCACCATTGGTCAACATCGGCTCATCTTCCAGGAGAATGCGACGGCCAGTACTCCTGCGCCTCCCCCCGCTGTCGATCTGGATCGAACCATGGTGCTCAGAGGAACGGACCGCACACCCGAAGGACCGGTTCCCACTGCCAAGGTCCTGATTGTTGCCGGAAAGACCGATAGGTTGGAATACCCACTCACTAAACAGGTGAATGTCATTGGGTCACAAGACGGAGCGGCAATTCGATTGACCGGCTGGTTTGCCCCCAAATCAGCGGCAACGATCGCCCGACGAGGCCACCTCTACTCCATCAGCCCTTCTCAGGGTGCGAAGACTCTACTCGTCAACGGCACGGACGTTGTGGGACAACAGACCCTGAAGAATGGGGACCAGATCGAGGTAGCGGGCGTGAAGCTGACGTTCTATCTGCTCTCCGGAACCAAGTAGGCCTCTCGCTAATACCTATACGACTATTTGAAGTAGAGCGTGCCCTTCGGAAAAGTCTCATAGCAACGGTCGGAGACCTCCGAGGCATGCAATTGTAGACACTGAAGGATCTGCCCGCTCCCAAGTTTCACTGCTCTGCAGAACCGCTTGGCATCCTCATCGCACGCCGCCATCAACCGTCTTCGATCTTCCTTCCACTTCACAAACCGCTCTCGAACCTGGCTTTGGCATTGCGGAGAAAGTTGCTTTGCCCGCTGCTCGAGACAGCGCGTGCGGGCTGAACCGTCCGGAGAGTCGGGGCACAACTGTTCGATCTCGGCTTCGCACCTTAACTTCGCCACTTGCACCTCACGAGGATTTAACTGTGTCACAGCCGACGAAGTAAGAGGTGAATCACGCGAGCGATCATCGTCCGACCTCAACCTTGCTCCCCCTGAAGGCAGTGGAGGAGAGGTGGGAATGGTTAAATCCAGCGTGGATGGCGCAGACAGGAGAGACGAAGGACGTGCCGACTGACGAGTCACAGCAGGCACTGCAGCCGAAGACAACTCTTCTTGTGACGGAAAATTGGTGGCCACCATCACCCACACGAGCCCGAGACCAAGGATGGTGATGGCGCCGGAAATGATCCCGCTCGAAGACTGCTGCTGAGCCATGATTGCTCCCTATCTGACCAGACCCAGCATAGGATAAGCCGTCAAAAAAATCGATGAATTGTCCAGTTTCTACCAGGAGTCTGTCCGACATTGCGGTTTGTCATGAGGCGAAGGAGGCGCCGGCAGATGCGCGACCGCAGGCCCTGAAAAACCGGAGGTGTATTCGCTGGAATCCATTGAGGATCTTTCTGGGCCGAGAACAAAGCAGATGCCTGTGCATCGCTCGCCGCAGTATAACGGTCAACGTCGGACAGGCACCTAGATCGTATTATTCATAACGGTTCGTCGTGACATCGTGGAGCCGCGCGCAAGACGTGCGCGCGGAGCCGCGAGGGAGGGAGCCGAAAGGAGCAGGGCGATGGTTAGTTTTCTGGAGTTTCGACGATGTGATTCTCGAACCTGGTGCAGCCCTCGGCAAGGAGCCGATTGGTGAGCATTTCTCCAGGCCATTCGATGGGCAAATCGGCGGTGAAGATCCACACATCAGGAGAAGTCCACACGGGACCGTGGTCTTCAGGAAGTTCGGGATCAAACAGATCGGTCCAAACCGGCATGTACACGCCGTTCCCGCATTGCGTATGGAGATGTACGATCGTGCGGGCACGGACGAGCGGGTCCAGATCCCGCCAGACTGCCGCGGTCTCATCCGCCAGCCGATGGAGCCGCACGGCATTTTGCGCATCGAACATGGCATAGGCGGCGTAGACCGGCGCTTCGATCATATCGGGAGCCAGCGCCAACTCGGGACATTGCGCCACAAGACCTTCAAGCAGAGCCCGGCGATGCCGGTCCTCCAGCGTATCGGGCAATCCCGAATCCGGCACGCCGATCAACTCAAAGAAGAGAAAGGCCGTACTCTCGACAGGCGGATAGAGCCGAGCGGCAATTGACGTAGCCCGCTGGGAATCCGCGACCGTGCTCAAATGTTCGTTCAAGCCCTGGAGGCTGAGCGGCTCCAGCGTCGAATC
>Ga0315276_10002239_pt1 | contig 17658 bp, 19 predicted proteins | sample YL17G05_0_MG_FD_204542 | JGI IMG/M metagenome (GOLD analysis project Ga0315276, IMG submission 204542) | Sediment microbial communities from Yellowstone Lake, YNP, Wyoming, USA - YL17G05_0 | ecosystem: Environmental > Aquatic > Freshwater > Lake > Sediment | place: USA: Wyoming | collected... | reverse complement strand
GCGAAGCACTCGCCCAGCCCCACCGAGGCGCCGGTGACGAGCGCCCAGGGTCCGTAGCGCGCCCGGAAGTCGGTCATCCGCCTTCCCGCGTGAACGGGTGCGGATCGAACCACATCCGGGCCACCACCAGGATCGGGATGATCAGCCAGGAGGCGTTCGCGGCCACGACGATGCCGGGGCTGGGCGTGGCGTGGATGCCGCGCAGCTCGTCGCCGAGGATGATGAAGACGTTGGTGAAGAGCATCGTTCCCCAGATGATGCTGGGGATGCGAATCCACTCCTTGCCCTTCACGTAGGCGAAGATGGCGGCCGCGTAGAAGGGTCCGAACGCCAGGACGTCGAGCCAGATGGTGGCCCGGTACCACGCCGGGCGCGCGATGAGGAGCGGGTCGAAGCTCTTCTCCCACCAGTGGACGAGGGCGAGCAGGCTCTCCGGCGGCCAGAGGGGCGGCGTGAAACGGTTGATGTCGTCGATGACCACCTGCTCCAGGCTCACGACGTAGGTCGTGAAGAACAGGTTGACCACGAAGAAGGCGACGAGGGCGGCGTCCCAGGGGCGCTGCCGCAGCGAGATGACCGCGCGGCTCATTTGAACGAGAAGTTGAAGAAGGGGAAGACCGGCAGCATGCCGCCCTTGTCGATGATGTTGATGAGTCCGATCTGGACCCCCTCCATCGTCGCGGCATGGTTGACGAGGCCGAACTGCAGCCCCTTCACGTGGTTGGCGCTGTTGTAGATGCCGGTCTGCAGCCCCTCGACGTTCCCCTGGGTGATGCTCACGAGCCAGTTGCCCTGCCAGCCGGTGACGTTGCCGTTGACGATGCTGACCAGGCCCCACTGCAGGCCGGTGACCCCGCCGGTGGTCATGTTCACGAGCCCCAGGTCGAATCCCTGCACGAAGGTGTTCTTGCCGTAGATGAGGCTGAAGCGGAGCCCGCTGATGCCCTGGCCTTCCGGCACGATCTGTACCGGGGTGAAGAGGCCCAGGGAAATGGGCTTGCCGTCCGACTGGGCGCGGGTCGTGGCCGGCGGGGCGACGAGCGCGGCGAGGATGGGAAGCATCAGGACTGACCTTCGCATGGCTTCTCCGTGTGGTGGGGCGTTCAACCGAGTGCGTCCTGCAGGGCTTGCTTCACGACGGCCGGGTCCGCCTTGCCCTGCGTCTCCCGCATGGCTGCGCCGAGGAGGAAGCCAAGGAGCTTCCTCTCGCCGGCCCGGTAGCGTACCACCTCGGCGGCCTGGGCCAGGAGCACGCGAGCCACGGCGCGATCCACCGCGCCTCGGTCGTCGACCTTCTCGAGCCCCAGCTCGGCGAGCCGGGCGGCCGGGTCGCCGCCGCGCCCGGCGAGGCTCGCAAGCAGCGCCTTCGCGCCGGCCGTCGTCGTGCGGCCCGATTCGGCGAGCGCGACGAAGCGGCCGAAGTCGGCGGCGGAGATCGAAAGCGACGCCAGCGGGGCATCGCCGGCGATCCCCTGGAGGTCGTTGGTGAGCCAGCGGCCAACGGCAGCTGGCGCGGCGCCGGCGGCGACCGCCTCGTCGAAGAAGGCGGCCGTCGCGAGGTCGGCGGAGAGCAGGTCGGCCTGGTCGGAGGAGATGCCGGCGGCGGCGGAATACCGGGCGTGAAGCGCGGCGAGCGCGGGGTTCGCGGCGCGCTCCTCGGCGCGCGACTCGGTCCGGCTCTTCCTGGACGCCGACGGCGCGGAGGGATCCTTCGCCGGGCGCGCCGGGCGCCGCTGCTCGGCGGGTGCGCTCCGCGCCGCCCAGGTGTCCTTGAGCGCCATGGTCCGGTTGAAGACCGGAGCGTCCGGCCTGGAGTCGATCGGGTCGACGAAGAAGTAGCCCTCCCGGAGGAACTGCCAGTGGGTTCCGGGAGCGGCGTCGCGGAGCGCGGGCTCGACCCGGGCGCCGGGCGCCGAGGAGAGCGAGTCCGGGTTCAGGACGTCGAGGAAGTCTTCCACGGCGTCGGGTTGCTCGGCGGAGAAGAGCCGGTCGTAGAGCCGGACCGTGGCTGGCACCGAGCGAGTGGCGTGTACCCAGTGAATCGTCCCCAGGCCGCGCCGCGCGGTGCCCGCCGCATCTCGCGAGGCCCGGTCGTGGGAGCAGCGGACCTCCAGCACCTCGCCGCCGGGGCCGCGGACCACCTCGTCGCATCGGATCACGTCGGCGCCGGCCAGCCGGACCTCCCGCCCCGGGGCGAGCCGCCTCCAGTCCGGCGGCGGATCGGCGGAGAAGTCGTCCCGCTCGATCAGGAGATCCCGGCCGAAGGGGACCTTGCGTCTCCCGCCTCGTCCCGGGTCCGCCGGCCACCAGGGCAGGTCCAGCTCCTCGACGTGGTCCGCCTCCCAGCTCGTGACCGTGAGTCGAATGGGGTCGAGGACGGCCAGCGCCCGGGGCGACCGCGATTCCAGATCGCCCCGGACCGCGAACTCGTACTTGCCGATGTCCACCACGCTGTTGTTCTTCGCGACGCCGATGAGATCGGCGAAGTCGCGCAGCGCCTCCGGCGTCACGCCGCGCCGCCGCATCCCGGCGATGGTGGGCATGCGCGGATCGTCCCAGCCCGAGACCCGCTTCTCGTTCACGAGCAGGAGCAGCTTGCGCTTCGACATCACCGTGTAGCCGAGCGCCAGCCGGGCGAACTCGTACTGGCGCGGGCGGGGGTCCCACGGGCCGGTGTGGTCGAGCACCCAGTCGTAGAGTTCGCGGTTCGATTCGAACTCCAGCGTGCAGATGGAGTGGGTGACGCCCTCGATGGCGTCCTCGAGGGGATGGGCCCAGTCGTACATGGGGTAGATGCACCAGGCGTCGCGGGTGCGGTGGTGGCTGGCGTGACGGATCCGGTAGAGGAGCGGGTCGCGCATGAGCACGTTGGGGTGCGCCATGTCGATGCGGGCCCGCAGCACGCAGGCGCCGTCCTCGAACTCCCCCTTCCGCATGCGCTGGAGCAGGTCCAGGCTCTCCGCAGCGGGACGGTCGCGGAAGGGGCTCGCCACCCCCGGCCGGTCGAAGCTCCCCCTTTGCTCCCGGATGGCCTCCTGCGGCTGGCTGTCCACGTAGGCCTTGCCGTCATGGACCAGCCGCTCGGCGCACTCGTACATCCTCCCGAAGTAGTCGGAGGCGAAGTGGAGGTGCTCCCCCCAGTCGCCGCCCAGCCAGCGCACGTCGTCCTGGATCGACTCGACGTACTCGGTCTCCTCGGTGGTGGGGTTCGTGTCGTCGAAGCGGAGGTTGGCGTGTCCGCCGTAGCGGGCGGCGAGGCCGAAGTTGAGCAGGATCGACTTCGCATGCCCGATGTGGAGGAAGCCGTTCGGCTCGGGCGGGAAACGGGTGACCACCCCGCCGCGAACGCGTCCCGCCGCCAGGTCGGCGTCGATGATCTCGGTCAGGAAGTTCCCCGGGCGGGCCGCATCAGCCATCCGGGGCGTGTACCGCAGCCCCGGACCGCTCGCAACTGCGCGGAAGGAGGGTATCCTTTCCGGCCATGGAGCTCCTTCTCGACGGCTCGAGCCCGCTCCACTGGCTGGTGGTGACGGTGCTCCTCGTCTCTGGAGCCCTCACCACCTGGCTCGGTATCCGGGATGGGCTCCTCCGGCGGGAGATGCGCACCAACTCGGGGCCGATCCGGGGACGGAAAGCGCTCGCGGCCGGAGCCCTATACGCCGCGTTCGGGCTCGCCGGCGTCGCGGGCGCGATCCTCTTCGTGCTCCGGGCCCGGTAGGGGCGCGCGCCACGCGTCTCCCCGATGGCGGGGGCTGCGCCGGTCATCGCTGGAGCAGGCAAGCTGGAGCTCCACGCTGCGGTGGAATGCCGCGACCATGGGGTCGAAGCGGGCGGGGTCCCCCTCCAGGGAGGCGAGGGCGATGGCCACCGCCTCGAGGGTGGAGAGGTGGACCGGGCCCGGCTCGCGCCGCAGTTCCCCGTACCCGCTGGGGCGCCTGGCATCCACCGATACCCTGGGCAGGGCCGCGAGCGCCGGAGACAGGCGGAGCATCTTCTCGGCCTGGTGCCAGGTTCCGTCCACCGCGAAGAGCACCGGAGGGGGGCTTCCGGACAGGTCGGCCGCATCGGTGGAGCTCGGGCCTGGGAAGAGGAGGGCGGCCCCCGCCGTCGCCGCCAGCTCCCGCACCCGGGCGTGCCGCTCGAAGGCGACCCCGCAGTGCAACTCGGCGTTCTCGAGCGAGATTCGCGTCAGCCAGGCGCTGCAGATGGCGAGCCGGGCCTCGCGGGGGTGCTGCAGGAGGACCACCCGGGTTCGAGACGGGGCCGCGACCAGTCCGCGGCAGACACAGAAGGCCTCGGGGCGGAGGCAGCGGTCGCAGGTCGGGCGCACCTGGATGCCGGTTCAGTATACCGCCAGCAGGTCCACCTCGAAGACCAGCGTGGCGTTGGGCGGGATCTCCGGGGGGGCTCCGCGGGGGCCGTAAGCCAGGTCCGGAGGCAGGGTGAGCTTTCGCTTGCCGCCGACCTTCATCCCCGCGACCCCCCGGTCCCATCCCTCGATGACCTGGCCGGCACCGAGCCGGAAGGAGAAGGGGGCCCCTCCGACCGAGGAGTCGAACCGGGTCCCGTCAAGGAGCCAGCCGGTGTAGTGCACCTGAACACTTTTTCCCCGGACCGCTGCCGACCCCGTGCCGGCCACCAGGTCCTCGATCGTGAGATTCGCCATGGCGGGAGCACTACCCGGTCGAGGGCGGTGAGGCAAGGGGGCGCGGTGCGTCGTCCAGGAGGGGTGTGTCTCGAGGGGCCAGTTGCAGAATGGCTTCCAGGTGCGTAAACCATGGGTCGAGCCAGATTTCGGGCACCACGTCATCCGGGAGGTACACGAGCATGCAAGGCGAGCAGGAGAACACGACGCAGCCGACCATGATGGAAACGGCCGCTGCCAAGATCGAGGAAGCGAAGACCACGGTCGTGAAGGCGCCCGCGGCCGTCGCCGCCGAGTGGGATGCCGGCGTCACGAAGGCGAAAGCCGGCGTGAAGAAGGCGAAAGCCAAGGCGAAGAAATTCGTGGCCAGCGTGAAGAAGGAAGTGAAGAAGGACGTACGCAAGGTGAAGGCGGCGGCCGCCAGGTTCGGCAAGAAGGCGGCGAAGAAGCCTGCCAGGAAGCCGGCCAAGAAGGCGGCGAAGAAGCCCGCCAAGAAGGCGGCGAAGAAGGCTGGCAAGAAGAAGTAGCCGGCTTTCCGCAGGCCGAGGGGTGCGCCGGTCGTGGCCCTTGCCACGGCGGGTCGCGCCCCTTTCATCTCCGCGCCAGGTGGATCCCGTGGACGGTTGGCGCCAGTTCTGCTTTCCTCCCGGGTCATGGTCACTCCCGCCTTCCACTATCAGGACCCGTTCCCGCTTTCGAAGGACCAGACCCGCTACCGCCTGCTCGGCAAGGAAGGCGTCTCGGTGACGACCTTCGAGGGGAAGGAGATCCTCAAGGTCGAGCCGTCGGCTCTCGAGCGCGTCGCCCACGAGTCCATGCGAGAGCTCTCCTTCTTCCTGCGCCCCGAGCACAACGAGCAGGTGGCGAAGATCCTCTCCGACCCCGAGGCCTCGCAGAACGACAAGGGCGTGGCCGTCGCCTTCCTGCGCAACGCCGAGATCGCGGCCCAGGGCGACCTGCCCATCTGCCAGGACACCGGCACGGCCATCGTGATGGGCAAGAAGGGGCAACAGGTCTGGACCGGCGTGAAGGACGAGGAGTGGATCTCCAGGGGCGTGTACCGCACCTACACCGAGGAGAACCTGCGCTACTCGCAGACCGCGCCGCTCAACATGTACGACGAGGTCAACACCGGCACGAACCTGCCGGCCCAGATCGACCTCTACGCGACCGAGGGCGCCGAGTACAAGTTCCTCTTCGTCGCCAAGGGCGGCGGCTCCGCCAACAAGACCATGCTCTGGCAGGAGACGAAGGCGCTGCTCACGCCCGAGAAGCTCGAGAAGTTTCTCGTCGACAAGATGAAGTACCTGGGCACCGCGGCCTGCCCGCCGTACCATATCGCCGCGGTCGTGGGCGGAACCTCGGCCGAGCAGACCCTCAAGGTCGTGAAGCTCGCCTCGACCAAGTACTACGATGGGCTGCCCACCGAGGGAAACGCCCAGGGGCAGGCCTTCCGCGACGTGGAGCTCGAGAAGCGGCTGCTCGATGCCGCCTGCAAGCTCGGCATCGGGGCCCAGTTCGGCGGCAAGTACTTCGCCCACGACATCCGGGTGGTTCGCCTGCCGCGCCACGGGGCCTCCTGCCCGGTGGGCATGGGCGTCTCCTGCTCGGCCGACCGGAACATGAAGGCCAAGATCAACCGCGACGGCGTCTGGATCGAGGACCTCGACCGCAACCCCGGACGGCTCATCCCGGCCGAGTACCGGGGCAAGCACGGACACGGGGTGAAGATCGACCTGAACCGCCCCATGAAGGAGATCGTGGCCGAGCTGTCGAAGCACCCGGTCTCGACGCCGCTGCTCCTCAGCGGGACCCTGGTGGTCGCCCGCGACATCGCCCACGCCAAGTTCAAGGAGCTCATCGACGCCGGCAAGGGCGTGCCCGAGTACTTGAAGAACCACCCGGTCTACTACGCCGGGCCGGCCAAGACGCCGAAGGGCAAGCCGTCCGGCTCGTTCGGCCCGACCACCGCCGGCCGCATGGATTCCTACGTGGACCTGCTGCAGTCGCACGGCGCGTCGCTCGTCATGATCGCGAAGGGGAACCGCAGCCAGCAAGTGACGGATGCTTGCAAGAAGTTCGGCGGCTTCTACCTGGGCTCGATCGGTGGCCCGGCGGCGGTGCTGGCGGAGGAGAACATCAAGAAGGTCGAGTGCATCGACTTCCCCGAGCTCGGCATGGAGGCGGTCTGGAAGATCGAGGTGGTCGACTTCCCGGCCTTCATCCTGGTCGACGACAAGGGCACCGACTTCTTCAAGAAGCTCGGAATATAGGAACCGCCGGGCGACCATGAACGAGCCTCGAACGCTGCTCCAGAAGATCTGGGATTCCCACGTCGTCGCGCAGGAGGAGGGCGCTCCCGCCGTCCTCTACGTCGACCGCCACCTCGTCCACGAGGTGACCTCGCCCCAGGCCTTCACCGGCCTCCGCGTCCGGAAGCTCGGGGTCAGGCGACCCGAGCTCACCACCGCCACCGCCGACCACTCCATCCCGACCCGCGGGCCGGTGGTGGACGAGCAGGCCGCCGCCCAGCTGCGGCAGCTCGAGGAGAACTGCCGCGAGTTCGGCGTTCCCCTGCACGGCCGCGACAGCCCGACCCAGGGCATCGTCCACGTGATGGGGCCCGAGCTGGGGCTCACCCAGCCGGGCATGACCATCGTCTGCGGCGACAGCCACACCGCGACCCACGGGGCCTTTGGCGCGCTGGCCTTCGGCATCGGCACGAGCGAGGTCGAGCACGTGCTCGCCACGCAGTGCCTGCTCCAGCACCGCCCCAGGAACTTCGAGGTCCGGGTGGACGGCCGCCTCGCGCCAGGCGTCACCGCGAAGGACGTCATCCTCGCCCTCATCGCCCGCATCGGCGTGGGCGGGGGAACCGGCCACGTCTTCGAGTTCACCGGCACCGGGATGCGCGCCCTCGACATGGAGGAGCGCATGACGGTGTGCAACATGGCCATCGAGGGCGGGGCCCGTGCCGGCCTGGTGGCTCCCGACGACACGACCTACGGGTACCTGGCCGGTCGCCCCGCCGTGCCGAAGGGCGCCGGGTGGGACCGCGCGCTGGCGCGCTGGCGCGCACTCCCCAGCGACGCCGGCGCCCGCTTCGACCGGAGCCTCACCCTCGACGCCTCGTCGCTCGAGCCCATGCTCACCTTCGGGACCAACCCCGGCATGGGCACGGGCATCACCGGCCGGGTGCCCGATCCGGCCTCCCTCCCGGACGCCGCCCAGCGCGCGGCCCTCGAGAAGGCGATCGCCTACATGGGCTTCCGCCCCGGGCAGCCGCTGGCCGGCCACCCGGTGCAGGTGGTCTTCATCGGGAGCTGCACGAACGGCCGGATCTCCGACCTACGCGCCGCCGCCTCGGTGATGAAGGGGCGCAAGGTCGCGGCCGGGATGCGCGTGCTGGTCGTCCCTGGTTCACAGATGGTGAAAAAGCAGGCCGAGGCCGAGGGGCTCGATCGGATCTTCGTCGACGCCGGGGCCGAGTGGCGAAACCCGGGCTGCTCCATGTGCATCGCCATGAACGGCGATCACCTCCAGCCCGGCGAGTACGCGGTCTCCACGTCCAACCGCAACTTCGAGGGGCGTCAGGGCAAGGGCGGTCGAACCCTGCTCGCCTCGCCCCTCACCGCCGCTGCCGCCGCCGTCACCGGAAAGGTGACCGATCCGCGCACGCTCGTCCGCGCCCCGGGAGCCTGAACATGGCCCAGTTCACCACCCTCACGTCCCGCGTCGTCGTGGTTCCCGCCAACGACATCGACACCGACCAGATCATCCCGGCCCGCTTCCTCAAGACCATCGACAAGAACGGGCTGGGGGCGAGCCTCTTCGCCGACTGGCGCTACGGCGAGGGCGGCGTGCCCCGTCCGGAGTTCCCGCTCAACCAGCCGCGCGCCCAGGGCGCGCAGGTGCTCGTGGCGGGCGCCAACTTCGGGTGCGGCAGCTCTCGCGAGCACGCCCCCTGGGCCCTGACCGGCTTCGGCTTCCGGGCCGTGGTGAGCACCTCCTTCGCCGACATCTTCCAGAACAACGCGCTCAAGAACGGTCTCCTGCCGGTGGCCATCGACGCAGCGGCCCACGCCTCGCTGCGGTCCCAGCTGGCGCGCGATCCCGAGGCCCAGGTCACGGTCGACCTGGCCTCCCGGACCTTGCGCCTTCCAGACGGGACCCAGGTGAAGTTCCCCATCGACCCCTTCGCCCGCACCTGCCTGCTCGAGGGCGTGGACGAGCTCGGCTACATCCTGAGGTTCGAACCCCGCATCTCCGAACACGAGAAACGAACCCGGGAGCAGGCGTGATCCAGATCTACGACACCACGCTGCGCGACGGCACGCAGCGAGAGGGGATCTCGCTCTCCTGCGACGACAAGATCGCGGTGGCGATGCGGCTCGACGAGCTCGGCGTGGCCTTCATCGAGGGAGGCTGGCCGGGATCGAATCCCAAGGACGTCGAGTTCTTCGCCCGGGCCCGCGACATCGCCTGGAAGACGGCGCGCATCGCCGCCTTCGGCTCCACCTGCCGGGTGGGGGGCGGCCCCGAGGACGACGCCAACATCCTCGCGCTGGTCGACTCGGGGGCGCCGGTTTGCACGGTGGTGGGGAAGACCTGGAACCTCCACGTCACCGAGGTGCTCCGCACCACGCTGGAGGAGAACCTGCGCATCATCGAGAAGAGCCTGGCCTTCCTGGCGGCCCAGGGGCGCCACGTGATCTACGACGCCGAGCACTTCTTCGACGGCTGGCGCGCCGATCCTGCCTACGCGATGGCCACCCTGGAGGCCGCGGCCCGCGGCGGGGCGGCGACGATCGTGCTTTGCGACACGAACGGCGGGTCCTTGCCCTGGCAGATCGCCGAGCGGGTGCGCGAGGTGCGGGCAAAGGTCGCGAGCCCCCTCGGCATCCACGCCCACAACGACAGCGAGACGGCGGTGGCGAACTCGCTGGCCGCCGTCCACGAGGGGGTCGTCCAGGTCCAGGGCACGGTGAACGGGTACGGCGAGCGCTGCGGCAACGCCAACCTCTGCTCGGTCATCCCTGCACTGGAATTGAAGATGGGCCGGAAATGCCTGCCACCGGGGGGGCTCGCCACCCTGACCGAGGTGGCCCGCTACGTGGCCGAGGTGACGAACCAGGCCCCGGACGATCACCAGCCCTACGTCGGGAAGTCGGCCTTCGCCCACAAGGGCGGCATCCACGTGGCGGCCATGCGGCGGAACGAGGCCACCTACCAGCACCTCGATCCGGCGCTTGTCGGCAACCGCATGCGGGTGGTGGTGAGCGAGCTCTCCGGCCGGGGGAACCTGCTCTCCAAGGCCGAGGAGCTCGGGCTGGCCGGAGCCGACATGTCCGGCGTGCTGGGCGAGATCAAGGACCTCGAGTCGAAGGGATTCTCCTTCGAGGCCGCCGAGGCCTCGGTGGCCATGATGATGAAGCGGCAGGAGCCCGGCTACCGTCCCCCCTTCGAGCTTCTGGATTTCCTGGTCAACGTGGAGCACCGCACCGGCCGCGGGATCTTCGCCGAGGCCATGGTGAAGGTCCGGGTCGACGGCGAGGTGCTCCACACCGCCGCCGAGGGGTCCGGTCCGGTCGATGCGCTCGACGCCGCCCTGCGCAAGGCGCTGGCCCCGCGTTACCCGCGCGTCGGCGAGATGAAGCTCACCGACTACAAGGTTCGCATCCTGGACAGCGACCGGGGCACCGGGGCCATCACCCGGGTCCTCATCGACACGCACATGGGCGACCAGCGCTGGAGCACGGTCGGCGCGTCCACCAACATCATCGAGGCCAGCTGGCGGGCGCTCAGCGACTCGGTCGAGTACGGGCTCTCGGTGGCGATCTAGCGGCGTGGGCGAGGAGGCGACGTGAAGGCGAAGATCGTGGTGCTGCCAGGGGACGGCATCGGGCCGGAAGTGACGGTGGCCGCGCTCCGGGTGCTCGGCGAGGTGGCGAGGCGGGGAGGGCACGAGTTCCGGTTCGAGGAGCGGCTCATGGGCGGATGTTCCATCGACGTCCACGGCACGGCGCTCACCGACGAGGTGCTCCGCGACTGCCAGGGCGCCGATGCGGTGCTTCTGGGCGCGGTGGGAGGCCCGAAGTGGGACGACCCGAAGGCCAAGGTGCGTCCGGAGCAGGGGCTGCTGGGGCTGCGCAAGGGGCTCGGCGTCTTCGCCAACCTTCGCCCGGTGCGGGTGCATCCGGCGCTCGTCGACGCCTCGCCGCTCAAGGCCGATCGGCTGGTGGGCGTGGACATCCTCGTCATCCGCGAGCTGACGGGCGGGCTCTACTTCGGGGAGCCCAAGGGACGCCACATGAAGGACGGCCACGAGCACGCCGTCGACACCCTCGACTACGCCGACTACGAGGTGCGGCGCGTCACCGAGCTCGCCTTCCGGCTGGCCAGGGGGCGGCGCAGGAAGGTCACGTCGGTGGACAAGGCCAACGTGCTCGAGTCCTCACGACTCTGGCGACAGGTCGCGACCGCGGTGGGGGGCGACAACCCCGACGTCGCGCTCGATCACATGCTGGTCGACACCGCGGCCATGCGGCTCGTGCAGGCGCCGGCGAGCTTCGACGTGCTGGTCACCGAGAACATGTTCGGGGACATCCTCACCGACGAGGCGGCCGTGCTGGCCGGGTCGATGGGCATGCTGCCGTCGGCGTCGCTGGGCGCGGGTGGGCCCGGGCTCTACGAGCCCATCCACGGCTCCGCACCGGACATCGCGGGGAAGGGGATAGCAAACCCCCTCGGGACCATCCTCTCGGCGGCCATGATGCTGCGCCACTCGCTCGGGCTGGAGTCGGAGGCGGCGGCGATGGAGCGGGCCGCGGACGCGGCCATCACGGGCGGCGCGCGCACGGCCGACCTGGGGGGCAAGCTCTCCACCCGGGCCATGACCGACGAGGTCCTGCAACGTCTTTAGTGCGGGTCAGTCCTCGGCGATGGGCTGGGGACCCGGAACGATGCCGGCGATGTCCGGATCCTCGCCGGGCGAGAGCGACGACTCGGGTTGCTCACCCTTCTCGCGCTTGCGCATCTCCTTCTTCTCGCCCTTCTTGCGCTGCTTGTCGCGGCGAGCCGCTTCCTTCTGTCGCTTCGTGGACCCCGGGTTGAAGACCATGGGAACTCCTGGATGCAGGGGCCTCGCGGCCCGGGAAACGCGAAGGCCCGGCTGCCGGCCGGGCCTCCATCGAACGGCTCGGCCCTCGGACTACGCCGGTCGGACGCTGGCCGCCTGAAGACCCTTCGGACCCTTCTTCACCTCGAACTCGACCCGCTGCCCCTCCTTCAGGGTGCGGAACCCTTCCGTCTGGATGGCCGTGTGGTGGCAGAAGACATCCTCCCCACCGCCGTCCTGCGTGATGAAGCCAAAGCCCTTCGCATCATTGAACCACTTCACGACGCCACTGGCCATCCAGCACTTCCTTGTCGTTCGCACGGGAACCTTTCCCGCCGGGCACGGGCCACTCGAGTAGCGCGGGCCGCCGAATTTTTTAGCGCGCCCGAAGCAGTTTGTCGAGGGACCGGTCAGGAGACCCGGTCGAACCGGTCGAAGCGCATGGTGAACACGGCCCGCCCCTGGGTCGAGGAGCGCAGCTCGGTGGCGTAGCCGAACATCCGTCGAAGGGGGGCCTCCCCCTCGACGACCTTCACCGCCAGCCCTCGATCCGAGACATCGAGCACGGAACCCTGGCGCCGGTCGAGGCTGGCGATCACCTCGCCCAGGTACTCGGCGGGCAGGATCACCTCGGTCCGCATGATGGGCTCCAGGATGACCGGTCCCGCCCGGGTGGCGGCGTCGCGCACCGCGTCGGCGACGGCAACCTTGTAGGCGAAGGGCCTGGAGGCTCCTTCCCGCCAGGTCGCCCCGAGGAGCGTCACCAGGACGTCCTGCAGGGGATGCCCCTCCAGGACGCCCGCCTCGGCCGCCTCCCGGGCCCCGGCCTCGGCCATCGTCAAGGTCTCGCCACGCAGGAACGGCAGCGAGCGGGCCTCGGGAGCCACCTCGAAGCGGAAGCCCGCGCCCCGGGGCAGCGGCGCCACACGCACCCTCGCATGGCCGAAGATCTCGTCCTCCTCGAGCGAGCGCTCGAACCGGGCCTCCCCCTCCGCCGGGGCGGTCAGGGTCTCGCGGAGCAGGACCTGCGGCTCGCCGGTGCGCACCTCGAGGTGGAACTCCCGCTTCAGCCGCTCGGCCACGATTTCCAGGTGAAGCTCCCCCATCCCCGAGACGAGCAACTGGCCGGTGTCCGGGTTCTCGCCGTAGCGGAAGCTCGGGTCCTCGTCGGCGACGCGGGCCAGGGCCTCGAGCAGCAGTTCCCGATCGCGGAGGCTCCTCGCTTCCACGGCCGCCGAGATGACCGGTTCGTAGGCCGAGATGCGCTCCAGCACCAGCGGATGCCCCGGAGAGGTCAGGGTGTCTCCGGTCCTCGTGTCCTTGAGTCCCATGACCGCGAAGATCTGCCCGGCGCCGAGCGCCGGCACGCGCCGCTTCTGGGAGGCGTGCATGAGAAGCACCCGGGAGACCCGCTCCTTCTTCCGCTGGCTCGCGTTCCAGACCTCGTCCCCCTCGGCGATGCGCCCGGAGTAGACCCGGAGGAAGACGAAGCGGCGCAGCTCGTCGAGGAGGGACACCTTGAAGGCGAGAGCCACCAGCGGGGCGTCGTCGGCGGGCGCGGGCGCCGCCGCGTCAGCCCCCGACGAGTCGGTGCCACGGGGGGGTGGCACGTCGAGAGGAGAGGGGAGCCAGGAGCAGACGGCGTCGAGGACCTGAGGGACCCCCTTGTTCCGGAGCGCCGAACCGCAGAGGAGCGGTACGAACCGGCCGCAGAGCGTGGCCCGGCGGATGGACGCGCCCATCTCGGCGGGGTCGAGGTCGGCGTCGGAGAGCATCGCACTGGCGGCGGGGTCGTCCACGTCGGCCAGGGTCTCGAGCAGTTCGCGACGGGCAGCTTCCCCTTCCGCGGACAGGCCTGGCGATTCCTCGAAGGCGCGCGGGTCGTCGCTGTCGGTGAAGATCACGGTGCGCCGCGCGACCAGGTCCTCGAAGCCGCTGAAGGCCGCCCCGGCTCCCAGCGGGCGGTGGACCCCGGCGCAGCAGTGGTCCGGGAAGTGGCGCCGCATCGAGAGCAGGGTCTCGCCGAAGTCGGCCCCCACCCGGTCCATCTTGTTGGCGAGCGCGATGCGCGGAACCCGGTAGCGGTCGGCCTGGCGCCAGACCGTCTCGCTCTGCGGCTCGACCCCGTTCACCGCGTCGAAGACCACCACGGCGCCGTCGAGCACCCGCAGGCTCCGCTCCACCTCGACGGTGAAGTCCACGTGCCCCGGGGTGTCGATGAGGTGGATCTCGCGGCCATCCCACTCGAAGCTGCAGACCGCCGAGGTGATGGTGATTCCCCGCTCCCGCTCGAGGTCCATCCAGTCCATCACCGCCAGGCCGTCGTGGACCTCGCCCATCTTGTGGGTGCGACCGGCCGCGAAGAGGAAGCGCTCCGACAGCGTGGTCTTGCCCGCGTCGATGTGGGCCATGATCCCGATGTTGCGGATGGCCTGGATGCGCCTGAGGGACGCGGCGTCCCAGCTGGAATGTCTTTCGCTCACTGGTGCGGATCCCGCGGTCGGGCGGCAGCCTGCCCGACGGCAACCGGCGGGAGTATACCCGGCGTCCCGCGAGGACCCTGCAAGGACGTGACAGGCACGTCCGCCGCGACATATAGATCGGCGTCGTCGGGTTCCCTCGGGAGGGTGCACATGTCAATGGTCTCGGACTTCAAGTCCTTCCTCGTGAAGCAGAACGCACTGGCCCTGGCAGTCGGCGTGGTCATCGGCGGCGCCATCGGCAAGGTCGTGTCGGGCATCGTCGACGACGTCATCATGCCCATCGTCGGTGTGCTGCTGCCTGGCGGCGAGTGGCGGACCGCCCAGGTCGTCCTGAGCGGCACGAACTCCATCAAGTACGGCGATCTCATCGGGCGACTGGTCGACTTCGTCATCGTCGCCCTCGTGATCTTCATCGTCGTGAAGGCGCTCATCAAGGAGGCTCCGCCTCCGCCGACGAAGGCCTGCCCGCAGTGCCTGGAGAACCTCCCGATGGCGGCCAAGAAGTGCCGCGCCTGCGCCTCGGCCGTATAGTCGCCGATCCGCACCGGGCTGCTCCCGCGCGCAGATTCACTGCGGGAAGACCCGCTCCTTCACGGACGACCCGGTCGCGGGATCCGTGCCCTCGAGGTCCACCCAGGCCACGCTGGGGATGAGGCCACCGCCGCTCTCGGCCTGGACGAAGATTCGTCGCAGCAGCGCCGTGCGCCCGGCGATGGTCACGAGCGCCGCCGGACAGCCTGCCCGAAGGGAGAGCGTCACCGGGCGGTCCTTCCTGGCCTCGAGGATCACGGTGAACCCCTTGCCCGACTCGGCGGGGTCCACGCTGAAGCCGTAGGCCATCAACCTCTCGATGAAGTTGAGCCCCTCGCGGTGGCCGTCCTCGGCCAGCATGTGCCAGTCGGCTTCGATCGGGTCCTCGGGATCGAGCGCGCCGTCGGCGCCGGTCCGTGCGGTGTAGACCACCTCGTTGGCGTTGGTGCTCCGGCCGATCCGGAAGAGCTCGGGGGCGCAGGCAGGGCCGGGGGCCGCTGCCACGAAAATCGCCAGGTAGATCGATCCGACCAAGGACTCCCTCCGCCTTCACGCGCCGGTCGCATCCCGGGGCTCCTGCTGCGTCATGCAGTGGAGCGTTCCAAGGCCCACGACCAGGTCGAGGGCGTGGATGCCCACCACCGGCCGATCGGGAAAGAGCTCGCCCAGGATCCCGAGTGCCGCTCGGTCGGCCGGGTCGTTGAAGGTGGGCACCAGGACGACGGCGTTGCCGATGTAGAAGTTGGCGTAGCTGGCGGGAAGGCGCTGGCCGGCGAAGGTCACCGGCCGGGGCATGGGAAGATCGACCACCTCGGGCCTGGAGCCGTCGGCCAGGCGTGCGGAGGCGAGCCGCTCGCGGTTCTCGGAGAGGGGCACGTGGTTCACGTCGCCGGGGTCGTCCTCGCGGGCCAGGACGATGGTCGAAGGCGACACGAATCGCGCCAGGTCATCCACGTGGCCGTGGGTGTCGTCGCCGGCAATGCCCTTGCCGAGCCAGATGGCGTTCGGGGCGCCGAGCGCGTCCTCGAAGACCGCCTCGTAGTCGGCCCGCTCGAACCCGGGATTGCGGACCTGGACCGCGGGATCGAGCAGGCATTCCTCGGTGACCAGGATCGACCCGGCACCGTTCACGTCGATGGCGCCGCCCTCCAGGACCACGTCGCGTCCCGCCCGGCGAACGGGGAGGAGGGGAAGCCCGAGAGCCCTGGCGGCCCGCTCCGGGATCCGCGCGTCCCGCTTCCAGTCCGGATACCTGGCCCAGGCATTGAAGCGGAACCCGGCCACCGCCCGCCCGCCGCGCGGACCGTTCTTGCGGATCACGATGGGGCCGCTGTCGCGGGTCCAGACGCGATCGGTGGGGATGCGCCGGAACTCGACCCGGGCGAGGTTCGCGCCGTGCCGCTCGAGGTGCCGTCGTGCCCGGGCCTCGTGCGCGGCCTCGTTCACCAGCAGGCGGACGGTCTCGCCCTCGGCGAGCTTCTTCACGATGTCGGCGAAGACCCAGGGCACCGGGCCGAAGCGCCCCGGCCAGTCGCGGACGTTGTGAGGCCAGGCGAGCCAGGTCGCCTGGTGCGGCTCCCACTCGGCGGGCATGGAGAATCCCATCTCCACCTCAGTCGATGAAACGCTTCTCGATGCCCTGGTAGGCGTCGATGCGCCGGTCGCGCAGGAACGGCCAGTTGCGGCGAACCTCCTCGATGCGGGCCAGGTCCACCTCTCCGACCAGGATCTCCTCGCGGTCGGCGGAGCCCTCGACGAGGACCTGTCCGAAGGGGTCGCAGAGGAAGCTCGAGCCCCAGAACTCCAGGCCGGCCTGGTCGGAGGGGCCGGGCTCGAACCCGATCCGGTTCACCGAGGCGACGTACACCCCGTTCGCGATGGCGTGGGAGCGCTGGATGGTCCGCCAGGCGTCGCGCTGGGCCACCCCGTGCCGGGCCTTCTCGCCGGGGTGCCACCCGATGGCGGTCGGGTAGAAGAGGATGGCCGCGCCCTGGAGCGCGGTGAGCCGGGCGGCCTCGGGGTACCACTGGTCCCAGCAGATGAGGGCCCCGACCCGTCCGGCGGCCAGGTCGAAGGCCCGGAAACCCAGATCACCAGGAGTGAAATAGAACTTTTCGTAGAAGGCCGGGTCGTCCGGAATGTGCATCTTGCGGTAGGTGCCCCGGATCGTCCCGTCGGCGTCCACGAGCAGCGCGCTGTTGTGGTAGAGCCCCGGCGCGCGCCGCTCGAAGATGGGGACGATCACCGCCACGCCGGCCTTCCGCGCCACGGCCTGGAACCGCTCGCTGCTCGGCCCCGGCACGTCCTCTGCGAGATCGAAGAAGGCGGGATCCTCCCGCTGGCAGAAGTAGGGGGAGCGGTAGAGCTCCGGCAGGCACACCACCTCGGCTCCTCTGCGGGCGGCCTCCTCGACCTGTGCGGCGGCCTTCTCCTCGTTCTCGCGGGGGTCCTGGGACATCGCCATCTGGACCAGCCCGACGCGAAAGATTGGCCTCGACATCAGGCGCCCCCGATGGGCGCGCGGTCGTTGTCGTCGCGCCGGCGCGGCGCCAGGCGGGTCGAGAAGACGTAGAGGAGGGAAGCCACGCCGCCGAGCCTAGCACGGCGATTGACTTCCACCTTTTCTCGGCTATTCCCTCTTGGGACCATGCGAAGCGACATCATCAAGAAGGGGTACGAGCGCGCCCCCCACCGCAGCCTGCTGCGCGCCGTGGGGCTCGTGGACGCGGACTTCGACAAGCCGTTCATCGGCGTCTGCAACAGCCAGGTCGACATCATCCCCGGACACATCCACCTGGCCGGGTACGGCCAGATCGTGAAGGAGGAGATCCGCAAGGCCGGCGGCGTCCCCTTCGAGTTCCACACCATCGGCGTGGACGACG
>Ga0315276_10002237_pt1 | contig 17664 bp, 15 predicted proteins | sample YL17G05_0_MG_FD_204542 | JGI IMG/M metagenome (GOLD analysis project Ga0315276, IMG submission 204542) | Sediment microbial communities from Yellowstone Lake, YNP, Wyoming, USA - YL17G05_0 | ecosystem: Environmental > Aquatic > Freshwater > Lake > Sediment | place: USA: Wyoming | collected... | reverse complement strand
AACGAGGCGAGACGCTGAACGCGCTGCAGCACATCGTCTCGAGTGTGTTCCGCGACGACCTGCCCGAGGACCAGCGCCTCGCGGTGGACTGCCTCGGTTTCCGGCAGGACAAGGACGCCGAGTTGCACCGCATGGCGCAGTTCGTCGCCGAAAAGGCCGTCGCCTCCGGCACGACGCAGGAAATGGGGCCGCTCAATCCCTACGAGCGGCGGATCGTGCACATGGCCGTCGCCGAGCGCGGCGACGCGACATCGGAGAGCATCGGCGACGCCTTCATGAAGACCGTGATGATCAGCCGCAAGAGCTGAGATCCAGGGGCTAGGGACTAGGCGCTAGTCAGCCGGGCTTCGCGTGGTGTTGACGGCTGAGCATGGGGACGCGCCACCCGCGGGACACTAGCGCCGAGTCCCTCGCGTTATAGTCTGTGATGGTGTTCTCCCCCACCGACACCATCGTCGCGCTGGCCACGGCTCCGTCACGTGCGGGCATCGGCGTCGTGCGCATCAGCGGTCCGCGCGCGCACGAAGTGGCGCGAGCGATCCTGACCGTGTCGCACGATCTTCCGCCGCGATACGCCACGCTGACGCACGTGCACGCCTTCGCTCGCGTTGAGCCACGATCGAGCTTCGGCGGTGCTTCGCGCGCTTCGGGCAACGACTCCCCCGCCATCGCCGGCGACAACACCCCAACTGGCCTCGGTGCCGCCAGCCCCGCCTTCGCCGGCAACCTAACCCCCATCGGCTTCGGTGAGGCTGAGCGTGTGGTTGCGCATCGCGACTCGTGGAGCCCGGGGTCTTCAGACCACGGGTCGCCGAAGGCACACTCCCCTGTTCCCCCGCGCCCGATCGACCAAGTCGTGGCGACGTTCTTCCCGCGGCCGCATTCGTACACCGCCGAGGACGTGGTTGAGATCAGCGCCCACGGCAGTGTGGCCTTGCTGCGTGACATTGTGCGGGCGGCCATCGATGCGGGCGCGCGCCTGGCCGAACCGGGCGAGTTCACGCTGCGCGCGTTCCTGAATGGACGGCTGGACCTCGTGCAGGCCGAAGCCGTGGGCGATCTGATCGACGCGGTGACGCCGCTCCAGGCGCGCGTGGCCTTCGATCAACTCGAGGGCACTCTTACTCGCGCGATCGGCGCCCTCGACAGCGAGTTGTTCGATCTGGCCGCGAGGCTCGAGGCGTCGGTTGATTTTCCGGAGGAGGGCTATCGCTTCATCGCGCCCGGCGAGGCGGCACAGATCCTGTGCCGCGTGCGGGATGGCGTGGACGCGCTGCTGACGACGTCGGCGCGCGGCCGCGTGATTCGCGAGGGGCGGCAGATCGCCATCCTGGGCAAACCCAACGTCGGCAAGTCTTCGCTATTTAACCAACTGGTTGGTACAGACCGGGCCATTGTTGCCGCCGGTCCCGGCACCACGCGCGACATGTTGAGCGAGACGATCGACTTCGAGGGGATTCGACTGGGCCTGGTGGACACGGCGGGCATACGCGTCAGCAGCGACGAGGTGGAGCAGGAAGGCGTGTGGCGGGCCCGGCGCGCGGCAACGATCGCCGATCTCGTCGTGCTCGTGCTCGACCTGTCTCGCCCGCTCGATGAGATCGATCTGGCGCTGCTGCGCGAGACGGCCAACTCCTCGCGCGTCGTCACGCTGAACAAGGCCGACCTGCCGCCCGCGTGGAACACGGAACAACTCGTCGATGCGGGTGTTCCCCCGCCGGGTCTGAAGACCCGGCCTCCATCGGGCCGGAGAGAGCTGCCATCGCCCAGAAGCGAAGAACAGATGCAGGACGAGGCCAGGGCGGCGGAGGCCGGGTCTTCAGACCCGGCAACAGCCGCAGGCGCCGGGTTCATCCAGACCTCCCGGGTGGATCATCTCGTGGTCTTGTCGCTGAAGACCGGCTCGGGCGTCGATGAACTGCGCGCCGCGATGCGTGCCGCGCTTGACATGGTGGAACCGCTGCGTGACGCGCCCGTCGTGACGAACGTGCGTCACGACGCATTGCTCCGACTGGCGCGTGAAGCGCTGCATCGCGCCATCGACAACCTGGCGGAAGCAGGGGAGTCGGCGAGCGAAGAACTGGTGCTGGCCGATCTCGGCGATGCTCGCCGCGCCTTCGAGGACGTGACGGGGCGCCGTACGACAGAAGATGTGCTCAAGAGGATCTTTGAGCGTTTCTGCGTCGGCAAGTAGGCAATAGGCAGTAGAAGACAGAAGATAAGAAGCGGAAGAGCAGACAGAAGGCGGAAGACAGCGGGTGGCAAGCAGCAGACAGAAGGCGGCAGGCAGCAGGTGGGTCGCGGCAGGAAGCAGGTAGGGTGGTTTCAAGACGTCGTGGCGCAGGGCTTCAGCCCTGCGAGGACGGGTCTTCTGACTTCTTCCACAGATCTTGAAACCAGGTATCAACAATGGCCGCATTCGACGTTCTGGTAATCGGGGCGGGGCACGCCGGCGTGGAGGCCGCGTGGGCGGCGGCGCAGATGGGGTGCCGTGTCGGCATCTGCACGCTGTCGAAGGAGACCGTCGCCCACATGCCGTGCAATCCCGCGATCGGGGGCACCGCGAAGGGCCATCTCGTTCGCGAGATCGACGCCCTCGGCGGATTGATGGGTCTGGCGATTGATGCCACCGGCATCCAGTTCAAACTGCTCAACCGAAGCCGCGGGCCAGCCGTGTGGTCACCGCGTGCGCAGGCCGACAAGGCCCGATACGGGGCATGGGTGAAGCAGGCTCTTGATGGCCATCGGTCCATCGAGTGGGTGATAGGGAAGGTGGGCCGGCTGCGGCTGGCGGCGGGGGAGTCGCCTGGGCGATCCGATATTCTGGCATGTGACCTAGAAAATGGCGAACGCATCGATGCTTCTGCGATCGTCGTTGCCACGGGGACTTTTCTCAACGGTTTGATTCATATCGGGCCGGAAACACACCCAACGGGACGTCACGGAGAGGGCGCATCCTGCGCGCTGGCGGAGTCGATTCGCGCCATGGGATTCCGGATGGGCCGTTTGAAGACCGGCACACCTCCGCGTCTCGATCGCAGGAGCATCGATTTCGACGGGGGCGTCCGGCGCGGCGCGTTCAAGCCCGAGCCAGGCGACGACGACCCCGTTCCGCTCTCGTTCATGACCGGCAGGCTCTCGCGCGAGCAAGTGATGTGCTGGCAGGCCCACACCACGGGCCGCGTCCACGACATTGTCCTGGCTAACATCCACCTGTCACCGCTTTACAACGGCCAAATCCAGGGTATCGGCCCTCGGTACTGCCCGTCTCTCGAGGACAAAGTCGTCCGGTTTCCACTCCGCGAACGCCATCTCATCTTCCTAGAGCCGGAAGGCCTCGACGTTGACGAAATCTACGTCAACGGCTTCTCGATGAGCCTGCCTCGGGACGTCCAACTCAATCTCGTCCACGCGCTGCCAGGCCTGGAGGACGCAGTGATGCTGCGGCCCGCGTATGCCGTGGAGTACGACTTCGTTCAGCCCACGGAGCTGCGGGCGACCCTGGAAGCCAAGCGGGTAGGGCGATTGTATCTGGCAGGACAAATCAACGGCACCTCCGGCTATGAAGAGGCGGCGGCGCAGGGATTGATGGCGGGCATCAACGCAGCCCTTGCCGTGCAGGGCCGGGCCCCGCTGACACTGGGACGACACGAGGCCTACATTGGGGTCCTTATTGATGACCTGATCACAAAGGGTTGCCTGGAGCCGTACCGGATGTTCACCTCGCGGGCCGAACACCGGCTGCTGCTGCGGATTGATAACGCCGACCTGCGTTTGACGCCGAGGGGCAGGGAAGTCAGGTTGGTCCAGGACGACCGGTGGCAGCGATTGGAGGCGAGGCGATCCAGGCTTGAGCGGAACCTGGCCAGCCTGAACGGGGCCAGTGTCCCGGGTGTGGGCGGCAGGATCCCCGCAGAACAGCGGCTTCGGCAGACGGGAGTCCGCCTCGCCGACATGCTCCAGCGCGGAGATGTGGCCTTGGAGGTTGACCCAGACGACCCCACCCACGACATCGCGACGGCCGAAACGATCGTCAAATACGATGGGTACCTGAAGCGCCAGCACCTGGACGTCGAAAAATCCCGGCGGGACGAAGAGCGTCCTATCCCTCAGGGGTTCCCATATGAGAGAATCCCTGGGTTGTCGCGCGAGGTGGTCCAGCGATTCGGCGAGGTCGACCCGCAGACGCTCGGTCAGGCGAATCGCATCCCGGGTGTGACCCCGGCTGCGGTGGCGCTGGTAGGAGCGTATCTGGAGCGGTTCAGCAATGACGCCACGGGAGTTCAACGACCGGCTGACAAAACGGGCGCGTAAGGCGAACGTTTTCCTCGAGCCGCAGCTTGTCGAGTCGCTAGGCGCGTACTTCCGCCTCCTTGAGTTCTGGAACGAGAAGGTCAATCTCACCGCGTTCTCGCTGAAGGATGCACCAGACGAGGCGATCGATCGCCTGCTGATCGAGCCGCTTGCCGCCGCCAAACACCTGCACGGGTCGCACGGCCAGGGCCATGCGCACGGCCCGAAACTCGGCCCGCGCCCTCGACTGCTGGACATCGGATCGGGTGGCGGTTCGCCGGCCATCCCTCTCAAGCTGGCCATTCCATCGCTGAATCTCGTGATGGTCGAGTCGAAGACGCGAAAGTCCGCGTTCCTGCGCGAGGCCATCCGCCACCTCAATCTGGCGGATTCGTTGGTCGAGACCGTCAGGGCGGAGGATCTCCTGACCCGACCCGAGCTGCACGAGTCGCAGGACCTCGTCACGATTCGCGCTGTTCGTATCGAGCAGAAGCTCCTTACGCAAATCCAGGCATTCCTTCGCCGCGGTGGCCGGATCCTGTTATTCAGGAGCACGGCTGGCACCGAAACGCCGCCGCCGGTCGCCCCGCCCCTGGTCTACGAAGCTACCTGGACGCTCGTGGAAACCCTCCGAAGCAGGCTGGTCGTACTCCGCAAAATGCTCTGATCTCCGTGCGTCGTCCCGGCGAATGCCGGCATCACACACTCCGTCACCCCGGCGAATGCCGGGGTCCAGGCGGTGGGGCAGTGTTCCACGTGGAACGCTCCCCGAAAAACGGGCCACGCCCACTTTCTGGAATCGGCGGCGCGCCTCGCCATGTTCCACGTGAAACACGGGAGCTAACGCAGCCAGAAACCAGAGTGATTGGCCTGTCGAGTCTGGCTATCTCTCGTGGCCGCGGGGCCTTTGGGTCCCCGGGGACGAGCGCGTGTTAAAAACCCCGCGGCTACGAAAGACGACCAACGCCGCGAGCCGGGGTCCCCAGGGCGGCATCTACGTTTGGGTGGGAGCCGGGAGGCCACGCCCGGAATACCTCGGCGTAATTCGGAATCGGGCGCTGAGCGAGTTGTCGCCTTGGCGTCGGCGCCAGGTCTCCAGCCCTTTTGTCCCGTTTTCGTGCTATTCTCATCTGGTCAAGCTGGCAACCACGGAACTTGTTGGGCGTATGACCAACCATTAGGCCGCATCCGCACTCACGAGACGAACACATGGGAAAGATCCTGGCCGTCGCGAACCAGAAGGGCGGCGTCGGCAAGACCACGACAGCCATCAATCTCGGCGCGTCCCTCGCCCTCGCCGATCAGCGCGTGCTCCTCGTTGACGTCGACCCGCAGTGCAATCTCTCCAGCGGCGTCGGCCTCAAAGGCAAACACGCACCGGCCGGCAACATCTACAACGCGCTGATGTCCGACGACCTCGACGACCCGTCGGTCTTCGTGATGCCCACGAACGTGTCCGGCCTTTCCGCCATCCCCGCCGATCGCAATCTCGCCGGTGCCGAGATCGAACTCGTCCCGATGCTCGCGCGCGAGCTTCGCCTCCGCCGCATCGTCACGCCGCTGCGCGATCACTACGACTACATCCTGATCGACTGCCCGCCGTCGCTCGGCCTGCTCACGCTCAACGCCCTCGTAGCCTGCGATGCTGTCCTGATTCCGATGCACTGCGAGTACTTCGCGCTCGAAGGGCTCGCCGATCTCGTCGGTACGCTCAAGCGCGTGCGCGCCGCCCTGAACCCCGCCCTCGACATCGACGGCGTCCTGCTGACGATGTACGACGAGCGCACGAACCTGGGGCAGCAGGTCTCTCGAGACGTGAGAGCGTTCTTCAAGGAGAAGGTGTTCCACACCGTCATCCCGCGCAACGTCCGGCTGGGCGAGGCCCCGAGCCACGGCATGCCGGTGATTCTCTACGACGTGAAGTCCCGCGGCGCAGAGGCGTACCTCTCGCTTGCGCGCGAAATGCTCGCGCGCAACGGCCGCGTTCCGCAAACCTCGTCTGCGACACACTGACGACCATGGCCGACAAACGCCCCGCACTTGGCAGAGGCCTCGACGCCCTCATCGGCGACGTGCTTGAATCAGCCTCGCACCCGTCATCCTCACCCTTCGAGGTTGACATCGACCAGTTGTCGCCGAACCGCTACCAGCCGCGTTCCCGCGCTGACGATGCGCGCATCGACGACCTCGCGCACTCCATCAAGTCGAACGGCATCATCCAGCCGATCGTGGTGCGGCGCGTCGGGCATGCGTATCAGATCATCGCGGGCGAACGGCGCTGGCACGCCGCTCAGCGGGCGGGCCTGCTGAAGGTGCCGGTCACCGTGCGCGACCTTCCCGAGGGCCAGGAGCAGAAACTGCTCGAGTGGGCGCTCATCGAGAACATCCAGCGCGAGGACCTGAACGTCATCGAAGAGGCGATGGCCTACAAGAGGCTCGTCGCCGAGTTCGATCTCACGCAGGAAGAGATCGCCGCCGCTGTCGGCAAGGATCGATCGTCGGTGGCCAACATCCTGCGCCTGCTGAAACTGCCGACCGACGTGCGCGACGAGGTCTCGGCGGGGCGCCTGTCCATGGGCCACGCGCGCGCGCTGCTGGCGCTCGAACACGAGCACGACCAGCGGAACCTCGCGCGCGACGCCGTGGCGCGCGGCTGGTCGGTGCGCGAAACAGAACAGATGGTGACGCGCGCCCTCACACACCCGCCGGCGGCCGGCGGCAAGAACGCCCCGGCCGTGCGCGTGCTGGACGTGCACACGCGCGCCGCGCAGGATAAACTCCGCCTCACCCTCGGCACGAAAGCGGACATCATCCGCAAGGGCAAGGGAGGCGAGATCAGGATCGCGTTCAAGGACGAGAACGAGCTCATTCGGATTTTCGAGATACTGGTCAGAGACGAGGGGCTAGGCGCTAGGCGCTAGTGGAAATACCACCTACCACCCAAGGCCGACTCTGGCTCTTGCCCGCGAATCGGCCCAGACTAGCGCCGAGCGCCTCGTCCCTAGCCCCTGAAGAGGTCATATGGCGAAGCGTCTGACCGAGATGGTCTCCTGCTCGGGTTGAGCGAGCAAACTCGCCGCTGGCGAACTCGCTCACGTGTTGAGCAGCATTCCGGTTCAACAGGATGATCGCATCCTGATTGATTTCCGCACGTCAGACGATGCGGGGGTGTACAAGTGGGCGGCCGGACCGGCCCTTGTGCAGACGGTGGATTTCTTTACCCCAATCGTCGACGACCCGTATGTCTACGGACAGATCGCCGCCGCAAACGCCCTGAGCGACATTTACGCCATGGGCGGGCGCCCGCTCACGGCCCTCGCCATCGCCGGTTTTCCCCAGTCGGACTTCGACCCGGCCATCATCACGGCCGTGTTCACCGGCGGCTTCGACAAACTGCGCGAGGCCGGCGTGGCCCTGCTGGGCGGGCACACCGTGCGCGACAACGAGGTGAAATTCGGCTACGCCGTTACCGGCGAGGTCGAGCCGGATCGCGTATTGTCGAATGCCGGCGCGCAGCCTGGCGACGTGCTGTTTCTCACCAAGGCCATCGGCACGGGCATCGTCGGCACCGCCATCAAGGCCGGCCGCGCGCCAGAGGCGATCGTGCAGGCCGCGGTGCGATCGATGACACAACTCAACCGCGGCGCCGCCGACGCCCTGCGCGCGCTGCCTGCGGGCCATGTCCACGCGTGCACCGACATCACGGGCTTCGGGTTGGTGGGCCACGCCACCGAACTGGCGGCCGCGAGCGGGGTCACGCTGCACATCGACGTGCATGCCGTGCCGCTGCTGACCGGCGTCCTGGCCCTCGCGAACGGGAACCGCCCCGGCGGCCTCGGCAGCAACCTCGAGCATTTCGAAGCGGGCGTGCAGGCCGTGACGGATATCGACCAGGGCCTGTTGTGGCTCATGTACGATCCGCAGACGTCGGGCGGGTTGTTGATCGCCGCCCCCGCAGAACACGCCGCGGCCGTCGATCGCGCCCTCATGAGCGCTGGCATCGCCGCCGTCCAGGTCGGCACCGCCAGCCCCCGCGGCCCTCACCTCATCGAGTTGGAGTAGCCGTTGCGTTCCGTCACCCCCGCGAGGGCGAGGGTCCAACGGTGGTGTCCTGGATTCCGGCGTACGCCGGAATGACGGAGGGTGTGGCACAGGTCGTCACGCCAGCGAACGCCGGCATCCAGAAGGGCGTCACCCCGACGCAGGCCGGGGTCCAGGGGCGTTCTGGATCCCACTCGGCACGACGAAGCCCGGCGCGGCGTTCCTGGGCGAAGTCGGAAACTCCGGGTCTGGACTGGCTCCCGAGATCCCGTGTAGAATCTAGGTTTTGGCGTCAGGAATCTGGCCGGACGTGGAGACGCAGGCGTGCTTCCGAATCTGTCCGTCGTCTTCGTCATTTTCGCGGTGGTGCTGCTCGCGATCGTCCTCGACCGCGTGCTGTTCAAGCCCTTGCTGCGCGTCGTGCGCGAGCGCGACACCGCCATCAAGTCGGCGCTCCAGCTTGCCGAGAGCGCGACGGCGAAGGCCCAGGCCGCCAGTGCCGAGTTCGACGCCAGCGTCACGGCCGCGCGCACGGACCTCTACAAGCAGATGGACGAACGCCGCAAGGCGGCCGAAGGCTATCGCCACGAGTTGATGACAAAAACCCGCACGGACGTCGACAAGCAACTGGCGAAAGCCAAGGCTGAACTCCAGGCGCAAACGGCACAGGCGCGGGCCAGGCTCGACGAAGATGCCGAGCAACTCGGCAGGGACATCGCGTCGAAAGTGCTCGGACGCGAAAGCTAGGACACAGGCAATTGCGCATGCGCGTGGGTTTCAACCTGGCGATTGCTGCGGCGCTGCTGCTGCTGACCGTGCCGCCCGTCGTGGCGCAGGATACGCAGCCGGCTGCTGCGGAACACGCCGCCCCCGCCGGCGGCCAAGGGGCACCCGCCGGACAGCATGCGGCGGCTGCGGGCGAGCACGACGCGGGCAGCCCGATTGTCGGGATGATCGCCAAGCTGTTCAATTTCGCCGTCCTCGCGGGCACGCTGGTCTACTTCCTCCGTTCGCCGATTGCCACGTACCTGCGCGATCGCGGAACGCAGATCCGCGGCGACTTGGTGAACGCCGCCGACATGCGGACCTCCGCAACGGCACAACTGGCCGCCATCGACAACAAAATGGCCGTGCTGCCGGCAGAACTGGACGCCCTGCGCCAGGCCGGCGCGGAAGAACTGGCCGCCGAGGAATCGCGCATGCGCCAGGCCGCCGAGTCTGAGCGCACGCGACTGCTCGATCAGGCGCGCCGCGAGATCGACGCGCAGTTGAAGGTCGCCCAGCGTGAGTTGCTCGGGCACACGGCCGACCTTGCGGTGGCGATCGCGTCGAAGCGCGTGAAGGCGACGATCACCGCCGCCGACCAGGCGCGGCTCGTGGACCGGTACCTGGGGCAACTGGGCCGCGCGCCGGGGACTGACGGGCGGGTGACGGCATGACGCGACGCGGGACCGCGCGTCGATACGCTCGCGCGCTGCTGGACGTGGCGATCGCGGAAGCCGACCCGGTTGCCGTCGAGACACAACTGGCCGACGCCACGGACGTCTTCACGGGCCACGCGGGTCTCTGGAAGGTGATGACCAACCCGGCCGTGGGGGCGCCGAAGAAGCGGGCGGTCGTGGACGGCCTGCTGCCGCAACTCGACGTGAGCCCGGTGCTGCAGAAGACCCTCCAGATGCTGGCCAGCCGCGACCGCCTCGCGCTGCTGCCGGATCTGCTCGAGGCGTATCGCAGCCGCCTGCTGGATCATCAGAAGGTCGTGCGTGCCGACGTGACGTCCGCAGTGCCGCTGCCCGCCGATCGCGTGCAGAAACTCCAGCAGGAACTGGCCGCGCTGACGGGCCGCACGGTGGTCATGAGGGCCGCCACCGACCCGTCGATCATCGGCGGCGTCGTCGCGCAGATCGGCAGCACGGTGTATGACGGAAGCATTCGGAGACAGTTGGAGAAGATACGCGAAAAGCTTACAGAAGGTAGACAGTAGTCCTTAGTCAGAAGACAGAAGATAGAAGACAGGATGGGGGATGTTCCCCCGGCGCGTATTCGTTTCCTTCTTCTCTGTTCTGTATTGTGTCTTCTGTTTTCTAATAAGTATCAAGTCCTATGACCATCAAAGCCGAAGAAATCACCAAGATCATCCGCGACCAGATTGGCGGCCATGCCATCGACGTCGATGTCGCCGAGGTCGGCACCGTCGTCTCCGTGGGCGACGGCATCGCGCGCGTGCATGGCGTGGACAACACCATGTCCGGCGAGATGCTCGAGTTCCCCCACGGCGTCTTCGGACTGGCGCTGAACCTCGAAGAAGACAGCGTGGGCTGCGTGCTCCTGGGCGAGCACCAGGCCATCGCCGAGGGCGACGTCGTGAAGCGCACGGGGCGTATCGTCTCGGTGCCTGTCGGCGAAGAGATGGTGGGACGCGTGGTGAATTCGCTCGGCCAGCCGGTGGATGGCAAGGGCCCCATCGTCACCAAGCAGTTCTCGCCCATCGAGCGCATCGCGCCGGGTGTCGTGGACCGGAGCCCGGTCAAGGAACCGCTGCAGACGGGACTTAAGGCCATCGACGCGATGGTGCCCATCGGCCGCGGCCAGCGCGAGTTGATCATCGGCGACCGGCAGACGGGCAAGACGGCCATCGCGGTGGACACGATCATCCACCAGCGCGGCCAGGACGTCATCTGCATCTACAACGCGATCGGCCAGAAACAGTCCACGATCGCGCAGGTGCTGAAGACGCTCGATGAAGCCGGCGCGATGGAGTACACCATCATCGTGGCGGCGGCGGCCTCCGAGCCCGCCCCGATGCTGTACATCAGCCCCTACTCGGCCTGCACCATGGGCGAGTTCTTCCGCGACAGCGGCCGGCACGCGCTCTGCGTGTACGACGACCTGTCGAAACATGCGCAGGCGTACCGCGAGATCTCGCTGCTGCTGCGGCGCCCGCCGGGCCGCGAGGCCTACCCGGGCGACGTCTTCTACCTGCACTCGCGCCTGCTCGAGCGTGCGGCCAAGCTGCGCAAGGAACTCGGCGGCGGCTCGCTGACGGCGCTGCCGATCATCGAAACCCAGGCGGGCGACCTCTCGGCGTACATCCCGACGAACGTCATCTCGATCACCGACGGCCAGATCTTCCTCGAGAGCGACCTGTTCAACCAGGGCGTGCGCCCGGCGATCAACGTCGGCAACTCGGTCTCGCGCGTCGGCGGCTCGGCCCAGGTCAAGGCGATGCGCCAGGTGGCAGGCTCGCTGCGCCTCGACATGGCGCAGTACCGCGAGTTGGCGGCCTTCGCGCAGTTCGGCAGCGACCTCGACAAGTCCACGCAGGCCCAACTCAACCGCGGCCGGCGCCTCGTCGAGGTGCTGAAGCAGCCGCAGTACCAGCCGATCTCGGTCGAGAAGCAGGTGTTGATCATCTTCGCCGGGACGAACGGGTTCCTCGATTCGATAGCGGTCGAGCAGGTGAGGGAGTACGAACAGGAAATGTACCGATTCTTCGACTCGCGCAAGCCCGCGCTCCTGCGCACCCTCGCCGAGAAGAAGCAGTTTGACGATGCGCTGAAGGCCGACGCGAGCGCGGCGCTGAAGGAGTTTGGGGAGACGTTTGCCGCGGCGAGGAAACCCGCGGCGGCGTAGGGAAGCGGCGTGGGCAGAAGACAGAAGACAGAACACAGGAGACAGGAGACAGAATAATGGATGTCCCCAACGGCGCGTGTTCTTTTTCTTCTTCTGTCCTCGGTCTTCGGTCTTCGGTCTTCTGATAAGTATCAGGTTCTTATGCCCTCTCTCATCGATCTAAGACGCCGCATCCGGGCGGTGAAGAACACGCAGCAGATCACGAAGGCGATGAAGATGATCGCCGCCTCGCGGCTGCGCCGGACACAGGACCGGGTCCTGAACGCGCGCCCGTTCGCCATTCAATCGAAGCGGGTACTGGCGGATCTGGCGGCGCGGACGGACTCGTCTGCGCACCCGCTCCTCGCGGTCCGTGAGGAGAAGACCGTGCTGGTGATCGTGCTCACGTCCGACAAGGGGCTGTGCGGCAGCTTCAACACCAACATCATCAAGGCCGCGGGCGCGTTCCTGCTGGGGCACCGCGAGCAGAAGCAGGTGGTGGGCCTGATCGGCCGCAAGGGGCGCGACTTCTTCCGCCGCCGGGGCTACGAGCCGGTGATCGAGCGCGTCAACATCTTCCAGAACCTGACATTCGACACCGCGCGCGAGATCGCGGACTTCACATCCGAGTTGTTCGCCGACCAGAAGATCGACGCCGTCTACCTCGTGTACAACGAGTTCAAGTCGGTGATGCAGCAGCGGATCGTAACCGAGCGCCTGCTGCCGATTGCCCCGGAGGAGTTCCGCGACACGAATCCGGGGGCGCACGCGGACTACATCTACGAACCGGACGCCGCCACACTCTTCGCGCAGATGCTGCCCGGGTACGTGCGGGTCCAGGTGTGGCGGGCGCTGCTCGAGTCGGCGGCGGCCGAGAACGCGGCCCGCATGACGGCGATGGACGCCGCCACGGAGAACGCTACGGACATGATCGATGCCCTGACGCTCTACATGAACAAGGTGCGCCAGGCGGCGATCACGCGCGAGATTATCGAGGTGGTGTCGGGAGCGCAGGCGCATTAGCCGCCTTCGCCAAGGCTACGGCGCCCCAGGGCGAGAGGGCCTGGGCGAGAGGCGGGAAGGCCCAGACGAGAGAGGGTGTAGGCAAGAGGCGGGAAGGGAATCCGTCGTGGCGCAGGACTTCAGTCCTGCGATTCTAGAAGGCATCGAGACCTATGAGCACAGCAGTCACCACCCCACGCCTTGAAGGCCGCATCGTCCAGATTATCGGGCCCGTGATCGACGTCGAGTTCGAGGGCGGCCATCTGCCGGCCATCTACAACGCCATCGAGATCAAGGCGGAGATCCAGGGCGAGAAGCTCACCATCGTGGCCGAGGTCGAGCAGCACCTGGGCGAGGGCCGCGTGCGCGCCGTCGCGATGAAGCCCACCGACGGGCTGCAGCGCGGCATGAAGGCCGTAGACCTGGGCGGGCCGATCACGATGCCCGTGGGCCCGGCCACGCTGGGCCGCGTGCTGAACGTGCTCGGCGAGCCGGTGGACTACCCCGACATGCCCGTCAACGCGGCCGAGCGATGGCCCATCCATCGCGCGGCGCCGACGCTGGTCGAGCAGGCCACCGAGGCCAAGATGTTCGAAACAGGCATCAAGGTGATCGACCTGCTGGAGCCGTACCTTCGAGGCGGCAAGATCGGGCTGTTCGGCGGCGCCGGCGTCGGCAAGACCGTCATCATTCAGGAGCTCATCCACAACATCGCCCTGAAGCACGGCGGCGTGTCGGTGTTCGCCGGCGTCGGCGAGCGCACGCGCGAGGGCAACGACCTGTGGCTCGAGTTCCAGGAGAGCGGCGTCATCAACACCGAAGACATCAGCAAGTCGCGCGCGGCACTGGTCTACGGCCAGATGACCGAGCCGCCGGGCGCCCGCCTGCGCGTGGCCCTGTCGGGCCTGACCGTCGCCGAGTACTTCCGCGACGCTGAAGGCAAGGACGTGCTGCTGTTCATCGACAACATCTTCCGCTTCACCCAGGCCGGGTCGGAAGTGTCCGCGCTGCTCGGCCGCATGCCGTCGGCCGTCGGCTACCAGCCCACGCTGGCCACCGAGATGGGGGAGCTGCAGGAGCGCATCACGTCCACGAAGAAGGGGTCGATCACGTCCGTGCAGGCCATCTATGTGCCCGCCGACGACTACACCGACCCCGCGCCGGCGACGACCTTCGCCCATCTGGACGCCACGACGAACCTGTCGCGGGCGATCGTCGAGTTGGGGATTTACCCCGCCGTCGATCCGCTCGCCTCGTCTTCGCGCATCCTCGACCCGCGCGTCATCGGGGCCGAGCACTACGGGACGGCCCGCGCCGTGAAGCAGGTGCTGCAGCGTTACAAAGACCTGCAGGACATCATCGCGATCCTCGGCATCGACGAGTTGTCTGAGGACGACAAACTGGCCGTGTCGCGCGCGCGCAGGATCCAGCGATTCCTGTCGCAGCCGTTCTACGTGGCCGAGCAGTTCACCGGCCTGAAGGGGAAGTACGTGGTGGTGGCGGACACGATCCGCGGCTTCCAGGAAATCGTGGACGGCAAGCACGACGCGCTGCCGGAACAGGCGTTCTACATGGTCGGCACGATCGAAGAGGCCATGGAGAAAGCGGAGAAGATGAAGGCGGCATAACGCCATGTCCGTACCCGAACATCTGACGCTCGAAATCGTCACGCCCGACCGCGCCGTGGCGGAGGAGGAAGTGGACGAAGTGCAACTGCCCGGCACCGAGGGATACCTGGGCATCCTGCCAGGCCACACGCCGCTGCTCACGAGCCTGCGTGTCGGCCAGGCGTGGTACCGCAAGGGCACCGAGAAGTTCTACCTGTCGATTGCCTTCGGGTTCGCCGAGGTGCTCCCCGACAGGGTTCGGCTGCTCGCTCTGATCGCCGAGCGCGCCGAGGAGATTGACATCACCCGCGCCGAGGAAGAGAAACGCCGCGCCGAAGCCTTGATACAGGCCGCTAGAACCGGCGCCGCGGACGTCGACTTCGAGCGCGCCCGGGTTTCCATGATGAAGGCGATGATTCGCATCCAGGTGGCGGCCAAGGCCAGGATACGGGGCTGACGTGCAGATTGTCTCGGCAGCCCTGACCGATCTCGGGCGCCGCCGTCCCGCCAACGAGGACAGCCATGTCTCGCGACCGGCGCTGGGCCTGTACGCCGTGTGCGACGGCATGGGCGGCCATGCCGCCGGCGAGGTCGCGTCGCGCGTCGCCACCGATGCTATCGAGTCCTTCGTCCAGCACACCGACGGCGTCAACCGGGAGTTCACCTGGCCTCTCCCGTTCCGGCCCGAGTTGGGCCTTGACGGCAACCGCCTTGTGGCGGCGTTCACCCTGGCCAATCGCGCGATCCGCCAGAGGGCGATCGACGAGCCCGCGCTGCGGGGGATGGCGACCACCGGGGTGTGCCTGCTCATCAGTCAAGCAGGACTGAAGTCCTGCTCCACGACAGACGACGATCGTGGCAGACCCGACGTGGCGCAGGACTTCAGTCCTGCGAGCCCGCCCGTCGCGGCGCAGGACTTTGCCGTGGCGCAGGACTTTGCCGCGGCGCAGGACTTCAGTCCTGGGAGCCCACCCGTCGTGGCGCAGGGCTTTGCCGTGGCGCAGGACTTTGTCGTGGCGCAGGACTTCAGTCCTGCGAGCCAGCGAGGTGCGTTGCCCGCTCTCGTGGCCCACGTAGGCGACAGCCGCGCCTACCTGTGGCGCGACGGCGAACTGGAGCCGATCACCCACGACCACTCGTGGGTCGAAGAGCAGATTTCTGTCGGCGTCCTGAGCGAAGAAGAGGCGCGGACGCATCCGTGGCGCAATCTCGTGACACGCGCACTGGCCGGTGCCGAAGACCCCAACGTGGAGCTCACGCCCGTGACGATGGAGCGGGGCGACCGCATCCTGATCTGCAGCGACGGCCTGACGTCGCCGCTCACGAACTCGGCCATTTCCGAGATCCTCGCCCGCACGCCCATGGGACGGCCCGAAGAACTGTGCCAGGCGCTCGTGGACGCCGCCAACAACGCCGGCGGGCCGGATAATATTACGGTCATCGTCATTGAGGTCACATAGGTGACACTGACAGAACACAGAATACAGAATACAAAATACAGAATGGTAGAGGTGGTACTTCGCTCTTCTGTGTTTCGACAGCATGCGGAATCACAGCGTGTCGCCCGGTGGCCGCGCGGCGTGGGGAGCCTTCCTTCTGTCTTCTGTCTTCTGTCTTCTGTCTTCTAACAATGTTCAAGAATCTCGTCTCGCTGTTCAACTACCGCCAACTCATCCAGTCGATGGTGGCGCGCGAGCTGAAAGCGCGCTATCGCGGCTCGGTGCTGGGGTTCTTCTGGTCCTTCATCAACCCGCTGCTGCTGCTGCTCGTCTACACGTTTGTCTTTTCCTACGTGCTGCCCGCGCGCCAGCCCAACCTCGATCCGTATGCACTGTTTCTGTTTTGCGGCATCCTGCCGTGGACCTGGTTCGCGTCTTCGATTCTCGAGTCGTCCAACATCCTCATCGCCGGCGGCAATCTCATCAAGAAGGTCTTATTCCCGGCCGAAGTGCTGCCCATCGTCACTGTGCTGGCGAACATGGTCCACTTCCTGCTGGGCCTGCCCATCCTGGTCGGGTTCCTGATCTACTACCGCGCGCCGCTCCAAGTGTCCGAACTCGTGTGGTTCCCGGTCGTCGTGCTGGTGCAGTTGGTGCTCTCGCTGGGCCTGGCGCTGATCGTGTCGTCGCTGACCGTGCACTTCCGCGACCTGAAAGACATCCTCTCGAACCTGGTGACCTTCTGGTTCTTTGCGACGCCCATCATTTACTCGATGCAGGACGCGCCGGGCCTCGGCAAGACGTTCCTGAATCTGAACCCATTCACACACCTGGCCGTCTCGTACCAGGAAATCCTGTTCTACCCAGGCAATTTCGGGCACTGGAAGTGGCTGGTCGCGCTGGGCTTCGCCTCCGTCGCGCTCTTCCTGGTGGGCTACTATCTGTTCGACAGGCTGCGGGATACTTTCGCTGAAGAAGTGTGATGGGAGTCAGTAGTAAGTAGCCAGTCGCCAGTATTCAGTAGAAATGCAGGATCACGCTGGAGGCGAGACCTGGCCGAACAGCGTAACAGCGAGAAAGCGCCTTTCGTACTGGCTACGGACTACTGTCTGCTGACGGGTAACCGATGAATGCAATCGAAGTCACCGATGTCACCAAGACGTATCGCAGATATGCGCGGCGGAGACAGTTCGCCACGCTGAAGAGCGCCATCCTGTCGGGCACGCTGGTCAACGACCTGAACCCCGACGAGACCTTCAACGCGCTCAAAGGCGTGTCGTTCAGCGTTCGCCAGGGCTGCGCCTTCGGCATCGTCGGCCGCAACGGATCCGGGAAGAGCACGGCCCTGAAGGTCGTGGCGGGCATCACGAAGCCCACCACCGGCACCGTGTCCGTGCAGGGCCGCATCTCGGCGCTGATCGAGCTTGGCGCCGGCTTTCACCCCGAGATCTCCGGCCGCGAGAACGTCTTCATCAACGGCATCATGCTGGGCCTGTCGAAGAAGGAAATCACCCGCCGCTTCGACGAGATCGTCGAGTTCGCCGAGATCGAGGATTTCATCGACGCGCCCGTCAAAACGTATTCGTCCGGCATGTACATGCGGCTGGGGTTCGCGGTGGCGATCCACGTGGACCCGGACGTGCTGCTGATTGACGAAGTGCTGGCCGTCG
>Ga0315276_10002236_pt1 | contig 17669 bp, 13 predicted proteins | sample YL17G05_0_MG_FD_204542 | JGI IMG/M metagenome (GOLD analysis project Ga0315276, IMG submission 204542) | Sediment microbial communities from Yellowstone Lake, YNP, Wyoming, USA - YL17G05_0 | ecosystem: Environmental > Aquatic > Freshwater > Lake > Sediment | place: USA: Wyoming | collected... | reverse complement strand
GTGGCGGCTTGGAGGTCAGATCGGCGCCGTGCACGCCCACCCGCCTGCTGTTGCCATCCGCCTCGAACAGCCGCGAAGACTTTTCGCTGATGAGCAAGAGCTCGTCGTCGCCATCTCCGTCGAAGTCCGCTACCACGAGGCTGCCCTCGGCGCCAGCAGCCTGGCCCTTCATCAGCCGTCTGCTGTAGAAGTACGGACGGCTCAGCAGGACTTGCCATGCGCAGGGCTGGCCGTAGTGCGCGCCCGCGGGCGGCAAGTACCACGATGCGGGATAGCCCACCTGCACATCCAAGAATACATACAGCGCAGTAGACGCCGCCGCCAGCGCGGCAACACCGATGAGGATCGCTACAGCCGGAAGCCCCTTCCTGGGCATGCTTAAGCCTACCACAGCGGTCGCCCCTGCTAAGACGGCGGCACGGCGGCCGCCGCTACCCGTCCTGCTCTCCTGCTCACCCGCTTTCCAGCTCTTATGATCTACTGCTATATCGCTGCCTGCTGCCAGCGCCACAACCCGCCCGCAGACTTCAGCCTCCCCGCCCCGGGCGATTTCTGCCCTTTCCCCTTGACTTTCGCCTCGCGCTGCGGTATATAGTACCAGTGCACTAGGTCACTAAAGCCCTAAAGCATCGGTGTACCAGTACCATAGGCACATCGGACAATAGAACAAGCTGAACAAGATCTACACGACGAGGGCCAGGGGCCCAAGGAGGTGAAGTTGCAGTGAGTTACAGCGATACGCCAATCGGTACAGCCGAGCCGCCGCCAGGCAGCCGCCGCTTCGAATACGTGCGGATGCAGATCTCGACGAGCCAGATCATCAAGACCGACGAGGCGCTCAACGAGCTGGGGGAGGCGGGCTGGGAATTGGTGTGCAGCGAGGCAACGGAAACGTACCTGCATTTCTGGTTCAAGCGGGAAAAGCGTTGAGCGTTGCCAAGGAGGATACGATGCCTGTGAACCTGAGAGTTGAGCTAAGCAGCGAAGTGCCGATCTACGTGCAGCTGAAGAACCAGATCCGGCTGCACGTGGACCGCAAGGCGCTGAAACCCGGCGAGCAGCTGCCGACGGTGCGCGAGCTGGCGGTCAGCCTGAACATCAACGCCAACACCGTGGCGCGGGTGTATGCCGACCTGGAGGGCGAGGGCTACTTGAGCCGCCGCCGCGGCGTGGGCACGTTCGCCGTCGATCCGCATTCGCAGACGGTGCGCGACGTGCCGGGCCGCGCGCAGCTGGCCGAGACGCTGCGCCAGCTGAAAAACCTCGGCTACAACCCGCGGCAGGTGCTGGAGATGACCGCCGAGTTGCTGGGAGAGGACCTAAAATGATCGCAGGAATAATCCCGCTGGTGCTGGCGTTGCTTGCCGGCGACGACAGCGCTGCCGGTGCGGTGATCGGTGCCTGTATTGCAGTATTCGTGGGAATCGCTGCAGTACTGAACAAACAGAACAGGCGCGCCATAACAGGCCGCGCCCCACAGCAATCTCAAGAGGTGAGGGAGATGTACATACCAGTTACACCATCGTTCGGCTACCGCAGCGGCGACATGTCCAGGACAGGTGGCGCCGCCTCGCACATCCACCCCGTCGCGGTCTTCTGGTTCTTCGTCTGGATGATCGCCGCGATGATCTGGGTGATCTCCTGGGCGATGCGCGCCGACGCGACGCGCAGCAACGCCTATGGCATCACCGCGGTCGTCGGCTTCATCATCCTGCTGCTGTGCGGCATGCTGTTCCTGTTCTGCATGAAGGTTGCCGACCAGTGGGACCGCGTGATCGTGCTGCGGCTGGGCAAGTTCTTCTCGGTGCGCCAGCCGGGGCTGTTCTGGCTGTTCCCCTTCGTCGACACCGTGGCGAAGTGGATCGACACCCGCGTGCACACCACGGACCTGACCGCCGAGCAGACGCTGACCAAGGACACGGTGCCGGTGGACGTGGACGCGGTGATGTTCTGGCTGGTCTACGACCCGAAAAAGGCGGCCCTCGAAGTGGAGAGCTTCGAGAACGCTGTCACCTGGGCGGCGCAGACCGCGCTGCGCGACCTGATCGGCAAGACGATGCTCGCCGACCTGCTCGTCGGGCGCGACGTGCTGGACAAGCAGCTGCAGGAGATCATCGACCAGCGCACCGAGCCCTGGGGCGTGAGCGTGCAGAGCGTGGAGATCCGCGAGATCAAGATCCCCGGCGCGCTGCAGGACACGATGAGCCGCCAGGCGCAGGCCGAGCGTGAGCGCCAGGCCCGCGTGATCCTCGGCGAGAGTGAGAAGCAGATCGCCCAGAGCTTCGCCGACGCGGCGGAAATGTACCGCGACAACCCGACCGCGCTGCACCTGCGCGCGATGAACATGCTGTTCGAGGGCCTGAAGGAAAAGGGCAGCCTGATGATCATCCCGAGCTCCGCCGTGGACAGCATGAACCTGGGCGTGATCGGCGGGCTGGCCGCGCTGGGCAAGGACATCCCGAAGTCAGCTGTGTAGCGGGTAGCGGCGGCGCCACTGCCGCCGTCCTGTAGGGGCGAGACGTGCTTCGCCCTGCTGTAGGGGCCGGCCTTGTGCCGGCCCGTCCTCCCAGGGGCGACCAGCAGGTCGGCCACTCAAGGAGTGTTGTATGACAACGCATGGTTTCGCATCCGCCAGATTCTGGGTGCCCATCGCCATGGCCCTGGCCACCGCGGTACTGCTGCTGTATGGCCAGCGCGGCGTGGCGCTGGGCCTGGGCCTGCTCATCCCGCCGGTGGCGGTGCTGGGGCTGGGCCGCTTAGGCCAGGTGCGCCAATGAGCGCGCCGATCATCATCCCGCTGCGCGCTGCGCGCAGGCTGCGCCGCCGCCTGCCGCCAGTCGTGAAGTACATCATCGCGGGCACGGGCGCGGCTGTGCTGCTGGGGCTGGCGCTGTATCTGGGCCTGGAAGGTGAGACGCAGCCGGCGCTGGTGAGCGCGCTGTGCGTGATCCCCATTGCCATCGCCGTGGTGGCCCAGGTGCTCGGCTCGACCCGCCGCGGCGGCAGCGGGCCGGTGGCGTGACGAACAAGGCCCTTCGCCAGGGGTGCGCCGGAAACAAGGCGCAGGAGGCTGCTATGGACAGGCTGCAAGAAGTTGATGGGCAGATACAGCCGGGGGCGGTGGCCTGCGCGCTGGGGCCCGCAGCGCCGCCGCCGGCGAATCAGCCGCGGGGAGCGGCACCGGCAATACAGCCGAGCACAACGGCGGCCAGCTTCCGCGTGCTCAGCGTGGGCAGGTGGCAACTGGCGCGCGTGCACAGCGCGCTGCAGGAGCTGGCCGGCGAGGGCTACGAGCTGTGGGCCACGGTGGAGGACGGCGCGGGCGGCCTGGAGCTGTGGCTGGTGAAGCAGCAGCAGGCGGCGTGAGCCGCCACGGATGCGGCGGCGGTATACTCTGCAGGGAGACCAAACATGAGGGGACATATGCGCAGGATTATCTACTTCGCCATGGTAACTGCGGCGTTGCCGGTGTGGATAGCCGTGGCACGTGCCGCTGACGTCCCTGCGTTACCAGCCGCTACCAGCCCTATTACGCCTGCCACGGACACTTCAGGCACGTTAACGCTGCCGTTCACGCCGACCGGGGATGCGCTGTTCGACCGCTACGCGCAAGCCGTCCTTGAGCGTCAATGCACAGGCCCGGCGACGGACTTGCCGTACGTGTTGAATCCCACCACGCTGCCCGATGACGTGCTCGCCTCGTGGGAGGCCGAGTTCGGCGGCCACCCGCGTTACTGGCAACTGCGCTGCTGGTGCCATATCACCGGCAAGCTGGACACCTCGGGGTGGCCCAATTTATATGATCCCTTCTCCTTCGGGAAGATCAAAGCCGACGCAGCGCAGTATCTTGCCGAGGCGCAGCAGCGCGGGATCGCCGATGCGGATACCATCCTGCTGTACTACGGCCTGCTGCCTGACGTCTGGGAACAGGCGCACCCGATGCAGACCGTCGATGAACTGGATCAGCAAAGCGCCATTCAGCTGGAGCATGAGCACGAGCAACTGCAGCGCGGCTTGCTCGATGCCGCGGTCGCCGCGGGGCCGGACTGCGCCTGGGCCTACTGGCAACGCGCGCTGTGGCTGCTCAACATGGGCGAGGAGAACGCCGCGCTTCTCGATCTGCGCGCCGGCAACAGGGCGCCGTTCAACCGCCTGCCGGTGCCGTTCCCGCTGAGCTTTGTGTTAGACCAGCTTGACGCCGGGAACGTGACGGGCAGCAAGGCGCTGAGCGGCGCGATCCTCGACGAGGGGCTGCGGCTGGACCTTTATGCTCCGGCGTGGCCGGGGATCAAGCTCAAGGAGCGCATTAAGGATAACGAAGTGCGACTCCTTCTCAGCGGAGACACCGCCCTAGCCGGCGCACTGCATCAGACGGCCTGCCAGATCGCACTGACCGGGCGCGGATGCCGGCCGGTCTACACGACTGCGGGTGTCTGCATCTGGATGCAGCTCGACACGATCATGCGCGACTGCAGTGAGGGACTCAACAGCGAGCAGCGCGGCGTGCTGCTCAGCGCCGACGGCATGTACCAGAGCATCAGGCGCATGGACGTCGCACGTTCTGCCTGGTGCTCCGCCGCGGATCCCGCCTTTGCCGAGGCCGTCTGGCAGCGCACGGGAGATTCAATTTACTGGAATCAAGGCGCCTACCTGTTCCTGTATTCCCAACTCAAAGATCACGACGAGGAGCTGCAAGAACTTTCGCAGCGGGTTGTCTTCGCGCCTGAACGGCTATGGCTGAGCATCCCGCAGAACTACTACGTCCGGCTCTACTACTTCTGGGCCGGCGAGCGCGGCTTTGCGCGTGAGAACTACGACGCCAGGTTCAAGCTGCTGCGCGAGCTGGATTTCACCACGCTGGCCTGGCCCGAGGACTGGGCGCGCGGCGATGCGTTCTACCAGTAGGCGGCGGCGACGAAGACGGGCCGGCACAATGACCGGCCCCTACAAGACGCCATCGTGTACACTCGGCGCATGGCGGCGCAGCACGATGCACACGAGTTGCTCTACGGGGTGGACGACGCGCCGGGGCTCTGCGGCGTGGCGCAGGCCGCGGGCGGCGTCAGGCTGTGGTGGCGGCGCGGCGACAAGCTGGAGAGCGAGATCGTAGCGCACCAGCCGTACTTCCTCGTGAGCCACCGGCAGCTGCTCGACGACTTCAAGCCCAGCCCGCAGATCGAGACGCTTTCCGGCGACAACTACTACCGATACCGCGTGCGCCTCAAGGACTGGGCGACGCACGACGCGGCAGCGGCGCACATCAACCGCGCCTACAAGCTGCACAAGGCGGACTATCCCGACGAGCCGCTGCTGGCCTTCCGCGAGCCCAGTGTGCAGTACCTGCTGGCCAGCACGCGCACGCACTACACGGGCATGGCGCTGGGCGACCTGTCGGTGCTGTACATCGCCCTGCGCGCCTACAACAGCGACGGCGCGGACTACGCCGATCCGGCGCAGCCCGGCGACCGCGTGGTGGCGGTGGGGCTGTCCGACGGGCGCAACTGGCTGCGCGTGTTCACGCTTAGCGACATGAGCTCGCAGGCCGAGACGGTGCTATTAGGCGAGGTGGCGGCGGCGGTGGCCGAGCGCGACCCCGACGTGATTGTCGGCCACGACCTGTTCAAGGGCGCGCTGAGCTATTTCACCGCGCGCGCTAAGCAGCACCGCGTCAAGTTGCCCTGGGGCCGCGACGGCTCGCTGCTCACGGTGCGCACGGCGCGGGCGCCGGCGGCGGAGAAGCAGCTGGAATACCCGCGCGCCGATGCCGCCGGCCGCAGTTTCGTCGACACCTGGTTCCTGGCGACGTACTACGACATCGTCAAGCGCGACCTGGAGCGCTTCGACGCGCCGTACATCGCGCACTACCTCGACCACACCTGCACGGTGCCCGACTGCGTGCCGACGTGGGAGGTGGCGCGGCTCTACGACGCTAAGCGCACGCTGCTGGAAGCCGACGTGCGCTATGAGCTGGAAACCTGCGCGGCGATCTTTGGCACGCTGATCGGCAGCTACTTCGCCCAGGCGCAGATGCTGCCGCTGAGCCTGCAGGATTGCGTGGTGCGCGGCAACGCGACGAAGATCAACTACCTTTTGCTGCGCGAGTACCTCCAGCGCGGCGCGTCGATCCCCGCGCCGGTGGACGCGCGCACGTTCATCGGCGGCTACACCGAGCTGCGGCACAGCGGCGTGCTGAAGCACGTGCTGAACGTCGACGTCGCCAGCCTCTACCCCAGCCTGATGCTCTCGCGCGAAGTACGCCCGGCCAGCGACAGCCTCGGCGTGTTTAAGCCGCTGCTCACCGAACTGACGCGCCAGCGCCTGGCGGCCAAGCAGGAGGCGCGCACGGCGCAGGATGAGGCAACGCGCGTGATGGCCGACGCGCGGCAGGCGGCGTTCAAGGTGTTCATCAACAGCTTCTTCGGCTACATGGGCGCAGCGCGCATGAACTGGGCCGATCCGGCGCAGGCCGAGTTCATCACCCAAAGCGGGCAGGAGGTCGTCAAGCAGTTGGCCGCGATCGTCGAGGAGCTGGGCGCCAGCGTGATCGAGATCGACACCGACGGCATCTACCTGACGGTGGACTTCAACGCGGCAGACACCAGGCTGCGCGAGCACTTCGTCAAGCAGGTCAATGAGCGCCTGGGGGCGACGCCCGTCGGCCACGGCATCACCGTCGAGCTGTCCGGCTACTATCCGGCGATGCTGTCCTACAAGGTGAAGAACTACGCGCTGCTGGAAGAGGACGGCAGCGTGACGCTGAAGGGCAGCGGGATGAAGAGCCGCGGGCTGGAGCCGTTCCTGCGCGACTTCATCGAGCAGGGCATCGGCGACATCCTGCGCGGCGCGCCCCAGCACATCGAGACGCGCTACGCCGAGCTGAAGCGGCGCATCGAGACGCGCACGGTGAACATCAAGGAGCTGGCGAAGACCGAGACGCTGGTGGACTCGCTGGAGAGCTACCGCGGCAAGGTGGAGCTGAAGAGCGAGGGGGCGTCCGGGCGCAACCGCGCGGCGGCGTATGAGATCGCGCTGAAGGCCAGGCGGCCGCTGCGGCCAGGCGACATGGTGGCCTACTACATCACCGGTGAGAAGCACACGGTGAAGGCTTTCGAGGCCGCCAGGCCGCTGCGCGACTACGATCCCGCGCAGCCCGACTACAACATCGCGTACTACGTGAAGAAGCTCGACGAGAACCTGAAGAAGGTCAAGGGCTACATCACGCCCGCCGAGACAGGCAAGCTGCCATTGGAGCAGCAGGACTAAGAGAGGGACCAGGGATCAGTAGAACGCTTTGGCAGCCGCGGGTATAATCAGACCGATGTTCCCCTCCTCCCAGCTCCTGCTTGCCACGGCCATGTCGATCGGCTTCGTGCACACGCTGCTGGGGCCGGACCACTACCTGCCGTTCGCCGTGATCGCCCGCGCGCTGCGCTGGAGCACCGCGCGCACGCTATGGATTACCTTCCTCTGCGGCCTGGGCCACGTGGGCAGCAGCGTCCTGCTGGGACTGATCGGCGCCGCGCTGGGCGTGGCAGTGGAGCGGCTGACGGGCATCGAGAGCGTGCGCGGCGGATTGGCCGCCTGGGCGCTGATCGCCTTCGGCCTTGTCTACATGCTGTACGGCATCCGCCTGGCGGTCCGCGGCCGGCAGCATACGCACGTGCACAGCCACGACGGTGCGACGTTCCACACCCACACGCATGCGCACACCAGCGGGCACGTGCACGTGCACAGCGTCGCCGAGACGCCGGAGCAGGGCCAGCGGGTCAACCTGACGCCCTGGATCCTGTTCACGCTCTTCGTCTTTGGCCCCTGCGAGCCACTGATCCCGCTGATCATGTACCCGGCGTTCGAGTCCAGCTGGGCGCTGATGCTGCTGGTGGCGGCGGCATTCGCGGTCGCGACGGTCGGCACGATGCTGGTCGTCGTGCTGGCGCTGAGCAAGGGCTTGAGCCTCCTGCCGCTCGGGCGGCTGGAGCGCTACAGCCATGCGCTGGCCGGGTTGGCGATCCTGGCCAGCGGACTGGCGATTCGATTCTTTGGCTTATAGCCCAGGGCTGGGGCTGAGGGACTAGACCGGCGCTGAACACGGCGGGCAACACCGCTGTCCGAAGTACAGCCAAGGTGAGTTCCGTAGCGTATGATCGCCAGCGGGGCTGGCAGCAGATTGAAGCTATAATGCGGGTCTTCATGCGTCTGTTGTTCGCCATTGCCGTGCTGGTTGGAGCGCTCGTGCTCGCGCCCCTTGGCACGCAGGCACAGCCGCAGCGCAGCATCCGCCTGGAGACGATGGAGACGACGACGCCCAACGGCAAGCCCGCGGCGGCGCTGCTGATCAACGGCGAGGTGGTGGTGCGGCTGGCCAAGGAGCAGCGCCAGAAAGATCCGCTGCGCGCCGTCTCCGTCGCCGCCGCGCTGCTCGCCCAGGCTTACCGCCGCGGCAACCCCGAGCTGACGCTGCAGCCCAGTGACGACACAGGCACGCGCATCGCGCTGTACCTGGACGGCAAGCTGCTGCTGCTGGCCTCCGACGTGGAGGCCAAGGCCTGGGGCGTGAGTGTCGAGCAACTGGCGAATACCTGGCGCAACAATATCCTGGCCGCCCTGGGCAAGAGCAGTGGTGCGGGCTGGAGCAAGCCGGCGGCCACACCGAACGCGCAGGATGTGCAGCTCGGCCCCGCACCATCTGACAACGCAACCCGTCCGCCGGTCAAGCCGGCAGCACCCGCGGATCATGCACGGCCACCGGCCGGCGGGAATACGCAGCCCGCGGGCGGGCAGCAGTCCGGCGGAGGCCTGCTGACCATCTCCGGCGGCCACAACGTCTACGAGCCGCCGTCGAACACCAGCATCGAGCGGGCGGCCCTGCCGGGCCAGCTCACGGCGCAGATCACCGGTAGCCGCTTAAGCCACGCCGAGGCCGCGAGCTGCATCGAGCAGGTGCTGCGCAACTACGCCCAGCTGCCCGCCGAGGCGGGCCTGAGCTGGAAGATCACGCAGCCCGAGGAAGCCGACCTGACGCCGGCTCGCGGCCAGTCCGAGCAGCTGACCATCGAGTACAGCGTCACCGGTCGCGGCGGCGTGCAGACGCCGGGCACGGCCAGCCTGCTGCTGAAGAACACCGCTCTCGCCACGCCGAAGGAAAGCCTGACGTTCTTCTCCAACCACCCCGAAGGCGTGAGCAAGCCGCAGCTGCTGTACTTCGCCGAGCTGCCCGCCAGGCAGGCCGGGCGCCTCGTCCTGCACCACCAGAATCAGGGCCGCGGCGGCATGCAGATCATCGCCCGCGTGGTGAACACCGGCGCTGCGGACGGCGCACTGCACATCATTCCCGGCACCTGCGACCCCGACATCAACACCTTCTACGTCGGTTTCAAGAGCGCCGAGCTGTTCTGGAACAACCTCAACAGCGGCAGCGGCTACGTGCTGCCGGTGCCCGCCGGCGGCCAGGCGATCATCACCAGCCAGCGGCTGCCCGTGGGCTATACCGCCAGCGGCTACTACAAGCTGACCAACCTGGGCGCCAGCGCGCTGCGCCTCGAGACGCTGACGCTGCCGCCCGGCGCGGCGCCGCAAAGCGCGCCGTACCAGGACTCCGCTGACGCCAGCCAGGGTGTGTTCCCCGCGCCGTACATCAATGTCACCGAGAGCTACGAGACCGGCGACGACTGGCTGTACCTGCGCCTGGGCCAGGACTCGCAGGACAGCATGGTGGATAAAAGCTCGCTCGACGGCAGCTACGGCGTGACCTACAGCTTCAGCGTGGAGATCCACAACGCCAAGAGCGAGCCGGCGCTTGTGTTCGCCGTGCTGCGGGCCAGCGCGGGCGAAGTAAAAGGGCAGTTCTTCATCGACGACGAGTACATCGCCACGCCGCTGGTGGCCAGCGGTGACGAGGTGCTGCTCAAGGAGATCCCGCTGCGGCCCGGGCAGACCAAGCTGCTGAAGATCAAGGCGCTGCCGCTTAACGGCGGCTTCTACCCGGCGAGCATCATCCTGCGCGAAACGCGGATGCCGTAGCGGCCTCGCTGGCGGCAGCGGGGCATGGCCCGACTTCACCGGTGGCTGATCTGCCACTTGTATGGAACGCAGGTATAATCTACTGACGGCATTCGCCGCTGAGCGGTAACGGCTGACCGCTCATCATGCAAACTGGGAGGAGCAGATGTCTGCTGGCATACATCGTGCTGCTGTGGCTGGCGCGGTATTGTCCTTGGCACTGGTATGCGCCTGTGGGGGGAGAGACGCGACGGAGCTGAAGCTAGCGCCGAGTCTTAGCGCGTCGCCCGCGGCCGCCCTGCCGTCGGCGGAACAACTCAGCCGCGCACTGGATGCGGAGCTGGCGCGGCTGGGAGTCGATCCGGCGAAGGTGACGGCCAAGGCTCCTGGCGCAGGCAACGCCGTCTTCGACCTTGTCGCCACGATCATCGATCCCGACGGCGCCGGCCCGCTCCCGCCCACGGGCGTCGAGCTGAGCTGGAGCGAGCGCTGTGTGGGCGACTACGACCAGAATGGCGAGGTCAACGCGGCAGACCTGGCGCCGCTCGGCCTGCATTTCGGCGCGGCAGTGGCCTACCGCTCGCCTGGTGACGCCGGCGGGCTGGAGTGGTGGCCGGCGGGCGACCCGCGGGCTGACGTCGGCGTGGCGGATCCGCTGGCAGTCACCGGCGCGGAAAACTGGCGCCTGGCGCGCATCGATGGCAGCTTCGATGGCGAGCTGGACCTCGGCGACGTGACGCCGATCGCGCAGCACTGGCGCGAGCGGCTGGACGGCTATCGCGTCTACCGGCGCGGGCCGAGTCAGACTGAGTATCAGTTGCTGGCGGACCCCGCCGATCCCGCCGCGCCGCTGACGATTCCGCGCAGTGCGGCGTTCGCAGCGGGCGCCGATAGCGCCGATCCGCTCAAGCCCGTGCTGTACCGTTTCATCGACGCGGTGACTGACTTCGGCCCGTTTGAGTACTATGTCGTGCCATTCGACGCCGGCAGCGGGCAGGAGGGCAGCCACTCTGCGAGCGGCATGGCGCGCTCCAACCGCCAACCCGTCGCGGCGCTGAACGCCGACGTGCAATCTGGCACCGCGCCACTGGCGGTGACGCTTGGCGCCGGTATAAGCAGCGATCCCGACGGTCTGGTGTTAACCTTTTCTTGGGATTTCGAAGGTGACGGCATCTACGACTTGGACACCGGACCTAGCTACACGGTGACGCATGTCTACGAATACGGCGGAATCTACCATCCGACTGTGTTAGTGACAGATGCCGACGGTGCGACGGACACATCATCGGGGCCGATCTTCGTCAATACTCCGCCGCAAGCCGCGCTCACGCTGACTCCGTCAACCGGCGACGCGCCGCTCAGCGTCACGCTCGACGCGTCGGGCAGCGCCGATCCAGACGGGCAACTCGCGCTCTATGAGTTCGACTGCACTGGCGACGGCGTCTACGAGACCAGCTTCATCGACCAGAGCAGCTGCCAATTCACATACACCGTGCCGGGCAACTTTACGCCGACGGTTCGCGTAACGGATGCGCAAGGCTCGACTTCGGTGAGCAGCGCCACACTCAGCGTCTTCGGCTGGCATCATGTGGTCATCGACCGCGCGGGCCGTGTCGGCACGTACCTGAGCGGGGCGATTGTGGATGGCGTTCCAGCGGTGGCCTACTGGAAGGACACGCCGGACAATGACTTGAAGTACTGCCGGGCCGCCGACGCCTTTGGGCTGACGTGGGCTGCACCGCAGGTGATCGCTGGGGCGGGAGACACATCGGGCGACGTAGGGCAGTATCCCTCGCTGCAGGTCGTGGCTGGCAACCCCGCTGTGGCTTACCACGACGCGGGCCAACGCGCGCTTTGTTATATCCGCGCCGCAGACCCCCAGGGAGCGATCTGGAATCCGCCGGTAGTAGCCAACGCCGACGACAACCCCGGCATTAATAACTCCATGCAAGTCGTCAACGGCGTACCGGCCATCGCCTACTTCACGCTGGCAACATCTAGCTTGTGCTACGTGCATGCGCTGGACGCCGACGGCACCTCTTGGGACACGCCGTATCCCTTCGAAGGCCTTCAGTTCTACCGCGATCTGGACCTGGTCGTCATCGACGGCTTTGCCGCGCTGGGCTACCTGAACTTCGACGGCAACCCATTTGGATCTTGGTCGGGTAGTTATTTCTACCAGCGAGCAAATGACGCTGCTGGAGATGACTGGAGCGACGGGCAGCCAGCGTATACGACCTCGGTGTCATGGGGATTCGGCGGGGCGTCGCTGGCAGTGGTCAACAACCTGCCGGCGTGCACGCTGTACATTGGCTCCACCTCCGTCCCCTATGACCTGACGTTCATGCTGGCCAGCGATGCTCTGGGCAGTGCCTGGCCGCAGTCGAGCATCATCGCCTCAGGATTCGCTGCAGCAGGCACCAGCTCGCTGGCGGTGATCGGCGGGCTGCCGTGCTGCGCCTACTCCTGCACTGATCGGGCAGGCAGCGGCTGGATTATGTTCGCGCGCGCCACAGATGAGTTCGGCACGTCCTGGAATGAGCCGGTGCAGATCGATGACGGCATTGGCGACATGGCCGATCTCAAGTTACTCGAAGTCCAAGGTCAGCCGGCGATCATCTACCAGGACGTCAACGACTCGGATTTGCTCTATGCAGTTTACGGAGCGTTCTAGGATCAGCCCGCGCGCCACGCGGCATTAAAGTGCCGCTTACCGGCCGACGAGACAGCGGCAATGCCGAAGTGACGTCGGCCCTACTGCGCTGGCGTGGCCGGCTGGCCGACTTCAAGCGGCCCGATCTGGCCCTCCACCAGCTCGAGCAGCGTCGGCTCCGTCTTCGCCACGTCGCCCGCGGGCGCGGCGACCTCGGCCGGCGTCTCGAAGGCCTCGGTCTGCCAGTTGGGGAAGGCCGGGTTCTCGGCGAGGATCTTGGCCAGCGCCTCTTCCTGGATCTGCACCTGGCGGTCGATGACCTCGCGCGCCACGCCCAGATCGCCGATCACGCGGTAAGCCATAGCCTCGCTGTCGCTGCGCTCGCCGGTCGCCATGTTGACGAAGTAGGTGTAGATCACCTTGCGGTGCTGGTTGGTATGGCGGCGGCGGTTGCGCTCAATGTTGATGCGCTTGTAGAGCACGCCGTCGCTGCCGAAGAAGTGGTTGTACTCCATGAAGGGGCCGAACTGGCGCACCCAGCCCTCAAGCAGGTCGCCCTGGAAGTTCAGCGTGGCATGGCGGTAGCTGATCGGGCCGGGCATCCAGTAGCCGTTGTAGCGGTCGTAGAAGTAGCGGTTGCCGCCCGAGGTGCCGGTCCAGTAGCTGAACATCTCGTCCGCGTAGACATCGTCGACGTTGACGTCGCCCAGGCCGACCAGGCCAGCGGGCATGCGCAGCAGGCCGCGCACCGTCTCGCCGATCGCCGCCGGCTCGCGCCCCGTCCACTCCAGGCCCGAAGGCTGGTACTGGTAACCCTGCGCCAAAGCCGCGCCGGCCATCGCCAGCGCCAGCACCGCACCGATCAAAAGTGCCCGCATCTCTGCACGCTCCCGAGAGTAGTCATATTATTTTACCCGTAATACGCAAATAGACGCGTGCCAGCGCGCCGCAGTTCGCCCCGGCCGATGTCGCAGCGCATCGGTGAGCCCATGGCGTGCCGGGATGCTATCATTCGCATGGCGCGCAGAAGCCTGCACATTGGCGCACTGCAAGCACGGAGCCCACAGCGCATATGAAACATCTATTGCCAATCCACGCCCTCGTGCTGGTGGCTGCACTGACAGCGTGCGCCGCCGGCGACGGGCCGCTCAGCGGAGCTGCCACGCCCGCCGCGCCGCCAGCCGCCAGCCCTGCAGCCCCGCCCGCCAGTGCCGCGCCAGCGCATACCGTGCTGAGCACCAGCATGCCCGCGCTGGGCGCGCTGCCGCTGGGAGCGGAGTTTGAGTTTGTGATCGCTGTGCAGCTGCAAAGCGAGCTGTACCAGGGCAGCGGGCGCGTGGTGTACGACAGCCACCTCGTCGAGCCTGTCACGGCCGAGCGTGGCGGGCTGGTGCCTGACGCGGCTGTATTTATCGCGCCGCTCGGCTCCAAGCTGGCGGCCAGCGGCCTGCCGGACGGCTCAGCCATTGTGCCCTTCGCCTTTACCGGCCTGCCCGGTTCGGCTCCCATCGCCGCGGGAACGGGAGAACTGCTGCGCGTGCGCTTCCGCACCAGGCAGGCCGTGCCCAGCGGCCGGGCGGTGTACCTGCTCAACGACCCGGCGTACCTGCAGCTGCGTGACAGCCAGGGGCAGCGCCTGGCCTTCGACTTCGAGACGGTGGAGGCGGGCAGATGAGCACTTCCCCCGCTACCCGTCTCGTGAGTCTGGCACTGCTTGCTGCTGTTGTGGCATGCTGCCTCGTCATCAGCCTGGCCCAGCGCGCCGCGGCGATGGAGCAGCCCAGGCCGGGGATGATCGAGCAGATGAAGGCTGACGGCACGTACTCCGCGGCGGCGGCATTCGCCAGGCAGCTGGGCAACTACCGGCCCAAGCCGGCCCTGCGCGGAGCGGCGCTGCCGGCCGCCCTGGCACCCCAAGAGATCGCCGACCGCATCGTCGATCAGCTCGGGCAGAGCCTGGACGCCAAGGGTGCCAAGAGCATCAGCGCGGCCAGCGCGCGCGAGCTGAGCTGGGCCGAACTCGACCTGAACCATGACCGCGTAGTCGACGAGCGCGACGTGCTGGCGCTGGGCTTTCCGCTACCCAAGGACGCGGCGCGCTTTCCGAGCATGGGCACGTCCAAGACATTCTGCCTGCTGCTCGATTTCCCTGACTACCCGCACTACTTCACCCAGGAAGAAATACAGAACAACCTCTTCAGCGAAGGCACCACCGACTACTACTACCAGAGCCTGCATCACTACTACGAGCTGGCCTCATACGGCCAGCTGAATACCGACGGTATGGCCTACGGCTGGCACACGGCGAGCCATCCGCGCACCTGGTACCACCCTGATGACAGCAAGGACTACGGCTATTCGTGGCAGCGCCAGGGGGAGCTGGTCGAGGAGGCGATCCGCGCCTACGACGAGGCGGGCGAGGACTTCAGCCAGTACGACAATGACGGCGACGGCAGCGTGGACTACTTCCTCGTGGTGTGGAGCGGGCCGGTCGGCGACTGGGCCACCTTCTGGTGGGGCTACTTTGGCGTCGGCCTGCCGGGCGACTTCCGGGTCGACGGCGTGAACTTCCCGGCCTACAGCTGGCAGTGGGAGCGTTACTACGGCTTCGGCGGCTGGCCGCCCGAGATGTCGCACTGGGATCCGCTGGTCACCATCCACGAGACGGGGCATGCGCTGGGACTGCCCGACTACTACGACTACGACGGCGGCGTCGGGCCGCCAGGAGGCGTGGGCGGGCTGGACATGATGGACGGCAACTGGGGCGACCACAACTGTTTCAGCAAGTACCTGCTGGGCTGGCTCGCGCCGACAGTGGCGTTCGCCAACCTCAACGACTGGCCGATGCGCGAGGCCAACGTTTACGGCGACTGCGTGATCTTCATGCCGGGCTTCGATCCGGCCAGCCCCTGGGCCGAGTACTTCATCGCCCAGAACCGCAACGCCACGGGGCTGGACGCCAGCTATCCCGCAAGCGGCGAGCTGATCTGGCACATCGACGCGCGCGTGAATCCCTACGGCGGGTTCATGTACGACAACAGCTACGCCGAGCACAAGCTGCTCAAGCTGATGGAGGCTGACGGGCAGGAGGATATCGAGAACTGGCGCGGAGCCAACGCCGGTGACTTCTACGTTAACGGCAGCGAGCTTTCGCCAGCCTCCAATCCCAACAGCAACCGCTACGACGGCAGCGTTACCGGCGCCGCCTGCAACGACATCTCCATTCCTGACAGCACGATCACCGCCGACTTTGTCCTGTACACCAGCAACCCGCCGAACGTCAGCATCGACACCCCCGCGCCCGGCAGCGTGGTCAGCGGCACGGTGCCGGTGGGCATCACGGCGACCGACGACGGGGTGATTGCCAAGGTGCAGGTGATCATTGACGGCCAGGTGGCCGAGGAGCTGACCAGCGCCCCCTACAACTACAGTTGGAATACGCTGGTCGAGTTCAACAAGACGCTGACGCTGACCGCGCGCGCCTGGGACACCGAGGGCCAGTCGTCCTCCGCGACGATCGAAGTGACGGTGGACAACACGGGCGTGACGGTGATCACCGATGACTTCGAGAGCGGGCTGGCGCAGTGGCGCGCGCTGGACGTGACGATGGAAGGCCGCGGATCGGGCACGCACTGGGCCACGCGCGAAAGCCCCGGCGACCCCGCGCCGCTGGGCAGCGGGCACGAGGCGTGGGTGCGGCCCGACAACCCCGACGAGTCATTCGGCGCGCTGGACTACCTGCGCAGCATGCGCATCGATGCCACGGCGTTCGTCAAGCCGCTGCACGTGCACTTCTACTACCGCGGGCGCTCGGGCTTCGCGCTCTACCGCTCGATCGACAACGGCGCGAGCTGGGTCAAGCTGGAGGACCTGGCCGACAGCTACGGCTGGCAGCTGTTCAACCGCACCTACGCGCTGCAGGGCCAGGTGGTCTACCTGCGCTTCGCCTATACCGGCGACGTGCGCGAGGCCGGCGACTACTCGGATAACGGCCGCGGCGCGAACATCGACGACCTGTGGGTGCGCGAGTCGCCCAGCGACATCCCGACGGTGAGCTTCATCAGCCCCGCCGATGGCGACAGCGTCTCGGGCCTGGCGATGTTCGCCGTGGACGCCCAGGACGACGGCAGCATCGCGCGCGTCGACTTCTACGTCATGGGCGGCCTGGTGTACTCCGACTACAGCCCGCCCTGGATCTACGAGCGTGACACGACGCAGGACGACAACCATCCCGACGTGCTGGTGGCGGCGCGCGCCGAGGACAACGACGGGCTGCCCAGCGCGGCCGCGGGCCTGGACGTCAAGTTCGTCAACCCGCACCCCTACCCGGTCTACGACGAGATGCAGGACGGCTCGCCCAACTGGTCCTACCAGAACGACAGCTACCAGCCGCAGTGGCAGTTCACTGACCGCGATTCCGTCTCGCGGCCGTACAGCATGGGCTGGGTGGTGGACAGCGGCCTGTTCCAGCCGGACAACTACGAGGGCGTCTGGTTCCTCGGCGGGCCTGTCGCCGTCGGGCGCCAGGCCGTCGACCTGGCGGGCGGCACGGTCAACGATCCCGTGCTGCGCTTCATGTACAAGGCGCACTTCCCCAGCGGCGGCTCGATGTCGCTGTACTTCTACAACACGTGGCTCGGCTGGCAGTGGATCGCCGACATCAGCGACAACCAGGACGACTGGGTGCAGAAAACGATCTCGCTGGCGCCGTGGATCGGCGAGTCCGCGCAGCTGTGCTTCTGGATCTGGCCGGTGTCGGCGACGGACGGCCAGGGCGTGTGGCTCGACGACCTGTGGTTCGGCAACCGCGGGCCGCAGCTTGGCGCGCTGACGCCCAACCCGGCCAGCGCCGGCGGTAGCGTGACGCTCAGCGGCTCGGGCTTCGGCGCTGAGCGGCTGGACAGCGTGCTGACCTACGACGGCGTGCCGCTGCTGGACGCCGCGTACCAGTCCTGGAGCAACGCCGAGGTGCGCTTCACCGTGCCGCCGGGCGTGAACAGCGGCTACGTCGGCATGG
>Ga0315276_10002235_pt1 | contig 17669 bp, 17 predicted proteins | sample YL17G05_0_MG_FD_204542 | JGI IMG/M metagenome (GOLD analysis project Ga0315276, IMG submission 204542) | Sediment microbial communities from Yellowstone Lake, YNP, Wyoming, USA - YL17G05_0 | ecosystem: Environmental > Aquatic > Freshwater > Lake > Sediment | place: USA: Wyoming | collected... | reverse complement strand
CCAGCAGGTCGGAGAGGAAGCGCGTCTCCTCGGCGGTCAGGTTTCCCCGGGTCTTCTCCTCGAGCATGGCGAGCAGGTCGATGGTCTGACGCGCCAGCAGGAGGTTCTCGCCGGCCTGATCGGTGTCGGGATGGTTGATCTCGCCGAGGTGGACGAGGGCCGAGGAGCCGAGGGAGAGGACGAAGGTGCCGAAGTCCACGGGGGCCGGGTGATGGGCGTCGGTCATGGCCACATCCTAATCCACATCGAAGGCCACGCGCTCTGCGGCCCGGCCGCGCTGAACGAGCAGGACGAGCCGCCCGGTCCGACGGGCCTGGACGGCGGCCTTCCTCCACCCGGCGAGGGAGGAGACCTCGATCGAGTTCACCTCCCGGATCCAGTCGCCGGCCTGCAGCCCGGTCTCCGCCGCGGGACTGCCGCGCTTCACCGACCGAACGACCACGACGTTCCCGCCCCGGAGTTGCTCCTCGCCGAGGACGAGGCCGGTGCGCTCGCGGAGCAGCGACTCGGCCCGATCCGGTGACAGCTCCACGCTTCGCATCGACGCCGGAACCCGGGCCTCGCCGCGCAGGAGCCCGATCCGGACCGTTCCGCCCACCGGAACGTCCCGGATGCGGAAGCGGTACTCGGCGGCGCTCTCCACCTGGCCATCCCCCACCGACTCGACGAGGTCGCCCTTCTTGACCCCGGCCCCCGCCGCCGGCGACCCGGCCTCGACGGAGCTCACCAGGACCCGGACCCGCTCGCTGCCGATCACGTCCGACTTCACCGGCTGGTCCTTCACGGCGATCCCGGTCCAACCCTCCCGCACCTCGCCGTGCCGGATCAGGTCCTCGGCGATGCGCAGCGCCCGGTCGATTGGGATGGCGAAGCCGATGCCCGCGTTGCGGTCGCCGAGGATGGCGGTGTTCACGCCGATGAGCTGCCCCTGGATGTTCACGAGCGGCCCGCCCGAGTTGCCCGGGTTGATGGAGGCGTCGGTCTGGATCATGTCGAATAGCGAGCGGCGCGGGTCGCCCACCTTGCGGTGGAGCGCCGAGACCACGCCCGCGGTGACGGTGTGGGCGAGGCCGAAGGGGTTGCCGATGGCGATCACGCTCTCGCCGATCATGAGGTCGTCGGAGCGGCCGCCGGCGAGGAAAGGAAACTTCTCGCGGTCCTTGGTCTCGATGCGCAGCACGGCCAGATCGGTGCCGGAGTCGGTGCCGAGCACGCGGGCCGGAAGCTCGCGGCCGTCCAGGAGCTGGACCCGGTAGCGGGCGCCGCGCTCCACGACGTGGGCGTTCGTGAGGACGTACCCTTCGGGCGAGACGATGACGCCGCTGCCCAGCGAGGTGACCGCGTAGCCGCTGCGGTAGCGGGGCTTGCCGAAGAACTCCTCGAAGAGGAGCTGCCCCATGTCGGCGCCCGGCGCGGGCACCCGCATCCGGACCAGTTCCTCCGCCGAGACGTTGACCACCGCGCCCCGGGACTTCTCCGCGGCGACGACGACGGGGTTGCGCCGCTCGGCAGGGGGGCGAAGCTCGGCGCGCGGAAGCGCGGACGGAGCCTGCGCCGGGGATGCCCGGGGGAAGAGGAGGACGATGACGCCGCACAGGGCCGCGCCGGTTCGCACCCTAATCGTCATCTCCGGTCTCGACGTGCTCCACCTCGGACTCGACCGGGACGGCCTGGTCGGCCACGTCCGGCAGCGACTTCAAGTAGCGCTCGTAGTCCTTCGCGTCGAGCTGCCCCTTGCGGATGTATCGCTCCACGACGCGCAGGTCGACGAGCTTGTTCTCGAGGGTTTCGGCCATGGTTCCTTCCGGACTTCGTCTTGCGGAGGCGGGAAAATAGGCCCGGCTTGCCGGGGCGTCAAGCCAGGTGCAATGTTGCCGCGCCATGAAAGACGCCCCCGCAGAGCACGCCTCCCGGATCGCCCGGATCCAGGGCCTATACGCCATCGTCGGCGACGAGGACCCGGTCGGGGAGGCTCGCGCCGCCGTGGACGGGGGCGCGGGGGTCGTGCAGGTCCGGATGAAGAGCGCGCCTTCCGGCGCGGTGCTCGCAGCCGCGCGGGAGATCGTGGCCATGGCCCGCGGGCGGGCGCTCGTCGTCGTGAACGACCGGGCCGACCTGGCGATCCTCTCGGGGGCCGACGGGGTGCACGTCGGCGACGAGGACCTCCCGCCGGAGGAGGCGCGGCGGATCCTGGGGCCGGCGCTGCTCCTGGGGCGGAGCACGCGAACCCTCGCCGGGGCTCGCGCCGCCATCGCCGCCGGTGCGGACCACGTGGGATTCGGGCCGATCTTCGGCACCCGGTCGAAGGAGCTCGCGGTTCCGGCACGGGGGACGGACGCGCTCCGGGAGGTGGCGGCGTCTCTCGGCGCGCCGGTGGTGGCCATTGGCGGGATCACCCTCGACACCGTGGGTGAAGTAGCCAGGGCCGGTGCGGCGGCGGCGGCGATGATCGAGGACCTCTTCTCCCGCGGCGACGTCCGGGCCCGCGCGGCGCTGCTCGCCGCTCGCTTCGAGGCCGGCCGCGATGCCGGCCGCGGCGAGCGCGGGGGGACCCCGTGACCCGTCCCCGCATCGGCATCCCGCTCGATTTCGACGACGGGTGCGGGCGCTACGAGCTCCCGCAGGCCTACGCCGACGCGGTGCGGGATGCCGGCGGCCTGCCGCTCCTGCTTCCCCACGGCGACGCGGCGATCGCGACCGACTACCTCTCGCTCTGCGACGCCCTGCTCGTCGCCGGCGGAGCCTTCGACATCCCGCCCGAGCGCTACGGCGAGCTGCGGCGCCCCGGCTGCGGGCCGTCGCGAACGGGGCGCACGGCCTTCGAGGTCGACCTCGCCGAGGCGGCCCTCTCCGCCGGGATGCCGGTGCTCGGCATCTGCGGCGGGATGCAGCTCGTGAACGTGGTCCGCGGCGGCTCCCTGCACCAGCACCTCCCCGACGACCTGGGGGTCTCCCACGAGCAGGAGGAGCCCAAGGACGCGCAGAGCCACGACGTTCGGATGGTGCCGGGCACGCTGCTCGCCAGGCTGTGCGGCCCGGAGCCTCTGGCGGTGAACAGCACCCATCACCAGGCGGTGAACCGGATCGGGGAGGGAATGCTCGTCTCGGCGTGGGCGCCCGACGGCGTGATCGAGGCGATCGAGCTGCCGGACCACCCCTTCGCCCTGGGCGTGCAGTGGCATCCGGAGGCGCTGGCCGGGCGCGAACCCCGCCACCGCGCCATCCTGCGCGGGCTCGTCGGGGCGGCGCTGGAGCGAGGCCGGTGACCGGTCCCGTGACCGGCCCCCGGGTGCTGGTCTGCGGCGGGCTCGACCCGAGCGGCGGCGCGGGGCTCCTGGCCGACCTCGAGGCGCTCGCCGCCGCGGGGGCCCGGGGCTGGGCGGTGGCGACGGCCTTCACCGCGCAGGGGGCGAAGGGCGCCCGGGCCATGGAGCCGGCCACGCCGCGGATGCTCGTCGCCCAGATCGACGCGCTGCTGGACGGGCTGATTGCCGGCGCCCGGGAGCGTCCACTTTCAGTGAAGAGCGGGATGCTGGGGAGCGGTGCGAACGCGGCGGCGCTCTCGGCGCGACTCCGGGAGCGGCCGCTCGGGCGGGTGCCGCTCGTCGTCGACCCGGTCCTCTTCGCCTCCTCCGGCCTCCCGCTGCTCCAGGCAGGGACCGGCGGCGCCGGCGCGATCCCCGCGCGCGCGGCGCTCGACGCGCTCCTCGCGCGCGCGACGCTCTCGACCCCGAACTGGCCCGAGCTGGAGGCGCTCGCCGGGCGCGCGCTCGGCTCCGAGGAGGAGGCCGTGCGGGCGGCGCGGGAGCTGCCTTCACGTGCAGTTCTCGTGAAAGGCGGCCACCGGGAGGGCGAGCCGGTCGACCTGCTCGTGCGCGGCCGCACCGTGGTCCGCATCCGCGGGCGTCGCAGGCCGGGAAGCGCTCGCGGGACCGGCTGCCGGCTGGCGTCCGCGATCGCCGCCTTCCTCGCCCGCGGCCTGACCCTCGAGGAGTCGGTGCGGCGTGCCAAGCGGATCGTGGAGCGCTACCTGGACGCCGCGGCGCGCGGGGGCCGCTAGCTGCCGTTCAGGCGGGGCGGCGGGCGCCGGCCGACTGGAAGTAGAAGTCGAGCATGGCCCTGAGCGGCGCCGGGTTTCGCTGCAGGCGGCTCCGCAACGCCGCGCCCTCCCAGCAGTCGACCAGCAGGCTCGCCATCCGCCGAGGCTCGGAGTCGGCCGGGAGGTCGCCCCGGAGCCTGGCCTCCTCCAGGCAGGTGGCCAGGCGCCTCGCGATCCCGGCGAAGCAGGCCTGGATCCTTCGCCGGAACACCTCGCTCACGCCCGAGAGCTCCTGTCCGAGGCCTCCCAGGAGGCAGCCCATGTACCCCTCCGTCCGGTAGTGCTGCTCCGTCATCTCGAAGAAGTGGCGCACCCGCTCGAGCGGGAGCCGCTCCGGATCACCGAGGCAGGCGTCGAGGCCGGCGTGCACCCCGCCCATGTACTGATCGATGACCTGGAGCGCGAAGTCCTCCTTGTCGGAGAAGTGATGATAGAAGGAGCCCTTCGGGGTCCCGGTGGCCGAGAGCAGCGCCACGATGCCGAGATCGTTGTAGCCATGCTCCAGGAGCATGGCCATGCCGGCATCGAGAAGGCGCTGCTTCGTCGGGTGCGTCATCCGGAAGCCGGCCCGCCGCTCACCTTGGCCAGCATGTGCTGGATGACCTGCGTGTGCTGGTGCTGTGGGCTGAACATGATGATCTCCGCGTCGGCGTCGACCTTCACGTTGTGTCCGGGCGGCCAGTAGAACAGGTCGTGGGTCCGGACCGTCTCCTGCGTGCCCTTGGCGTCGGTGGTGGTGAGTTGCCCGGCCAGGACGAATCCCCAGTGCGGGCACTGGCAGAGGTTGCCCTCCAGACCCTGGAAGAGCGGGGTGGTGTCGACGCCCGCCGAGAGCGTGAAGTACTCGGCGCTGATGGTGCCGAAGCCGCCGGCCTCGCCAAAGTTCGTCCGCTGGCGGATCACCGCACCGGGAATCTGCATCCGGACATCGACCTTCTCCTTCGCGACGTGCATGGCTGGTCTCTCCTCCTGACGACGATGTTTCCTCGTGACTAGACCGATCGGTCTAGTCAGAGAATACGCTCGGCGGCGAGTCTGTCAAGGGCGACGGTCGTTCTCGGGCGCCCCCATCCCTTCCGGACGTTGCTCGTCCACGCCGGCGTCACCGACCGGTACGCGCAGTACGCTTCCGACGTCGGGGCGTACCGGAAGCGCTTCGGCGAGTTCTGGGAGGACGAGCCGACGTGGCGAAAGGTCTCGCCCATCCTCGCCGCCGGCAGCTTCGCCACCCCGACGCTCGTCATCCACGGCGCGCTCGACTACCGGGTCCCCGACGGCGAGGGATTCGAGCTGTTCAACGTCCTCCAGAACCGCGAGTTCGTCGGCGAGGGGACAGGTCCTGGATGACGAGGCTCTGGCCTTGTGTTGAAATCTAGTCAGATTCTGACTAGTCTCTTCCACGGCCCCTGGTCCCGCGGATTCGATCGATGGCAGTCGACCTCACGAAGGCGTTGTTCCAGTCCCGGACGCGCGCTGCGCTGCTGAAGGCGGTGCTTCGCGACGGCGTTTCCGACTCGCTGAGTGGCCTGGCGCGGCGAACCGGCCGTTCGCAGCATGCGGTGGCCGTCGAGGTGAGGAACCTGGCCTCGGCGGGCCTGGTGAACGTGGAGTCCGTGGGTGGCGCCGACGTGGTCCGAGCCAACCGCGCGCATCCGGCGGTAGGACCGATCGTGCAGTTGCTGGCTGCTGCGGATGCCGTGCAGCCGGGCAATGACGTTCCGGATCTCGAGGTGAAGGAGTCGCTTGCCTATTACGGAGCGCCGTTGGCCGCTCGGGACCCACGCCAGCACCTGAAGCTAGAGGCAACTCTCGTCAGAGCGCTGGCCGTCGCGAAGCGAGACCCCGCGGTCCTCCGGTCACTGCTGGTCGTCCTCGTGAAGCACCGCAACCGCCTCGACTGGCCGGTCATCAAGGAAGAGGCACGCAGGCTGAAGCTGAAGTCCGAACTCGGGATGGTGGTCGAGCTGGCGGCTGACGCATCCGGTCACACGGAACTCAAGGCACGCGTGGCGGACCTCAGGGACCATCGGCGCAAGACCGACGTGTTCTTTGCCGAGCCTCGGGACGACCACGACCGCGGGGTCGTCGTCCGGGCAAGTCCTCCGGCAGCTCGCAAGTGGGGATTCTTCGTGAACGTTGGCGAGGACTCACTCAGGGTTGCGCTTCGGAAGAGCCTCCCGAGGCCGGCACGCCCCAGGTCGGCACGCCCCAGTCTGGCTGCGGCAAAGGCGGACGCCGCAGAGCGTGGGCGTATCCGGCGCATGAGCGTGGTGGATCGTGCTCTCCTGGCTCTCGATCTGGGCGAGCGGCTCAACGTGTTCGCCAGGCCCCGAGCATGAGCGGCTTCAGCCCCCGAGCGCTCAAGTCGCTCGATGTCGCCCGCAGCGTCTTCCAGCTACTCGCGGGGCACGACATCGACACCGCGGTCCGTCGCCCACTGGGCCGGCCGACCGGCGCTACCCCTCGCGCCGCTTCTCGGCGAAGAAGGTGTGCTTCTTGAAGAAGACGAGCGACATGAGGCCGGTGGGCCCCTGTCGGTGCTTGGCCAGGATGAGCTCGACGTCCTGCACGTCGGCGTTGATGGCGTCCTGGCCGCCCTCGCCCTCCGGCTCGGGGCGGTGGAGGAACATGACCACGTCGGCGTCCTGCTCGATGGCGCCCGACTCGCGCAGGTCGGCGAGCATGGGGCGCTCCCCCTTGCGCTTCTCCACCGCGCGGTTGAGCTGCGAGAGCGCGACCACCGGCACGCTGAGCTCCTTGGCAAGCGCCTTCAGCGAACGGCTGATGGTGGCGATCTCCTGCTCTCGCGACTGGCTGGAGCGGGCCGACGGCGCGTGCATGAGCTGGAGGTAGTCGACCACCACGAGGTCGAGGCCGCTCTCCCGCTTCAGCTTGCGGCACTTCGACCGCAGCTCGACCGGCGAGAGCATGAAGCTGTCGTCGAACCAGATGGGCGCGCCCATGAGCTTCTCGCCCTGCACCATGATGCGGTCCCAGTCGTGCTGGGCGAGCTTTCCCTTGGTGAGCCGCTCGCTGTCGAGCTTGGCCTCGCTGGCGAGCAGCCGGAGCGCCAGCTGGTCGGAGGGCATCTCGAGCGAGAAGAAGACCACCTTCTTCTCCCCCTTGGTGGCGGCGTGGGCGGCGATGTTCAAGGCCAGCGCGGTCTTGCCCACCGAGGGGCGGGCGGCCACGATGACGAGCGTGCCGGGCTGGAATCCGAGCGTCTGGTTGTCGAGCCAGGGAAGCCCGGTGGGCACGCCGGTCACGTGCGAGAGCCCGGCCTTGGCGCGGGCGTGGATGGTCTCCAGCCGGTCGAGGGCCACGCCCATCGCCTCGGCGAAGGGCTTCATGGTCTCGAGCGAGTTGCCCTGGGCGGCGCCGAAGACGTCCTGCTGCGACTGCTCCAGGAAGTCGCGAACGCGAGGCCCGGCCTCGTAGCCCCGCTCCACCACGCGCTGCGCGGTGAGCATCATCCGGCGCAGCCGCGCCAGCTCGTTCACGGCCTCGGCGTAGTGGGAGGCGTTGGCGGACGAGCCCACCGACGCGGCCAGGCCGAAGACGAGCTCGCGGGGCACCTGGGCGCCGAGCAGCCCCTTGGCGTCGAGCCGCTGCTGCACCAGCACCGGGTCGATCTTGCGCGACTCCTTGGCCAGATCCTCGAAGGTGGCGAAGACGTGCTGGTGGGCCAGAGAGTAGAAGTCCTCCGACTTGAGCAGCGCCGCCACCTGGTCGAACGCGGTCTCGTCGAGCAGGACGGCGCCCAGCACCGCCTGCTCCGCCTCGAGGTTGTGGGGTAGGTCGCGGACGCCGCGGAGTGCCAGTGGCTCGCCCATGAAGGCGCGAACTCTAGCAGGCGGGTCCGACGGGATCATCGTCGGCGCCCGGTGGACAAGGCGGATTTGTCGGGGGGAAATCCGGTGTTCCCGATGTGGATGGGATGTGGACGCCGCCAGGCCCGCCAGGCCGCCAGCTTGCCGGAGCGTCAGGCCCCAGGAACTGCGCCCTTGACCGTGTAGTAGACCGCCTCGGGGTGGTGCAGGACGATGGCGGAGGTGGACTGCTCCGGGACCATCTGGTCCGCGCTGGTGAGCGAGACGCCGATGGTCCGCTCCGGGTCGAGGAGCTTCCAGAGCTTCTTCTGGTCGGCGAGCTCCGGCCACGCCGGATAGCCGGGCGAGTAGCGCTTCCCCTGGTCGGCGGTCATGCCGAGCTCCCGCCGGACGTGGGCGTGCCAGAAGTCGGCGAGGGCCTCGGCGGTCTCCACTGCCAGTCCGTGGAGGAAGAGGGCGCGAGCGTAGTCCCCCTTCTCCTGCATCTCCTCGGCGACGCGGGAGGCCTGGTCGCCCACCGTCACCACCTGGAAGGCCACCACGTCCGTGCCGCGCTCGGTGCGGAAGTAGTCGGCGAGGCAGAGGTTCCGCTCGTCGGGCTGGCGCGGGAAGCGCAGCCGGACCAGCTCCTCCCGGCGGTGTTCCGGATCGAGGACCACGAGCTCGTCCCCCTCGGCGTGGCAGGGGAAGTAGCCGTAGACCACACGCGGCGTGAGCCAGCCCCTCGACTGGACCTCGGCCTTCAGCTCCTCGAGCCTGGGGCCGAACTCGTCCCGGATCATCCGCGCGTACTCCTCCCCCTTGGCGCGGACGCCCCACTGGAGCTTGAAGAGCTCGGTGAGGTCGAGGTGCGGCCAGAGGTCGGCGAGGGAGACCGCGCCCGACGGGACCACCCGCGTTCCCCAGAAGGGCGGCGCCGGTGCCTTCTCCACCGGACGCACGTCGCTGCGGCTCGGGGGTGCCGACGGCGCCGCCTCGGCGACGGGCGCGTTGCGGGCCTGCAACGCCTTCTCCACCGTGCTCCGGCGCAGGGCCTCGCGCTTCGACGGATCCACGAGCTGCCGGACCAGATCCAGTCCCTCGAAGGCGTCCTTGGCGTAGAACACCCCGCCGGCGTAGGGCGCGCCGTCGGGCAGGAGGTTCGTTCGAAGGCCGAAGCGCCGGTTGATGGCGGCGCCTCCTATGATGACCGGGAAGGAGAGGTTCCGCCGGGAGAGTTCCTCCACGCAGTAGGGCATCTGCTTCGACGTCGAGACCAGCAGCGCCGACAGGCCGACGGCGTCGGCGCCGGTCTCGACCGCCTTCTCGATGATGGTGGCCACCGGAACCTGCTTGCCCAGGTCGTGCACGGTGAAGCCGTTGTTCACGAGGATGGTCTTCACCAGGTTCTTGCCGATGTCGTGCACGTCGCCGTAGACGGTGGCGAGGACCACGATGCCCTTGGTGGTTCCCTCCACGCGGTCGAGGAACTTCTCGAGGTACCCCACCGCCCGCTTCATCACCTCGGCCGACTGGAGCACGAAGGGGAGGATCAGCTCGCCCGCGCCGAAGCGATCGCCCACGTCCTTCATGGCCGGGAGCAGCACGTCGTTCAGCACCTCCACCGGCGGGTGGCGGGTGAGCGCCTCGTCGATGAGTGCCTCGATGCCTTCCGGGCGGCGGTGGAGGATCTGGAGGTGGATGCGCTCCTCGGCCGGCTTGCCCTCGCCGAGCACCTCGGCGGTGGCCGCCGCCTGCGGGGTCTTTCCCTCGAAGTGGGCGATGAGACGGGTCAGCGCGTCCTCGCGCCGGTCGAGGATCAGGTCCTCGGCGAGCACCCGCTCGGCGGCGTCGACCGCCGGATAGGGGCGGAGGTCCTTGGGGTTCACGATGGCCAGGTCGAGGCCGGCCTGGACCGCGTGGTACAGGAAGACCGAGTTCACCACCTCGCGGGCGCTCCGGGAGAGCCCGAAGCTCACGTTGGAGACGCCCAGCGTGGTGAAGACCCCGGGGGTCTCGGCCTTGATGCGCCGGATGCCGTCGAGGGTCTCGACCGCGCTGTGTCGGTACTCGGCGCCGCCGGTGGCGAGCGTGAAGGTGAGCGCGTCGAAGACCAGCTGGTCGGGCTCGAGCCCGTACTCCCGGGCGATGGCGACGGTGCGCCGGGCGACCTCGGCCTTGCGCTCGGCGGTCTGGGCCATTCCCTTCTCGTCGATGGTCATGCAGACGACCGCGGCGCCGAAGCGCTTCACCAGCGGCAGCACCTTCTTGACCCGCTCGCCGCCCTTCTCGAGGTTGACCGAGTTGACGATGCATCGCCCGGGGTAAACTTTGAGTGCACTCTCGATGACGTCGGCCTCGGTCGAGTCGATCATGAGCGGCGCGTCCACGCTCTGGGCGAGGAGACGCACCAGCGTCCGCATCTGGGCCGCCTCGTCCTCCCGCTCGTTCAGCGCGGTGCAGACGTCGAGGACGTGCGCGCCTCCCTCCACCTGGCCGCGGGCGATCTGGAGCAGCCCGGCGTAGTCGTCGGCCAGCAGGAGCTCCTTCACCTTGCGGCTGCCCTGGCTGTTGACCCGCTCCCCCACGATGAGCGGCCGGGGCTGCAGGTCGAGGGGCACCGCCTTCATGGCCGACGAGAGCTCGGGCGAAGGCCGGGGGCGGCGCCGGCGCGGGGCCGAGAGCGCCCGGATCCGCTCCACCACCCTGCGCATGTGCTCCGGGGTGGTGCCGCAGCACCCGCCCACGATGTCCACCCCGAGGTCGCCGGCGAACTCGGCCAGCGCGTCGGCGAGATCGTCCGGCGAGAGATTGTAGACGGCGCGGCCGTTGACGTTCTCCGGGAGGCCGGCGTTGGGCATCACCGAGACGAAGTGGCTCGACTTCTGGCAGAGGGTGCGGACGCTCTCCCGCATCTCGGCGGGACCGGTGGAGCAGTTGATGCCCACCGCGTCGAGCGGCAGCCGCTCCATGGTCGCCAGCGCGGCCGAGATGTCGGTGCCGAGCAGCATGCGCCCGGAGGCGTCGATGAGGGTGGGCTGGGCGATGAGGAAGACGTCGCGCATGGCCTCGCGACGTGCGGCGTCCGCGCCTAGCACGGCGGCGCGCAGCTCGAGGATGTCCTGCTGGGTCTCGACGAGGATGGCGTCGGCGCCGCCGTCCACGAGCGCGCGGGCCTGCTCGAAGAAGATCTTCTCGAGCGCGTCGCCGGTGATGCTGGAGAGCGCCGGGTCGGACGAGGAGGGCAGCATGCCGGTCGGGCCGATGGAGCCGGCCACGAAGCGGGGATGGCCGGTCGTGGCGTGCTTCTCGGCGGCCCGGCGCGCCAGGATGGCGGCGCGGAAGTTCACCTCGTAGGTGCGGTGGCCGAGCCCGTACTCGTCGAGCTTGAGCCGGGAGGAGCCGAAGGTGTTGGTCTCCACCACGTCGCAGCCGGCGGCGAAGTAGCGGCCGTGGATGGCCTCCACGAGATCCGGGCGAGTCAAGGTGAGCAGATCGTTCGCGCCCTCCTTGCCTCCGAAGTCGGAGGCCTTGAGGTCGAAACCCTGGATCTGGGTCCCCATGGCCCCGTCGAAGACGAGGACGCGCTTCTCGATGGCTTCCCGGAACGTCACGTGTGCTCCCCATCCGCTGAAACGGAACCGCCATACTTATCATGTAAGATGCGCGGCAATGCAGGGACGCCGCGGCGACATGCGCACGGTCTGGGCCATCGCGCTGGGTGCCGCGGTCTTCCGGCTGCTCCTCTTCCACGGCCTCGACCTCTACGCCGACGAGGCCTACTACTGGATGTGGTCGCGCCGTCCGGCCTTCGGCTACTTCGATCACCCTCCCATGGTGGCCTGGCTCATCCGCGCCTCCACCGCCGTCCTTCCCGGCGAGCTCGGCGTCCGCATCCTCTTCCTCGCCTGCGGCGGCCTGGCGGTGGTCTTCGCGGCGCTCATCGCCCGCGAGATGACCGACGACCCGCGCGCACCCGCCGTCGCCGCGGCGCTCGCCGCCACCTCCCCCATCCTCATTCTCACCGGCGGCCTCGCGCTTCCCGACGCGCCGGTGGAGGCGGCCTACGCCGGCGCGACCTGGCTCGTCGCCCGCGCCCGGGGTCGCGGCTGGATCTGGGCCGGCGTCGCCGTGGGGATCGCGCTCCTCTCCAAGTACACCGCGGCGCTCCTCGCCCCGGCGCTCATCCTGCTCGTGTGGCTCGACCGGGATCTGAAGGACGAGCTCCGGACCCCCTGGCCCTGGCTCGGCGGAGCGATCGCGATCCTCCTGTTCCTGCCCAACCTGCTCTGGAACGCCACCCACGGCTGGGTGGCCATCCAGTTCCAGATCCGGCACGGCCTGGGAACCCAGGCGACGCTCCGCTCCGCGCTCGAGTTCGCGGGTGGCCTCCTCGGGGGCGTCGGCGTGGTGGCCCTGCCGCTGGGGATCTGGCAACTCGTCCGCGGTCGCGGTTCCTTCTCTCTGCGGGTTGCCGCAGCCACGCTCGTTCCCATCGCGGTAACGGCGCTCTCGGCCTTCCGAGGCCCGGTCGAGGCCAACTGGGTGGCGCTGGCCGGCCCGGCCCTCTGCGGAGCCGCCGCGGTTGCGCTGGTCCGCATTCGCCCGGCCTGGTCGCAGGGGCTGCTCGCATTCACCGTGGGGCTTGGTCTGCTGGCGGCGGTGGGCTTCGGTCTCGAGGTCCGCAACCCCACGCTCATCCCGCTCGACAGCGAGGTGCTGAGGCGATTCCGGGGCTGGCCCGAATTCGCGAAGCGAGCCCGCGCCGCCGCCGATCGCGCCTGCACCTCCATCGGGAACCCACCCGGCTGCGACCCCGCGAACCCCTTCGTCTTTCCCGTGAACTACCAGGACGCCGCCGAGCTGGCCTTCTACGCCGGATGGAATCGCTTCGGGCCGGCGGCGGAGCGTCCCTCGCAACTCGACATCTGGGACGATCACCCCCGTCCCGGGGAGCCTTTTCTGGTCCTGGGGGCTATCCCATTGGAGAAGCGGCTCTTTCGCGCGGAGGGCCCTGGGCCCCGAACCTCCTTCGAGGTGCTGATCAAGGGCGAGGTTCTCCACAGGGGGGACGTCGAACCCTTCTGGGCCTGGCACGGGGCGCTCCCTCGCCGCGTGACGGGGTTACCCTACTGGAAGGATGCCCTCCCTCGCTGAACCGACCTCACGCTCCCCCGCCCATCCCGCACGCTTCTTCGAGCGGGAGGAGGACGGGCGGCTTCTCTGCACCCTCTGCCCGCGCGAGTGCCGGCTTGGCGAGGGTCAGGCCGGCTTCTGTTACGTCCGGCAGAACCAGGGCGGAGAGATGGTCTCGCTCGCCTACGGGAAGAGCACCGGCTTCGCCGTCGACCCGATCGAGAAGAAGCCGCTCTACCACTTCCTCCCCGGCACCAGCGTGCTCTCCTTCGGCACGGTCGGATGCAACCTGGGTTGCCGCTTCTGCCAGAACTGGAACATCTCGAAGGCCCGCGAGTCGGGACGTGGAATGGCCTCGCTCACCGCCGAGGAGGTCGTGGCGCTTGCCGAGTCGTCGGGCTGCCCGTCCATCGCCTTCACCTACAACGACCCGGTCATCTGGGCCGAGTGGGCCATCGACGTGGCCCGGGAGGCGCGGCGCCGGGGGATCCGGACCGTGTTCGTCACCGCCGGCTACGTGGAGGAGAAGGCCCGCGAGGAGATCTTCGCCTTCATGGACGCGGCGAACGTGGATCTCAAGGCCTTCACCGAGGAGTTCTACGCCAAGGTGACCCTCTCGCACCTCGCGCCGGTGCTCGAGACCCTGGAGTGGCTGGCGCGCGAAGGCCGGGTCTGGACCGAGGTCACGAACCTGGTCATCCCGGGGCTGAACGACGACCCCGGGGAGACCCGGCGGCTCGCCGAGTGGATCGGGAAGCACATGGGACCGGACGTTCCGCTCCACTTCTCCGCATTTCACCCGACCTGGAAGATGACCGACCGGCCGTCCACCCCGTCGGCGACGCTCACCCAGGCCCGGCGCATCGCCCGGGAGGTCGGGCTGCGCCACGTCTACACCGGCAACGTCCACGACAAGGAAGGCCAGTCCACCCTCTGCCCGGGCTGCGGACAGGTGCTCGTGGTTCGGGACTGGAACGCGGTGCGCCGGAACCGGCTCGGGCCCGGCGGTACCTGCCGGGGCTGCGGCGAGCGGATCGCCGGGCGGTTCGAAGCTTAGGGCGCGGGCACGTCGATGGTGGTGCAGCCGTCGCCGCCGCCAGGGGTCGGCAGCGCCAGCCCGCAGGCCACCCGGCCCGGGCAGGTGTTGAGGATGTAAGCGCAGATGTTGATGTCGCCGTTCGGATCGGGGCAGGTGGCGAGCTTGGCCTCGCAGTAGTCCTGCTCGGAGGTGGTCGCGTTCGAGGCGTTCACGCGCGCCTTCACGTTGGTCTTGCAGTTGTTGCGGATCTGCCCCTCGTTCTCGCAGTTGCAGATCCGGTCGCCCAGGTCCTGGCAGGGCGTGCTGCACCCTGTCGCGCCGAGCGCGAGGGCCAGACAAAAGGCGAGCGTGAGGGAAAGGCGGCTGCGCATGAGGCGGCGGAGGATCGCCCGAACCCCCCCTCGGGTCAAGCGAAGGCGGAGGCCAGCGCCTCGATGGCGAAGTCGAGCCGGTCGTTGCCGATGAACATCTCCTGCCCGACGAAGAAGGTGGGCGCGCCGAAGGAGCCGCGGTCGACCGCCTCCTGGGTCTGGGCCTTGAGCGCCTCCTTGAAACCCGGCGCCTCGGCGATCAGCGCGGCGCCGGGGAGGCCGGCCTTCGTCGCCACCTCCTCGACCACCGATGCGTCCGAGAGGTCCCGCCCCTCCGCCCAGTAGGCCCGGTACACGGCGTGGGTGTAGGGCACGAGCTTGCCGAGCTTCTCTGCCGCGAAGGCCGCGCGCAGCGGCAGCACGGTGAGCACCGGGAACTTCGCGGGCCATGCGAAGGGGACGCCGAGCCGCTTCGCCCACCGGTTGCAGTCCGTCGCGAGGTGGCGGAACTTGACGGGCGTCTCGAGGGGCGCGCGGTTGCCGGAGGCGTTGAACACCCCGCCCAGGAGGAACGGGCGGAAGCGCAGCGCACCGCCCACCTTCGCCACCTCGGATTCGACGCGCGTCGAGGCCAGGTAAGAGTAGGGGCTCACGAAATCGTAGAAGAACTCGAGGGTGGCCATCGTCTCTCCTTTATAACCGAACCATGCACACCCTCGCCGCATCGCTCGCCCTTCTGCTCGCCGCCGCCCCGGCAACCGCCCCGGCCGGGGCCCCGCCGGCAGCCGACGCCGCCGCGCTGGCCCACAAGGTCCAGGGATTCTACGAGACGACCCGCGACCTTCGCGCCCGCTTCGTCCAGACCTACACCTATGCCTCGCTCGGCCGCCGCCAGGTCTCGAAGGGGGCGCTCGAGGTGAAGAAGCCGGGAAAGATGCGCTGGGACTACGAGTCGCCGGCGGCGAAGACCATCGTCGTGAACGGCTCGCGTCTCGTGCAGTGGGAGCCGGAGGCCAACCAGGCCTTCGTGGACGAGAAGTTCGACGCCACCGCCATGAGCGCGGCGGTGACCTTCCTGCTCGGCACGGGGAGCCTGGAGAAGGAGTTCCTGCTCTCCGCCGGGGAGGGAGGCACGCTCGTGCTCCGGCCGCGCAAGGCCGATCCCCGCGTGGAGACGGTGACCCTCACCGCCGGCCCGGACGGCGAGGTGACGCGCACGCGGGTGGTGGACGGGCAGGGCAACTCGAACGACATCACCTTCGAGGAGATCCAGCGAAACGCCGGGGTCCCGGATGCGCGCTTCGTGCTCGAGCTGCCGGCCGGGGTCCGGCGTCTCGCCATGCCGGGGAAGTGATGCAGGTCGTACCCGCCGCATCCGCCCGCGCCATGCTCGCCGGCTTCGCCGCCCTCGGGCTCGACGCCGGTGCGCTGCGCAGCGCCGCCGGGATCACCGAGGCCGAGCTGGCGGTTCCCGACGGCGTCCTGCCCGGGGAGGCCTTTCCGAAGCTCTGGCAGGAGGCCTTCCGCCGGGCGCCGCGGGAGGAACTCCCCACCGAGGTGGGTCTCGCCATCCCGTTCGGCGCCTTCGGCGCGCTCGACTACCTGGCCGGCAGTTCTCCCACGGTCGAGGCCGCCTTCCACTCGCTCCGCAGCCACTTTCGCCAGGTGGCCCGCATCGGATTGGAGATCGAGCGCTCCGCGGCGAGCGCCGACGTCCGGCTGGTAAATCCAGAGCCGTTCCCGGGGCTCCCGATCTCAGACGAGATGACGCTGGCCGTCTTCATCGGGCGCTTCCGCGGCGACGCCGGATCCCCATTTCGCCCGTCGTCGGTCCGCCTCACCCGGCCCTCTCCGCGCGCGCCGACCCGGCACGCGGCGCTCCTGGGTGCCCCCGTCACCTTTGGCTGCTCGGTCTCCGGCATGGAGATCCCGCTCGCCGCCTGGACCGCTCCGATGCGGCGCGCCGACCCGGCGCTGCAGGAGACGCTCCGGCAGCTGGCGAGCCGGCTCGAGCTGGGGGCCGCGGGCGACGACCTCGAGATGGCCTTGCGGGCGCGGCTTCGGAGCCTGCTCCCCGAGGGCAAGGCCGACGCCTCGTCGATCGCGCGAACCCTCGGGCTCTCCGAGCGGACGCTCAACCGCCGCCTCCAGGAGATCGGCAAGAGCTACCGCGACGTGCTCGACGCCTTTCGCGAGGCGGAGGCCGAGCGGCTGCTGGCCTCTGGGAAGGCGGAGCTCTCCGACGTGGCCTTCCGGCTGGGCTTCTCCGACCAGACCGCCTGGAACCGGGCCTTCAAGCGATGGAAGGGGATGTCGCCGACGGAGTGGCTGCAATCGCGGTCGGGCCCGGGAGGCGCCTCGCTGCGGCGATGAGCTTGCCGAAGGTGGAGGTCCCGGCGATGGCCGCCGTGCACATCACCCCCGACATGACCGTGCCCCCGATGCCCAGCATGAGCGCGTCGGCGCCGGCGAGGTAGAGCCCCTTCACCGGGGTGCGGGCCCGGAGCCAGGGCTTCGTGAAGCGATCCGGCGTGGCCGGGAGCCCGTAGATCTCCCCGCCCGGGTGGCCGGTGAAGTGGGCGGTGGAGAGCGGGGTCGAGAGCTCCCGGTGCACGACGAGCCGGGAGAGCCCCGGCAGCCGCCGCTCCGCCTCCGCCAGCAGGGTGTCTGCGATCCGCTCCTTCATCGCCTCGTACTCCTCGCCGCGCTTCATCCACCGGGTCCCGGCCCAGGGCTCGAAGTGGCTCGAGTCCACGCCGGCGATGATCTCGGCGGTGTGGGCCTTCGCCTCCGGGTCCTTCATGGACGGGAAGGAGACGTAGGTCTGGGGCGCCTTGCCGCGCAGGAGCTCCCCGCCCCGGTCCCACATCCGGTCGTGGTCCAGCTCGTCGTGGAGCCAGAAGTTCTCGCCCTTCACGCCGAGTGATGCAGCCGACCGGGAGAGTCCCAGGTAGAGCGAGACGTGGGACATGCTCCGGGGGATGGCGCGCAGCTCGTCGCGGAAGGGCAGGGGGACGTCGTCGGGAACGAGCCGGAGGAAGGTGGCCCGGGCGCCCGCGTCGGAGACGATCACCGGGGCGCGCAAGGTCTCGCCGCTGGCGAGCCGGACGCCGACGGCGCGGCCGCCCTCGACGAGGATGCGCTCCACCTCGGCGCGGATGCGGACCGAGCCGCCCGCCGCCTCGATGACCCGCGTGGCGCCCTCGGCGATGCGAGCCGAGGTGCCCGACGGGTAGTAGCCACCCTCGAAGTAGTGGGACGTGATGACGGAATGG
>Ga0315276_10002234_pt1 | contig 17672 bp, 11 predicted proteins | sample YL17G05_0_MG_FD_204542 | JGI IMG/M metagenome (GOLD analysis project Ga0315276, IMG submission 204542) | Sediment microbial communities from Yellowstone Lake, YNP, Wyoming, USA - YL17G05_0 | ecosystem: Environmental > Aquatic > Freshwater > Lake > Sediment | place: USA: Wyoming | collected... | reverse complement strand
ACGGGCAACAGGCGAGGCGACCTACTTCCTACGCCGGCATTGAACCCCGGGGGTCTGTGGGGCATCAACCGACCCAGACCACTTCCAACGCCCCAGGATACACGGTACTGGAGCACCCAGCAGTCCAAGGACGAGCGTGATGCATCCTCAAGGCCATTCCTGAATCCCAACGCCCCAATAACCTCCGGGGGTCACGGGGCTGACATCCATGCCTTGAAGGGCAATCCCCACATGAACCTTGCTGCCGAGCAGGGTTATGCACAGATGTCTGCTTTTTACTATCTCCTCCCGGGAGCCAAGGGGGGATACGAGACTCTCTATGGCAACCGAGAGGGTCTCATGGACTCGATGTCTCAAACGTCGGCCAATGGGGTAGCCGATTACATCTTGCGTCTGACGAATGGGTATGACGCCTGGCTTGCCAAAGCCAAGACATTGACCCCGGAACAACTCGCTGCGGAGCGGGCCGCCGCCATGCAGAACGGCATGGGATACAGCTTCGACTCCGAGTCCGGTAACTGGATCAAGGATGACTGGAAAGTTGCGAGCGGGGACGGGTACGGTGGTGGCGGTGGTGGTGGTGGTGGTGGTGCGTGGCCCGCTGATCCTGTTCGGTATGGTGGACAGCAAGAGGAATGGAACTGGAGGATTCGAATCACATGACGCTCCCCAATAAACCGGGTGTTACTCCCGCCCCCGATGCCCCCCTTCGGTCTCTCCCGTTCAAGCCGCCTGTGGTCAAGCCGACTCTTGCCCCCGGGGCTCCCGGAGAACTCTTTGGTCCATTGGCCAAGTACGCCAAGGGAAAGACCAGAGAGGTGTTTGGAGGGATCACCGAAAAGGACCTGGCCATCGAACGTTCCCGTGCCGGAGATCCGACATGGGACCCGTCCTACCGTGGGTCGGCCATTCCTGCCGATCAACAGAACCAGATTCCGGGATGGGACAAGCTCACCGGGGCGGAGCGGGGTCTCATTGAGGGCGTTGCCAATCTTGCGTCCGGGATCTCCAACTCGGGTTTCGGAAAGTGGCTCGGAGAACAAGCTACCAATACGGGCGCCATGATGAATAGGGTTCTCGGCGAGACCGCCGCCGGATCCGTTACATCAATGGTGAATGGCGCCGTCGGTGGATTATTCTGGACCCTCGACTGGCTTCGAGAGAAGCTCGTTGAGCGACCCTGGGGAACGATTGCTCAGTACCAGGCCGCCAAAGAACAAGGGAAAGGACAGGAGTTCTTCGACAACTTCGGCAAGGCCTGGGAGGCATCGCAGTGGTGGTTCGAGACCAGTGGTGTTGTCAACCCCCTGGCCTACGAGAGAAATCCAGAGACCCGCAAGACCGAGATGGTAAACGAGATGCCGGGGGTTACGGCTCTAGAGGACGTGAAGCGCTGGCAGGCTGAGGGGAAGTCCAACGACGAGATCTCGGGTCTCCTCCAGGAGAGTATGGGGGCGCTGTACTACCGAGGACTCATCGCTGATGCGTTCAGTGGGATCTTCCTGGATCCTCTCAATCTGATTGCCCCTGAAAAGATTGTGGGTTCCTTCTCGGCTAAACTCGCCATGTGGTCTAACACAGGACGGACCATCGACGAGTTGGCAGACGTAGGCAGGATACTTGACACGTTTGTGGAGGAAGGTCGCCAGGTCGACAACCTGCGCAACCTGCACATTGACGACCTGAATAATCTGACCCGTGCGTACGACGCCGCTACCGACGTGGCCGAACAGGCCAGCATCATGGCCAAGATCCAGGAGACGGGCAAGGCAATTGCCGCTGCTGATGCAAAAGCCCTGGAGATTCAGACCAGGTTCCTGCACGCCCACCAGACATTGGATGCGGCCGAGGCGCTCACTAGAACCCAGCAGTTCCTTGTAGAGAAGTTCGGGGGAGGGATCATCTCCCCTTCGTTCCAGACAGTCGAGGAAGTCAACCAGGAAGTCGCCCAGGTTGGCGCCAAGATCGAAGATATCGCACGGTCCATGGAAAGCATGCCGGCCGTCGAGCGTGCCCAGGCCGCAATTGAGCAGGCCAAGCTAGGAACGCAACTCTCCGAGCTCAATGCTGCCGCCAAGGTTGCGGAACGGGTGGACGAGTCCGTCCGCATCTTCCGTGAGAAGGCACGGCTCTGGAAGCCGTGGACATGGTTCCGTCTGCGCCCGGAGGCGGCCGCCCGAGAGATCTTCAACATCTACGGGGACAACCTCAAGTTCCTGTGGCGCCCAGGCATAGCCGACTCCCCGGAAGATCTATTGGCTCTGGCCCACAACGCCAGCAGCATTCTCTCGGATCCCAAACTGGGGATGGCAATCTACACTCCCCAGGGGCGAGCGCTGATTGCTGCCGTCAAGGCATCCGAGGGCGTGTTGGGTGAGCTGGCCTCTGACTTCCGAGGAGTGGCACGAGAGCGGGATCTTCTCGCCGAACTCGGCCGCCTTGTCGGCAAGGGTCCCGAGGGGATCCTCAAGATGCTCGAGCAGAAGAAGGACCCCGACGTCCTCAAGATCATCGCCGGGATGATGGCACAGGCAAGCCCGGAGGCTCGCAAGACCGAATCATTCATCGCTATGCAGAAGCTGATGCAGGACAACGGACTACTCAGTGAACTGAGTAAGTTTCGTCAGTTGTTCCTAAGCGGCAAGATGCCGTACAACATGGCGACCTACAAGATCCACGCCATCGGAAGGATCGAGGAGCAGATTGGAAGGATGGCGATCGCTCGCTACGGTCTCGAGGCTGAGGGGGCGTTTACCAAGGCGGCCAATGCGCTCAAGGCCGCCGAAGGCCTGGCATTCCTGGGCCTGAACCCAGCTTACCCGCTACGCAACTTCTTCAACAACGAGTTGACGATGTGGGCCCGCAACACCTGGGGAGGCATGTCGGCCAACGAGATCGACGACTTCTGGGCCGCCATCGGGATCGTTCCAGAGCGTCTGTCCGAGGGTATCGGTGCGGCAGACGTTGCTCTACGTGAGATCGAGACGGCCGCCAAGGGGGTCAGTGCTGCTGCCAGGGGCCTGGTGGACGACGCTATGCGGGGAGCTACCAAGAACTGGCCCGACCGTTTCTCGAATTGGCTACGCAACGGCAAACTGCGCCGCAAGGACTTCGCCTACATGGCGCAGCAGATGGAGCGCTCCGCCAGCCGGAGAGCTACCACGGCTGCGTACATGGAGTTCTGGGGCAAGGCCTGGGTGCCCGGAAAGGGCTTCGACGAGGCCGGCAAGTTCATGGAGGGCAACTACCCCGGGGTCGCTGCCGAGCTGGGTGACGACTTCCTGAAAGAGCTGGAATACTCCGTTCGTGCATCACGCAACCCACAGGAGATCCTGACTGCATCGTCACGGGGTTTCCGTGTGTCCGTGGATCAGATGGTCGACAACATGGCCGTCCGAACAGGGCGCACCGCAGACGAGGTGCGTAACACCCTGGGGGAGGCCCTCCTGGCGGACATCCAGCGTGGATTCAACGAGGCCGGGGATAGCGTTGAGGAGTTGCAGAGGGTCGTCCGCACCACGGGAGCCAAGGTTGAGGAGCACCTGGACTCCCTGGCTGATCTGGCCGTGGAGTCCATCGCCGATCGAGCCGCTGCGATGATGCGTGCAAACGGAGACCCAACAACCCTCCTGCACCTCATCGGAGAGCAGGTCGACGAGACCTACGCCATGCTGCAGTCGCACCTGAGCGAACTCGATGCTCGTGCCTCGATGATCCGCAAGCTCGACCCCGCTGATCAACCCGCCGCATGGGACCAACTCGCCAAGGAAACAGAGGCGGCGTTCGGGCGTGCCGGGAAGCGCATGGAGGCCCGATACGAAGGCCTTTTGCGTGGTGGTTCCAGGTATGGAGCCCGTCTCCCGGACACTGCCTTGGAGTCGGTCAAGAAGTACATTGCCGACACCAAGAAGTTCTATCAAACCAAACTCAAGTCTCTGCGGGCGATGCGGGCCTCCGAGAAGGCCGGCGCATATGGACGTCACCTCGATCGTATGGATGCCGCCTACGCCACCTTGCTCCGTCAGACTCGTCAGCATGGCGAGACGATGGACAAGCTGCTCTATGCCGCCATCCGATCGTCTGACAAGGCCGGGGCGTATCCTGTTGTCAGGGCGTGGCGTCAGACTGTTCACAGCGTGCGTGAAGGGTACATGAACTTCGTCAAGACCTTCTATCGCAACCTAGAGAGTGTCACGGAGCCCGCCGACCGTGCTCTGCTGATGCAGAAGTTCGGCGCCGACCGCTCGGTGTGGATGACTCGCATACACGTGGCCGAACGTGAGGGCCTCAACATGATCCGAACCAACACGCCGTTCGGGTCGACGCTCCAGATCGATGACGTCACGGCCCGCATCTTCGCAACCCAACTGGGGACCAATCGCCCCACACTCTTCCAGGCAGAGGGAGACTGGCAAGGCCTGGTGGCCAACGTACGCAAGACACTTGGTCCAGACGCTCCCGATCCAATCGTGCAGAAGGTCGCCCTGGCCGAGGCCCAGGGCCGCTCCGTGACGGCGAACTGGCACGGACGTGCCGAGGATCGCCTCAATGCCTTGAAGGTCAACACGGCCGAGATACAGGCGGCCGGGGGAACGCTGCGTGCCGCCGGCAACAACCCGGATGCCGTTGGCCAGGCGCTGCAGCAGATCAAGAACCACCCTGATCGCATGCGGTGGCTGCAGGCTCTGGACGACGAGGCAACAACGCCGGCCATGCACCAAGCCGTACGCCACCACATGAGCGAGGAGGTCCGCAATCTGACGCCCGAGGGATGGAAGGATCCAAACGCCTTCGTCCGAAAGGGGCAGTACGGGACGATCTCCGCCAAGACTGATGCCATCCAGGGCGATGAGGCCATGGAGGCGCACGAGCGCCTGCGCCAGGACCTCATCGACCTCGGGTACGACCCCATCGAGGTCAATGGGCGCTATGGGGGCACGGACGAACCCTCCTTCGTGGTTCCTGGCATGACAGACGTCGACGCCTACGCCATGGGGCGTAAGTACGGACAGAAGCGTGTCCTGCTCTCGAATCACAAGGGTATGCTGGTAACTGACCCTGCGATCCAGAACCCCGGAATCGATCCGCTGGACTGGGATGACACGGTCATTGGAACCCCGTCCGAGGTGGCTCTGCAGGAGCGCCTCGCCGACAACTACACAGAGATCACCCTGGCCGACGGGAGCAAGGTGCGCTGGGCAACCAACTGGCCCGATGCGGCCCACCGCACGTGGGTAGCTCCTCTGGATGGGCCCAATGGGGTTGTGCAGCTTGAACGCTACGGACCTGGTGGTCATGACATTCTTGACCCCGCCAACGCTGCATGCCGCACGGGGAAAGAGGGCGCCGAGCGCATGTCACGGCTCAACAACAGCGCCGACTACCAGGCCAACCTGCAATACTACATCAAGGGTACTCCCCCGGAGACGGACATCGCCATTCGGGGCAGCACGAAATACACCGTTCGTGTGGCGTCCGACACCATCTACGACATCAGCAAGGACCCCCTGGGGTTCATGCGAGCCAACCGCAATCAGACCGTCCTGGCCGAGAAGGCCGCCAAGGAGTATGGGTTCCTCGGGGTACGTTACACAACCGGGGACGGGCCGAACACCATCAAGATCTTCCAGCCCCTGGTACCGGACGGTTCTCCTCAGCTCATGCAGGCCACCAAGGGTGCCTCGGCGGCTGCGGCCGAGAGGATCGTCATGACGTCCCCGGTCACCCCGGCCGGCGTCGGGGGGTACACGGGAACACGCTTCGAGAAGGACCTGATGGAGATCATGCACCTGCCGGCCAACGAGGCCAAGTCAGTGCGTGTGTTGTCCGACGCAGTAGCAGAGGCGTGGTCTTTGCGGTACGGCAAGACCGCAGAAGAGTGGTACGCCACGCACTTCGCCGGCATGAACCGGGGATGGACGATCAGTGGCGGAAAGGTCACCGCCCGACTGGAGCTCAACGCCCAGATCGACAACCTGATGCTGTCCCCCGAGGCGATGATCAACCTCCTCGGAGGGGACGAGCTGCCTGAGTACCTCACCAAGGTGGCCAAGGGAATAGCCGACCGGCGCTCACGGTTCTTGCAAGGAAAGCTGCCGAGGGAGTTCGCCGTACGTGCGTATGTACAGACGGTGTTCTCGCAGAACGCCAAGGAAATACCCTTGGACACGCTCCTCAAGAGGATGCCCGAGGATCTCAAGGATCTCTTCCTGTCCGATGGGGCCTTCGTGTTCGAGAGGGGCGGCAGGAAGTGGATTCGCCCCGAAGAGGCGATCGCAGCCTGGCTGCTGTCCGCCGACGGCGTCAAGGCGACTCGCAACGCAGCCAATGGGATCTTCGATCCCGATGAGTGGCGTGCAGTGGAACTCATCCGAACCCCCTACGGCTTCCAAGGCAACGTCTTCAAGACGTTGACTGGCAACGGTGGGCTGCCGGATATCTCCTCCTGGATCGACAGGGTGTACGCCAAGGGCTCGCAGATTGCTGCGGGCGAAGTCAATCCGATGACGATCTTCGATGACGTCCAAGAGCTCAAGGGCGTGGGCACGGCCAAGGCCGGATTCATGGGCCACTTCCTGGGCTTCGGGGAACGCCCAACGCTAGACTCCCGAGCGATCGCAGCGTGGATCTCCGGGAAGTCCATCGACGAACTCAAGGGTACGCCACTGGCGCAGTTGGCCGACGACATCGCCTCGAGCGCCAACCCGGCTGCGCAGAAGTACATGGTCGAGGCCATCCTGTCTAAGTTCCGAGAAATGCGAGCAAGCGGATTCCTGCCAGATGTCAGCGATGAGGTCTTTGGCCACGTCGTTCATCACTGGTACTGGGACATGGTCAAGCAGACAGAGACGTCGCACGAGGGGTCCTACTTGCTGTATCACCTTGACCAACTTTCAGACGTGGGCGCCAAGGGAATGGTGACGTTTGGGGAACAATCCAAGGCCGTCATCACGGCCTTTGGAAAGGCAGACGTGTCCACTGCAATCCACGAACTGTCGCACATCTTCGTGTGGGACCTCGAGGGCTCCGCATCTACAGGTGTCCTGAGCGACCTCGAGGCCTACTTCGGCAAGACGCTAAGGGACTGGACGCCCAAGGAGCACGAGCACTTCGCCCGTGCGTTTGAGAAGTACCTTCGGGACGGCGTGGCCCCGACACAGAAACTCAAGGGAGTGTTCGAAGAGTTCTCGGACTGGCTGCGCAACGTCTACAAGAAGCTCACTGGATCCGACATCGACGTCGAGATCTCGCCCGAGCTGCGCCGATCCTTCGACCACCTACTGGGTGCGGACGTCAAGCCGCAGAAGCCGATGCAGTGGTCTGTCCCCGACAAGCCGATCGGGGTCCAGAAGTTCCAGCAGCTCGCACCAGACGACGCCCCAACGCAACAGGGGCTTGACGAGCTGTGGTTCCGTGATGGACGCCACATGCTGGCCCAGATCGAGGCTGACGCCGTCAACCAGATCAAGAACCGACCGCAGAACGTGGGGCGTGTCATGTCCCCCAACGCCCAGAAGGCCGTGGCCGGCTACCTGGATCGCCAGGTGGGGCGCCTGAATGACACCCAACAGGCTTCACTTCGCTTTGCCCTGATCAAGCGTGACTCGGCACTGCTGAACTACACCCGGCGAACGAACTTCGACTGGGGGATGGCGCACATCTTCCCGTTCTCCTTCTGGACCACGCACAGCATGTGGAACTGGCTGATGTGGATGCCGGACAAGCCCCAGGTGGCCGCCAACTACCTGCGCCTGCGCAACTACGGGAAGCAGATGGCAAGATCCCAGATGCCGGCCCGCTTCCAGGGCACGGTTCCTCTGGGGAAGATCCCGTTCATGCCCGAATGGATGGGCGGGGCGTATGTCAATCCCCTGGCGATCGGTTTGCCCTTCGAGTTCTGGGGGCAGCCGTTCGAACAGGTCGAACAGGATGCGATGGGGACGGTACAGCGTGTTCAGACCATCCTGCAGGAACGACTCGACAATGGGGAGATCAGCGACGCCGAGTACCGCCAGGCCATGACGGCCGGCGGGCCTGTCTTCGACTCCGCCATGGTCAAGGCACAGGAGAGCAAGGGCGACAGCGTAGACGGGTTCGACATGATCCAGTCTCTGTTGGCCCCGCACGCCCCGATCGTATGGGCCTGGCACCTGGCCAACGGGACGGCGGATCAGATAGGACCCTTCTTGCCGATCACACGCACCATCAAGGGCGTGACGGCTCTTCTGGGGTGGCCCGGGGGAGGTCTCAACATCGAGGCCGGGTTCCGAAAGGCCGTTGGGCTGCCTGCCTTCGATAAGTTCGAGGAGTACCGACAAGAGAGAATGCTGACCAACATGATCTCGACCGGCGAGGTCGACGTGAAAGCCGGTCAGCTCGCCATGATCCAACACGCCGGCCCAATCTGGGAGGAGGCCGTCAAGCGAGCCGGCATCGAGTCCGGCGTCCCGGCCCTAACCGGTGCGTTGGGCATCCCAATACGCTTCTACCCGGAGGGGGAGAAGGTCGGCCGGGAGATCTCGGCCGGCCTGACGGCTGCCTTTGACGCACAACGAGCGGGTGATAAGGAGGCGGTGAGCCGCTACTTTGACGATCACCCCGAGGTAGCCGGCCGCCTGGCGCTCTACGACAAGCCCGAGGAGCGCCTGCACAAGTTCCTGGTCGACGAGATGTGGGACAAGTGGAACGGTCTGACCTCGCTCGAGCGCCGGGCGGTGACCGACTCCTTGGGGGATCAGTTCTCCACCAACTTCCTGGAGTCCGGGAGTGCGGAGTCCATCCCGACCGACGTTCTATCAACCTGGCTGCGGATGTTGGGCAGTGACGTCCCGGGGACCCTTGGGACCAAGGCTCCGTCGACGATCGAGGCCGGCAGCCAGATGATGGCCATGCCCCCGAAGGACATCGCCAACCGGGCGCAGGCCTTCTATACGACCCGAAAGCAGCGCTACCAGAACGCCAGTCTGGAGGACATCTTCGCCCTGCAGACGACGTTCTTCTCGATCACCGGGGGCTCCCAGAGGGACGCTTTCCTCAAAAGGCATCCTTTGCTGCGTGACTACTGGGACTGGCGCACGGGGTTCCTGAAACGAAACCCGGACCTCGTTCCCTACCTGGTGGAGGACGAAAAGGCCTTCTGGAAGAGCAATGGCTACAAGACGGCTACGGAGGCCGAGAAGGCCTACGAGAACCAACCCAACTTCACACTCCGGGAGTGGAGCGCCGTCCTGCCCCCGGAGGTCTTCCGGCTGATGATGGACACCGTTGGAGGGGACACGGAGACCGCAGAGCTCAAGAAGATGGTCGCAGAACTCGCCGCCGGCCTGGGGACAACCCCGGAGCAGGTGTGGGCCAGCCTCCGACAGTCCATGGAGAATGAAGCCCAAGGGGGTTGACATAACGCACGGAATGTGGTAAGATGATTGACATAACAACCTAGTACGGAGGACCTCATGCCCGATGGGACGCTTCTGGGCGAGCATCTTCTGGATGAGGCTGCGAAGGACAACGCAGCCCCGGGAGAGGCGAAACCCAAAGAGCCCGTTCCTGGCTCGAGCGAGGAACGCCTGGCCCGAATCGAGGCCGCCTTGGCAGCAGTGCCAAAGCAAATTGATGAAGGGCTCAAGCGGATCAAGCAGAGCCAACGGGACGTAGTTGAGGATCGTGTAAGTCGAGCGAAGAACACTTTGGAAGCCGACATCCTCGAGCGGGTGAAGCCGGCCCTTGAAAAGGCTGGTGTCAACCTGAGCGAGGTGCGGCGCCAGGCCTTCCTCGACCGCCAGATTGACGGAGCAGAATCTGGAGAGGCACCTGCGGGGGAGTCGCCGAAAGCCGAACCCGCCTCGTCGTCCAACGAGTCGTCCCTCTTCCAGAAGGAACTCAAGTCGATCCTGAGCGAACACGGCCTGAATGGCACAGAGCCAGAGCTCCGAGAGTACATGCGCCAGCACACTGGCGAACCATGGTACAAAGCAGGTGCCGGGTTTGCCGAGCTGGCCGAGACTGTCGGATCTCGCAAGAAGCAGGGCACACTGATGCCCGGCTCCGGCGATGCGCCACCCCCACCGAACCTGGTCGATGCCTACAAGAAAGAGGTTCTTGAGGCACGATCGAAGGGCGAGGGGATGGTCGGAAAGCGCAGGATTGACGCTAAGTTCCAAAAGCTCGGCCTCAAGGTCGAGAACGTCTCCTGGACTATCTGACTCCCCTGGTCCACACAACTTGAGACAAGGAGAGTACCATGCCTCTCGGTATGGAGTACGCATATTCCAGTACGCAACCCCAGAAGCGTGTGGTCACCGACCGCATCGTCATGGCCGACCCCCTCAGCATTACGCTGATCTCGGCCCTGGGCCTGAACAACGAATCGAAGTTCAAGTTCGTCAACACGCCCGGCCGGCAGTACGAATGGCTCGAGGACACATACAGCCCCCGGGCTGACACCCTCAACACCGCCACCATCACGTCGGACACCGTGCTGACCATCCTGACGGTCACCAACGGGTCCTACTTCCAGGTGGGTGACGTCATCCTGCTCGACCTCGAGTACATGTACGTCACGTCGGTGGCCACCAACGTCCTCAACGTAACCCGTGGGTTCGGTGGGACGCAGGCCACGCACGCCAACGCTGTTGCCGTCTACATCGTAGGCCGCAACCGCCTCGAGGGTGCCTCCGCCGGTGACGGTCACTGGACCGAGCCGACGACCGGGTACAACTACTCGGCCATCCTCCAGAAGTCGATCGAGATCTCTCGTTCGAACGCCCTCCTGCAGCGCTACGGCATCAACGATCTCGTGAACTGGGAGATCGACAAGAAGATGGCGGAAGCACTCGCCATCCTCAACCTGCAGGGGTACCACGGTCAGCGCAAGGTTGGTTCGGTCACGACCCCTCGTGGGTTCGGTGGCCTGGACCAGCTGATCTCGACCAACGCCACCGCCAAGGCCACTGCGATGCTCACCCGTGGTGACATCGAGACGGCCATCCAGCAAGCCTGGCTCTATGGCAACCCCACGCTGCTCTTCTGCGGCGCATGGGCGAAGCGGAAGATCGCCTCGTTCTATGAGGGGTACGTCAAGACGGAGCGGTCGGAACAGATGGGCGGCATCGAGGTCGACCGAATCCAGAGCCCGCTGGGCATCAACCTGTCCGTGATCGTGGACCGGGCCTGCCCCACCAAGAACGTGTACCTCGTGGATCCGTCCTTCGCCGGGTTCATCACGATCGACCCGTTCTTCGAGGAGTCCCTCGGAAAGTCCAAGGACACGGCCTACTTCGGCCAGGTCGTGGGCGAATACGGGTTCGTCGTCGCCAACGAGAAGGCGCACGCCAAGATCTCCAACTTCTCGCTCACAATCTAAAGGTGGTGTTCAATGACTGCTCCTGGATCGACTGATCTACTCTCTAGCTGGGAAGTCGAACACTGCCCTGACGCAACCGAGAAGGGGGGCCCGACCGGGTTCCCCCCGGAGGGGTTCCTGCAGCGCTTCATGGTGCCGCTGGGACCGCCCCTGCTCGTTGACGGAGCGACGTACAAGCAGTGCGTCTACGTCGCTCCGTGCGACGGGTGCTACCTAAAGGAAATCTGGACGGGGTCCCTCATCGCCCCCATGGGTGGCACCAACACGATTGCGATCTCCGCAATCGATAAGGGTGGCGGGTCAGCTCGCAACCAGCTCTCCGCTGCCACGCTGGATCCGACGCTGTTCTTCAAGGCTGCCGCCGGCGCCGCAGGCTCCGTGCTGACCCTCAGCACAACCTACACCGACCGCATCCTGGACGAGGGAGACCTGATGATCTGCACCCTCGTGGTGGGCACCGAGTCCATCAACGGCGAAGGCTTGCTCCTGGGCGTCACGATGATCGAACCGGCCCAGATGTAGCGTTACCCCCGGCCGGCGTGGTACACTTGACATAACCACGCCGGCCGGAGAACCTACATGGGAAAGCGCTTTCGACACGCCCACAAGGAGTCTACTCAGGGCAAGACCGCCATACAGGGCATAGCAGATCGCCTTCGTGGGGCGATGAGAAAAGCGGCAGTCGACGTCATCGTGGACGGGGCTCGGGAAACAGAGGAGCGCCGTCCACGCACTGTAAATATCCGCATCACGCCCGTCTGTTGGGGCTTCCCCGCAGACGAGATCACCTTCACAAGGTGGACGTTCAACGTGATGACGATCCGCCCCATGCCGTGGGACGACATCATCACGTCGATCAACACGTACCTGCCGTACGCTCGCAACAACATCCACGAGCAGTTCATCGAATCCTCTGAGTCGCCGTGGTTGTTCATGCTCGACAGCGACGTGCTGCCGCCACCGGACATCATCGACCGCCTCCTCAAGGACGCTGTGTCGCTCAACGCACACATGGTCGGGGGGTGGTACAAGAAGAAGGCGGCCCCGTTCCTTCCCGTCGTCTACGACTTCAACCGGATCGACGAGAACGGGATCACCCTCTTCACGCAGAGAACAAAGCCCGGGAAGGGCATCGAGGAAGTGACCGGCGCCGGGGCTGGCTGCTGGCTGATGTCTCGAGAGCTGGCTACGGCCCTGGGCAAGAAGCCCTACGACATGGTCATTGGCGGCGAGGACCTTGTCCTGTGCCGCAAGGTGTCCGCCCTCGGATACAAGATGTTCATCGACTGGGATCTGGCCTGCGCCCACACGGGCGTGGGATACATCTAAGGAGGGCACGATGCCCACTCCAGGAACCTCGCAGTACAGACTCGTTCCATTGACCGCAGATGGTGTGGTCACGACCACGCCGTGCCGCATCATGGCGATCGAGTTCGGTGACACCACCGTGGTCAGCAAGCTCGAGTTCACCGACGACGCCGACGGCTCTGGCACAAACGTTCTCGTGGTGAGCTGCGGAATCGGTGGTGACTTCCGTGACTACACCGCCATCGGCGGGATCACGTTCCCCACCAGGTGCTTCCTCGATCTGACGGGTGCCACCTGGGTGGGCGTTTGGGTGGACGACGTCAGGAGCGTGTAGTGCCAACCTACGAGTACGAGTGCCAGGTCGGCCACGTCGTCGAAATGCGCCGTCCGGTCGACCAGCGGGATGACCCGGTTGAATGCCTGGGGTGTACCCACATCCCGGGTGAGATCCCAACCCCGATGATGAAGCGCCGCCTCACGGCCGGAATGGCCGTCATCTGGAATGGAAAGTTCCACGATCCGTGGGCCCAGAAGAAGCCTGACGCCCTCGGGGACAGGACATGGTGATCCATGGCCAACACGCTCAAGACCATCCTGCGCCAGTGCTACCAAGACCTGGGAATGCTCACCGCCGGTACCGCTACCGGCGGTAGCACTGCATCCCTGGTCGACAGTACGCTTGGCGGCAAGGTCGCCGACTGGCAGTTCGGAACCATGTTCATCGACCGGGATGCCGGCGGGGCTGGTGCTGCCCCAGAGGGTGAGTACGCAGCGATTGCGTCATACACCCCACTCACAGGAACGCTGACGGGTGCGACGGGGTGCTTCACACTAGCACCAGCGGCCGGCGACTTCTACGCCCTGGCGACTCCAGAGATCCGCCTGCAGATCATGCGCTCCTGGATCAACCGGGGGCTCAAGTTCCTGGGGCGCATCCCGGTCCCCGACGAGAGCCTGACTACGATTGCGGGAACGTACATCTACACCGTTCCGATAGCGGCCAAGGGACGAGTGAGGCGTGTCTTCGTCGCCACGGACGACTCCGACGAGTCGTGGACCGAGATCCTGGACTGGGGCACGGTCATCCAGGCGACGGGTACGGCCGAAGAGATCGAGTTCCACAGTGAGCCCGACGCCAGCCGGACCATCCGGTTGCTGTACGAGGGCGACCACCCCGACCTATGGGTGGCCACAGACAAGCTAAACGAGTATGTTCCCCTAGAACTGGCGGTAGCGGCCACCTGCTTCGCCATGTCTCGTGCCCGATTCCGCAACATGCCGAATCTTGACAACAAGGTAACCACCGCCGTGAAGGACATGGCGGACGACTTCCTGCGACTTCGTGCGGAACTGCGCAGCAGTATGCCCGAACTGGCCAAGCCATTGGGGTTGCTGATGGGAGACACGTCTATCAGCCGTGGGTCCCGCAGCAAGTACGGACCCTGGATGCCATGAGCATCATCGAGGATCGCTTCAAGGTCGGCTATCAGCAGAAGGGATCCACGCATCACTGCGCCCTGAGCGACGGGCGCCAGGCGTGGTTCTTCGACTTGCTCGAGGGCAAGTACCAACAGACACCCTCCCAGGCCAGCACCATGGACCTCGGGGGCGGGGACGCACGCAAGTACGGCACCGGAGACCCCCACCACTCACACATGCAGCAGCGCACGTTCGAGGGTGGACGAGGACGCTACGAGTTCGACGAGGACGAAACGTCCTACTTCGACTCTGGCTTCGCCAACACCATGATCCCCGGGCGTGTGGCCCCCGTGGGACAGTGGCGCTTCGGAGAGGGATACAACTGGGCCGACTGTCTGTTGCCGGGAGCTGGTCGCTATCTCCCGGGCGACGACATGAACTGGCAGCCCATTCTCGCAACCACAACCAGGTATGCACGGTCGTTCCTGGTGACCACGAATCCGTACACCGCCACCCGCTGCATGGTCTGGCTGCGCAAGAAGGGACAACCGCAGGGTCTCTTCACGGTGGTTGTCAAAGCCAACGCCGGCGATAAACCCACGGGCGCCGCCCTGACTACAGCAACCCTGAGCCCCAGTGACTTCGATGACGACTCCCTGTCTCACCTCGTGGAGTTCACCATCAGCCACACCCAGTCTGCCAGCACACGCTACTGGGTCGAGGTCTACATAGACACCGCCGGCGACGACCTGAACCACTGGGAGTTCGGGTACGGCACTGGAGCAGGCGGCGTCTCTTGTCAAGAATCGTCCGACAGCGGGACGACCTACGCTCCCAGTGGGATACAACTCTACTTCCGCCTGGCGCCCGCTCTCTTTCCCGGGAAGTGGCGTCTGTTCTCTATGGAGGGTGCGCTCTACGCCGTGAGCGATCGGCGTGACGGAGTCGCTACGGCCACGATGTACATCAACGGAGACCGTGGGAAAGCCACGGCCGCCTCCACGACGTACATCACATGTTCTGGAAAGAACTGGCCACTAGACCTGTTCAAGTATGCCTGGGTGCGTGCTACCAAGGGCACCGGGGCCGGACAACGTGTCAAGATCACGTCGAACACGGCCACGCAGCTCAACTTCTCCGCAGTGGACAAGGCCTTCGACACCACTACGGAGTTCGTGATCTACGCAACGGACGAGTGGACGGGGATCACATTGAGCGGCACGGCTATCACGGGCCCCGCCAAAGACGTGGCCGTCTTCGACAACATGGCCCTGATGTGCTTCGGTACCGGGGCGAGTGACGCAGTCATGCTGCGTGTCAAGTGGGACTCCACGACGGGAACTCACCTGGGTGTTCCAGAGAGCAGCGGCGAGAAAGCCGACAACGTGCACGCCTTCAACGATGTCGCCCTGGGCGCCGTCGTGTGGCGTTCAGAGAACAGCCAAGTGACGGTCTCCCGTGCCCCGGTAACCGCATGGAGCACAACCCTTGTGTGGGGTGGCGACATCGACGTTGGCGACTCCGGGTGGGTCATCAAGGAGATCATGGACCACCAGGGCCAGCTCTACGTCTCCAAGGAAGACAGCCTGTGGTACATATCGAGCGACAGGGCAACCCGTGTGACCCTGGGCTTCGATACCATGGCCGACTGGACGAACGGAGTGGCGCTGCTGTCCTGGAAGCTCCACCTGTACATGAACTGGAGCTCGTCCGTCGAGCAGATCTATGGCGGCAACGTCAACGACGTGGGGCCGTGGAAGTATGCCGGCCTTCCGTCCGGGCGAACCGGTGTGATCGCCTACATGTTGGGAACCCACGCCTTCTTGCTGGCGGCCATCGATGCGGACGACCGAACCTCCAGCGTGCACGCCTGGAACGAAATGGGCTACCACGAGATCTTCCGCTCCTGGCGGGCTGGCAGGCGGTGCGAGTACCTGGCCTGGCAGTCATGCCCTGGGACCAGGGATCGCCTGTGGATGTCGGTGGGCGGCGACCTGATCGTCATGGAACAACCCCTGGCGACCCTGAACCCGCTGAATGATGACGAGTACCGATACCATCACGAATGGTGGGTAGACACATCATCATTCGACATGTCCGCCTCCAACCTCACCAAGCTGTTCCAGCGCCTGGCGATCACCAGCCAGAACCTACAGGAGGGCGTCGAGATCGATCTCCTCTACCAGATTGACGCCGAGGTTGGGGGAAGCGACTGGATCCCAATCAAAACGATCGTTCTGAGTCCCTTCGACACCGCCGAGATTCACGAGGGTGAGCGCCGGCGGATTCGTCTGCGCTACGTCGGGCGAACGAACGACGCCCAGATCCCTCCGGTGCTGATTGCGCCCGTCCTGGAGGGCCTCACACGCAAGCCCAACAAGTACGCCTTCTCCTGGGTGACCGGTACGTCTTCCTGGGCCCTACACGGGGGCGTTGGACAGAAACAGAACAACCCAGACGCCTTCGTCGAGTGGCTCGAGTTCTGCGCCAACAACGCCGTCGAGCTGACGCTGCACTCCGTCTTCCGTAGGATGGACGAGATCTCTGTCGTGCTCGAGCCTGTGGTTGTTGGAGTCAGGGGGCTTGACAAGGACTCCGGCGAATGGGAGGGCGACGTAGCTATGACGGTGAGGGAGGCGTAGTGTTTGAGGCCGCCCGGATGCATTTCGAGTTGCCCAACCCGCCGTCGCTACGGCCGGCTGGATCGGAAGAAGAGGCCTTCACCGGACAGGTCCAGGGCAAGAAGGCGTCAGACATAGAAGAACGCTTCGCCAGGGGGTTGCAGAGAGACTCACGGGTCGAGTCCTTCCGCTTCCGCATGGTCAAAGGCGCACTTCCGGGGACATTCGGGTCTGTCGAGCTGGACTTCTACATACGAGCAGGCGCATGGTACCCCGTCCAGCTAGACGGGGACTGGATCCACAAGAGTGCATCCGCACGGGCCCAGGACCGCATGCAGGACGAGAAACTGTGGCAGGCCCTGAGCTATGACAATCCGCAACCAATCAGTCGTGTCCGGGGGACGTTGGTCCTGACCCCCGAGGCGGTAACCAGGGTGATCAACCAGATCTTGACGGGACGGGTGTTCACGTCGGACACAGTGGCATGATAGACGTCGTCTACTGGGAACCGCTACTGGACGAAGCCGGCGCTGCCGTCCTTGATGAGTCAGGTGACACGGTCCTGGTTCCCATGTACGGAGGGTACACAGTATCAGTCCTCGACGCAGTGGTGGACATCGAGGTCGTGACAGCTCGCACGGAACCCGTAGGTCCAGAGGTTCTTCAAACGGACTGGGCATACCTCCTCATGGAGAATGGGGACTATGCCGTGACCGAAGCCGGAGAACAGATCCTGATCCCGCTCGCTGACTATCTACAGGCCACCATGGTCGAGGCCGCACAGGACCTCCCAATGGTGGTAGCAAGAGAGGACTGATATGGGCAAAGTCACGGCGATGACCCCCGACACTGGACCTACCAAGGACGACCTCCTGATGACGGTCGACGCTCCGGGGACGACTCCGGGGTCTCGCAAGGTAACCATCGAGGACCTCTTCAAGGCACTGCACGTTCTCACGACC
>Ga0315276_10002233_pt1 | contig 17673 bp, 17 predicted proteins | sample YL17G05_0_MG_FD_204542 | JGI IMG/M metagenome (GOLD analysis project Ga0315276, IMG submission 204542) | Sediment microbial communities from Yellowstone Lake, YNP, Wyoming, USA - YL17G05_0 | ecosystem: Environmental > Aquatic > Freshwater > Lake > Sediment | place: USA: Wyoming | collected... | reverse complement strand
GGATAGGAAGTTCATTCCTACTCCGGATCCGCCTACGTTCAATTCGCTTTCTATGGGCTTGTATTTACCGCCGCTGCCTTCTACGGTTATTTTATCGGCGGTTTGTTCTATTTTTACCCCGAGTTTCTTAAGGCAATTGATTACATTTAGCTGGTCTTCTCCGAGCAGGGGGTTATTTATAATAGTCGTACCTTTAGCCAACGAGCCGATGATTAAGGCTCTTAATGTATGTGCTTTGGAAGGAGGGGCAGCTGTTTCGACATCCAGATTTTTAAGTTTTTTTATTGTTTTCATAAGTATATGATTTATATCAGATATTAAAATAGAAAGGGAAAAAATACAAATCAAAAATATAAGGTTTGTTTGGCTCTCGCCGGTACGGCGACAGGTTTTTGCGCGATGTATAATATCTTATCCGGTAGATTGGACTTTTTCAGCAGTCCCAACGTCTTCTATTATTCATTTATTCCAGATATGTTGAAATATCGAAGTAATTATTCCGATCACCGCTACTATAAGTGCTGTAAACCAGCCAAGCCAAAGGAGGGCGTTAAATAGGCTACTTTCTACTATTTTCCAGTTCCATTTTCCTGTTCGACAAATTGCTGTTAAGCCAAAAATGGGAATTAGCAGAACAATAAAGTACTCCATAAATTTTTACCTCATTTTAGAAGTCCAAAAACCTTCAGCCAGTATTCTGTTTCAGCCTCGCTTATACCTATAAATTTCGCCAGCGGTTCAACGTTTCTTTCCCTTTTTTTCTCAATCGTTTTTATTGCCTCCATCCAGAAATCGATGGAATCAACGGCGGTTGCCTTTCTTTTATTTGCTGCCGTCTTTACTCGTCTGTCGCTGCTGACGACGATGAGCCTTTTTGGTGCTGTGTCTTCGAGCACCAGTTTTTCAATAATATCATCAGCTTCGCGGCTGGAACCTGAAAAAATAACTTCCAGATTGTACAAATTATTAAAGGCCGTCTTATCTCTCGGCCCTGTGCCGTCAAAAACGATACTGCCTTTCTTTTTTATTCTGTAAAGATATTCGCTTAATATAGAACAAAGCTGAACATCGGTTATATTAAAAGATTGTTCTGTTAGATTCTGCACAGCCCGCAGCAAGTTGTAACCGTCGATTATCAGCACGCTAACTTTCCTGTGCTGAGTATCTTATTTCTCCGCCTACGATTGTGTATTCGACTTTGCCTTTCAGTTTCCAGCCGTCATAAGGACAGTTTTTGCTCTTTGAACGGAACTCATTAACATCAACTCTGTATTCACAATCAGGGTCGATAATGGTTATATCAGCCTGTTTTCCTTTGCCAAGTGTGCCTTTATCGACGCTGATTATTTTTGCAGGCCTTTCAGCCATTATGGCGACAAGCTGCGGCCAATCTATTATTTTCGGCTCAATCAATGCCTTTATATATAAACCGAGCGCACATTCAAGGCTTGCAATTCCGAACGGCGCTGCAAGAAATTCAAGCTCCTTTTCGCTTTTCAGGTGCGGTGCGTGGTCCGATGCAAGGGCGTCGATTATGCCGTCTTTTATCGCCTGTTTTATTGCCTTGATATCTGCGTCAGTTCTCAACGGCGGATTGACTTTATAGTTTGTATCGTAATCACAGCAGGAGTCATCGGTCAAAAGCAGATGATGCGGCGCAACTTCGCAGGTTATCGGCAGTCCTTCCTTTTTGGCTTGTCGGATAAGCTCCACACAGCGTGCCGTTGAAACGTGCTGAACATGGTATCGCATATTGGTTTTCCTGACGAGCTGAATATCCCGCCATAACATCATTTCTTCTGCAAGCGGGTCTATTCCCGGCAGTCCCAGCACCGTTGAATTATAGCCGGCGTTCATTACCCCGTTTCCTGCAAGCGAATTATCCTGACAGTGCTGACTTATGACGACATTTTTGAACATTGATGCGTATTTGAGTGCCCTTAACATCACGGCTGCATTTTGCACTCCGCTTCCATCGTCGGTAAAACCGACAGCGCCTGCCTGAGCCATAAATCCCATTTCGCTAAGCTGTTCGCCGGCCCTGTCTTTTGTAATTGCTCCCATTACATAGACGTGCGTCTTTCTTGCCTGTCTGCCCATTCTGTGAACGTATTCGATGCTTGTCGCATCGTCGATTGCAGGCTCGGTATTCGGCATACATACCACCGATGTGAATCCTCCCGCGACAGCGGCAGCCGAGCCTGATGCGATTGTTTCTTCTTCCTCATCGCCCGGTTCGCGGAAATGAACGTGAATATCGATAAGCCCCGGCAGAACAAGTTTGCCTGCCGCATCAATGACTAAATCGGCCTTCGGCTCAATCTTGCCCACCTCGGCGATTTTGCCGTCAACGACATAAACATTGACCTTTTGATTTATCTTATTGGCCGGGTCGATTATATGACCATTTTTTATAAGCAGAGTTTTGCTCATTGTTCTTCGAGCCTCTCTTTTTTGTCTTTGATTTCCTGCCGCATCATCGCGCCTTGATTGACGAGGAACAGCACTGCCATTCGCACTGCAAGACCGTTGGTTACCTGCTGCAGGATTACGCTGTTTGGCCCGTCGGCAACCTCGCTCTCCATTTCCAGCCCTCTGTTAATCGGCCCCGGATGCATAACGAGAATATCGGGTTTTACCTTCTTCATTCTCTCGACCGTCAGACCGAAGTAGTGCGAATATTCCTTTATTGAAGGGAAAGGATTTGCTCCCAGTCTTTCAAACTGGATTCGCAGCATATTGATTACATCAAGCTGGCCGATAACATCATCCAGCGAATAGCTTATTTTGACCGGAAGCTGTTCGATTTTTGCGGGCATCAGCGTAGGCGGGCCGACAAGAATTACTTCAGCTCCCAGCTTTGTCATTGCGTATATATCGCTTCTGGCAACGCGCGAATGGGCGATGTCGCCTACGATTGCTATTTTAAGTCCTTCAAGACTGCCTCGTATCTTCCTGATGGTATATACATCAAGCAATCCCTGTGTCGGATGTTCGCAGTATCCGTCGCCGGCATTGACAATGCTGGCGTTTATATTTCTGCTTAAAAATTTCGGAGCGCCTCCGGCGCTGTGTCTTATAACGACTATGTCGATGCCCATTGCTTCGAGGTTCCTTGCAGTGTCCAGCAGTGTTTCACCCTTGCGGGTGGAACTTACTTTTTCGGTAAATTCTATGACATCGGCGCTTAATCTGTTTGCTGCCAGCGTGAAGCTGTTTCTGGTTCTTGTGCTGTCCTCAAAGAATAGGTTGACCACGACCTTGCCGCGAAGGGTAGGCGCTTTTTTGATGCTTCTTGTGCTTATCTCCTCAAAACCCTGCGCTGTATCAAGAATGTATTCAATCTCTTCTCTGCTTAAGCTTCGCAGACCGAGAAGATGTTTGCGTCTCCAGATAAATTCTTTTTTCTTCATATTACAATTACCTGGTCTTTGCCGTCGGATTCGACAAAATTTACCTGCACGTTCTTTTCAGCCGGCAAATCGACTTGTAAACCGGCAAAGTCCGCCGAAATCGGCAATTCTCTTCCGGTCCTTTCAACAAGCACCGCCAGTCTGATTGCCTTTGGTCTGCCCAAATCAATCAGCGCATCCATCGCCGCCCGCGTGCTTCTGCCTGTGTACAGAACGTCATCGACGAGGATGATTATTTTGTCATCTATATCGAAGCCGATTTCAGTGCTTCGGACGAATGGCTGAGACTGGCCATGAGGATTATTTATGTCGTCCCTGTAGAGTGTTATATCGAGGGTGCCGCAGGGAATCTCGGTTTTTAACTTTTTGGATAATATATCGCTTAAATGTTTGGCAAGAATTTCACCTCGGCTGCGGATGCCGATAACAACGATTTTGTCGGCTTTGGTTGTCTTTGAAACAATCTCATCAGCCAGCGTGGTAATGCAATCGGCGATTTTATCGGAGCTTAAAAGTACTTCCATAAGTGGTGAGCCTGTCGAATCCAATATATTGCTTAATCCAGAACGCCAAAAGTCCGAAACAGCTCAAAGAGTATATCAACTGCGGCCGTGCTTGGCAAGTGTACAAAATTGCCTTTATTTATGCCGTTAGCCGTGTAATTACAAAGACTTAAAAAATAATCCGGGCAGTCTGGAAAAACTAAGTAAAATATGATATAATGCTTTTGGTTCTTTTTTGATTTTTTTGGAACTTTTTTGGCTTGTCGATTTTTACATTTTGGCTTGATTCTGTTGTTTTGCACGACGCTGGCGATGGCTGTAGCCGTACAGCCTGGGGCGCTCGAAGTTGCCGGCGTGTACAAAATCACCGATATCGACCCGAATCTTACGGGCAGGGGCTTGGATATTGGCCTTGTCTGCAGAAGCGATACGTATATTGGTTCGAAACCGCAGAATGATTACAGGCCGGACGTTTCACACGGTAGTTTCAGGGATTTGGCTGTAAAATTTTATGATGACCAGTCCGAAAGCGCGTCAGTTTCCGCTCATTCAACCGCGATAGCATCGATACTGGCAGGTTTTGAGCCTAATGCGTCTTTGGCATCTCTGGGCGGTTTTTCCTATGAAGGCGCCTGTCCTGCTGCCAGGCTTGACATTTATGAGTTTCGGCATTTTCTTGCTAAGTATGTTTTTTCGGGCAGATGGCCCGAGGTTGATTTGCTTACGATGAGTCTTGGCTGGGCGTCAGAGGACTGGTGGACGAGGGGTATAGACAAAATGGCTGGGGATTTCGGCCTTCTGATAATAGCTGCTATCGGCAATGGAACGTCAGCGTATGATTTACCGCTTTACCCGGCGGCAGGTGCAAATATACTTGCTGTCGGCGTGGTTGATTCGGCAGACAGCCTTTCGGAATTCAGCCTGCCTGATGCGAATCATTCGACGGCAGGGCCTACTCTTGATGGCCGATGTAAGCCCGATATTGTCGCACCGGGTAATTGTCTTGTTGCTGCTGCGGGTTCTAAAGATGGTTTTATGCCCAGCGGGGACTATTCGAGTTTTGCCGTTCCTGTTGTTGCAGGTGTTTCTTCATTGCTTATCCAGAAAGCCAAAACCGACCCCAATCTGCTGTTTGCGGTATCCCCTGTTTTTGGCAACTGCGTTATGAAGTCGATTCTGATGACCGCTGCCAGGAAACTTGAAGGCTGGCACAAGGGTTTTCCGCAGAGTGATGATGACTATGAATATCCTCTTGATTTTAAACAGGGCGCAGGAATGGTGGATGGATTGGCGGCTTATGGTGTTCTTACCGCCGGTATGCAGCAGGACGGCAATGTACCTTCAACCGGCTGGAATGTCGGCGTAATTGAACCTAATTATGTTGTCGAAACGGTTTATCACTTCAAAACAGACGGGTTCAAAAAGCCTTATGTTTCAGTAACACTCGTTTGGAACAGAGCTTATGAAAACGAATATCCTTTTGCCCCAGCCTGGCAAAGCTGGGCGGATTTGCAGCTCCAATTATGGGCAATCGATGCTGACGGTCGAAGTCGGTTTATTGATTACAGTAACAGCCCTGTAGATAACGTCGAGCATATTTATACCGACCTTGACCCGAATTCTGAATATGAGTTTGTTGTATCCAACAGTCTGAATGCCCCTCTGCCGGACTGTTTCACCACTTATGCTGTTTCCTGGCAGGTTAAGGAAGAGAATTCAGAATACAGAAGATAGAATCTTGTCCTCGCATAGGCGGGGAAAGCAATGTCTTCGGTGTTGGCGTATTTTTTCTTTCTCCCGTCCCCCGCGTTCTACTAAATTATTTAAGCATCCCGAAAATTTTTTAAAAACTTTTAGATAGATATGTCTTTACAGAAACAGGTTCTTTGTTTTTGCCGGCCGCTGCGAATTTTATTTGCATCGCATTTGGCATCATCCAATTTTAATTCGTATATTTTCGAAGAGTCGTCATTTGTTGGGGACTTTATATTCAACTGATTTTGTTTTGGGGGTTTTGAGTGAAGTACTTTTGCCGCCCCGGTTTATTGGGATTTTACCGGACGCTGCAAATTTTATTTGTCTCGCATTGGGCATTATGTGGTTTTATTTCGTATATATTATTAAGGGGTCTTTCGTAAGGGGCTCTCTATATAAACTGACTATACAAAGATTTTGTAACCGTTCACAGGGTCAAAATCCCGCTTTTGACTTAAAAACGGCGACTTTATGAGACCACGATACCAAAATAATGCCAAAATAGTTTCCAAAATAACAAAGAACCTCGTTTTCGGGTTGAAAACAGCGTTTTTACCTGTGAACGGTTACAAGATTTTAAATATGACAAATATATACGTTTTAGCTTGTTTGATAGTAACAGTTTTTCTGGTGGCCGGCAGTCAGGCGGCGACTATAAACATTGATAAGCTTGGCCTGTGGGCCGGCGGCTCAATCGGCTTAGGCAACAGTGTTTCTGTTGATGCTGCTATCGCTGCCGGCAGCGAAATCTATGCAGGTAATAGTGCGAATTTTCGCTCAATATACACCGAGAACATGGTATGGTTGGGCAACAATGCGACTGTCAGCGGCACTGTGCTTGCCAACAAGCAGGCCTGGGCAGGCAGCGGCCTGAACCTTTCGGGAAATTGGACGGGCGGCAGTGTTTATATCGGTTCAAATGCGAATATCACCGGCGATATCGGCGCCAGGTCAAGCAGCATCAGCCTTGGCAGCAATGCTTCTATAACGGGCGATATTCTTGGCAATAAAAATATATGGATAGGAAATAATTCAACGATTACCGGTGATGCGAGACCCGGCAATGGTTCCACGCTTTCAAAGGGCAACAATGTTACTATTACTGGTTTAACTCAGCCCGGCTCCTTCAGTTTTGACAGTTTCGACCTGCCGGAACTTGACCAGTTGCAGCAGAGCGCAATCGGCACAGAAAACATCAGTGGTGAAAAATACAGCGTCACAACGCTTCTTGCCGGCGATTACCGCGACTGGTGTTTTGATAAAAATACCACTCTTAATCTTTCAGCGGGAGACTATTCCCTGAAAAACTTCTCAATGAATAAGGACGGTGTTGTAAATATTGATACTTCCGGCGGTGATGTAACACTTAATGTGGTCGGCCAATTCAGCACAGGCAGGGATGTGTCGTTTCTAAAATCAGGCTCAGGAAATCTGTTTATCAATGTCTTCGGCCACGATGTTCAGCTTGAGGACAACGTAAAACTTTCGGCTACATTAAAAGTCTATGGCGGCAATTTCAGCGCTGATAATGCCGTTCAGCTCGCAGGCAGATTTTATGCAACCGGCGATATCTGGTTGGGTTGTAATACTCAACTCCAGTATGCGTGCTCGGCTTTACCTGTGCCGGAACCCTCTACGCTTGCGATTTTTGCCGCTATGGGGCTTTTCGTGTCTTGTAAAAGAAAATAATCAGCCCGCATTTACGGTTTTTTTTATTTCTAAAACTTCAGTCCCGCATCCCACAGGTACATTAGCTGAGGCGTTGTAAGCTCGTAAATGGTATCCCTGTCGATTCTGAAAATGCTTTTTGCCTCCAGGAAGTTTTCAAATGAAAATGGCTTTTCGTATTCGACAACCTTCGCATCGGTGATTTTTGCAAGCGATTTGGCAAGTGCAATCGCCTCGGGCATATAACCTATATCGTCAATCAGCTTATTTTCCAGCGCTTCTGGTGCATTATAGATGCTTCCATCGGCAAGGACCCGGATTTGTTCGATTGTCAGCACATCTTTTCTCGACTTTGCCACGATATTTACGAACCTTTCGTACGCGGGAGATATCAATTTCTCATTTATGTATTGAATCTGTTCTTCTGTTACCGGCTCGAATGCTGTCGGCCAGTCTTTCTTTGGGCCTGATTTGATAATTACGGGTTTTATGCCGAGTTTCTGTTCGAACAGGTCCTGCAGGACGAAGGTACCCATTATCACGCCTATTGAGCCTGTGATTGTCGTAGGTTCAGCGATGATTTTGTCGCAGCCGCAGGACGTGTAAAGCCCGCCTGAAGCGGCAACGGTTTCCATAAAGGCCACTGCAGGTTTGCCGGTTTCCGTTCGAAATCTGCAAATCTCATCGTAAATTCTGTCGCTTGCCGAGATGCCGCCGCCGGGACTGTTCGTTCTGAAAATCACCGCCTTTACGTTTTTGTCTTTTTTTGCAGCCTTTATTTGCTGGCTTACATCTTCTGCCAGTTTATTATTGATGATTCCTTCGATTTTGATGACCGCTATCTTGTTTGCCCCGCGTCCTTCTTCAACGGCTTTTTCAAGCAGGTAATCGCTTTTGCCGGCCGTGAATATGATTATGCTGGCCGCAAGGGCAAACAAAAGCACCAGATTGGCGATAATTGAAAAGCCTAAAATAATTCCCAAAAATATCTTCCAGCCGCTCCCTTTCGGGGGGCTCTGCGGCTCGGCTGAGCTCGCCGAAGTCGGCGGCGGATTTAGCAAACTGGGATTTTCCATTGATTCCATTTTTGCTCCTTTCTTTTCTGGATTTGCCTGTAATTTTAAGACTGCCGCAATAGAATGTCAAAGGATTTAAATAATCTTACAGTTTGTCCAAAGATATGAATTTTTTTCTTTTGCGTTGGTGTATTGATTGTTAGAATCAGGGTTTTACACTGGTTAGCTATATCGATTGGTAGGGAGTATTTGTATGCTTAGAACGCTCAAAATATCGGACAACAAATTGAACGAATGCAGCGGCTATGATGCTTCTGTGCTCGTCTATGTTGCTCCGGATGAAAACGAACGAAGGTATCTTGTCGAACAGCTCAAGATAGACGAACATACTCTTGCATCTTCGCTTGACCCCGACGAGCCCAGCCGTCTTGAATTTGAGCCGGAACATATTGCGATGATTCTCAAACGCCCCAAACACTACGCCGCCCAGGATGAATTTGCGTTCAAGGTGCTTTCAGCCGGCACGTTTCTTTTTGCCGACCGCCTTGTAATAGTCATTGCAGAAGATGCCCCTCTGTTTGAGGGTAAGATTTTTAACAGGGTAACTTCCATTCTTGACGTATCGCTTAAACTCATCTACCGGGCGATTTCAAATTTTGTCGAGCACCTTAAGGTCATCAATCATATTTCCGGCGAACTCGAGCAGCAGATAAATGTTTCGATGGGAAATAAGTATCTGCTCAATCTCTTCACGCTTGAAAAAAGCCTTGTTTATTACCTCAATGCTGTACATTCCAATTCGGCGCTTATTAACAGACTCAAAAGCTCTTCTCCAAAGATTCCGTTCACGCAGGAAAATCTCGAATTTCTCGACGATATTTCGATTGAGAACACACAGTGTCTCAACCAGATTGAGATATTTTCGCAGGTTTTGGCCAGCTTGATGGATGCCCGTGCCTCGATTATCAGCAACAATCTTAACATTCGCATCAAGGCCCTGACCATCTTAACCATTGTGATTATGCTGCCGACTCTTGTTGTGAGCATCTTTTCGATGAACGTTACCATACCCCTGAGGCATGACTCTCCCCTTTCCTTCTGGGTTATTTTTTTTGTAGCTCTTATGTCCGCACTGATAACGGGTATATTATGGTGGCGCAAAAAGTGGTAAAATGGATTGTCCCCTCTGCAAAAATCCGATGATTGTGCTGGAGCTTCAGCAGGTCGAGGTTGACCATTGCCCGGCCTGTGGCGGTATCTGGCTCGATGCGGGTGAGCTTGAACTGCTGTTTGAAGATGCGCAGCAGGCCGAACAGCTTGTCGGTTCTTTTCGGCAGGCGCCGCATACAAAAGAGAAGGCTCGTCCCTGTCCGATATGTCTGAAAAAAATGCAGAAAATATTCAGCCGGCAACGCGAACCTGTTGTCATTGACCGTTGTCCTAAAGGGCATGGCCTGTGGTTTGACAGGGGTGAACTGCCCCAGGTGCTTTCAAAAGCCGGTCTTGACAGAGAACAGAAAATAATAAAACTTCTTTCGGAAATTTTCAGTTACAACAAAAGTGGGATAAAAAATGGCGGTTGAAAAAGGTATTTTCGGAAAACTGAGCAAAAACAGGAACGTCGAATTTTTTATCCTGAAAAACAAAAATGGTATGTCGGCTAAGCTAATCTCATTTGGAGCAACGCTTGTTTCACTTAATGCTCCCGACAAAAAAGGAAAATCAGCCGACATCGTCCTCGGATATGATGACCTTGAAGGTTATGTCTCAGACGCCTGTTTTTTAGGCTGTACTGCCGGCAGGTTCGCAAACCGCATAGCAAATGCGAAATTCAAGCTTGACGGCAGAGAGTATAAGCTGGCCGCCAATGACGGCAAACATCACCTTCACGGCGGAATCAAGGGTTTTAACAAGGCTCCCTGGCAGGGCCGCGAATTTGAAGATGGCAATGGCTGCGGCGTTATTTTTAAATATTTAAGTCCTGATGGCGAGGAAGGTTATCCCGGCAATTTGAATGTTTCAGTTACTTATACTTTGACGGACGATAACGAACTGAAAATCAGTTACCAGGCGACGACGGACAAAAAGACGATTATCAATCTTACAAATCACAGCTATTTTAATCTTGCCGGCTACGACAAAGGCGATATTCTTTCTCATCGGATTCAGATAAATGCCGACAGCATTACAGCCGTTGATAATGAATATATTCCTACCGGCCAAATCAAAAATATCAAAGGCACTGAATTTGACCTTACGGAGCCCAAACCAATCAGTGAAAATATCGGCAGATTAGGGCTTGGATATGATTTCAATTATGTTCTTAACAAGACGACGCCTGCCGAGCTTTCTTATGTCGCAAAGGTTGTTGAGCCTCAAAGCGGCAGGGTGATGGAGGTTTTCACGACTGAGCCGGGTGTGCAGTTTTATACCGGTAATTTCCTTAACGGCCTAAAGGGCAAATCCGGCGCCGTTTATGGAAAGCACGGCGCATTTTGTCTTGAAACACAGCATTTTCCTGATTCGCCAAACCATCCGAATTTCCCTTCGGTTGTGCTTGAGCCCCGCCAGGTTTACAGTCATATTACCGTTCATAAGTTCAGTACGGTTTAAAATCGGAAAGGATTTTTATGTCAATCGGTTTAATAATTATTCTTGTATTGATTGTTATTGTTGTTGCCGTAATCGGTATGTATAACTCGCTTGTCAGGCTGCGCAATCAGGTCGATAATGCCTGGTCGCAGATTGACGTTCAGCTCAAACGGCGCCACGACCTGATACCAAACCTCATTGAAACTGCAAAAGGTTATATGCGCCACGAGCGCGGCACTCTTGAAGCCGTTACCAATGCCCGCAGCCAGGCAATGGGTGCAAAGGGCGTTGCTGATGCCGCAAAAGCCGAAGGCGTTCTCGGCAGGGCGTTGAGCAAATTTCTGCTGACTGTCGAGGCTTATCCCGATTTGAAGGCCAATCAGAATTTCCTTGCCCTGCAGGAAGAGCTTTCCAGCACTGAAAACAAAATCGCCTTTGCACGTCAGGCTTACAACGACCAGACTCTGTTTTTCAACAATAAAATTCAGATGTTCCCGTCAAACGTCGTTGCGGGAATGTTTCATTTCGCAAGGCGTGATTTCTTTGAAGTCGAGGATTCTGCTGAAAAGGCGGTTCCGAAAGTTAGTTTTTAATATTTAGTCCCATTCTACGGGGGGTATAAATGGTTATATGGGAGTAAATTATGGCTAAAAAAAAGCACAATTCGATTTTGTTGCTTGTCCTGATGTTGGCAGTTCTGAATTTTTCGCCCTGTGTATTGTCGGCCGTTTCGACTGAAGTAACGAGTGGTCTGTTCGGAAAGCTGGACTCGAACAAGGACGTGATTGTTTTTACCCTGAAAAATAAAAATGGGATGGAAGTAAAAGTTGTCCCGTACGGTGCAGCGGTTGTTTCTATTAAGGTGCCCGACAAAAAGGGCAAATTGGCCGATGTTGTTCTCGGCTATGATGACCTTGCCGGCTATGTGAACGACAAACCTTATTTTGGCTGTACGGTTGGACGGTTTGCCGGCCGCATAGCAAACGCCTGTTTTAAGCTTGGCGACAAGGAATACAAACTGACCGCCAATGACGGCAAAAACCATCTTCACGGCGGCCTTAAAGGTCTTAATAAGGTCCTCTGGGAAGGTAAGGAAGTCAAGACCGACAAGCGATGCGGCGCGGCCTTCAAATATGTAAGTCCTGACGGCGACCAGGGTTACCCCGGCAATTTAAAAGTTACCGTTACATATACCTTAACTGACGATAACAGGCTGAAAATCAGTTATGAAGCGAGTACCGACAGGAAAACAATCGTTAATCTTACCAATCACAGTTACTTTAATCTTGCAGGTCAGGGCAATGGCGATGTGCTGGGCCATAAGATGATGATAAATGCCGATTGTTATGCGCCTATGGAAAATCATATCCCGACAGGCGAGATTAAAAAAGTTAAAGGCACCGACCTCGATTTCATAAAGCCTGCCTCGATTGGTGCAAAGATTAAAAAAGTCGGCGGATATGACCATGATTATGTCTTGAATAAAGAATACCCCGGCCAGCTTTCGCTGGCTGCCACGGTGGCAGAGCCTGTCAGCGGAAGGGTTATGGAAGTTTTCACGACCGAGCCGACAGTGCAATTTTACAGTAATAATTCCCGCGACGATGTGAAAGGCAAAGGCGGCGCCGTTTATAAAAAGTATAGTGCCTTCTGTCTGAAGGCTCAGCACCTTTCTGATTCGCCAAACAAACCTTATTTCCCATCGGTAGTTTTGAAGAAGGGTGAAGTTTATCGCCAGTTGACGGAGTATAAATTTTCGGTGCAGTGAATTTATGTGGGAGCAGATAAAAGCCAACAAACGCAACTCAATTTTACTGCTTATGCTGATGGCGGCGGTGCTTGGCCTTTTAGGCTGGATAATAGGAATGGCAGTCTCTCCTGACCCGATGGCCGGCGTATTTGGCCTGGCTGTCGCGATTGTTGTCTGGCTAATTCTCGCACTCGTTAGTTTCAGCAGCGGCGACGCCATATTTCTGGCCGCAAGCAAGGCGATACCTGTTACGAAGGACGTTCATCCGCAGTTGTTCAATGTTGTTGATGAAATGTCCGTTGCCGCCTCTTTACCGATGCCGAAGGTTTACATAATAAACGACCCTGCCCCTAACGCCTTTGCTACCGGCAGAAATCCCCAAAACGCTTCAATTGCCGTTACCGCGGGCCTTCTCGGCAGACTCAGCAGAGATGAATTGCAGGGCGTTATCGGCCACGAAATGAGTCATATCCTGCATCGCGATATTTTGTTTGTTACCGTTGCTGGCATTATGCTTGGAGCGATAACATTGCTTTCCCAGGTTTTTCTTCGTGGCATGTTTTACAGTTCGATGGGTTCGAGACGGTATTCATCAAGAGACAGAAATGCCGGCGGCGCACAGGCCGTTTTACTTCTTATTGCGATTATCGCTGCGATACTTGCTCCGATTATGGCAACCCTTTTATATTTTGCACTTTCCAGGAAACGCGAGTATCTCGCCGATGCTGGTTCAGCCAGGCTTACCCGTTATCCTGAAGGTCTTGCAGGTGCCCTTGAAAAAATCTCTCAGAATACTACTCCTCTTGCCGTCGCCAACAAGATTACCGCCCCGATGTATATCGTTAATCCCTTGCAGAAAGAAGGAATGAAGCTCTCGGACCTGACCAGCACCCATCCGCCGATTTCGGAGCGTATAAAAATACTTCGTGGTATGTCAGGCGCTTCTTTTGTGGATTATTCGGATGCTTTTAATAAAACGACAAAACACACAACCCCTATACCTTTCTCTGCTCTAAAAGAGGAAACGGTTCAGATTCGTTCTGCTGCCCAGCCTTCACCCATACCGCTAAAGCATCAGCATCGCAATATCAGCGATGTTATGCAACGAACACTTGGCTATCGTTTTGTTGATTGTTCCTGCGGCCTGAAAATGAAAATCCCGCCCAATTTCACAGCCGCCCGGGTGCAGTGCCCTCGCTGCGGCCAAGTTCAGCCTATCTCATAATCCAGCGTTGGCCCTTGAATGAGAGTGTAGCGTTGCCCCGCAGGTTTGGGTCGCCTCCGATTGCATATTGAAGCTGGAGGGTTTTCCTCAGATATATTTTCCCCGGGTTGCCGTTGGGGTCTTTTTTAGTTGGATGTTCGACAACCGCTGTTTCATTGCTCAGGCCTGCCAGGAACAGCGAGATGGTTTTGGCCTTGGGGTCGAAGTCCGGCCAGATTATCGCAAAATCTTTTGTATTGTCCTCACCCTGCAGAATTTTGTTGTCTGCAAATTCGAGGGATTCAAGGAGTGGGTATTTCTTTTTATGTCGCGATTTAATTTTTTCAAAAACAGCATTTTTTGTGTCTTTATACGCCGGTATGACCTGGAATGTATCCGTCATCAGTTCGCAGCCCGGATAAAATGGCACATCGATGTTGAAGCTGTTGGTGGCGGTTATGATAATATACCAGAACCGCTGTTTGTTTTCTTCGCCCGGCACATTAACAGTTATCTGTTGCGGCTGGGTGTAAACCACATTTAACGTCCACTGATTCGGTGCCGGCACAACTGCCGGCGTAGGAGCCGAAAATATGCCGCAGGTTTTCAGCATAATTGCCGCCGCTGCTGCCCAAAAAAGACATCTCTGTTTCATTTTTCTTGCCTTTTCCATAAATTAAAGCTTGTCCTCGAATAGTCGGGGACCGGAATGTCATTTTACCAGAAAACTTTGCAGAAAAAAGTCTTTTTTGCCGCTGCGGTTTTCCATCATCCCCGTCCTGCACAGTGCAAAATCGTATTTGACAGGATCTTGCGGATAGATTCCCGCAAAACCTCCTGTTATTTCAATGGCTGTTTTGAGATTTGTCGTTTTTCTGGGGTGCAGTCCTAAAATTTTGCTTAATCGGCCGATATGCACATCGACCGGCACAATCAATTTTGACTTGTCGATTTTTTCCCACAGTCCTGCGTCAACCTCATCTTTTCGCACCATCCAGCGAAGAAAAAGAAATAGCCTTTTGCACGTTCCCCCATTTGCAGGGTCGGACAGCAGAAATTTTAAGCCTTTACTTGTTTTACCATTCAATGCCTGAATAAATTTTGTTGCCGCCGGTATAATATTCTCGTCGGTTTTGCTGTAACCTTTCAGAAAGAGTTTTTCCAGGCTGCCGAAGCGGTTCAGCGCTTTTTTAAGAATTAAGATAAGACTGATTATATCGTCGGATTTGTTGAACCTGTATTTAAGAGGCTTTATAAGGTAATGGTTTTTTGATGAGAAGTTTTTAATGAATTTAGTTGGGCTTTTCCCCATTTTATTTAAAAGGCCGGTTACGAATTTTTCGATTTGTTCTACTGCTCCATAAGCAAAGCAGGCGGCTAAAAAACCTGCGATTTCCATATCGCCCTTTTTTTTGTAATGATATACGAACTGCAGCGGGTCAGGCGGTATGAATCTTTTGTGATTATATTTGTGGTAAAGCCCTTCGAGTATGTTTTTGAGTATCCTTTTGTTTTTAATATTGTTTTTTAACATAGGGGCATATTAGCTTTCAGTCCCTAAAAGGCAAGTTTATTGTTCTTGACAGTTCTGTTCTGCTGATATTATATTACTTATTGTAAGTTGTTGTTTTGCAAGGGCTTTTCAGGGAAATAAAAGTGATTATTGATTGTCATACTCACATAAATTGTCCCGGCTGCCAGTTTAGCGCAGAGGACCATTTAGCCGTTGCCGAGCCGGTTGATGCCTGTATTGTGCTTGCCTGTCCGGCAGAATCTAACCGTCAGTCGAATGAGCTTGTCGGTAAATATGTTGCCAGGCTTCCGAAAAAGATGGTCGGTTTTGCCGTTGTCAATCCTGTTAAGGATGATATTTCGAAAAAATACTGGTCTGGCATAAAAGATGATGGTTTTAAGGGCGCTGTGCTTTACTGTGCAGGCGAGGCGTTTCATCCCGCTCACAGCAGGGCGCTGCAGTTTTACGAGGTCGCCGGGGAATTGAAATTGCCGTTGTTCTTCCACAATGCTCCGCCATATACTGCTGGTGCGGTTCTCGAATTCGCAAGGCCGTCGCTTTTGGACGAGATAGCGCAGAAGTTCAAAGGCCTTAAAATCATCATCGGCTCTATGGGCCAGCCTTTTGTCGGCCAGACTCTTTGTATGCTCGCGAAGCACGAGAATGTTTACGGCGATTTGACTATAAATCCTCAAAAAGTCTGGGAAGTTTATAATACCGTGCTCGTTGCCCACGAAGCGGACGTCTTGGGCAAATTATTTTTCGGCAGCGGCCTGCCTTTCAGCAAGCCTCAGAGTTGTATTGAAACTCTTTTAGGCTTTAACAAATTACTTGCCGACACGAATCTGCCGACCGTCCCCCGTGAAAAAATCCGGGAAATAATCGAGCGGGACAGTCTCAATATTCTTGGCATTGAGCATTGAACCGAAAGCCCGCCGATTCATTAGGCGGGTTTTATTTTTCATAATTTGTATATATTCGTGTTAATTTTTATCCGCCTCTGGCGGACGTGGTTAAAATTTTCTTTGTAGGATAACCGATGGCGAAGGAGCGGTGGGGCAGTAAGCTTGGCGTAATCCTTGCGGTCGCCGGCAGTGCAATAGGCCTTGGCAATTTCCTGCGGTTTCCCGTCCAGGCGGCCAGTAACGGCGGCGGCGCATTTATGATTCCATATTTTGTCGCGCTGCTTTTGGTCGGCATACCTTTGATGTGGATTGAATGGACGATTGGCAGGTTTGGCGGCGGCTTCGGCCACAGCACAGCCCCCGGAATGTTTCACACCCTCTGGAACAAAAACAAGTTCATCAAGTATTTCGGCGTCATCGGCATCTTCGGCCCGATGGTCATCTTTATCTATTATGTTTATATCGAATCTTGGCTACTCGGCTATAGTGTCTTTGCATTGCTCGGCAAATACAATTCCTGCACGACCCAGCAAAGTATGACCGCATTTCTGCACGCATATCAGGGCCTGGTCAAAAATGAATTTTTCGCTAATCTCGGCCCTGCTTACTTTTTCTTTCTTATAACTTTTATTTTAAACATCTTTATAGTTTATATGGGCATCCAGAAGGGCATTGAAAAAGTCTGCGAATGGGCGCTTGCCGTTTTTTTTTTATTTGGAGTGATACTCGTAGTCAGGGTTTTGCTCTTAGGTACCCCCGACCCTGCAAAACCGGACTATAATACTGTCAACGGCCTTGGCTTTTTATGGAATCCCGACTGGTCTGCGTTAAAAAGTGCAAAAGTCTGGCTCGCCGCCACAGGCCAGATATTTTTTACTTTAAGCTGCGGCATTGGGGTTATTCTTACTTATGCAAGTTATCTTACAAAACAGGACGATGTTGCCCTCTCAGGCCTGTCTGCCGCTTCTGCCAATGAATTTGCGGAAGTTATTCTTGGCGGCAGTATTGTAATACCTGCCGCTTTCGCTTTTTTTGGCCCTGCGGGGGCCGCCAGAATCGCCGCCGGCGGCGCTTTTAATCTCGGCTTTGTTACTATGCCGCTTGTTATGGAAAAAATCGCCTTCGGCAATATCTTCGGTTTTATGTGGTTTATGTTGCTTTTCCTTGCGGGTGTAACTTCCTCGATTTCACTTGCCCAGCCGGCAATTGCGTTTATGGAAGATGAATTTAACTTTTCAAAGAAAAAAGCAAGCTTTTGTTTTGGTATAGTTGCGTTTGTGTTATGTCAGCCTGGAATTTTTTGGCTCAGCAGGGGTGTTGTTGATGAATTGGATTTTTGGGGTGGCACATTTTG
>Ga0315276_10002232_pt1 | contig 17681 bp, 17 predicted proteins | sample YL17G05_0_MG_FD_204542 | JGI IMG/M metagenome (GOLD analysis project Ga0315276, IMG submission 204542) | Sediment microbial communities from Yellowstone Lake, YNP, Wyoming, USA - YL17G05_0 | ecosystem: Environmental > Aquatic > Freshwater > Lake > Sediment | place: USA: Wyoming | collected... | reverse complement strand
TCTCCAAGCGCCTCGAAGGCGGCGATCCCTATCTCGTCTCCATCCGCGATGCTTGGGGCTCCGCCATCCACCAGGCCTTCCAGGAGAACATCCCGGACCCGGATTGGAAGTTTTGAGGGGATGCCGTAACGTGCTAGAATGAGACATGATCAAGCAGCTTCACGACATCCTCAAGCGCGCCGAGACTTGGCCACAAGAGCTCCAGGACGAGGCGCTCGCGACCCTGCTTTCGATCGAGCAGGCCCGTATCGGCGATTACCAGCTAACGGCAGAGGATCGCGAGGCGCTGGCGCGAAGCGAGCAAGACGTGCGCGCGGGAAGGTTTGCACCCGACGCGGACGTCGCGAAATTCTTCGGGCGTAGCCGCTAGCGCATGAGAGTGCGCTTCACGGCGACCGCATTCGCTGAGCTGATTGAAATCCGCGACTATATTTCCAAGGACAATCCGGTTGCCGCCAAGGCGGTCGTTCTTCGTATCGAGCAGGTGATCGCACGCATCGCGCAATTCCCGCATATCGCACGTGAAATCGATGAATCGGGCGTGCGGGTGTTCCCGGTGGGATCATTTCCGTATCTGGTCTTCTATACGGTGGATCAAGGCGGCGTGATCGTCCGCAACGTGCGCCATGGCAAGCGGAAGCGGCTGGACGAAGACTAGCTCATCGTCGACAACATTGCGCTTGGGGCTCCGCGATCCACAAGGCCTTCCAAGAGACCATCCCGACCCCGGCTGGAAGTGCCGAACTCAGGTCGGAGGGCGAGCGAGACAGAACCCAGTCTTATGGATAAGATGGGCCCTGGGGATCCTTCACAGCTGCGCTCTTCTCAAAATGCCTCTCCTCAGCAATTGGCGTTCAAATCTAGCGGCCCGACTGCTCGTCCTAGGGGTCGCTGCCGGCCTGGCTTTAACCCATGGACTGGCGGTTGCGGCCGACCAATCGCAGCACGCGGTGGCTCCCGGGTTGAAGGAGTCCACCGGCTTCTACGCGGCCAACTGCGATAGACCGGGAGATCGCGAAGAGGCCGATCTCTGCGCCCAAATGCGCTTGGCCAAGGCAGCGGAAAGTGTCGCCGCTCTTGCGGACAGGCAGACCAAGCTCAGCTACATGGAACTTGGTGCGCTGCTGCTTACTCTCTTGGCACTCAGCGTCGCTGCGGTTGCGGCAATGCGTGCTCTACGCATTGCTCGCGACACTGCGCGGCGACAACTGCGTGCCTATGTCTTTCCCGTGTATGCCCATATCCGAGACGTCCGCGCGTCCCGTCCCAATTTCGTAATCGACATCAAAAATTTCGGGCAGACGCCAGCTTACGGCCTGCGTATGAAAACTGCACTCCAAAGTGGGAGCTATCCTCTTGATAGAGAGCTCGTTCCGGACGTTCAGAGTTCCATCGCCACAGCGCAATTGGCGCCGCAAGCAGCCCTTTTCGATGACATTGCATTGAACCATTCGTTGTCGGCAAACGAGATAAGCACCTTGGCGGAGGGCAGCGCCGCGATCTACCTGTTCGGCGAGATCGAGTATTTTGACATCTATAAAGCAAGGCGTTGGACCACCTTCCGAATGCTCCTGGGTGGTCCCGACGGCGTCCCGGCCCACGGCCGACTCGGCTACCACGAGCAAGGCAACGACGCGGACCGCGAATAGCGGCGCTCAAGAGTTCAGTCTTTAATGTAATGCCGGATTTGTTTCTCGTTGCCTGTGCAGTTACAAGGTCGGACCCGTTCATAAGGAACCCATGATGGGCCGAGCCGGCAAGGCGAAGAAATCGCGAGCGAAATGGGTCTACATCTTCGGTGGCGGCCGCGCCGATGGCTCGGCCGACGACCGGAATTTGCTCGGCGGCAAGGGCGCTTTCCTCGCCGAGATGTCGCGTCTTGGCCTTCCGGTGCCCCCTGGCTTCACCATCTCGACCGAGGTCTGCCATGCTTATTACGAGGCTGGCGGCGAACTGCCTGAGAAGCTGAAGACCCTGGTTGCCGACGCGCTCGATTTTGTCGGCGAAGCCGCCGGCGCGCGCTTCGGCGATGTGAAGAACCCGCTTCTTGTCTCGGTGCGCTCGGGGTCACGCGCCTCGATGCCTGGCATGATGGACACCGTGCTCAATCTAGGCCTCAACGACAAAACGGTCGAGGGTCTTGCCCAACGCTTCAAAGATCGCAGATTCGCCTACGACACCTATCGCCGCTTCATCCAGATGTATGCCGATGTCGTGCTCGGTCTCGGTCACGACATGTTTGAGGAGGCGCTGGAGAATTACAAAGGCCTAAAAGGTTTCGAGCTTGATCCCGAACTCGCCGCCGAGGATTGGGTCGAGATTATCGGAAAGTTCAAAGCCATTGTCGCCGACGAACTCGGCAAGCCCTTCCCACAAGATCTGCACGTCCAGCTCTGGGGCGCGATCGCGGCCGTGTTCGGCTCCTGGGAGAATGCGCGCGCACGCGCTTATCGCCGCCTCCACGACATTCCCGATGATTGGGGCACCGCGGTCACGGTGCAGGCCATGGTGTTCGGCAATCGCGGCGAGAGAAGCGCGACCGGCGTCGTCTTCACCCGCAATCCTTCGACTGGCGCCGACACGCTCTACGGCGAGTACCTGGTCAACGCCCAAGGCGAGGACGTGGTGTCGGGCATGCGCACGCCGCAAGCCCTGACCGAGGCGGCCCGAACGGCGTCCGGCGACCCTCGGCCCTCGCTCGAAGGATTGATGCCGGATGTCTTCGCCGAACTGAAAAAAGATTGCGCCAAGCTCGAAGCTCATTTCCACGATCTGCAAGACATCGAGTTCACCGTGGAGGAGGGGAAGTTCTGGATCCTCCAGACCCGATCCGGCAAGCGCACGACGCAAGCCGCGCTGAAGATCGCGGTCGACATGGCCAATGACGGCGTCATCAGCCGGAAAGAGGCGGTGATGAGCATCAATGCCGGTCAACTCGACCAATTGCTCCATCCCACCATCGATCCCACTGCCGAGAAGCACGTGATCGCCACTGGCCTTCCCGCCTCACCCGGAGCCGCCTCGGGCGAGCTCGTCTTCAATGCCGACGAGGCCGTGCATATGAAGGCGCATGGTCACACGGTGGTGCTGGCGCGGATCGAGACGTCGCCCGAAGATGTGCAAGGCATGCATGCGGCCGCCGGCATCCTCACGACGCGCGGCGGCATGACCAGTCACGCCGCGGTCGTTGCGCGCGGTATGGGGAGGCCTTGTGTGTCGGGCGCCGCTTCTGTGCAGATCGATCTCGAACGCGAGACTCTGCAAGCCGGCGGCGTCACGTTGCACAAAGGCGACCTCGTGACCATCGACGGCTCGACCGGCCAAATCATCAAGGGCCGCGTCAAGACGCGCGAGCCGAAACTGTCCGACGACTTCAATACTCTGATGGCTTGGGCCGACAAGTTTCGCCGCCTCAAAGTTCGAGCCAATGCCGATACACCAGCCGACGCCGAGCAAGCACGCGCCTTCGGCGCCGAAGGCATTGGGCTGGCGCGCACCGAGCACATGTTCTTCGAGGAGGCTCGCATCCTACCGATGCGCGAGATGATCCTGGCCGATGACGAGGAAGGCCGCCACCGGGCATTGACCAAGCTGCTCCCCATGCAGCGTCGCGATTTCGTCGAGCTGTTCGAGATCATGGCGGGTCTGCCGGTGACCATCCGCCTACTCGACCCGCCTCTCCATGAGTTTCTGCCTCACGGCGACGACGCCATCCGCGGCGTGGCTGCCGCCATGGGCGTTAGCGAGGCAAAGCTGCGAAGGCGCGTGGCCAATTTGACCGAGTTCAATCCGATGCTCGGCCATCGCGGCTGCCGCTTGCTCGTCACCTATCCCGAGATCGCCGAGATGCAGGCGCGCGCCATCTTCGAGGCTTCGTTGGAGGCTTCCGAAGCGCTCGAATCGCGGGTGACGCCGGAGATCATGATCCCGCTCGTCACCGCCAAGGAGGAGCTCGATATTCTCGCTCCCCGCATCGCTCAAGTCGCCCGCGATGTGGAAAGCGAACAGGGACACAAAGTGCATTACTCGATCGGCACCATGGTCGAGCTGCCGCGAACCTGTCTCAAGGCGGGAGAGATCGGGCAGAGCGCCGACTTTTTCTCGTTCGGCACCAATGACCTGACTCAGACCACCTTCGGCTTGAGCCGCGACGATGCCGGCCGCTTCCTCGGCGAATATGTCGACAAGGGCATCGTGCAGCACGACCCCTTCATCACCCTCGACTCCGCTGTCGGCGAATTGATGGAGATTGCCGTCGAGCGTGGCCGCAAAGCCAAGCCTAAACTCAAGATCGGCATTTGCGGCGAGCATGGCGGCGATCCCGAGACCATCCGCTTCTGCGAGCGGATCGGCATCGACTATGTGTCCTGCTCGCCCTATCGCGTTCCGGTGGCGAGGTTGGCCGCCGCTCAGGCAGTTTTGGCGCAGAAGGTAAAGGCGCGTTAGCCATGCGCGAAGAAAGCGGTTAATTGGGGGATTTGCGGGCCAATTTGGGGTAATTTACCACAATTTGCCCCTAATTTTTCGGCAAGTTTGGCTGAAGTGATGGGACATCCGGGCAGGGGCCTGGTGGGGGACGGTTAACACTTAAGCTACTGTTTTCCCACTATTTCTGCTGGATCGAGACGGGGACTAGGCCGGCGCCCGCGAGGCGGGGAGCTGGGCACGCGAGAGACGGTTCGCCTGGGGTGGCGGCTTCTTTCGTGAGGGATTGCGGGGACTTACGGGGAGGGACGATGGGCCGGCGTTTATCTCGTCGGATGTGGTACGGGCTCGCTGCGCTGGCGCCACTTCCTTTGCTTGGCTTGGGTTTCTTGGGTCTCGGTCATGCCGGGATCGAGCCGGCCAGCAGCCTGATTTTTAAGGCAGAGCTTTGGCTTGCCGGCAACGGTGGGGACTATTCCAACCGCATTGCCGCCAATGCCGCAGGCAAACCGCTTTCGACCGACGCCGCTATCCTCTTTAGCACCTCAGGCAAGGGCCCCCGGGCCGACCAATATCAAATCGTCAAAACAACCACTTACGCCGGAAAGCAGGCTATTGGCGCGTCTTTGATCGGCATGCCAGACATCACTGGAAGCCTCCAAACCGCGAGCCAAGGCTCAGTGAGCGATAAGAAGGGCGACCGCCTCAATCCGCCGGTCACCGAAGTGGCGCTTAGGGGCTCGGTCGACGCTGGCCTGTCCGCGGCGCTTTTCATGTCAACGCCGGGCGATATGAGCGAGCTGGAAGCAGCCTTCAATGCCGGGGGCCCGATCCCCTCCAAGGCCATTGCCTACCATCCCTCGCAGGAGGGACTCGCCTTCAAATCCGCCGGCGAAAGCCAGGCCGAATTCGAAGAGCGGGAGCGCCGCTGCCTCTCCACCGCGCTTTATTTTGAAGCGCGCGGCGAACCTGTGCGCGGCCAGATCGCCGTCGGCCAGGTCATTCTCAATCGCGTCCGCAGCCCGCAATTCCCCGAAACGATTTGCGGCGTGGTCTATCAGGGCCAGATGCAGAAGGGCTGCCAATTCTCCTTCGCCTGTGACGGCCACACCGACATGCCCAAGAACAACGATCAATGGGCGCTCGCCCAAGACCTCGCCAAGCAGATTACCTCCGGTCAGGTCTGGCTACCTGAGGTCGGTTATTCGACCTATTACCACGCCAACTACGTCAGGCCAGGTTGGGTCAACAGCATGAGTAAGATCGACTCGATCGGCAATCATGTCTTCTACAAGAAGCGCAACGAGCAACCTTACGTCGTCGAAGCCTCCGCGCAGTCGGCGCCTGCCGCCACCGCGACGGATGCTACCCCCGTCGTTTCGCTTGCCGCTTCGACGGGCGCGCCCACTCCAGCGACAAATCTAACCTTCGCGCCGAATGAGTAAGCGCGCCGGCTGAGATCAGGTCGATTCCTGTCTCCGCGATTTTGCGCACGGTCTCCAGTCGGACTCCCCCCGACGCCTCGGTGGTCACGCGGCCAGCGACCATGGCGACAGCCTTTTTCAGCGTCGGCACATCCATGTTATCGAGCAGCACCGCATCAATCGGAAAGCGAAGCGCCTCCTTCAGCTGATCGAGCGTATCGACCTCGATCTCGATCCTCACCATGTGCCCGGCGCGAGCCGCTAAAGCGCGAAGCGCGTTGCCGATGCCGCTCACTGCCGCGATGTGGTTGTCCTTGATCAGCACGCCGTCATAGAGCCCGAAGCGGTGATTGACCCCGCCCCCCATCCTGACCGCGTATTTCTCCAGTGCCCTCAAACCCGGCGTCGTTTTTCGCGTGCAGGCGATGCGCGCGCCAGTCCCTGCTACGGCGTCGACATAGCGGGAGGTGAGCGTCGCGACCCCGCTCAAATGCCCGAGAAAATTGAGGGCGGTGCGCTCGGCCGTGAGGATCGCCCGCGTCTTGCCCGCAATCTTAGCGATCTTAGCGCCTTGATTTACAGCGTCGCCGTCGCTGACGAGTGGCCAAAACTTCGCCTCCGGATCGAGAGACTTGAAGGCCTCCGCCGCCAAATCTAGCCCTGCGATAATCCCAGCCTCGCGCGCGACGATCGCTGCCTTACCCTTGGCGCCAATAGGAATCGTGGCGTCGGTCGTGATGTCACCCGCCCCGCCGAGATCCTCCTCTAGCGCCGCTTCAACCGCGCGCTCGACGATGGCTCTCGGTAGCTCGCCTTTGTGTGTCTTGGTTTTCATGCATGGAGCGCCGCAAGACGGGGAGCGGCCTTGCGTGCGTTGCCCAACGCCGCATTCATGATCGCGTCGGCCTCATCGAGCGTGATCTGGCTGCGCTTGGAAAGACAGGGATCGGCTTGCGGATAATCGCTGCGGAAATGTGCGCCACGGCTTTCTTCGCGCTTCAGCGCCGCCGCCGCGATCAGTTTCGCGGTCGTAACCATATTGGCGAAACGCCGGTCCTCGCCCGCCTCAGCCTCTAGCGTGGCGATCGTGCGAAGCGCGGTGCTGAGGGAATCCGCGTCGCGGATTACTCCAACATCGTCAGTCATGGTGCGGCGAAGCAACTTGACCGCTGCGTCATCGGCGCGAGGTGCCGCGCGATGAGACGCGGAGGGCAACGGCTCGAAGTCCTGTGCCGTTCGCGCCGCAGGCGGGAGAACGCGTGCAATATCGTTGGCGACCCGGGTGCCGAACACGACAGCTTCCAGCAGCGAATTCGACGCGAGCCGGTTGGCGCCATGCGCGCCGGTCGAGGCGACTTCGCCGCATGCCCAGAGACCCGGAAGCGTCGTGCGCCCTGAACTGTCGGTCAGCACGCCACCCATATGGTAGTGAGCTGCCGGCGCGATCGGGATTGGCTCTCTGGTCGGATCGATGCCCGCCGCGCGGCAGGCCGCATTGACCGTAGGGAAGGACTCCACAAAGTGCGGTCCGAGTTTCCGGCAATCGAGATGAGCGCCGCGCCCGCTGGCGATTTCGCGTTGCACCGCGCGCGTGACGATATCGCGCGGCCCGAGCTCCGCATCCTCGTGAACCGGACGCATGAACCGCTCGCCGCGCCTATTAATGAGCGTCGCGCCTTCTCCACGCAACGCCTCAGTCGCAAGCGGGGCAGGGTCCCGGCCAATATCGATCGCGGTTGGATGGAACTGAACGAATTCCGCGTCGGCGATCACCGCGCCGGCTCTCGCTGCAATGGCGATGCCTTCGCCGCGAGATTCACGCGGATTGGTGGTAATGGCATAGAGCTGGCCCGCGCCACCGGTCGCGAGCACAATCGCGGAGGCTTCCAGGATCAAAGTCGGCAGCAGCGGAGTCGCCTCCACGGGGCCAAGCTCAACGCCGGTCACGCGGCCCTTGTCGGTCACGAGCCCGCAAGCCGCATAGCCCTCCAAAATCTCGATTGACGGTGTATTGCGGGCGGCCTCGATCAGCGCCGCCATGATGGCCCGGCCGGCGGTATCGCCTTTGACGTGGAGAATGCGGCGCGTGCCATGCGCAGCTTCCTGCGCCAAGTGGAGCCGACCTTCCAAATCCTTGTCGAACGGAACACCATAGCGCAGCAGATCCTCGATCCGCTCGCGCGCCTCGCGCGCCATCGTGAGCGCCACCGCCTCGTCGACGATGCCGGCGCCCGCGTTGATCGTATCGGCGGCGTGCGCTTCCGGACTATCGCCTTCGGCAAGCGCCGCCGCGATGCCGGCTTGCGCCCAGACACTCGATGCGCCTTCGCCGAGCCGCGCGCCTGAGACCAAGGTGACCGGGATCGGCGCGAGCTTCAGCGCGGTGAACAGGCCGGCAAGGCCCGCACCGACAATGACCACGCCGCGCCGCTCGATCGGCGCCGCCGACGGGGTTTTCTGCTTGCTCCTGTTGGTCACTGCTTGCCTCTATCTCCACGCGATTACGCTAGTGATTGAGATTGATCATGCGCTCGACCGAGGCCCGCGCACGTCCAGCGATCTCTGGCGCCACAATGACCTCCTCCTTCAGATAAAGGAGGCTGTCGAGGATCTTCGGCAGCGTGATCCGCTTCATATGCGGGCAAAGATTGCACGGCCGCACGAACTCGGTTTTCGGCGCCTCGACCGCAACGTTGTCGGACATCGAACACTCGGTCACCAGCAGGACCTTCCGCGGCTCGTGCTCCTTCACCCATTTGATCATGCCGCTGGTCGAGCCGGCGAAGTCGGCCTCCGCGATCACCTCAGGCGGGCACTCTGGATGCGCGATAATCCTCACCCCCGGATCCGCCTCGCGATAGGCGCGAAGCTCCTCAGGCGTGAAGCGCTCATGCACCTCGCAATGGCCCTTCCAGGTGACGATTTCGACGTCGGTCTGGGTCTGCACCCATTTGGCCAGAAACTCATCGGGGATCAGAATGACGCGCTTGGCGCCAAGCGACTCCACCACGCGCACGGCGTTGGACGAGGTGCAGCAAATGTCGGATTCAGCCTTCACCTCGGCGGAGGTGTTGACATAGGTCACGACCGGCGCGCCGGGATAAGCGGCGCGAAGGCTACGCACGTCGGCGCCGGTGATTGAGGCCGCGAGCGAGCAGCCCGCGCGCATGTCAGGGGTCAGCACCAGTTTGTGCGGGTTCAGTAGCTTCGAGGTCTCGGCCATGAAGTGCACGCCGCCCTGGACGATGATGTCGGCGTCGGTCTTCGAGGCCTCGCGCGCAAGCTGAAGCGAATCGCCGACGACGTCGGCGACGCAATGGAAGATCTCCGGCGTCATGTAGTTATGCGCGAGCACGACGGCGTTTCGTTCGCGCTTCAGGTCGTTGATCGCCTTGATATAGGGCGCGAAGGCGGGCCACTCGACCGGCGGGATGACCCGAGACACCTTCTCGTAAAGCTTCGCCATCTCGCGCCGAACCTCAGGGGTGTAGGCGAGATCTGGCAGCACGGGTGCCGGCCGCGCGTCTGGCAATTTCACCGATTGTCCGCGTTGAATCGCTGCGGTCATTCGGACTTCCTCCCTGCTACGAACCATAATGCTCACTGTGAGCATATATAGGTCGTTAAAACATCCGGCACAAGGCCGGCCCCGGCAAGACCCTAGTTCTCCAGGTGAGTATAGGTGATCTGGGAGCTGAATCCTAGAGGGAGGCGACCTACTCGGATGCTACGTTCGGCCGTCGGCTTGTCCTCATGGCTCACGGCATGTTCCCGGAGAGAAAAAGATCAGCTCTTCAGACGATAGCCGGTCTTGAAGATCCACCACACGATGGCGAGGCAGACGACGAGAAAAAGCAGCGTCATGCCGAGGCTTAAAGCCACGCTGACATCGGCTTTGCCGAAGAAGCTCCAGCGGAAGGCACTGACCAGATAGACGACCGGATTAAATAGCGTCACCTTCTGCCAGAACGGCGGCAGCACATGGATCGAATAGAAGGTTCCGCCCAGGAAGGTGAGGGGAGTGATTATTAGGAGTGGCACGAGTTGCAGCTTCTCGAAACCGTCGGCCCAAAGCCCAAGAATAAAGCCGAACAGGCTGAAGGTGGTGGCTGTTAACACCAAGAAAAACAACATGAAAAATGGGTGCTTGATCTCGATCGGAACGAACAGCCAAGCCGTCCCCAGCACGATCAGGCCGAGAATGATCGATTTCGTCGCCGCCGCGCCGACATAGCCGATCACGATCTCGAAGGCCGAAATCGGCGCCGACAAAATCTCAAAAATTGTTCCGGCGAAGCGCGGGAAATAAATGCCGAACGATGCGTTTGCGACGCTCTGGGTGAGCAGCATCAGCATGATCAGGCCCGGAACGATGAAGGCGCCGTAAGGTACGCCCTCGATCTCGTTGATGCGCGAGCCGATCGCGGCCCCGAACACCACGAAATAGAGTGAGGTGGCGATGACCGGCGAGACGATGCTCTGCATCAGCGTGCGGCGGGCGCGTGCCATCTCGAAGGTGTAGATGGCTTTAATGGCGGGAAGGTTCATCGCTTCTGCCTCACAAGGTCGACGAAAATGTCCTCGAGCGAGCTTTGCGTCGTGTGTAAGTCTTTGAACCTCACGCCGGCATCGGCGAGGTCCTTCAGCAATGTCGTGATCCCGGTGCGCTCTTTCTGGCTGTCGTAGGTGTAGATCAGCTCGTTGCCGTCTGCCGCCAATGTCAGGGGGTGGCCATTGAGACTCTTTGGAAGAGTCTCGAGCGTTTCGTGAAGCTGCAGTGTCAGTTCTTTCTTGCCGAGTTTTTGCATCAGCGCACTCTTGTCCTCAACGAGGATGATCTCGCCTTTGTTGATGATGCCGATACGGTCGGCCATCTCCTCGGCCTCTTCGATGTAGTGCGTGGTGAGGATGATGGTGACGCCGGACGCGCGTAAACCCCGCACCAATTCCCACATATCTTGCCGGAGCTCGACATCGACGCCGGCGCTCGGTTCGTCGAGAAACAGAACAATGGGCTCGTGTGCCAGTGCCTTGGCAATCAGCACGCGCCGCTTCATGCCACCGGACAGCGTCATGATCTTGTTGTTGCGCTTATCGAACAGCGAGAGGTCTTTCAGCAGCTTTTCGATGAAGGCAGGATTTGGTGTCCTGCCCCACAGCCCACGGCTGAACGAGACCGTATTGAACACGGTCTCGAACATGTCGCCGGTAAGCTCTTGAGGCGCGAGCCCGATCATGGCGCGCGCCGGCCTGTAATCGGAGACAATATCGTGACCGCCGACGAGAACGCGTCCCGTGGAAGCAGTGACGATCCCGCAGACGATGTTGATCAGCGTGGTCTTGCCGGCGCCGTTGGGCCCGAGCAGCGCAAAGATCTCGCCGGGGCGGATTTCAAGGTCGACATGGCGTAAGGCCTCGAAGCCGGACGCGTAAGTCTTGGACAGATGAGTGACGGAGATAATTGGCTGCATGACGCGGGGAAGGTAAAGCGGAAGCAGGTGAAGCGCTATTGCCTGATTGTGGCGGGGCCGGGGCCCTCGGGCGCGCTCGCGGGAAGTTGAAGCGACGACGCCACACATTATCGCCTATTTAGCGATACCGAGTCTTAGAATTTTGCCGTCGCCCTCGTCCGTCAGCGCATAGATGGCGCCATCGGGTCCCACCGCCACGTCGCGGACGCGCATGCCCATGGCGATGCGCTCTTCAGCCTTGACCGTCTCGCCGTCCAGCGTGAGGCGGATAATAGCCTCAGACGATAGGCCGCCAATGAGCAGATTGCCGCGCCAACCTGGGATCGCGTCGCTCGTATAGAAGGCGATCCCGGAAGGCGAGATTACCGGCGTCCAATGATAGATAGCGTCGGTGAATTCGGGATGCGTCGGCGGATCCGGGATGCCGATGCCGGTGTAGTGCCTGCCCCAGCTCACCACCGGCCACCCGTAGTTGCGTCCGGCCCCAGGAATGTTGAGTTCGTCGCCGCCCCAAGGACCGAACTCGGTCTCCCAGAGCTTTCCTGTCTCTGGGTGAATGGCGGCGCCTTGCGGGTTGCGGTGGCCGTAGGACCAAATCTCCGGCCGCGCGCCCTTCTGCCCCACGAACGGATTGTCCTCCGGGATCGACCCATCCGGGTTGATGCGCACGATCTTGCCGAGATCGTTCGACAAATCCTGCGCCGGGTCGAATTGGAAACGCTCGCCGAGCGTAACAAAGAGCTTGCCGTCAGGCGCGAAGGCGAGGCGCGAGCCGAAATGATTGCCGCTATCGATCGTGGGTACTTGCCGGAAGATCACCTCGACCTTGTCGAGACCCCTCTCGGTGAGGACACCGCGCCCAACAGCCGTCCCGGCGCCGCCCTCGCGCGGCTCGGCATAGGTCAGATAAACGAGATGGTTGGTCTTGAAGTCAGGGTCGAGCGCCACATCGAGGAGGCCGCCTTGGCCTGAAGCATAGACCTCCGGCACGCCTTGCAGCGGCTCCGAAAGTGTCCCGTCCTGTGCGACCAGGCGAAGCCGGCCATGCCGCTCGGTCACCAGCATGCGCCCATCGGGAAGCAACGCCATGCCCCAAGGATGATCGAGCCCCTTGGCGAAGCTCGTTACGTTGAGCCTGGCCGCTTCCGTGTTCATCGTCGTACTCCAGGCCGGAAAATGAGCGAAGCCGAACGCAAGCACCACGAAAGTTCCGACGAGGGCGCCGCGCCTCCGTCGCCGAAAGGATTTGTTGGGTTCGCTCGCAATCCGCATGGAAACCTCCAGGCCTCACTAGTAGGCTGGAACCAAAACGTAGAACTAGAGCGAAAGTTCGACGCGAGAGCGAGAATCGTCCGCGCTTAGCCCGCGAGGCGCGTGCTCACATCGCCATTGGTGATGTCGGCATAGCTCGCGATCGGCGCCGGGCGCCCGACGAGATAGCCCTGGATTTCCTGACAGCCCTCCTTCAGGAGGAACAGGCGCTCGCCCTTGGTCTCGACTCCTTCGGCAATGGCGGGGATCTTCAACGCCTTGCCGAGGCCCATCACCGCGCGCACGATCGCCGCCCATCAGGCTTCCTCGGCTGCAACGGCTGCCACGATGTTGCGCGCGAATTGGGTCAGCGAGGGATCGCGCGCGCCCATGACGAGCACAAGATCGCCCTCCTTAGCCTCCGCCGCGATGCGCGACACGAGCCAGTCTCGCGACGGTGCGAACTCGGCTTTGACCCCCCGCTGCGCGATCTCCGCCACGATATCGGCGGCGGAGAAATCGCGCGTGGCCGTGCCGCCGGCATAGAATATTTCCAGCAGCCAGAGCCGGTCTGACGCGTCGAGTTCCCGCGTGAAAGTGTTCACAAAGTCCTGACGAAGAAAGCGCGTCGGCCCGTACCCATGCGGCTGATAGACCGCGAGCACGCGACCCGCGCGGAGTCGCGCCGTCCTGATCGCGGCCGCGATCTTATCAGCATTATGCGCGAAATCGTCGACCACTTCGATGCCGCGTGCCATGCCGATGGTCTGGAAGCGCCGGCCGACGCCTTGGAAGCGGGAAAGCGGTCCGATCATCTCCACAAGCTGGACACCGATTGCATGACAGGCGGCAATCGCGGCAAGTGCGTTGGCGACATTATGCTTGCCCGGCACTGGGAGCGAGAACTGAACATCGCGCACCAGAAATCTGCTGCCGCCGCCTTCCAACTGAATGTCCTCGCCCCTGATGTTTGCCTTGGGACCAAAGCCGAAACGCAACGCGCCACCGGAAAGCGCATCGAGATTGTCGTCATCGCCGACCACCAGCGCCTCGCGGGCGCGGGCGCGAAGTACGGCGAACATGCCAGCCACCTCGCTCATCTCCTTGTGATCGCGATGGAGATTGAGGATGACGCCGACCGCGGGCGCATAGCGCACAAGCGAGCCGTCGCTCTCGTCGGCCTCGATGACAAGCAGGTCAGACGCGCCGGCATAGGCGTTGCCGGGCAGACCTTGCGCCTGCAACAGGCGAAGATCGCCGCCCGTGATCACGGAAGGATCGCGGCCGCAGCCGCGCAAGATTTCGAAGATCATCGCTGTCACCGTCGATTTGCCGCTGGTGCCGCTCACCGCGATGGTTCGGTTCAATTCCACGAAATGCGCGAGCAGCTCGGAGCGGTGCACGATGGGGATGCCCTTAGCGCGCGCCGCCGCAAAATCGGGAACTTGCTCTTCGACTGCTGTGGACACCGCAAGCGCGGCGCAATCCGGGCCGACGCCGCTGCCATCCTGCGGCAGTACCTTGATCCCGAGAGCTTCAAGTTGTTGTCTGAGCTGCGTCCGCTCGCCATTGTCGAAGGCGCGATCGCTGCCGCTGGCAGTGCCGCCCTTCATCGCTTGGAATTGGGCGAGAGCGCTCATGCCGGACCCGCCAAGACCGGCATAATGAAAGCGGCCCCCTCCAAACGGATCGGGAATGGCGGACAGCGCCGGCGCCGCGATGAAGGCGTAATCGCCTTCCTCGATGCGCTCGAACAGCACGCATACGGCCTCGTTGGACATCCGCACGCAGCCATGGCTCGCCGGCCGGCCGAGGAGTTGTTGCTGATTGGTGCCATGAATATAGATGTAGCGCTCGAGCGAGCAGCAGCCTGGCCCGCTGTTTACGCCCTCTTCGACGCCCCTCAAGGTCAGGACGCGGGTCAGGATCAAATCGTCGTCGCTGTCTTCGCCGGACCAGATTTCGCCATTGGGCTCGCGCGCGACGAATCTCGTGCCGCTCGGAGCGTTCTGCCCGATCTTGCGCTCGATGCGATGCCAGCCCGGCGGCGTACGATAGGAATTCGCCGCGCCGCCAATCCCCAGTCGCGCCGTGGAAACGGGCCAGATTGTCGTAGGTTTGCCGTCCTCGAACCAGGTTCCCGTCTGACGCTCGGCATCGACCACGAGGAGACGCGACGGCAGCTCTGACGGCGCGCCCCGCCTTTGCAGCCCGGCGCGGGCAAGCTCGCCTGCGCGGGCGGCTGCATTTGGATCGAGGGGTGAGGTCACAGCGCAGCACTTTGCCATAGGAGAAGCTCCCGCGCACGCTCGCCGTGCTATGAAGCGGCCATGTTTTCGATCCTCGAAAACCGACGCACGAAAGGGTTAGAGGCGGCCGGCCTTGACGCGAAGCCCCGGCGCCGGGCGCTCCAATACCACTTCGCGGCGGAAGCGGTAGAGCCGGGCAGGGCGGCCCCCGGTTGCGGTCGACACATTACCTGTGGACTCGACGAGCCCGCCTTGCTCGACCAGCCTCCGGAAATTCTGCTTGTGTAGAAGCGTCCCGGAGATGGCCTCGACGGTCTGCTGCAAATCGTACAGCGTGAACTCTGGCGGCAACAACTCAAACACCACCGGCCGATATTTCAGCTTACCGCGCAACCGCCCCATGGCGGTCGCAAGGATGCGGCGGTGGTCGAACTCCATCGGCCGCCCGAGCTCTGGAACCTGATCCCATTGCTTCGCCGCAGAGCGACCATCGCGCGCGGCCTCGGCGACAAGGCCCGCTTCATAGAGCAGCTCATAGCGCTCGAGCACCTTTTCCTCGTCGAAGCTCGTACCGTCACCAAAACAGACCTTGAGCCGCTCGGCACGGCGAAGCGGCCGCGCCGGCGCGTCATTGGCAGGCTTGCGCTCGGCCCAATCCTTCAGCCTTGGTTCGATCTCGTTGGTAAGAATGTCAGGCTTGCCCAGCCGCCAGTCCTCCCAAGGGAAGTAGGCGTACCAAGGCGACCAATGCGAGCCCATCAACTCTTCGCCGGCGGCGTGCGTTAGCGCCAAATAACCAACAGAGAGAATATGTGAGGGCGCGCCCGGCTCCGCATGCCGGCCGCGGTCGCCGAACGTATAAAGCTGCTCGACATAACCGAGGTCGAGCCCGGTCTGCCGCTTGGTCCATTCGCGTAACCCGATCTCGAGAGTCCGGTGGCTAAGCGGGGAGAACGGACCGAAAGGCAGCGCATCCCAATCCCCCGTTCCGGCAGCACCGGGGCGCACAATAAGAATCTGCGGCTGCTGATCGCGGACGCTGACGATTGCCGCGTTGAGACCGAGCTCGATCTGGGTCTCGCCCGCTTCGATGGCAGCGCGGCGCGGCTCCGGCATGAAGTTAGGCCGCGTGGAGTGCGGGCAGCGCGAATACGAGCGCTTCCTCGGCGAATTCGCCGGGACCGATGGACTCGACCGCCTCGATCATGCGCCCCGAGCGCTGAAGCGCCTGGTCGCCGAGCCTGACCAGCCGGCGATTGGGATGGGCCGTCGGCGAAGCGTCGCGTAACGCTCGCGCCAGGCGCCGCTCGTCGATCTCCGGGTTCAGCGCGCAGAGCGAGATGAAGGCTGCCGCCGTCGAACGGCTGATGCCGGCCCAGCAATGGATGAGCAGCGGCGCTTTGCGGTCCCAGCCGAGGGCGAATTCGACAAGATCGGTAACGTGCGTCTCGCAAGGCAGTACCAGTCCGTCTTGCGGCTCACTGATGTCGTTCATAGCGAGGCGCAAATGCCGGTCAGGCCCGATCGTGGGTGGCGTCGCCACCAGGGTGTCGTGATTGATCAGGGTTACAAGGTGGCCGACAGAGGCGTCCGCCACCGTCGTCTCGACCAAACTGAGTGGGCACACATAGATGGTTTCAGGCTTCATGATGAGTGTGAGTCTAGTCCCATCTCTTGGCGAAATCAGGGACGGCGCCGGCCCATCTAGCACGGAGCGTTGGGGACGTTGAACGGTCATGCACGAAGCTCATTGAAGCGCTTAATGAAGTTGGCCTCTGCGTCGCCCGTTGCAAGCGGCTTGAGGTGCGACAGTTTGGTTACCAGCGCGGCGCTCAAGCCCCGCGGCTGGCCAAAAAACCGCTTTGCCTCCTCGATGGAAAAGCCGGCAAGGGCGGTTGCCTCGTAATAGGCCGCGATCTTGTCGGCGCGCTTGACCAGTCTGGTAACCTCCTCCGGCAAGACTGCAGGGAGCCCGAAGCGGACATGGATGGCAGCCAATAATTTCGCTTCGAAGGCTTTGTAGTCGAACGCCAGCGCCGCTTTGAACGGGCTGATCAGATCGCCAATCACATATTCCGGCGCGTCGTGAATCAAGGCCGCCAGCCTGAAAAGCCGCTCCAGCGAGGGGTTGAGGGCGCCGGCGATCGCCTCCACCAGCAGGCTATGCTCGGCCACCGAGAAAGCGTGCTCGCCTTCCGTCTGTCCGTTCCAGCGAGCCACCCTGGCTAGCCCATGCGCGATGTCCTTGATCTCGATGTCGAGCGGTGAGGGATCCAGCAGATCCAATCTCCGCCCGCTCAGCATGCGCTGCCACGCGCGTATGCCGGTGCCTGGCGCAAGACTATGCATGGCAATATCCAAGTCCGATTCGCGGTCCGAGCGTGACGTTTACCAAGAGCTTTGTCCTCAGTATTTATGCACACAACATGAAAAAGAAAATGGACTAAGCCGAATCATAGTGTCATTCATGCGTCTATTGTTAGCGTGCAAACCCCCCGCTGTCCGTCACTTGGGAGATGCATATGGCAAAGCTGCCGAGATATTCACTGTTCCACAACGAGAAGAGTAAGAAGTGGGAGCTCAAAGCCGAGCCCTCCGGAAAAGTCGTGCAACGCTGGACGACCAAGGCCAGGGCGACCAAAGGCGGCGTGCTGAAGCGAGCCGTCAAAAACCTTGGCTCCGTCCGTATCCGCAACCGCAATGGGCGCATCCAGGAAGAGCGGACTTATCCGCGTAGCGCCGATCCTCGCGGCTCCAAGGGTTAGCATGATCCCGAAAAGTTGCAGACTTTTCGGATAAGATCATGCCTCAAAAAAACTAGGGCGAAATCGCGGGTTCGACCCGAACAGATTTCGCTCTAG
>Ga0315276_10002230_pt1 | contig 17682 bp, 15 predicted proteins | sample YL17G05_0_MG_FD_204542 | JGI IMG/M metagenome (GOLD analysis project Ga0315276, IMG submission 204542) | Sediment microbial communities from Yellowstone Lake, YNP, Wyoming, USA - YL17G05_0 | ecosystem: Environmental > Aquatic > Freshwater > Lake > Sediment | place: USA: Wyoming | collected... | reverse complement strand
AGGGTTCGAATCCCTCCGCTCACCCCATAGTCCCAATTCGAGAAGAAGGCTTTCCCCTCAAAAGTCGTAACGATGCGCCCGTAGCTCAGTGGATTAGAGCATTGGTCTTCGGATGCTACAAGTACCGTGTTACACCATGCCGCTGAGTCTGTTTTAGTACACCCTACTTGATGTCCTGCATCGTGGCGTGTTACGCCATGTCGCCGAGTGGATTAGCTAAAGATTAGCTAAAATGACCACTTCTATCAGCTTCGTCCGGGCCATGAATAAGTTCAGCAGGTAATCTCCGATGATAAGTCATATTTGAAGACGGCATGGAGCACTATAAGGCACCGCAGGGACAGCACAGAGAATCGTTAGGCTTGTTATGCTATGCTGGGGTCGAGTGCAGGGGTATAGATAGGTATCCCGGGACAGGGAAGACGTAAGGATTCCAATCCTGGGGGCTTCCAGCGTCTTGGAGAAGCCTGGGCTTGCTTCTATGTCATCTACTGTGCAGGCTGTTGCTGTAATGCCCACGTATGAACAAAACGCTATTCTGTGCAGTTCAATAGTGTGCACTTCGCCCACTCAGCGCTCCAAAACCACTCGGTTTAGGTTAATTTTGCCGAGAGCAGGAGTAGGCCCCAGAGTGTCTATTGACTATTTTCCTGGCTTGACAACCTTAATAATTATATGATACGATTCCGACTATAGAATGTTTACCAAACGTTTGGTCGGAGGCAATTATGTTTGAGCATCTATTGCAGCCAATCAAGGTCGGAACTATGACACTGCGCAATCGTATGGTGATGGCGCCAATGGGAACTAACCTCGGTACAGCCGACGGCACCGTAACTGACTCAATTATCAACTACTACGCTGCGCGTGCTAATGGTGGAATCGGGATGATTATTGTCGAGGCCACCACCCCAGAATTAAGGGGCAAGTGTATCCCCGCTCAATTGGAGGTCTCCGGCATACGATTTATCCCCGGTCTATCGCGGCTCGCCAATGCCGTACATGCTGGTGGTGCCAAGATTGCTCTACAGCTAGCACATGCTGGCTGGTTTGGCTCAGAGACGATTACCGGCACGAAGCCGTACACTCCATCGGGCATTCCGACGGTGCTCCTCCCCGACGACAAGCCTATGAAAATGACGATTGATGAGATTCATAAGCTGGTACAAACGTATGCCATGTCCGCTCAGTGGGCAAGACTAGCCGGTTTCGATGCTGTGGAGGTGCACGGGGCACATAGCTATATGCCACAGCAATTCCTGTCTCGCTACACTAACCACCGCACCGATGAGTATGGTGGCAGCCTTGAGAATAGAGCCAGATTCGGCCTGGAAGTCATTCGGGCTATTAAAAAGACAGCTGGGCCGGATTTCAATTTGATCTGGCGTATCTCGGCAGAAGAATACCTCAAAGACGGTCTCACTCTTGAGGAAACCACACAATTCGCCAAGTGGGTTGAGGAAGCGGGTGCAGACGCAATACATGTTTCGGCGGGCTGCTTTGACAGTAAAGTGGAAACCCTTCAGAGCGTATTAGCTGGGAAAGAGTCACCTGCTGGTAAGAAGCTGAGCGAGGGTATGAGCACGTTAGTCTGGGTACCACCCATGTATGTACCCCGTGGAAACATGGTGCGCCTTGCTGGGGCAATGAAGAAGCACGTCTCGATACCGGTTATCGCTGTCTGTGGTATTTCACCTGAGCTGGGCGAGGAAGTCATCGCCAGCGGCAAGGCTGACTTAGTGGCAGTCGGCCGCCAGAGCATAGCAGACCCTGACTGGCCGAATAAGGTAATCGCTGGCAAACCAGAGCAGATACGGCGCTGTATACGCTGCAACGAATGTCTTGGCACCGCAATTTCCTACCGCAGCCTCGGCTGCGCAGTAAATGCTGTGGCTGGTAGGGAAGAGCAGTCTTTCGTAGTGCTTGTCCCTGTTGAGAAACCACGAAAAGTCATGATTGTTGGAGGTGGACCAGGTGGGATGGAAGCGGCGCGGGTAGCGGCGCTGAGAGGGCACAAAGTGACACTGTATGAAAAAGCTAAGGAACTCGGCGGCATGATGCGTTACTCATCGGTGCCTGAGTTCAAACAGGACATCCGTGATTTTCTGCAATACCAGAAACATCAGTTAAATGAATGCGGGGTATCTGTTGTAACTGGCACCAAGGTAACAACGAAGTTAGTTCAGAGTGAAAAGCCTGATGTAGTCATTGTAGCCAGCGGAGCCCGTCAATCTAGACCACAGATTGATGGCATAAATGATACCGGCATTTATGATGCGATTGATGTCCTTGGCGGTAAGATTCCCCAAGGGGAGCGGGTCATCGTCTGTGGGGCTGGGCTGATTGGCGTTGAGGTGGCCATGTACTTGGCGGAGAGCCACCAGAAGAAGGTGGTGCTGGTGGACATGCTGCCAACAGTGGCACCGGAAGAGATGCAGTTTACACAGTGGTTATTGCAATCTCGTCTAGTAGAAGACGAAGTGGATGTCAGAGTTAACCATTGCATTAACCGAATAAGCCCAAAGAGTATAAGCTGTACCTTAGAGGGCGCCGATAAGTCCATCAAAGGTGATGCAGTGGTAGTAGCGATGGGCATGACCGCAGACCAGGCGTTGTACAATGAGCTAAGGAAGTTACCCATTGAGGTGCTTGTTATTGGCGATGCGGTAAAAGCCCGCAAGATTATTGATGCCGTGCATGAGGGTTATCATGCCGGGCGGCGTATCTAGGAACAGAACCACAAGTCCGTGACAAGGCTCTATCCAGCTTGGCTCTGCTTGTTTAGGTTAATTTGAACCATCATTGATGGTCTAAGTAAAAAGACCTGAATGCGGGTGGTCACGGAGAGAATATTGCCAGAAATGTGACAGTATCTATGAGTATATAGGTCCCTGGCTAAAAGCTTCTTGACATGAGTAGTATCGAAATATGGTGGAACCCCATAGCCGTTTCAGCTTGGCAGAGTCGATTGATACTTCGTTCGCCATCTTCGGGGAAGATACCATGTTGCTGGTGCTCGGCATGACCAATCTATTACCGTATAATCAGTCAGCGACTGCCCTTGAGTTGTAGCAAATCGGAGATGCTGTGTAATCGAGGAAAACCATGGCGCAAATTATAGCAAATGGCATCATGTTGAGCTTTCTCTTTGTTTTGTTCGCCCTGGGACTCAGCTTGATTTTCGGAATCATGCGCGTCATCAACTTCGCACACGGCGAAGTGTACATGCTGGGTGCCTACGGCGTATGGCTTTTCACAGATATCCTCAACCTGAACTTCTTTCTAGGGATGGTTATATCCATGTTAGCTGTGGGGCTACTCTGGGTAATATTAGAGAGGTTTATTCTCAAGCCGTTCCGTGGCAACTTGCTCCCCGCTGCAATAGTGACTCTTGGGCTTCTGTGGATTTTTCAGGCGACCATGCTGGTGACCGCGGGCAGCGCAAACAAGAGTGTAGATTTCCCTCAAATCTTTCAAGGCACTGTATCCCTGGCGGGTGCTACGCTTTCTCTTGAACGAATTTGCACCATTGTTATCGGTGTTATTCTCACCGTAGCACTATTGCTCTTCTTGTCAAAGGCTAAGGCAGGGCGCGCTATGCGGGCGGCTACTCAGAATCCAGACGCAGCTCGACTGATGGGAGTGAACATAGACCTTATGTCTTCACTTGCCATAGGAATCAGCTGCGCACTTGCTGCTGCTGGCGGTGTCTTGGCTGGAGGTTTATTCTATATCAATCCTTACATGGGGGGCCCTCAACTTTTAATGGGCTTTGTGATAATCATCATAGGCGGCTTGGGCAGCATCCCGGGTACCATAATCGCGGCCTTCATTGTAGGTTTCATTAATAGCATCACAACTTCATATCTGGGAAGCAACTACGCTGGTATGTTGGTCTTTTTAGCAGCTATCGTTGTTCTACTAATCAGACCAAAAGGCTTGCTAGGAATCGAGGAGATGTAGCGTGCGTCCAGTACAGTCGGGATTAAAGGTTATAACAGCCCTGCGCTTTAATAGTAAGCTATTGATAGCCATTGCCATACTCATCCTCCTTTTCCTTATTCCAACCTTCGTATCTAGCTCCTATTACTTGCGCATCACCATCAATATGCTATACATGATAATGCTAGTAGCGGGTTTCCGTTTGGCGCTAAGTGGCGGCGTTTTCACTATGGCACCGCAGGTGTTCTTTGGCATAGGAGCCTATACGTTAGCGTTATTTGTGACCCGGCTTAATTGGAATTGGTGGCTCAGCGCTCTTCTGGCTGGCGTTTTTGCAGCAGCCTCCGCGGCAATCATCGGACGTATACTGCTCAGATTGAAAGGGATATTTTTCGCTATCTCCACTCTAGCTTTTGCCTTTGTCCTGCTTTTAATATGGAGGACTTTTCCCTTTTTTGGACGTTTTAGTGGCATATTCGACATACCTGCCCCTAACACGATATTTGGCTTAGAGTTCGGAAGTCTAGTTTCCTATTTTTATCTTGCCCTAGTTCTCGCAGTAATAACCATGCTTGTTATGTACCGCATTGAAAAATCTCGTTTCGGTTTCATGCTGCGCTGTATAGGTCTTAATGCAGACCTCGCAAGGTCCAGTGGGGTCAACGTTATGTTATATTCTATCGCCGCCTTTTACATCGGGTGCTTTTTTGCCGGTATCGCAGGGGCTTTTTTTGCTTCCTACCAGGGTTCTATCCAACCAGCTTCGTTCGAGTTCAACGTGCTCATGCTAATACTCCTTTATGCAGTAATCGGAGGCGTTCATAGTGTTTGGGGGCCGGTGTACGGTGTCGTAATTATGACGGCTATTACAACAGGACTTACTTATATACCCCACTACGACCCCAAAATAGGGCCTATTATTCTCGGGGTTACGCTGATCGTGGTAATGCTGCGCTTCCCCAGGGGGATAAGCTCCTTGCTGGAAAGTATTCCAGGCTGGTTCAGAAAAGCTTCGAGAAAAAAGGATAACGAGCCATATGGCAATACTTCAAGTTAAAGGGTTGACCAAAGAGTTTGGAGGGCTGGTGGCAGTAGATCACCTGGACCTCGAAATGAATAAAGGAGAAATACTCGGTCTCATTGGCCCGAACGGCGCTGGTAAGAGTACCGTATTCAATGTCATCAGTGGATATTTTAAACCATCTGCAGGAAAGGTGTTTTTCAAGGGGGAAGATATTACCGGTCTCCGCATGGACAAGATAGCAAGTATAGGTTTAGTGCGCACTTTCCAGCATACTCTGCTATATTCAGATTTAACCGTACGGGAAAACGTGCTAGCAGGTTTGCATCTGCACTATAAATCCGGACTGTTCGATGCACTTTTCGGTTTCCGAACTGCTCACAAGCGAACTGAGCTAGAGCGCCGCGCAACGGAGCTAATGGAGATGCTTGGTTTGGCAACACGAAGTAACGAGCGCTCTGGAGATCTGCCCCACGGATATCAGCGGTTGTTGGGAATGGCGATAGCCCTTTCCTCTAATAATCCTGACATGATAATGCTGGATGAACCCGTAACAGGTATGAACGCCGAGGAGACGGCGTCCACTATGTCCATGATAAGAAGGATTAAGCAGGAAATGGGCATAACCGTTCTCTTAGTGGAACACAATATGAAAGCAGTTATGGAATTATGTGAAAGAATTATAGTACTGAATTACGGTAAGAAGATCGCCGAGGGCTCACCCAAAGAAATAAGGCAGAACATTGCGGTAATTGAAGCCTATCTCGGGACTAAGGCAAATGCTACTTAAAGTCGTTGATATAAGAGTCCAATACGGAAAAGTGGAGGCGGTCAAAGGCGTTTCTCTTGAGGTATTCAATGGTGATATTGTGACACTCATCGGCTCAAATGGAGCAGGTAAGACCACTATCTTGAGGACTATATCAGGACTTAATACCATTACGTCAGGGGAGATATATTTTAAGGGCAAAAGAATTGATAGAGAGTCTCCAGCCAACATTGGCAAAATGGGTGTTGCTCATGTCCCTGAAGGAAGAGGTATGTTTCCGTACATGTCAGTTATCGATAATCTAAAAATGGGTGCCTACAAACGAACCGACGGACGGAAAGATATAGAGAAGGACATCGAGGAGGTTTATAAACACTTCCCTATTCTAAAGAAAAGGACAAGGCAAGCAGCAGGGACATTGAGTGGCGGGGAGCAACAGATGGTTGCTATTGGCAGAGCGCTAATGGCACGTCCAAGCCTGCTATTACTCGATGAACCGTCCCTCGGGTTATCGCCTCTGATGGTGGAAGAGATAAGTGAGATAATCAAGAACCTTAAGACGGCGCTTGGGGTAACGACAATCCTAGTGGAACAGAATGCCAGCATGGCACTATCGCTTGCTGACCGCGGCTATGTTCTTGAGGTTGGCAAAGTAATTTTACAGGGCACTACCAAAGAACTTAAAGAGAGCGAAGGCGTAAAAAGGGCTTACCTAGGCATATAGAAAGCTTGCCCATGATTCGTCTATATTTATAATTGTCTTATTGTTATAATCTGACCCTCTCCGCAGGGAAAGATTTCACTTTGACCGGCGTATTATAATGGAAAAAAGTTGCAACTAGCCTCTAATCGACCGGCATTGAACAACTAGATGCGACTGAAGTCAACACTGTAACACTATCTACGGCGATGGCTTTACTGAAAGGGGGTGGGAATAACAACATTTAAACTGAGTCCCATTGGACTGGACACAACGGTTCGTTCGTGTACTTTGAGTGCAAGCGGAAAAAACCTTTGTACCGATTGAAAGGAGAACAATGAGAAAAGGCTTTATAATCAGTACTACCATGATTCTTGTTTTGTCCCTGCTTTTAGTAGTGGGTATAGCCTGTTCGGAGGAAGCCGCACCCACTGTCAAAACGGTAAAGATGGCATCTTTAGTGTCACTCTCTGGGCCTGTCGCGGGTTGGGGTGTACCACTCGACGATGGCGCTAAATTTGCTGCAACTGAGATTAATGAACAGGGCGGCTTCAAAGTAGGCAATGACATGTACAAGATAGACTTAAAAAGCTTCGACGACCAATATAGTGCTGACGCTACCGCAACCGCGGCTACCCAAATCGTGGACCAAGGCAGGCATTTTGTCTTTGGCCCTCTTACATATGATGGTGAGAGGTCTGCTATGCCCATCTTTCAAAACGGCAAAACCCTCGTTTCCGGGATAAGCGCTGGCGAGTATCTGAAAATAGCCGTACCTAAGGGCTATACCTACTACTGGAACTGCTCCTATCCTAACTGGGCATGGCTCGGTGCTATGATTAACGGTAACCACAAGCTAAGCCCTAATGTGAAAACCATTACACAGATCAACGGCGATGACGACTTTGGACATAGTGCGGCCACTGGCACTCGGTTGACAACAGACAAGCTCGGTCTCCAATTGGAAGATGTGTTCTATACTCCCGGCACCACCGACTTCTATCCACTATTAACCCCAGTGGTAAAGAAAAACCCCGATGCTATATTCACGGCGCTTACCCAGGGCGGTGACATGCTCTTAGTTATCAAACAAGCCAGAGAGCTGGGATATAAGGGGGAAATCTGGGCTGGTGAATCAAGTTGGAAAGATATGGTTAATATAGGCGGTCTGCAAAATATTGAAGGCGGAAGGTTTTTAAACAGCGATTTCTCTAGCTCAATATGGCCTCAAGCTGTAAGAGATGCGGCTGTTAAATGGAAGGCGAAATTCGGAACAGACATGCAATTCAACAGCTACCTTGGGTACGCAGTAATTAATATATATGTCAAGGCTATACAGAAAGCCGGCAGTACAGACCCCGAGAAGGTGCTCAAGGTGTTTGATGACCCCAATTGGAGCTTTTCATTCTGGGGAGACACACAGTCAAAGATGAGAGGACTCCAGACATACGGGGCACGGAGACAAACGGAGGGCTATCAGGGACTCAGCCAGATAGTAAATGGCCAAATCCAACAAATTTCCATAACAAAAATGGATATACCCTGAAGCCGGATAGCATTCTGGGCAAGGCGAGGGCCTCTCAATTAGATTTAGCTGACCTCACCTGAGCAACATAAAGTTATCAGGGTTTCTGGCGTAGATTGCTAGAATTTATGCGCATATATCCGCTGTACAGGGAGGGGCAAAAGCCCCTCTCTGTACGGAGTATCTCATCTTGGAAAGCATAAAAGTAATGTTGAAACTTGTAGGAGGTTGCACACCCTATGAAACTTGACGGAAAGGTGGCAATAGTAACAGGTAGCGGACAGGGAATTGGAGAGGCAATTGCTGTGACTCTCGCAAAAGAAGGCGCCAAAGTGGTGATTGCAGACATCAACGAGGAAACTGCCCAAGACGTGGCGGGAAGAATCGCGTCATCTGGCGGCGAAGCCCTAGCAATCAAGACAAACGTGACCAAGAGTAGTGACGTTAGCCAAATGGTCGAACAGACCCTAACCCATTTCGGGAGAGTAGACATCTTGGTCAATAACGCGGGCACCACCATCCCATCCCCGACCGAACAATTGAGCGAGGAGGACTGGGACAAGGTGGTTACTCTGAACCTGAAGGGCACATTTCTCTGCTGCAGAGAGGTCGGCAAGCATATGATTAAGCAGAGGAGCGGAAAGATTGTGAGCATTGCCTCTCTAGCTGCACACAAGGGTTTGGCACATATCGCAGCTTATGCCGCCAGCAAAGCCGGTATTTGCGGATTCAGCAGAGAACTGGCCGTAGAATGGGGGAAATACAATATTAACGTAAATACAATTAGCCCGAGCACTACCGTTACACCCCTTCTCCTGAGATATTTCAAGGAGCAGGGCATAGACCCTAATGCCCACCTTAAATACGTACCTCTTGAGAGAGACAACACCCCAGAGGATATAGCCAACGCAGTCCTATTCCTAGTATCTACCGATTCGCGCAACATAACCGGAGAAGACATCGTAGTGGATGGAGGAACAAACATCCTTTACTGGCCGGAAAAGGGTTGAGCACATCCGCATAAGCAATAACCTTGAAGCATATCTTCATACCGGCGAGCAGCCTGCTAAGCGGGGATGGGATATGAAGCGTATCGAGATAGAGAAGTCAGTTCCTCAAGGCTATACCATCTGGGAGTGCTAGTCCAAGACCTGGACAAGGCTATTGAACCGCGATTTCCTCTCTATACGCCCTTTGGCCAGAAAAGAGCTGCCACCCCTCCATCTATCAATATATCCTGACCTGTGATGTTATCAGCATCAGCAGAAGCTAGAAACAGAATTGCAGCGGATACATCATCCGGTTCATTCAATCGTCCGAGCGGTATCCATCTAATCTGGCCTTCCTTGCTTTTTCCAGTGTCTTCATAGTATTTCCTAACCATTTCAGTTAACGTAGTACTGGGACTTACCGTGTTAACATTTATATTGTATTTTGCCCACTCTGCCGCCATCTGACGAGTAAGCGAAATCACCCCACCTTTGCTCGCACAATATGCTCCGAGACCGTAGAATCCCCTGTGTGCAGCAGTCGATGCCAGACTCACAATTTTCCCTGAACCTTGTTTTATCATCTGGCGGGCAACTGCCTGACTACATAGGAACGTTCCCTTAAGGTCAACAGATACGACTTTATCCCAATCTGCTTCCGCGAGTTCCTCTGTAGGACAGACCACAACAACGCCGGCGTTGTTAACCAGAATGTCTATCTTTCCAAACTCTTTTACAACCTTATCTACCATCTGAACTACATCGGGCTTATTAGACACGTCAGCCTTTATCGTAAGAGCTTTCCGTCCGAGCGACTTGATTTCCTTTGTTACTGCTTCTGCTGATTTGATATCTATATCAGCAATCACTACACTTGCGCCCTCTCGTGCAAAGGCGAGGGCAGTTGCCTTGCCGATGCCTGTACCAGCTCCAGTTACCACCGCTACTTTATCTTCAAATCTCATTTTTGCCTCCATGCGCTATTGCTTCAAGCCATTTATGAATGACTCATCGGTAATATTAGCAGATATGATTACTTTGTCAAGAATAAAGCTTGCTTGACAGATAGGGGGACGAAACTCTATTATTGTTCACGATACTAGAGCGGAGTAAAAGCCAAAGGAGGAAAAGGTGGTAAACAAGCCGACAATATACCTGGGAGGCATCCAATGTAGACCCGGACAAGATGATAAGTTCAACAAATGGTACAACGAAACACACATTCCACTTCTGTTTAAGTCCGAACACGTTATGTCTGTGACCCGATATAAGCTGGTGCCTTTAATCGAGGGGCAAAACCCTATGTATCTGACAACCTACGACTTCAAAGATAAGAAGGGCGTCGAAGCGTGGTTTGCAAGCCCTCTTATGGCCGCTGCCGTAGCTGACACAAAGAAAACATGGGCAGGGGAAGAGTTTGAAGCACCCTGGCAGGCGGTGTATGAGCCCATCATGACATGGCGTAAGTGACCTCTCAAAAGCAAGTAGGTACTATTCGTGATAGGGACACCCTACCCCTGGATAATTATGAGGATACAACAGCACGCATATCCTGTTCCTCATGGAGTCTGAGCACCTTTCGGATGTGAAGCGTTATCAGTTGCCGGTATGTGGGTTCAATTACTCGAGGAAGAGGCAAAGATACTTGACCTTGGCAGGGGTATCACCGGAGCTCTTGTCCCGGCAGCTGGCCTTGAAGCTTGTCGATGCTGGAGGACGGTAGGTCTCGATGAGTACTGTTTTTCGTATCCTGAAACGTTAAGGGCTCATCAGGCTGGCTGAGGCGCTTGGTTTTAAGGCCGGAGATAGCCAAATCTGTAAAATGGTCAGCAACCGCTTTGGAGCTTAATCTGCCGCTACGACTGTACCACACAGTCGCCCAATTGCACATGCCAAGGATGGCTTTCGACATCATTCTGATGTCCACTTTCCTGAACACACCCTTTTCTATCCCATCTTCAAGAATAGCTACCAAATGGTCTTCGAGACGGTTACGCTGTGCAACATATTCTTCCCTATAAGGATTTCCTACAGCGCGATCCTCTCTGAGCGCGACGCTTACAGCATCACGGTTCACTTCTATTGCTCTCATTTGAATTTCCAGACTCATGCGTAGTTTTTCCGTCGGCATCATCTTACTGCTATCTATTGCTTCCAAATGCGGCAGTAAATATTCAAAGTATGGTTGAATAACTTCTTGTAGGATTTCTTCCTTATTTTTAAAATAATGATATAAGCTGCCTTTAAATAGCCCACACTCCTTGGCCAAATCATTCATGCTTGTAGCGTTGTAGCCTTTCTGCCGAAAGAGCCTTGCCGCAGTTGTCAAAATCTCTTGTTTCCTTTTATTTTGATCTTCTCGCATAAGTATTTCCCAAACGTTTGGTAAACCTGTTAAGTAAGATTATCACGAACAGTTTCATGTGTCAAGCATGAGTTGTGCGAGGTACGGTATAAGTCAAAGGAATATTACCAGAAGAGGAAAGGTGTTCGAGACATCGAACTCCTTATCATCGGCTTTATTCTTGAGCGGGCAGGAGAGATGTTAATGCCCTCCTCCCCAATTATTGGAATTATACTAATTACAATAGGAACGTGTCTATTAATTCATTACATAATTATAAGTGAAGTTGTTAAATGTTATCGCCAAATATATTGTCCTGCCCGAAAACTCAGACGGGCGAGGGAAATCTGTAATAAATACCCAAAGGCGTGTAGGCCAAATCGCCAGAGGTGGGGGAGTAATAGGTGGTCTCTTGCTCGTAATGATGATTGAGAGAGATTGAAATCAACCAAGATTGAACGGGACCACCCTTATTACCCTCTTGACAACCGGAATAGTTCGTGCTAGCATACAAAAAGTATTGACCAAACGTTTGGTCAATTATACCGAATAATATGGTACAGCAGTATTCCGCGCACTTACGTTAGGCGAGAGGCAATATGGGTAGAGTGGAAATATGATAATGGCTTCGAGAAATGGAACAGTGAATGTAAGATTACAGGAATAGTATGGAGATTTTACTGTTATTTCCCTTTCGACGAGGTCTGAGTTAGGCGCGCTTGAGTGCACTTGCCTTGGTTGAAACAAACAATCATGCGGCAGAGGTAGGAGTGATACCAAAGAAGTGAGCAAATCATACCAATGCATTAGATTTGGTTTGCGACAACTGTTAAATCAAAGGTACGTGCGAATCTGCCACAGAGATAAACTCCTCAAGGAACGCGGTTGCGAGTTGGTCGATGACTTCATAGAGTGGGCTGGTTCAAGTCATCAGGGTCGTGGAAGCAAATCAATGTGAGGTTTATGATGTCAAGCAGAAGATTCAAGGTTCTTATCACGGATCCCATGCTTAGCGGCATGATCGATCATGCGAAGAATAGATTTCCCGAAGATGCGGCCACGATAGATTTCGAGGTGGTTGAGCAAGGCAGTGAGCAAGAGTTAGTAGCGAAAGTGCCCGGCGTGGACATATTAGTGGGTGCCCGGAACAGGATGAACCGCAATGTATTAGAGAAGGCCGACAAGGTTATCTTCATTCAGCAGTGTGGCGCTGGCTATGATAACATTGACTTGAAGGCGGCCAGGGAGAGAGGCATTAACGTGTCAAACGCTGGCGGAGCCGGCGTCATCCCTGTTGCTGAGCTCACGCTTACGCTTATGCTTACTATCTCGAAGAACATAGTCAGGTGTGACCGGACAATGAAAGCTGGGGATTATATACTGGAAGAATGCGTGGGCAGAGTCTACGAACTCAGGGCCAAGCTTCTCGGAATCGTGGGTATGGGCAAGATAGGCGCTCAGGTTGCCAGGCTAGCCAACGGATTCGGGATGAAGATTCAATATTTTGACCCATATCGCAAGGACACCAAGGACCTCGATTTCGCCGTCAAATCAGTTTCTCTGGATGAGCTGTTGAAGACCTCCGATTACGTCAGTATAAACGCCTTGCTTACCCCTGAGACCAGAGGCCTTATCGGCAGAAAACAACTGGAGATGATGAAGCCTACGGCATATCTAATAAACACCTCCAGAGGCGCAATAGTCGACGAAGAGGCGCTGGCTGATATACTCGAGCAGAAGAAAATTCGCGGTGCAGGCCTGGACGCTTATGGTGAGCATGGCGATCCGCCACCCAAGAATAGCAGGTTACGCAAACTCGACAACGTCGTACTGACACCTCACATCGGCGGGGTGACCGCAGAGGATCTTCAGAGGAATTTCTACGAGACTTCACTGGGGAACATAATCAGGGTGGTACGAGGTGAAGAGCCAAAGTACGTCGTCAACTAGTGATTGAGAAGGCCATTACGGAAAAATATCGTTTTGGAGAGTTCAGTAAAATGGTGAAGATAAGGGTTCACGGCAGGGGAGGCGAGGGGGCGGTTACGTTCGCCCATATGCTATGCGCAGCGGCCACCTATGACGGGAAGTACGGCCAGTCAAGCATGGGAGCCGGTTTCGAGAGAAGGGGGGCGCCGGTCGAAGCCTACGCCAGGATCAGCGACAAGTTCGTCGCAGAACGGGGCGCCATCATTGATCCTGATATAGTGGTAGTCATGAACCCAGCTCTTGTGAGAGTGGTAGACGTGGAAACCGGCATGGTCGAAGGGGGTAAGCTCGTGGTAAACGCTTCTAAACCTCTTGGTCTGAAGCACGAGGCGACGTATGTTAACGCGCGAAGAATCGCACTCGAAATCCTTAGGATGCCGATTCCCAACACGGTAATGCTTGGTGCATTCGCAGCTAGTACAGGTCTTGTTAGCCTGGCGTCGCTGGAGGAGTGCGCGTCTCAGATGCTCGGGTGGCTTTCGCAGGAGAAGCGGAATGCGAACATCCAAGCCATTAGGGCTGGCTATGAAGAGGTGAAGCATGGCTAAGGCATACGTAAGGGGAACGGCGATTCACTCGTCGGCAAACATGGCTCTCGTGAATAAAACCGGAAGTTGGAGGTTGAGCGAACCGGTCATTGAGTATACAAAGTGCAAGGGATGCAAGATTTGCTCCGAGTTCTGCCCTGATTACAGCATAGAGAGGCTCAATGTCGATAAGACGGCCCCCCCATCCACTCCCCGCATCAGGATAGACATGGAGTACTGCAAGGGCTGCGGTATATGTGCCCATGAATGTCCTCAGGGTGCGATCACGATGGTAGAAAGTGAGGAATGAGATGCGGATGTTCCTGTCCGGAAATCAGAGCATAGCACACGGCGCAAGGTTATCCAGGGTGGAGGTGGTGAGCGCTTATCCGATTACACCCGCAACGCCTGCTTCCGAAGAGCTTTATATGATGAGCAAGCGGGGCGAGCTTGATGCGCTAATCGTGAATGCCGAATCCGAGTTAGGCGCCATGGGAATTTGCGCCGGTGCTACTGCGGCGGGTTGTCGGAGCTTTAGTTGCACATGCTCCCAAGGACTGGCCCTAATGCGCGAGATGCTTTGGGCAGCATCCGGCATGGCACTCCCTATTGTGCTCGCAATCAACAGCCGGGAGATAGGGCTACCACAGGGACTCTTGAGCGACCATTCCGACTGTCTGTCAGAGCGGGATGCGAGCTTCATTCAGTACATGTGTGAGAACAACCAGGAGATAATCGACTCACTGATCATGGCGTACAAGATCGGTGAGAACGAGAAAGTACTACTGCCTTCTTTTGTGGTTTCCGAGGGGCTCCGGATGAGCCACAGCTTCGAGGCGGCAGATGTTCCTGAGCAGGATCTTGTTGACAGGTTTCTGCCGGCCTACAGGCCTAAGCATGTCTTCGTAGACTTGGACTATCCGATGGTGGTCGGGATTGGAGTCATGCAGCACTATGTCAATTTCAAGCGGCATCAGTACCAGGCGATGCAGGATGCCAAACCTGTTATAAGGGAGGTATGCAGGGAGTTTGCTGAGATGTTCGGCCGCAAATATGACCTGGTAGAAGCCTACAAGACGGATGACGCGGAAATGGTGGTAGTTGCGATGGGATCTGTGGTGAGCATATTGAGGGAGAAGATCGATGAGTACCGGGCCCAGGGTAAGAAGATTGGCCTCCTGAAAATACGCGTTTTCAGGCCTTTCCCAGAAGAGGAGGTCAGGGCGGCGCTGTCGCATGCCGGGAAGGTGCTGGTTATCGATCGGGCGTGTTCGCCGGGAGCCACCTACGGGGTATCGTGCATCGAGGTCAGGGCGGCGCTACAGAAATCGAAGTCGACCATCTCTAATATGATTATCAGCGCGAGAGATATCACAGCCCGCCCCACTGACGAGATCCTTGAGAAGTGGTTCAAGAGTGACGGCGAGTGGGTTGACTGGTTCCGGGCTGAGGATGACGAGAGAGCGGCAAGCTTTTGTGGCTGGGACAACTACGAGAAGCTGGTGAGAGGAGAGCAGGTTAATAGGGAAGTTGTGAAGGATGGGGAAAGTCCCCTGGGCAAGGGTACTGTGGGTTGTGTCGGCTGCATGAGCGCGGGCGCAATCCGTCAGGCTATGGATGTCTTCGGCAAGAATACCGTGGTCGTTAGCAATGCGGGCTGTGGTATGGCGTTTAGTAATCTCTACCCTATGACCGCATGGCGCGTTCCGTATTTTTTCTTCACCTACAGCCACGCTGGAGCCGCGGCTAGTGGCATTGAAGTCGCGATGAAGCTGAAGGGGATAAAGGCCGATCTGGTACTCATAGCCGGGGATGGTGCATTATATGACATTGGACTTCAGACATTTTCGGCGGCACTGGAGCGGGGGCACAGGATAATCTACATCTGCTACGACAACCAGGCTTACATGAACACCGGAGTCCAGAGCAGTGGGTCCACGCCCTACGCTGCAAAGACAAAGACCACTCTAGACGGAAGAAAGGGCAGGGTCAAGAATATCGAGCAAATTGTGGCCGCTCACGGAGACATCTATATCGCGACAGCATCACCGGCCTATCCTGCAGACCTCAAGCGAAAGCTGAAGAAGGCGAGGAAACTGAACAAGCCTTCTTTCATACACATCTTCTGCCCTTGCCCTCCAGGATGGGAGTATGACCCAGCCCTCAGTATTGAAATCTCCCGTCTCGCGGTGGAGACAGGGACTGTTGTGCTCTATGAGTACGAAAATCGAAAGCTAACTCTCAATAAGTTGCCCAAGGACAGGAAACCCGTGGAAGAATACCTCATGAAACAGGGGAGATTCTCGCACCTCACGAAAGCTCAAGTCGCAGAAATCCAAGCGGAGGTCGAGAGCAACCTAGAAAGGTTGACTGCCGGGAATCTGGTTTGAGGAGTGAACATGTTGAAGCTGACCGCAGGTGATACTCTGGGAAGCATCATAAGCGGCGTGGCAGCGACCTACCCGAAGAGGGAGGCGATTGTCGCGGGGCAGCAGCGGATCAACTACGATGTCCTGATGGACAGGGTTGACTCTCTAGCCAACGCCCTGCTCAAGCTAGGAGTAAAGAAAGGTGAGAAAGTAGCTATCTGGATGGGGAACAAGCCGGAGTGGGTGTACGCTAATTACGCCTGCAGCAAAATCGGGGCACCCGTTGTCCCACTGAACACGAGGTACAAGGCCTATGAACTCGAGCATATACTCGGGCAGTCCGACTCCACCACTCTGTTCATGATGGATCGCTTCATCAATATCGATTATGTTCCTATTATCGATGAAGTATGCCCCGAGCTCAAGAACTCGAAACCCGGTCAGCTCGAATGTGAATCCTTTCCCTTCTTGAAGCGGATAATCATGTTCGGTAAATCCCATTATCCGGGAATGTTCGACTATTACACGGTGCTGAATTCGGGCAAGGACTATGCGAAGAGCGACGGGTTCGAGAAGGCCCAAGAAGCTGTGAAACAGGAAGACGTATATATCATCCCTTTCACTTCGGGCACAACGGGGTTTCCGAAAGGCGTGGTAACGACTCATTACCAGTACCTTAGGGTCGTAGAGGGTGTTAGCGCCAGGCTCAACATGTCGGACCAGGACCGCATTTTGGTGGTATCCCCGTTCAGCCACAACATGGGCAACATGACGGGTATGTTGCTGGGCGCTTGTAATGGGGCGTGTATTATTCCCATGGAGTCGTTCGACCCCGGCGAAGCACTGCGTCTGATTCACGAGGAGAAGGTCAGTAAATTCGCGGGCTCACCGACCATGTATATCATGATGCTCGACCACCCCGACTTCCCGAAGCGGGATACAACCTCTATTCGGAGCTCGATGATCGGCGCCGCTGATGTGTCTCCTGACTTGGTGCGAACCATAATGGACAGGATGGGAATCAAGGACCTGATATCCGCCTACGGTCTCACTGAGAATACGGGCGTGAGTACCATGAGCCAGCCTGGAGACCCCCCCGAGGTTGTCGCCCACACGGCGGGCAAGCTGATATTCCCCGACTGCGAATTGAAGGTGCTGAACCCAGACACGGGTGAGGAAGTGCCTCGTGGCACACAGGGCGAGATATGCAGCCGAGGGTTTTACGTTCTGACAGAGTACTACAAGATGCCAGAGGAGACAGCAGTGGCCATTGACAGCAAGGGATGGTTTCACACCGGCGACCTCGGCATCATGGATGAAAAGGATTACATCAAGATCACGGGCAGACTCAAGGATATGTTCATCACTGGTGGAGTGAATGTCTATCCGGCGGAAATCGAAAACTACCTGCTTACGCACTCAAAGATAAGCATTGCATCGGTGGTGGGCGTACCTGATCGCAGGATGGGCGAAGTGGGCATGGCTTTCATCAAGCTGAAGCCAGGTG
>Ga0315276_10002229_pt1 | contig 17686 bp, 13 predicted proteins | sample YL17G05_0_MG_FD_204542 | JGI IMG/M metagenome (GOLD analysis project Ga0315276, IMG submission 204542) | Sediment microbial communities from Yellowstone Lake, YNP, Wyoming, USA - YL17G05_0 | ecosystem: Environmental > Aquatic > Freshwater > Lake > Sediment | place: USA: Wyoming | collected... | reverse complement strand
GCCGCCCTCGACGAGCTCGGCGATGCGGCGCATGGCGCCGTCGATGTTGAAGAGCTGCTCCTCGAAGGTGCCCACCTGCCCGGGCTGCAGGATGGCGTTGCCACCAAGGGCGGCGACGACGGTCCTGGCGTCCTGTCCTCGGGTGGGGCGCTCGTCAACAGGCTGCTTTGAGGTGCTCATGCGATCACGGCCGCCATGATCGCCTTCTGCGCGTGCAGCCGGTTCTCGGCCTGATCAAAGACGACCGAGTTCGGCGAGTACAGCACCTCTTCGGTGATCTCCTCGCCCCAGTGCGCCGGCAGGCAGTGCATGATCTTGACCCGCGGGCCGGCGTGACGCACGAGGTCCATGTTCACCTGGTAGGCCCTGAGAGCAGCCAGGCGCACGTCGTGCTCCGTCTCCTGGCCCATGCTCGTGAAGGTGTCGGTGTAGATGACGTCGGCGCCCCTTGCCGCGGTCTGCAGGTCGTCGGTGAGCTCGATGGTGGCGCCGGTCGCCGCGGCGTCCGCCTGGGCGCGGGCGATGATGTCCATGTCGGGCCCGTAACCCTCAGGCGTGCAGATGACGACGCGCATACCTGTCTTGGCGCCGACCTCGGCCAGCGAGTGCGCGACGTTGTTGCCGTCGCCGGAGTAGACGAGCCTCGTGCCCTCGAGCTTGCCGCAGTGCTCGCGGATCGTGAGCGCATCGGCCATGCCCTGGCAGGGGTGGTGCGTGTCGGTGAGGCCGTTGATGACGGGGATCTGGCCGTACGTCGCGAGATCGTCGACGTCCTTCTGGGCGAAGGTGCGGATCATGATGGCATCGACGTAGCGGCTCATCACGTTGGCCGTGTCCTTGATGGTCTCGCCGACCCGCAGCTGGATGTCGTTGGCGCTGAGGAACATTGGCTGGGCGCCGAGCTGCTCGACGCCGATCTCGAAGCTCACGCGGGTGCGCGTGCTGGTCTTCATGAAGATCAGCGCCACGGCACGGCCGGCGAGCACGGCGTGCGGCTCGCGCAGCTTCTGCGCCGTCTTGAGCGCAGCGGCCAGCTCGAGCAGGGCGGTGATCTCGGCCGGGGAGAAGTCGTGGATGGTGAGGAAGCTGCGGCCGGTGAGGTCGAGCTCGGAGATGCGCTCGTTGAACTGCTGTGCGGTCATGTGGCCCCCCCTGGGCGAGACAATTCACGGTGCGGTCCGGCGCCGGGGCGGCGGCGAAGCCGCGACGGGGGCCGGACGCTGTGCGTCCGGCCCCCGCCAGGTCAAACGAAGGCTGCTAGATGAACTTGCGCTCGCGAAGGATGTCCTCGAGCGTCGGGCTGCCGATCTCCTGCAGGTCGTACTTGACCTGCACGGCGGGCAGCTTGATGTTGATGATGCGCCGCAGGTCCATGGGCGTGCCGATCACGACCACGTCGGCGCCGGAGTTGTTGATGGTGGTCTCCATGTCGTCGAGCTGCTGCTGCGAGTAGCCCATCGCCGGCAGGAGCACGCCGATGTTGGGGTACTTCTCGAAGGTCGCCGTGATCTCGCCGACGGCGAAGGGCCGCGGGTCGATGAACTCGGCGGCGCCGAGCTGCCTGGCGGCCACGGTACCGGCGCCGTACTTCATCTCGCCGTGCGTGAGCGTGGGGCCGTCCTCGACGACAAGGACCCTCTTGCCCTGGACGAGCTCGGGCTTGTCGACGGTGAGCGGCGAGGCGCCCATGATGATGCGCGCGTCGGGGTTGACGGAGCGCACGGCCTCGAGCTCGGCCTGGATGCCGGCAGCGTCGGCGGAGTCGACCTTGTTGAGCACGACGACGTCGGCGAGGCGCAGGTTGACCTCGCCCGGGTAGTACACGAGGCCGTCGCCGGGACGGTGCGGGTCGGCGACGGTGATGTAGAGATCGGCCTTGTAGAAGCTGAAGTCGTTGTTGCCGCCGTCCCAGAGGATGATGTCGGCTTCCTTCTCGGCCTCACGCACGATGGCCTCGTAGTCGACGCCGGAGTAGATCACGTTGCCGGCCATGACGTGCGGCTCGTACTCTTCCATCTCCTCGATGGTGCAGTTGTTCTTGGCGAGGTCCTCGACGGTGGCGAAGCGCATGCAGCGCTGCTTGACGAGGTCGCCGTAGGGCATGGGGTGACGGATGCTGACGACCTTCTTGCCGGCCGCGCGCAGCGTGGTCTGGATCTTGCGCGTGGTCTGGCTCTTGCCGGCGCCGGTGCGCACGGCGCAGACGGCGATCACGGGCTTGGTGCTCTTGACCATGGTGTGGTCGGGGCCCAGCAGACGGAAGTCGGCGCCCAGCGCGTTGACGAGCGCGGAGCGGTGCATGACGTACTCGTACGGGACGTCCGAGTAGGCGAACACGACCTGGTCGACGGCGAACTTCCTGACGAGCTCGGGCATCTCGGACTCGTCGTAGATGCGGATGCCGTCGGGGTAGAGCTTGCCGGCCAGCTCGGCCGGGTACTTGCGGTCGTTGATGTACGGGATCTGGGTGGCGGTGAACGCCACGACCTCGTAGGCCTCGTTGTCGCGGAAGTAGGTGTTGAAGTTGTGGAAGTCGCGGCCTGCGGCCCCCATGATCAGGACTTTGGTCTTGTCTGCCATGCTCACTCCTTTGGTAACAGGTTTCTCCGCGCCACGATCATGGTATCAGGCCGGCGAAACGACGACCCGGTGTCTGGGACGTAGCTTGCCCACGGAACGGATCCGGGATGGTCTGCGGTCGTGTTGCGCCAGCCGGCATCGTCCCGAGATCACGCGCCGAGAAGCTGTACGTTGAGCAACTCTCCCTTCTTGGTGAAGTCGATAACAGCGCTGCGCAGAATGCCCTCCGTGTACTCGCTCCCGGGGTTGACGCAAGTCGTGCGGCCGAGCTTCTGGACACCCCGGGATTCATGGATGTGGCCATGCAGCCCGACCGCCGGCTGGTAGCGCTCGATGACCTCCTTCACGGCCGTCGAGCCGACCGAGGCCACCTCGCCGATAATGGGCCGCGGCGGCACCACGCTGGTGTCGAGCAGCGGGGCCTGGTCGAGACCCGACCCGTGGGGCGGCACGTGCAGGTTGAAGATCGCCGTCTTCGGGTCCTGCAGCTTGTCGGCCATCGTCGTGATGATCTCGAGCAGCTTCTCTTCGGGGACATCACGCGGGCAGTTCCAGGGCGTCGGGTTGCCGAAGCCCGTCGAGATCATCTCGACCCCGGGAATGACCTCGATGATCTTCTCGCCGGCGTTGATGACCCACGGCGCCGCGTCGAGGATGTCCTCGATCGACATGAAGTCGTCGTTGCCGCCGGTGACGTAGACCGGGATGCCCTTGGGCTCGAACTTCGCCGCAAGGCGCTTCATCCAGTCCGCGCACTGTGCGTGAGACGCCTCGAGAAAGCGCGCATGGACGCCTTCGGGATCCTGCGCCAATACGTTGTACTCCTCGAGGCCCAGCACGATAGGGTACTGGCCGAGGTTCTTGATCCTCGTGACGAGGTCGGGCAGCCCGGCCTCATCAACGACGAAGTCCTCGCCGCCGACGCTCGTCGTGTAGCCCTCCGTGCCGGCGACCACCGGGACGACACGCTTGCCGGCGAGGTCACCACCGATCATGAGAATCGACGCCTCGTAGATCTCGACGGCGCTCAAGACCTTGCGGAAGGTGATCTCCGAGGCGTGCAGGTCGGTCACGAAGAGTATGCGCGCCGCTCGTTGTTGCTTGCGAAATGCCATTCCTTTCGTCCCCTCCTCAGTCAATCGCGGTCTTGCGGCTCACTCCGGCGGCACTTCTTTGGTGGTCAGCGCGGTGTCGACGCCGCGGCTGCGCTCGTACCAACCCCAGACGTAGTAGATGACGAAGCCGCTGCCGTACGCGCCGATCAGGGCGGCCCTGCCGGCGGTGGTCGTCAGGCCAAGCGCTGACTCGGTTATGGCCCAGAAGATGAGCACGGCGATGCACGCCGCGCCCGCGCCGCCGAACAGCGTGATGATCGGGATGCGCCCTAGTGTCATGTGCCTGACTGGAGCGCCCTCGTAGATCTCGGGCGCCGTGAAGGGGAAGAGGGCCGAACCGAGACAGCTGAAGCCCACCACCAGGGTGGCCGAGACCATGCCACCCGCGAGGATGGCCAGTACGACTGTCTGGTTGCCGTAGTTGAACCAGGCCGCGATCGGTATGGCCACGCACATGTAGATGGTGAGAGCTCTCACCGGCGTGAACAGCTTGGCCGAGACCTTGTTCAGGAAAGCCGGCAGCAGACCGTCGAGGCTCATGGCCATGAGGACGCGGGCGGAGTTCATGATGACCGTGCTGCTGATGCCGAAGCCGCCGCCGATGAAACCGATCGAGACCAGAAGGACGACCCACTTGCTGGGGGCGAGCATCTGCACGTAGATGTTGATGTTCGGCGTATAAGGCACGGCGGACGCAATCGACGTGTCAGGACTCACCCAAGCCGTCGCGAACTGGTTCAGGAACTCGACGCCGGCGACGCGCTGGAGCAGCAGCCACGGGATGAGAAGCATGCCGATGCCCATGACAGCGCCGGGAAGCAGGAAGGCCCTGAAGAGGCGGCCGAAGTTCGAGGCGTCCTTGACCTCGCCGAGCATGCCCTGAGCGGCGAACATGCTGAACGGGATGGTGCCGGCGAGGACGACGATCCAGATGAGCGTGTTCTTCAGATTGAACCCGGTCGCAACGTAGCCGGCCTGGGCGGCGGCCTCCTTCACTCCGGCGTAGGTCACGTCGTACGCCGCATTGTAGGAGTTGAAGGCTTGTTCGAAGTTGATGCCCCACTTGAAGAGGAACACGGCGAGGATCGTCCCTCCGCCGATGACGTAGCAAGGCACCATGAAGTAGCGCTGCGCCCTCCTGAAGACTCTGAGCCCGCCGGTCGCGAGATACCACTCGACGACGATCACGAAGACGGCGAAGAGGAAGCCTCCCGTAGCCGTCGCCAGCCATGAGGCCCAGCTCTCCAGCCCGAACGCGTTGAAGATGGGTTGGAGGCCGAGAGCGTTGATGACGTAGGCGCCCGTCGCGGGGAAGACGAGCCAGAACACGACGTTGGAACCCCACGGAATTGAGAAGCCTATGACCCGGTTGATCGTCCGGGTCTCGTACACGTAGTCGCCGCCGGCGCGGGGCATCGCGGAGCCGAGCCCTGCATAGGCGAAGTAGACGATTACCCCGAGGGCAAGCGTGAGAAGAATGACCCACGGCACGCTGACGCCCGGGCTGAAAGCCTGCGGGAACGGATACAGGTAGACGAACGAATAGACGCCGCCGGTCGACAGGAGACCGAACAACGCGGTATCCCAGATGGACATCTCGCGCACCAGGCCTGAAGCCGTGCGGGTGAATGCTGACTTAGCGCTGGCCCCCATGTCGGGAGTTGAATCTGCCACGATTACCTCCCCCTCTACTGCTTACTGGCACGAACCACCCCGCCTTGCGAGAACCAGCGGCGCTCGTGGACTTGCGCCAGACGCGCTCCTACCCGTACTCGCTACTCATGTCTGCCGCGCAGGTAGGTCTCAGTCTGCATCTTGTGTCCGACGCAAGGACGACTCTGTAGTGTGGCCCGGCGGCTGCCGCGACGTTGAGAAAGCGTCCCGACCGCGGCAGCCGCCGAGCCGACGGCTATTGTTCGTGCATGCCCCTCAGATAGTCAAGGAGACCGTGTGGTCTCAGTAGCCCTTGACTTGCTTCGGGAAGTAGTCGACGCACTCTGAATCGCGGGTCACGTCGAGCGTCGTGCAGTGCAGTGCGCCGCCGAAGGGGATGACCTTCTCGTAGGGGATCGGCACGACGTCGAAGCCGAGCTTGTCAAGCTGCTCGCAGTACGCCGTCTCGCCGGCCTCGACGCACACGGTCTTCTCGTCGATCGAGAAGGTGTTCATGGAGATCCACGACTTGCCTTCGTAGAGACCCGTGAGGAAGACATCGTTCTTGTGCACGCGGGTCGGCCTCGCGGCCTCGATCATCTCCCAGCCGTTGAGCTTGAAGAGCTCGAAGACCTCGGGCGTCCGCGGCTTCCAGTCCGGGTTGATCATGACGAGGCCCGGGCGCAGCGGCACGAAGTTGACGTCGATGTGCCAGGGGTGGAAGTTCTCGGGCTTGTTCGGGTCCATCGGCGTGTCGAAGGTGATGTGGTGCATCCGGATGCCGAGCGAAGCGAACATCCTCTTCAGCCAGTCCATACCGCCCAGGTTCGTCACACATGAGATCTGGTGGAAGATGTCCTTGCCGAAACGCATCGAGTCGGCCGAATCCCAGAGGATCTCCTTCTCGGAGAGCTGGAACTCCGAGTTATAGAGGCGCTGCTGCTTCTCCTCGTCGGTCCAGACGTTCTCCATGTAGTAGTAGTAGTCGGGGGAGCCCTTGCCCGAGATGTTTACGTAGGACTCGTCGGTGAGCATCGGGAATGGGGCGGAGAAGTGCACGGCCTCCGGGTCTTCTCTGCAGTAGCGTTCGAAGATCGGTCGCAGGTTGAAGCGCTCAAAGACCCGGGAACGCCGGCAGGTGGTCGCCTCGACGATGTAGTTGCCGTGGATGGTGGTGACGTCGCGGACGTTGTTGACGCCGTGGGCGTTGCCCTGTACCCAGCCGAGCGGAGAGGGCAGTGGCTTGTTCATCATGAAGTCCGCGATGTCGATGCGCTCGACGATCGCGCCGCGCTTCTCGATCTGGGCGACGAAGTAGTCCATCTGCTCGTTGGCAGCGTCTACCATGTCTTGCGGGAACGGGCCCCAGGCGCCGAGCGGGAAGCCGCCGCGGGGAAGGTCGTACCACCAGGCCGGCTCCGGGGCGGGCACGTTGGTGCCCTCGGGGCGGCCGATAATCACGCGCTTGAGCGGTGCCCACTCGTCCCAGGAATTCACGATCTTCGGCATCTAGGCTACCTCCTTGCGTCATCGGCCGGACCAGCGAGCGCGGGCAGGACTGAGCCTGCAGCCGCGGCCGCGATCCGGAGATACTGATCTTGGTCTGCGTATTGGCACTGTTACAAGAGGTTGAAGACCCTCGCGGCTCACGTGCATCAGGCTGTCGTGCTCTGCCCTGATGCGCGCCGGCCCGTCGACGCTCGCCTCCTTTCGTGCGCGGAGATCGAGCGCCTGCTTGATGCGTGGACATCCCCCCTTTCCAGAATAGACGACACAAGGTTACAATAGAATTGGAAGTAGTCAAGCATAAGGAGTCGAGAGTGAACTGGAGACGCCATGCGACCTGATGGCAAGAATAGTTACCGCATGATTGGAGAGATGGCCCAGGCTGCTGGGGTCAGCTCGCAGACGCTGCGGAATTGGGAGCGCAAAGGGCTTCTGGCGCCCTCACGGAGCGAGGGAGGACACCGGCTGTACGACGAGGAGGATTACCGACGGATTCGCCAGATAGCCGAGCTCAGGCGTCGCCACGGGTGGAATGCCGCGGCCATACGCACCTCTGGGGCCTTGTCGGCGATGACCCGCGTCCCCACTCCCAACGAGTCGCCACTCGGCACCAGGGTGCGACTGCTGCGGCTCTCACGCAACCTGACTCTCCAGGAGCTTGCCAGAAGAACGGACCTGTCCGAATCCTTTCTTGCGGGTCTTGAGCGAGGAGAATCAGGCGCCTCAGTTCGCAACATCGCACGCCTCGCCGACGCGCTCGACGTTCCACAAAGCGCCTTCTCAGCCGGACCGGAGCTCGCAGATCGGCATGTCGTGCGCGTAGCGCAGCGCCGCCACAACGAGCTCGCGGGCGGGGTCAGGTACGAGGAGCTCGCTTCCCTCGGGCACTCCATGGAGCCCGCTCTGGTGATCGCGCCGGGGGGGGAGGGGAGCGGCGGGTTTCTCTCGAGGCGTCACGAGACCTTCGTTCTTGTGCTGGAGGGATGGTTCGAATTCCGGCTCGTCAATGCCGCAGGCGATGAAGAAGCGAGCCTGCTGGGTGCGGGAGATGCCATCATGCTGCCTGGGGAGACCCCATGGAGCTGGAACAACCCAACGGACGTGGCTTCTCAGGCCGTACATGTCGAGATGCTTGATGTGCCCGGCAGTTGAGTCCCGCAGCTTGGTGGAGAAAGCCCCGGATCTGAGAGCCGATGACGTATCGGCGACGGGGAGCGTCCTGGAATCGTCGCTGTTCCCCCAAGAACAGTGACGCGAGGAGCACCATGCTGGCCGACCCGAACAGCATGACCGATGAACGGGACTTCGCTCTTGTCTGCCATGTTCGCGCCTGTGGCTACAGATGCCTCCTCGCCACGATCACGGCGTCAGACCGGCGGAGTCGACACCTCAGGCGTGTGCGTGGGTGGCCTCAGCCGGTGAAGCCGCGCGCTCGAAGGATCTCACCCAGCGTCGGATGGCCCTGCTCCTCCAGCTGGAACTCGACGCGCACGGCGGGCACGTTCATGGCGATGATGCGGCGGAGGTCGATCGGCGTGCCGATCACGACCAGGTCGGCGCCGCTGGCGTTGATGGTGGCCTCCAGGTCCTTGACCTGCTGCTTGCCATAGCCCATGGCGGGAAGGACGCCGACGCCGATCCCCGGGTAGCGCTCGAAGGTCGCGAGGATCTCGCCCACGGCAAACGGCCGTGGGTCGATCAGTTCCGCGGCGCCGAACTTGTGGGCTGCCGCGACACCCGCGCCGTACCGCGTCTCGCCGTGAGTCAGCGCGGCGCCCTCTTCGATCACGAGGACCCGCTTGCCGAAGATGGCCTGCGGGTCCTCCACCGAAAGCGGTGAGGCCGCCAACACGATCTCGGCGCTCGGGTTGACGGCAGCGACGTTGGCCAGAACGACATCGAGGCCCGTACGAGGGGCCGTGTCCACGTTGGTGATCAGCACCACGTCGGCCATGCGCAGATTGACCTCGCCGGGGTAGTAGCTGATCTCGTCGCCGGCGCGCAGCGAATCGACCAGGGTGATGGCCAGGTCGGGCTCGTAGAAGGGGAAGTCGTTGTTGCCTCCCTCCCAAAGGACGATGTCCGCTTCGCGCTCTGCCCGCGCAAGAACGGCGTCGTAGTCGACGCCCGCGTACACCGTGATGCCGGCAGTCACGAGCGGCTCGTACTGCTCGAGCTCCTCAATGGTGCACGCGTGCTTCTCCAGATCCGCAACGGTCGCGTAGCGCTGAACCCTGTCTTTGACCAGATTTCCATACGGCATAGGATGCTCGGCGACGGCGACCTCCTTGCCGGCCGCCTTGAGGATCTCGGCCACGCGGCGCGTCGCCTGGTTCTTGCCGACGCCCGTGCGCACGCCGCAGATGGAGATGACCGGCTTGCGCGCCTTGAGCGCAGTGTACTTGGGCCCTAGCAGGACAAAGGCGGCGCCCAACGAGTTGACGAGCGCGGAGCGGCGCATGACGTAGTCGTACGGGACGTCCGAGTAAGCGAAGACGACTTGATCCACGTCGTACTCACGGATCAACGCCGGAAGATCGACCTCGGGACAGATCGGGATGCCGTCTGGGTACAGTCTTCCGGAGAGCAGCGCCGGGTAGCGCCGCTCGTCGATATGTGGCACCTGCGTCGCCGTGAAGGCGACGACCTCGTAGTGCTCGTCGCCGCGGAAGTAGGTGTTGAAGTTGTGGAAGTCGCGTCCGGCGGCTCCCATGATGATCACCCTCATGCGCCCGGCAGTATTCATGTGGCCACCTCTCGCCGCGCTCCGACCATGCTCCTCACCATGGCCGGACTGTCCGACACGTGCATCTTCTCCACATATGGCGATGTGTACGCCTGCAGGAGAGCAGCGTAGTTGGGTCGGAAATCGATGCTGTCTCCCGGTTCTGGCGGTGTATCCAAGTCGTCGACGTCGAGCACGAGGTGGTCGCTGGACGCTCCCAGGACCTCCACGCGATTGTCGTGCGGAGTGAGGCCCTGTGGCGGCGCGTCCTGGCGCCCAAGGGCGCAGAGGGCGCGCATGCGAATCCCTCTGTCGACGAAGGCGGGTTTGTGGCCGAAGGCGTCTTGGGCGACGTCGCCTATGGGCAGCGAAGGCTTCATCTTGCACTCGATCACGGGCGCCGAGATGATGAACGCGTCAAGGTCGAGCTCGGGCATGAGCGGCTCTCTCGTGAGCGTGTTCATCCCCAGCAGGATCGACTCTCCGACGCGCAGGTTGTCGATGCCCTCGGGCATGTTGCCACCGAGAGCCAGCTCCAGCGTGCTCGAGTTGCCGCCGGACACGGTCAGACTGCGGCCGAACATCTCCGCCGCGGCTTTCGCTAGCTCCACGAGTTCGCCAAGGTTCTCCGGACTCGGCGCGACGCCGCCGTAGCAGGAGAGATTCGTGCCCAGGCCCTCCAGCCACACGTGTCGCAACGGCAAGACGGCATCGAGGAAGGGGATGACCTCCTCCGGCAGGATGCCCTCGCGCAGATCACCAAGGTCGACCATGACGACCACCCGGTGAACGCCGCCCAGGCGAGCCGCGGCGGCGTCGAGTGCGGCGATTGTCGCCAGCTCACTGTTGAGGGACACGTCGGCCAGCCTGACGGTTTCGGCGGCCTCGTCTGGTCTCGGGCCTCGCAGCAGCCACACCGGGACGTCGACGCCCGCCTCGCGGAGGCCCCCCAGATTGGCGTGGCGCGAATCCGCGAGCGCCTTGACGCCGCCCTCGACCATGGCCGCGGCGACTCGCCCGTCGCCGCACGTCACCTTGGTGACTCCCACGATGTTCACGCCCGGCAGACGACGCACAAGGATTCGAGCATTCTGTTCGATGCGGCTGAGATTGACGACGAGACGCGCTCTAGGCACGATCCTCACATTCCGAGGGGTCGGTCGGCGACTGCCGATCCCGGCCCCGCTCGCCGTTCCGGCTGTGTCTTGTCCATGCAGGACTGTATCGCATGCACGAGTCCGGCGCAAAGGTGCGCGACGAGCGCGCTCGATGGAAGCCGATTGTGTCCTCGCTCCTCGCGATCCCGCGACCCTGCCCAAGCGGTAGCGTTTCAGCAGGTCCCATCCAGGCCCGCGTCCCGCTTCAAACCGTCTGTGCACTCGACCTCAGCAAGCGACTGCACGTCGACCTCGTTCGCCCACGAGGCCCTCAATGCTTCCGGTCGGATGGCCGATGGCTCGCTGCCGTACGAGAGCCCCGTGCGGAGGCGATAGACGGTCAGGACGGTCGGCGCCCGAGAAACTCCAGAAGGTCGGCCGGCGTCTGGGCCAGATAGTCCGGACTGGCCCCGAGCAGACGCTCGGCATCGTGCCAGCCCCAGCCGACAGCGATCGTGCGGACGCCGGCAGCGATCGTGCGGACGCCGGCAGCGATCGTGCGGACGCCGGCAGCCTTACCTTCGACGATGTCGGCGACAGTGTCGCCAACATACCACTGTTCAGGTTCGGCGCCGTCGCAGTCGAACATGATGATTCTGCTCACTTGACCTTCGCTCCCCGGAACGCCCCGGCACATCAGCGTGGGCGTCGCGTCGGAGTCGCGCCGACGCAGCTTGCAGAGGCACGGGACATCGACGCAGGGCGCCTGCGCTCCATGACGCACACCTGGACTGGAGAGGTGTAGGTGCACAGAAGGATACTCCGGCCCACGAGCTCGGAAGCAGGGGCGCGCGGCAGCAAGATGGGCGCCGTGATGCCGGCGGCGCGCAGCCGCTCGGCGTTCTGGAGGCGGCGTTCGCCGAGCGCGACGGCGGCGCCGGCCAGCATGGCGGCACCCACTTCCGGGCCGCCGCGGGTGACCTTTGCGCGGGCGACGACTTCGATGCCCGGCAGGCGAGAGACGACGCGACTCGCGTTGTCGCGGACCTCCTTCAGATCGACCGTGACGATGGCCTTGACCAGCGTGTCCCTCCAGTGCATAGGACGTATGCACGAGGGTATATGCCGCAGCCCGCGGGCGCCGGTGTTCACATTTCTTCACCGGCCTTGGCGGGGCTTCGCCCGCTTCCCAGCTGATCCTCAGAATCGGCCATTAGCATCGACCGCGACTCCATCAGAGGAGTCCCGGCGCCGCTGCCCGGCGCTCGAGCCCGCCACCCCGTGAGGAGAGACGGACCATCATGAACAAGACGCTCGTCAACTACTGGGTCGATATGGTCACCGGCGTGGCCTTTCTGCTCTGCGCCGTCACCGGCATCGTGTTCCTGTTCCCCGGGACCGTGCACACCGCCATCGGCGCCACGCCGACCATCATCCTGGCTCCAGCCACCTGGTGGCACAGCGTCCACGATTGGACCGGCGTCGTGATGGTCGCCGGCACCGCTTTGCATCTCGCCCTGCACGCCAAGTGGATCACCACGATGACGCGCAGGACGTTCGGCTCGCCGACCAAGGCAGAACCTGCGCGCGTCGGGCAGCCGAGCCGCAGCGCGCAGCCCGCGCGCGCCGCGGGCGACGCCGTGACGGCAGCATCCCTGCGGCGCTTGGAGGCCCTTCGCGCCGAGCGCCTTCGCGAGCGCGAGCAGCGGATCTCGCGTCGTCGTCTCCTCACCGGCGCGGCCGCGGTCGGCGGCATGGCCCTGCTCGCCGGCGTGGGCCTCGTCGGCCGCGACGCCGTGAGCGGAGCGAACACCCGCCTGCGCGACGACGGCTGGACCGACGACGGGAGTGGGAGCGGCGGCAACGTAAGTAGCGCCCCGAGCGGCTCTACTGGCGGCTCGAGCTCAACGCAAGTCGTCGTGGCCCAGTCCGCCTGCGTCGCTTGCGGCCGCTGCCTGCAGGTGTGCCCCCGCGGCGTCTTCGACTGGAGCAGTTCCGGCCGCGCTGAGGCGAGCAGCCCGGACGCCTGCATCCGCTGCGGCAGATGCCTGCAGGCGTGCCCGGCCGGCGTCATCACTATCAGCGCGTAGGCGAAGGCGGGCGGGGCGGCCCTTCCGGCCTCCCCGCCCGCCTTCGCGCCCGCCCTACTTCACCCTGAGCGTGGCCCTGCCGACCACGGTCTGGCTGTTGCCGGCGAGATCCTCACCGGTGACGACGATCCGGTAGGTGCCTCTGGCGAGGCGGCACGTGTACTTCGTCGACCACCAGCCGTCGTAGTTCTCGACGTAGTTCGACGACCAGCGCTTCTTGACGGCGCCCGATCTCGTGGTGATCGCCAGATACATCTTCACCTGAGCGCTTTGATCGTCGTAGACCCTGAGGTAGAGCTTGCAGGTCTTGCCGCGCTTGACCGTGACGTTCTTCGCGGCGCACTCGGGACCCACCGTGTCTCCGCCGGGCGGCGAGGTGACGGAGTAGGTCACCGTGTAGCCGCCGGCGCCCGAGTAGGAATAGACGTCGAGGTAGTAGGTGCCACTCTGCGTGGCCGCGTAGCTGAAGCTGCGCGGATAGCTGGTGCCGAAGGCCACGGCCTCGTAGGGAGCATCGGCGTCCTTGACGCTCGCCGTAGCGGGCGCATAGAGGTACAGGCGAAAATCGCTGCCGAGCGGCCCAGTGATGCTCGCGGTCAGGGTCTGGCCGGTGCTGAGCACGAGGCGGAACACGTCGTCCCGGTCGGTGTCACGGGAGACGCTCCCGATGAACGGGGACGACGGGATGGCCACCCCGGGGACGTCGTCGTCTGCGCCTGGCGTGGGCGTCGGTGTCGGCGTGGGCGTCGGTGTCGGCGTGGGCGTCGGTGTCGGCGTGGGCGTCGGTGTCGGCGTGGGCGTCGGTGTCGGACCCGACGCCGTGGCGTATGCCTTGAGGCACATGTTGGCCGTGCTGTTCCATCCGGTCAGGTCATCCCAGGTGGACCCGCCACCGCTCGTGTAGCTCTGACCCGGGGACGCGGTGGCCCCCGAGCTGTAGGCAGCCTCAACGTACTCCACCGTCAGCGGGAAGTTGTAGCCGGGCGTCGTGAGCCTGACGGCGACGGCGAACTGCGAACCGCCGGAGACCGCCAGCGGAGCCGACAGCGGCACGGTATAGAAGCCCGGCGTGGTGAACGACCCCGAGCCGAGCGCCCGAAGAGACGCCAACGAGCTGCCCGCGTAGACCGTGTAAGTGGTGCCGGGCGCGACGGCAAAGAAACCGACGGCGCCGACGGACTGGCTGGCATGTGCGGTGAAGACGTTGGCCCCCCAGGCGGTGTCCCCCCCGTAGCCGAACGTATTGACATCGCCGAGTGGGTCGTAGAGGTAGATGTCGCTGTAGTTGCTGGCGGGCTGCGCTCCGTCGAAGACCGCGTTCCTCGTGGCGGACGTGCCACAGTAGCGGTCGTAGTAGGAGGCCCAGAAGTAGCCGCTCTGACCCCAGCCGGTGCCCCAACTGTTCTTTACGAGCCAGGCGCCGTTGCCCGGCGCCGGCGTGGCGAAGTTCGCGGCCGGGTAACCGTCGTCCCAGCCGACGATCGTGACGGCGTGATTGATGGCCGCGCTCCCGTTGTAGTAGTAGCCGGCTGTGGCGGCGAGATACGCGGAATCCTGCCAGCTTATGTTCGTGGCCACAGCTCCGTAGGTGGTCAGCGCGTACTTGACGTTGGACGTGTCGGTGGCGCTTGCGCCGCCGGGGATGTAGCGGATCTGCTGGACGTGCTTGACGGCGCTGAGACCGGGCGGCGTGAAGGAATCCCCGTAGGCGTCCTGGCTCTCGTCGACCGGCCCGCTCCAGCGGATCAGGTAGGCGCTCGACTTCCAGTAGTTCCCGCCGTTGCCGTAGGGGTCGCCGCCGTTGTCGAAGCCCGCGTTGAGCGCCATGTTGTCTTCGGAGAAATCGCGCAGTTCGCCGGGCAGCAGACACGACTCAAGCGACCCGAACGTGGCAAACGTCCAGCAGGTGCCGTAGGGATCCTGATCCTTGACCGGCGAGACCTTGTTCTGGCTGCGCAGGTCGAAGGATGACGCGTAGGTGACCGTCGGCGGGGCGATGTGGGCGCCCTTCAGGTAGGAGACGTCCATCGGCGCGGGGACGAGGCCAGGCCGGAAGCCCGGGACCCTGTCCAGCCCGAGGGTGTGCCTCAGCTTGATGTCGGTCTGGTAGCGCAGAAACGCGGCGCTGAGCGGCGCCGCACGCAGCTCTGGGCTCGCGGCCGCCGCCAACGGCGCTGCCACGGCGAGCACGAGCATGGCGGCGGCCAGCGCCAGCCATACGATGCTCCTGCGACCTGTTGCGTGCATGGTCCCTCCCGTTCCTGGTCTGCCCACGGCCCGCGCCCCGGGCGGCGCGCAGCACCGTCCTCGAGCGTGCGGCCGGTTCCTTCGTCTAGGAGTATCGGCCGCGAGGTCCAGAAGTTAAGGTTTCGAGCATCCTGGAACTCGCTGCCGGGCGCATCGGCCGAGGCGCCCGCAGCGGCCTGAGCGGTTGCTGCTCGTCCGGCCAGGCTAGAGGCCGGCGCTGCGGCGCATCAGCGCCACCACGGCGGCGGCGGCGAAGTGCGCGAAGAGGGCGCCGCAGCAGGCGAAGATGTAGTCGCGGTCGAGAGCGCAGCGCGCGTCCGCCGGCGGCAGGAGGCGGTCGCCGCCGCCTTTGCCGCGCGTGTCGGCGAGGATGGCCTCGCCGCCGGGCAGCCGCGTGAGGGCGCCGCCGGTGCCGATCATGAGGCGGCAGGCCGTGAGGTCACGGCCGCGGGCGACCGTCTGGCGGCCGGTGGGCGTGTAGAGGTGCGCGAGCTGACCCGCGTGGCGCTGCACGCCGGTGACGGCGGCGAAGTGCGCCAGCGTCAGCGCCGCCTCGATCTCTTCGCGCGAGGTCGGGAGCGGCGGCGGCAGATGGACCGGCCGCTCCTGCTCGGCCAGCATCTCCACCACGTGCCTGGCGCTCACGTAGGTGCCGAGGTCGCCCTCCACGGTGCGCTTGCTGTGCGGCTGCGGCTCGATCGTGAGCGCCGCGATCTCGGGGCTACCGTCGGTGATGGAGTGCACGTCGGTAGTGGCGCCGCCGACGTCGATGACGACGAGGTCGCCGACCTCGGCGGCGAGCCGCTCGGCGGCGATCAGCACCGCCCCCGGCGTCGGCAGGATCTGCCCGTTCACGACCTCGCCGATGCGCTCCATGCCCGGGGCCTGCGTGATGTGCTCCTCGAAGGCGTCGTGGATCACGGCCCGGGCCGGCACGATGTCGAGCTCGTCGATGCCGGGGTACACATTGTTGGTGAGCTTGACCCTGAAGCCGGCCCGCTCGAGCAGCTCCTGGGCGTCGCTGCTCACCACGGAGTTGCCGCCGTACACGACGATGGGACGCGCCGAGAGCTCGCAGAGGCGCTCGGCGTTGAACAGCACGGTGTCGCAGTCGCCGCCCTCCACCCCGCCGGCCAGCAGAATGAGGTTGGGCCTGACCTCGTCGATCGTGCGCAGGTCGTGGTCGCGCAGGCGGCCGGCGGTGACGTACTCCACGACGCCGCCGGCCCCCAGCGCGGCCTCGCGGGCGGCCATTGCCGTCATGCGCCGCGTCAGGCCGTGCACGGTCATGCGCAGGCCGCCGGCCGCCGAGCTGGTCGCCAGCGTCAGGCGCGGCGCGAGCGGCCCGCACGCCGCCTCGAGCTGCGCCCGGGCGGCGTCCACGCCGATGGTGACGTCGCCGTCGGCGACGGAAGTAGCGGCGACGCCCTGCCCGACGAGGCAGGGCGTCGCCGCCGGGTACTCGCTCAGCCCGTCGAAAGCCGAGACGACGGTGGTCGTCGAGCCGATCTCGGCGACGAGAGCGTCGACGGGGCGAATCTCCGCCACGTCACATCCCGCGCTCGCGCATCGTCGTCACAATGAACGAGGCCACGCCGATGCCCTTGGCGCCGCGCCCGAAGCCGGCGTCCATGCCCCAGCTGCGGGCCAGCTCGTCGGTGACCTGCGTGCCGCCGCTGATGAGCAGCAGCTTGTCGCGCACGCCTTTCTCGACGGCCAGGTCGGCGAGCTTCTCCATGTTGTCGCGGTGCATGTCGCCGTGCGTGATGATCGTCGAGATGAGCACGATCTGCGCGGCGTGCTCGATGGCCGCATCGAGGACCTTCTCGACCGGTACCGAGGTGCCCAGGTACTCGCAGGCGAAGCCCCACTTCTCGATGCCGCCGTGCTTGAGGTCGATGATCTCGCGCATGCCCACCGAGTGCTCGTCCTCGCCCACGGTGGCGGCCACGCACTTGACCTTCTTCTCGATGACGAAAGCCTTGATCTCGGCGTCGCTCATCACCACGGGCTCCGGCGGGATCGTGAGAGTGGCCGGGTCGACGGCCACGTCGAGCCTGCCCTTGAGCTCGACGAGCGTGCCCTCGGCCGGGTGCATGACCTGCTTGTTGATGACCTCGCAGCACTCCAGGTTCATTGCCTTGCCGAACTCGAGTGCCGCGAACTCCGCGACGCGCGGCGCCGCCGGCAGGAACATGGTGACGACCAGCCAGCCGTCGGCGGCCCACTGGACCTCGGGCTTGATGAGGCCCTTGCGGCGCAGCTCGGCGGTCTGAGCCAAGCGCACGTTCACGTTGTCTTCGGGGTCGAGCTCGTCGATGAACGGCACCTTCTCGGCGTCGCACAACGAGCAGCCGCCGATGAGGTCGCAAGGCTTGTGGGTGATGGTCGCTCCCATCGCGCCGCCCTCACCGTAACCCTCCGGCAGGTGGTTCTCGCCGAAGTGGTGGCACACGGGCGCCAGGTAGTCGGCGGCGCGTGCGACGATCGTGCCCGCCGCCACGCCGCCGTCGCTCTTGCGGGCGATGCCGTCGTCGTTGGTCTCCGGGTAGATGCCGGAGTCGACGAAGTAGGCCCTCTCGACGGCGGCGAAGTAGCCGCCCTCGCGCAGCATCCCCTCGAGGAAGAGCACAGCGCGCTCTTTGATCTCGCGCACCTTCTGATTGAGCTCGG
>Ga0315276_10002228_pt1 | contig 17687 bp, 14 predicted proteins | sample YL17G05_0_MG_FD_204542 | JGI IMG/M metagenome (GOLD analysis project Ga0315276, IMG submission 204542) | Sediment microbial communities from Yellowstone Lake, YNP, Wyoming, USA - YL17G05_0 | ecosystem: Environmental > Aquatic > Freshwater > Lake > Sediment | place: USA: Wyoming | collected... | reverse complement strand
AAGGAGGGGGTTAAGGTCATAGTCGGGCCTTACAAGGTGCTCGAAAATATAAAGCACGACCAGAAGGTGCAGGACGAGCGGGAAGTGGAAGCCAAGAAAAAAGAAGAAGAAGCAAAAAAGGCAGCCAAGAAAAGTAAAAGCGACAGCAATGAAACGGCGAGCAAGTGACAATAACGGTGTGATTATCCAGCTTCGCGGAGTGAAGCGGGTTTACCGGGTGGGAGTAGAAGAAATACATGCGCTGGACGGGGTGGACCTGGAGATTAGGGAAAACGAATATTTGGCGGTGATGGGCCATTCTGGTTCCGGCAAAAGCACCCTTATGAACGTTTTGGGATGCTTAGATAAACCAACCGAGGGCAGTTATAAGTTTGGCGGTGATGATGTGACAGAGATGGAGGACTCGGGGCTGGCCGGGATACGCAACGAGCGGATTGGCTTTGTGTTTCAGTCTTTCGAGCTTTTACCGCAAATGAATGCGATTAAAAACGTCGAGATTCCCCTGCTGTATTCAAGCTCTGGATGGCTTGGACGAGCGGCAAAGGCGAAGAAGTCTCTTCAGAGAGTTGGACTTGCAGACAGAATGACCCACAGGCCGAACCAGCTTTCGGGCGGAGAGAAACAGCGGGTAGCGATAGCGAGGGCGCTGGTATGCGAGCCGGACGTGCTTCTTGCGGATGAGCCGACGGGCAATTTGGACAGTAAGACCACAAAGAGCATAATGGAGCTTTTCGACCAGCTTCACCACCAGGGCCAGACGATAATCATTGTAACGCACGAGGAGGACGTGGCCAAACACGCAAAGCGGATAATACGAATGGTGGACGGCAGGATTTTCAGCGATATGCCGATTGAGCAGGACAGGGCCGCAAACTCTTTATCCGCGGCAAAGTCGAAAGAGATACAAATATGAAGAGGTTATTGAGCGCGCCGATACTTTTTTTTCAGCTGCTCTATCAGAGCAGTTACCTGGCGGTTGGCCAGATATGGGCGAAAAAGACACGCTCGATCCTGACAACAATAGGGATAGTGATAGGCGTGGCATCGATAACAACGGTAATAGCACTGCTCACCGGGCTGAAAACCCAGACTCTTGCAGATTTTGAGAAATGGGGCGCCAGAACCATCTGGATACGTCACGCGACACCCGGAACAGGACCTAAGCGAGAAGTATCATGGTGGGATTTGCGGTTCTGGCCGGAAGAGTTCGAAGGCATAATGGATCGCTGCAAGTCACTTGTGCGGTTTTCACGAATTGCACCGCGGGATTTTTACGCGCCGTTCGTAGTAAGGTACGGCGATAAGTCCGTGGAAGGCGTGAATGTTACAGGAGTGGAGCCCGGCGCTGAGCAGATAACTAACCGTCCTGTGATACTCGGCAGGCCTTTCTCAAAGCTCGACAACAGTGAGGGGCGACAGGTGTGCTATGTAGATATTAAGTTGAGGGACAAACTCGGCCTGAGTAAAGATTGCTTAGGGGAGGTGTTATTGGTAGGCGGGAAGAAATACCTGATAATAGGAGTGGTAGATATAGTACCTGAGCAGGCGGCGAGATGGACAGGGGGTGGACAAGGTCTGGAGATGTTTATACCGTTCAGAACATGTTTGAAGTTGACCGGTGACAAACGTCCTCATATGTACGCGATGGCAGAGAGCACATCGACGGAGTCCTCGGAGGAGGCGGTGTCGGAGATAAAATTCTTTATGCGCCGGATGCGAAGGCCGCGCTTAGAACCGGGTGAGCCGGACACATTTACCGTTCAATCGGTCCAGTCGAGAGTCGAACAATTCAATCGTATATCAATGATGATGACGCTGGTCGCAGGCGGGGTTGCCGGCATATCGCTTCTGGTTGGGGGGATTGGGATTATGAATATTATGCTTGTGTCTGTTTCGGAGAGAACCAGAGAGATAGGACTTCGCAAGGCAGTCGGAGCAAAGAAAATGGCGATACTTACGCAGTTTCTTGTGGAATCGCTTATCCTGTGTTTTTTTGGAGGGCTGATTGGGCTTGGTTTGGGAAAGCTGCTGACGATGGGTATAGGCGCGATATCCAAAAACGAGGTGCTTGGAAAAGCGCATTTGCCGTTGTGGGCCGTAGTACTGTCTTTTAGTTTCTGCGGGATAGTGGGGATAATTTTTGGAATGATACCGGCGATAAAGGCGATGAGGTTGGACCCGATAGAGGCTTTAAGACATGAGTAGAAGAGGAATATTCAAATATGTAATTGGTCTGCTGCTGGCGCCGATATTTTTCCTGCGTCTTCTGTATCAGAGTAGCTTTTTGGCGTTTGGCCAGATTTGGGCGAAGAAGGGGCGGTCTGTTTTGACGACGACGGGGATTGTAATCGCCGTCGCCTCGATAACGGCCGTGATAGCTTCGTTGACGGGGCTTAAAGCAAAAGTTCTTGCCGACCTTGAGACGTTCGGGGCCAAGACAATCTGGGTATGGTTTGCCAGGCCGGATACGGGACCAAAGAAAAATATCTCGTGGTGGGAGCTGCGGTTCTGGCCAGATGAGTTCGACGGACTTTTAGAACATTGTCCATCAGTCACTAAGTTTTCCCGTGTTTCTTGGTCAGGCGGTCGTTCTGTGGCATCCTATAGTGAAAAAACAGCGGAAGGAGTGCAGCTTATTGGAGTTGACCCGGGGTGGGAGGAGATAGCTAACCGGCCGGTGATTATGGGCAGGCCTTTTTCAGAGATTGACCAGAGTGAGGGACGGCTAGTCTGCTACATTGAAGTAGCATTGCGGGACAAGCTGTGTATGGACAAGGAGTGCATAGGCCAAATGGTGACTGTTAAAGGACGCAGCTATATGGTGATTGGTGTCATAGACCAGAGGCCTGACCTTGCGGTAATAGATGGTGGTGGCGGAAATCGAATTGAAGGGTATGAAATGTACATTCCATTCACGACGTTTTTAAGATTGGGCAACAAGCGGCCGGGTATGCACGTAATGGCAATGAGCAACTCGCCGGAGGTTTCCGAAGAAGCGGTGACAGAGATAAAATTCTTTTTGCGACAGGCCCGCAGACCTGCTTTAGGCCCAGGAGAGTCGGACACCTTCGGTGCGGAATCGATGCAATCGGCTATAAAGCAGCTCAACAAACTTTCACAGGTGATAACGCTGGTGGCCGGCGGAGTCGTAGGCATATCGCTTCTGGTAGGGGGGGTCGGGATTATGAATATTATGCTCGTCTCGGTATCGGAGAGGACCAGAGAGATAGGATTACGAAAGGCCGTCGGAGCAAAAAAGGGAGCGATACTGACGCAGTTTCTGGTGGAGTCGATTGTTCTGTGCTTTCTCGGAGGAATAATCGGGCTGGGAATAGGTAAGCTCCTGACGATGGGTATTTGCTCGATTAACAAGATGATGAATATGTCCCAAATTCCTTTGTGGGCCGTGATTCTGTCGTTTGGCTTTTGCGGGACGGTTGGAATAGCTTTCGGGATGTTTCCTGCAATAAAGGCGGCGAGGTTAGACCCAATTGAGGCATTGAGACATGAATAGGAGCGTGGTGGTGAAAAGTCTTGTTTTTGCGAGTGCGCTGGGTGCATTGATATTTCTGACCGGATGCGAAGAGTTCGCTAAGGAAGAGGACTTCTATACTATAAAGACCCCGCCGGAGCAAACACGCCAGATACAGACGCTAAAATTAGAGCCGAAGGCCGATGGCAACGAGCCCATTCCAGATGTGAACAAACCCATTGAAGTAAATAAACCCGCTCAAAAGGAGATTGGATTGAGCATAGAGCAGTGCCGGGCGATGACGCTGACGAACAATCTGGATTTGAAGGTTCAGTTGATAGCGCCTGCAATAGCGGCTCAGAAAGTCAGCGAGGAAGAGGCGAAGTTCGAATCATCGTTCTTCTCAAAGTTGTCTTACAATGACAAACGCCAGCCGGATCCGGTGCTGATTGACCGGGTCTCTACATATAGGAGCATCGGTGCTGACCTTGGGGTCGATATTCCGCTGCGAACGGGTGGAAAGGTGACGTTCGATGTTGCCGACAACAGAATTGACACGGATTACATAAACTACTCCGCGATAAGTTCGCTTTCGATAAGCCAGCCGCTGCTGCGGGGGGCGGGCAAAAGGACAAACACCCATTCGATTCGGATAGCCGAATACGAACGCCGGATAACCGACGCACAGACAAAGCTTGAGGTGATACGGGTTCTCGCCAACGCTGACCGCGGCTACTGGCGGCTTTACGCGGCAAGACGAGAGCTTGAAGTCCGCAAAAAAGAATACGAGCTTGCACAGGTGCAGCTAAAACAAACGCGGAGAATGGTTGAAATGGGCGAGCGGGCCGAGGTGGAAGTCGTGCGTTCGGAGGCAGGGGTCGCAGAGCGCTTGCAATTTATCATCATAGCGGAAAATAATCTGCGAGACAGGGAACGCGAGCTCAAACAGATAATGAACGAATCGGGTCTGGCGATGAGTACACCAACGGTGATAGTGCCTATGACCGAGCCTGACCCTGTGCTTTACGAGCTTAATAGGCCTCTGTTGACGGTGTTGGCTGAACAGAACCGGATGGAGATGCTCGAAGTAGAACTTCAGATTGCAGAGGCCATCAGCTCAGTCGATTATTACAGAAATCAGGCGCTGCCGCTTGTGACAATGGACTATACGTATCGGCTTAATGGTCTCGGGGCGACCAGAAGCGATGCATACGATATGATGAGCGATATGAATTACAGGGACCATGTGGCGGGGTTGAATATAGTGGTTCCTCTGGGCAATGAGGCGGCCAAGAGCCGACTGATGCAGGCGTTTTATCAGAGGCAGCAAAAGCTGGCCAGCAAGGAAAATCGCAGGACCCTGATAGAAAAAGAGGTGCTGGCGGCTGCCGACCAATTAGAGGCCCTCTGGCAGGGCATACTTGCGACCAGACAAAACGCGATACTTGCCGGCAGATTGTATGAAGCCGAGAAGAGACAATTCGAAGTAGGAATTCGCACCTCGACCGACGTGCTCGATGCGCAGGCTAAATTTGCGACTGCCCAAAGCGATGAGATAAGAGCTTTGACTGAATATCAGATAGCGCAGATTGATTTAGCGTATGCCACGGGAATGCTTTTGGGAGCGGACAAGGTCCGCTGGGAACCCTCTGTTCCATCGGCCGATACGCCCGTCTCGCCGTCGCAGAGTAATTGATGCGAGGTCTTCGGCGGGTTCCCAGAACGATGCTCTCTTGGCCTGGAACAACGTCTAACCTACCTAATTTCCGCTTTAGCGGACCTCGGCAGTACCAGAAAAGGCAGTAAAAAAGCTGAAAAACTAATGTAATTGCTAGTGAATTTGGCCGATAAGTAAAGAGAAAAGCTGAAATTAGTAACTGACATAATGGGGTTTTTTGAGGAGAAGTCAAAATAAACACTAGAAAAGGTTTTACTTTGATAGAGCTGATGGTGGTTGTTCTCATCGTCGGCGTCTTAGCGGGAGTGGCGATTCCGATGATGCGAGGCAGGATTGATGAAGCCAAGTGGTCGGAAGGAAGGACCACTATGGGCACCATAGCGACCGCGATACGTGTCTATGCTAGTGAAAAACGCGACACCGGAGCCTATGGAGCAAACCAACCGTCGATGGGCAGGTTGGGATTTATACCTTCGGACCTCGTCGGCACATACTTCGACACGAGCAACTTCTCCTGGACCAGTGCTTATTCAAGTTTAGGAAACCCGCCCCTGACATTTACAATTACGGCCACTGCACCAGTGGGAATTCGGTCTCCCACTTCGAGAACTCTGAACAACTTGGGGCAGTGGACAGAGGTGCCGTAAGGTTTTACTGTCCCATAATCGTCCCGCACTTCCGCATTTACCTCCGCCTCCGTCTAATAATCGCTAGTCCGCCCAGCGCAAGAAGCGAAACCGTGGCGGGTTCCGGAATGGGCTGCCAAAGAACAGCATAAGTACCGCCTGTTCCATATGTCGCACCGCCAACGATGTTCCCGTATGCGTCGATACCATTGGCCCAGCACTCATAAAATCCGCCGGTGGGCAAAATGGTGTAACTATCAGCACTTCCATTCCAGACCACGGCACGCTTAAATACTTCGCCGTATTGCGGCACCATAACAGTACCCCACCCAGCCTGCTGAGTGCCGTTGGTTCCGTTAGCACAAGACTCATAAAATTTGGCTGAGTCCAAATCGATAAAGCTTTCCGCACTGCCGTTCCAAAGCAATGCGTGGCTCCAACTCCCTGAGGTTGGGCGACCCATTCCGACCTGCTGCGTACCACTGATTCCTTTGGCAAATGAATCATAGTATCCGCTGGGGTGCAAATTAACGTAACTGGCCGCAGTACTGCTCCAAAGTGAGGCACGCATGGTGCTGCCTGAGGTCGGCTGTCCCCAGCCGACCTGCTGTGTCCCGCTGATTCCGGCAGCCACGGAATTATAAAATCCGCTCGGATTCAAATCGACATAGTCTGTTGGACTGCCATTCCAAAGTAAGGCGTGGGTGCCGCCTCCTGTGATAACTATATTGCCTTGCGTGTCTATCATAAAATTACCGCCAAAGCCGGCCTGCTTCGTGCCGTTCGTCCCCATAGCGCAGGATGCCGAAAATCCGCTTGGTGGATGCAAATCGGCTCCGCTTGCCGCACTGCCGCTCCAGATATATGCGTGGTAGGGGGCGGAACCCAATTGATGAATAAAACCCGCCTGCTGTGTGCCGCTCATTCCGTTGATTCGAGACTCATTGTATGGGCCGGTGTGTAAATTGACACCGCTTGCGGCACTACCGCTCCAGAGAAAGGCTTGACGGTTGTTGCCCACAAGGCCATAGCCGCCTTGCTGCCCGCCGCTGGCCGCAAGGGCCTGAGACCAGCTTCCGCTGGGGGTCAAATTGATTACGTTGTAGGTTACGCCGAGAGCCTCGCTTGCTGCACCGGCAGCAATGAACATAACGGCTAAAAGTACCTTACAGAATTGTTGATGAGTCGCCTTCATTTTGCCCTCCTTCTTTAAAAAAGGTTCTAATTCGAGGCTCTCTCATTTTCTCCTCGCTTTGCTGAATCATACATTATACTGTCTATAGTCCGAGATGCAAGCAAAATATCTATTCGAATTCTTGCGTACCCTTTGAAATTGGGTTTGTTTTGAATAGTTCGTTGTTTATTGTTCTTAGTTTCATAAAAAAGACGTTCCCTCTTAGTAGGGCGGACATGCGCGTTTGATGCGAAAATTATGCTCGTTTAGGGGGTGCGGTTTTGGCTAAGTCGTTGTAGCTAAAAGAGTAAAAAAATTTGGGAAAAATCCGTTTTAGGGATTTGACTACCAACGGTTTTGATTGATTTTAGCCACTGATTTCACTGATTACACGGGAAATTTTGGCGTTGTAAGTGGACGCAGTTCAGGTAAAATCGGGGGACAAGTCAAAAATTAAAAGGAAGAAGATATGAGAGAATTTATTGTTTACAATCGCATTAAACTTCGGGATTGCCTTCGCTTACCAGATAGCTGGGGCAAAATAGCGTGGTACTCTTACACGAAATATAGGCGAAAGGCAGAGAAGGAAAATCCGCCGGGTCATAATGTCTTAATGACTGGAATTTTGCAAACGATTGTCTCTAAGAATAAGTCATTTATGGACGAGGCGGTTAAACTTGTTAAAGAAAATGTACCTGAAGATACTATACTATGTCTCACTGGTGCGGCACTTTGTGATATAGGTTACTACGAAGAAGGATTGGAAAGGTTAAGAAAAGCTGTAGCGATAGAGCCTTCTTTAGAAAACATGGTGGTATTAGCTGGCTATATAGAGAAACCGGAAGATTACGCCGAAAAACTCGAACTTTCTAATCGCATTTTACAAAAAAATCCCGATGATACTGATGGACTGCGCCATAAAGCGTTTGTTCTTGTTGAGTATGGCCAGCTCGATGAAGCGGAAGAACTCTTGCGGAAAGCGCTTGATGTCTCTCCTAAGAATAGAGCTAACAAGGAAGCATTAGGTGAAATTATGTTCCGGCGAGGCAGCTACAAGGAGGCTCTCCAACTTTATAAAAAAGCATATTCTTTCCTTGATAAATCAAAATATTCATGGCAGCAAATAGCACTTTGCTATTCTGAATTAGGTAAGCCGAAGAAAGCTAAAAAAGCGGCATACAGACTGTTAAAGTTAGCAAAACAAGATGGTGATGATTTGAACACTCCAAGCAAGAAAGCCTTGTTTGGTAAATTTGGAATAGCTTTATAGAAACAGAGGAAGAACGTTTGTAATTTGTGATTTACTATTGCATTGTTGAGATTGCCGCGCTGCGCTTGCAATGACGGAAAATAGATTCCCGCTTTCGCTGGAATGACAGATGAATCAAAAAAATCAGAAATTATTTGCAAAACCGAATCTACCGTGTATAATTGCTTTTATGAATCGAACTTACGCAATTCGTTCTTCGCAAAAGGCAAATCTGAGCCTTAGCGCCCTCCTTTTGCGCCGCCAGGCGCAATAACCTTTTTTTCACACAAAAAATACAGCCACAAAGTCTCGAAGTCACAAAGAATCTATAAATAAAGAGATTGGTGCCCTTGTGCCTTTGTGGCATAAAAATTGGTAGTAATTTGACCCTGTTTGGGGTAAATTGGCAAGATTGCCGGCCACGAAGACACGAAGTCACAAAGAGAAAGCAAATATAAAAGAAAGAAGTTTTGGGTCTTTGTGCCTTTGTGGCATAAGAATACTGGAGAAAACAAATGGCTGAAGAAAAAATCATAATTTTCGATACCACCTTACGCGACGGCGAGCAGGCGCCGGGTGCTTCTCTGACAATATCTGAAAAGCTCGAAATCGCCCAGCAATTAGCGGTTTTAGGCGTCGATGTAATAGAAGCGGGCTTTCCGGTCTCCTCGCCTGCCCAGTTCGAAGCGACAAAGCAGATAGCCGAACAGGTCAAAGGCCCGACGATTTGCGGTCTCGCCCGGTCGACCAAGGAAGATATCGAATCAGCAGGCAAGGCCCTTGCGCCGGCGAAGAAGCGGCGGATACACACTTTCGTCGCAACCTCGCCGATTCATATGAAGCATAAGCTCAACAAGAAGCCTGCCGAGGTCCTGAAGATGGCCGTCGCCGCGGTAAAACTGGCGAAGACATTCACCGACGACGTCGAATTCTCGCCGGAGGACGCCTGCAGAAGCGAAATGCCGTTTTTGATTGAGGTATTGACCGCGGCAATAGAGGCCGGCGCTACTACGCTGAATATACCGGATACGGTCGGTTACGTTCTGCCTTACGAATACGGGCAAATCATCGCAGAACTTGTCGCCAAAGTCCCCGGCATAAACAAAACCATAATCAGCACCCATTGCCATAACGACCTCGGTATGGCGGTGGCAAATTCGCTGACCGGCGTGCGCAACGGTGCACGCCAAGTCGAGTGTTCGGTCAACGGCCTCGGTGAGCGGGCGGGAAACGCTGCGCTCGAAGAGGTCGTGATGGCGATACATACAAGGCCGGATTTCTTCGGCGGTTCGGCTTTGCTCACCACAGGCAAAGGCAGGGCCAAGCCGTTAACGACGAACATCAAGACAACGCAGATTCACAAGACCAGCCAGCTGGTCTCACGGCTGACCGGATTTGTGATTCAGCCCAATAAGGCCGTTGTCGGAGCCAACGCTTTTGCACACGAAAGCGGCGTGCACGTTGACGGTGTGCTTAAGGAACGAAAGACCTACGAGATTATGACGCCTGAAAGTATCGGCCTGGGCAGCTCGCGTATGGTATTGGGCCGACATACAGGCAGACACGGCTTTGTTGACCGCTGCAAAAAGCTCGGTTACAAACTATCCAAAGACGAGCTTGAGCAGGCGTATCAAAAGTTTTCGCAGGTGGCGGACAAGAAAAAAGAGGTGTTCGATGAGGACGTGGTTGCGATTATCGATGATGAGGTGCGGGTAGTCGAACATACCTTTGAGCTGAAGTATCTGCGGGTGCTGATAGAAACGGGAGAATCGCCGACGGCGACCGTAAAAATAAAGAGCAAAAAAGGAACAAAAGAAGCACAGGCCGAGGGCGATGGGCCAGTCGATGCAGCTTATGAGGCGATTCGTGAGGCGACCGGATTCTCACCGACGCTGGAGAGTTACTCGATTCGGGCGGTAACCAGCGGCAAAGAAGCGCTCGGCGAAGCAACCGTCAGAATTAAGCAGGATGGCCGAACCTGCATAGGCAGGGGTGTTTCGACCGACATTATTGAAGCGAGCGCAAAGGCCTATGTCGATGCCATCAACAGAATGGTGGCAAGAAAAGACGCCGGCGAAGAGCCGGAAGTAAAAGTAGAACTGTAAATTCAGGGTAAAACCTATGGGAATGACGATAACGGAAAAAATTTTAGCAAAAGCAACCGGCAAAAAGAAAGTTACGCCGGGCGAGCTTGTCAATGCGAACATCGATATAGTTATGTGTCACGACATTACTACGCCGCCGGCTATCTCTATGCTCCGGCAACACGGCATTGATAAAGTATTCGACAGCGAAAAGATTGTCGTAACGCCCGACCATTTTCAGCCTGCTAAAGACATCCAGAGCGCCGAGCTTCATAAACGCCTCGACGAATGGGCGAGGCGGCACAATATAAAACATTACTATAAGCTCGGCAGGATGGGCGTCTGTCATGCATTGCTGCCTGAGCAGGGACATATTCGGCCCGGCGAGGTCATCGTGGGCGGCGATTCGCACACGTGCACATACGGCGCGTTTGCGTGTTTCAGCACCGGCATCGGCTCGACTGATTTAGCCGCGGCAATTGCGACAGGGGAGCTTTGGTTCAAAGTCCCTGCATCAATAAAGTTTGTGCTCAAGGGGACGCTGCCCAAAGGTGTTTACAGCAAGGACGTAATAATCGCGGTGATTACGCGAATAGGCGTCGATGGTGCGCTCTATAAGGCGATGGAATTTACCGGCCAGACGCTGGCGAAAATGTCGATGGAAGCGAGAATGACCATAACGAATATGGCCATCGAAGCCGGTGCAAAAAATGGCGTCATCGGTTTTGACGATGTCACAAAACAGTATCTCGACGAACACCTGAAAGAAAAAACCGATTACACCGTGTATGAATCCGACAAAGACGCTGAATATGCGAGCGTGGAAGAGTTCGACTGCTCGAAATTAGAGCCGATGGTTGCCTTGCCGCACCTGCCCAGCAATGGCGTACCTATCGGCAAATGCGCCGGCAAGCCGATGGATCAGGCGTATATCGGAAGCTGTACCAACGGCAGAATCGAGGACCTGCGGATAGCAGCCCAAATCCTCGAAGGCAAAAAGGTGGCTATAAGAACTATCGTTGTTCCTGCAACACCTGAAATCTGGAAGCAGGCGATGGATGAAAAACTGTTCGACATATTTTATGACGCCGGCTGCGTAATCGCGGCGCCAACCTGCGGAGCATGCCTCGGCGGCTTTATGGGCGTATTAGCTGAAGGCGAAAAGTGCGTCAGCACAACAAATAGAAATTTTGTCGGCAGAATGGGCCATCCCAAAAGCGAAGTCTATTTAGCCTCGCCCGCCACCGCCGCCGCAAGTGCGGTCGAAGGAAAACTAACCGACCCGAGAAAGTATCTCTGAGAAAATCCTAATATCTAAACCCTAAATTCTAAACAAATTACAATGACAAAAATACAAAATTCAAAACAATATGACCTCGAGGACAGGACGTTGGAATTTGCAAGGAGGGTCAGGGAATTTATCAGAAGAATAGATCGGACTTTGGCGAATGTAGAAGACAGCAAACAACTTATCAGGTCATCTGGTTCAATCGGAGCAAATTACATTGAGGCGAATGAGGCATTAAGCAAGAAAGATTTTGCTATGCGAGCCAAGATGTGCCGAAAGGAAGCGAAAGAAAGCCGATACTGGTTGCGGCTGATTGACACTGGTTCAAACGAAGACCTTAAGCAGGAAAAAACTGTTTTAGAAGGCGAGGCTAACGAACTCACGCATATATTCGGCTCGATTGTAACCAAGAGTAAATGATGTTTCTGAACATTTGTTATTAGGATTTTGATATTGTTTAGGATTTAGAAATTAGAATTTATGATTTGGGTTAAATAAGGCAACAAAAATGAGTATAGCGCACGTATATAGAAGGGACCATATTAATACGGATGAGATAATTCCGGCCAGATACTTAAACACCGATGACCGGCAGGAGTTAGCAAGGCATTGTCTCGAAGATTTAGACCCTGAATTTGTCAAAAAGGTCAAAAAGGGCGATATAATTGTTGCCGGTGAAGATTTCGGCTGCGGCTCATCGCGCGAACACGCCGTCTGGTCTATCTGCGGGGCCGGCGTGCAGACTGTAATCGCAAAATCCTTCGCCCGAATCTTCTACCGCAATGCTATCGACAATGGTTTTTATGTCATCGAACTGCCGGAGCAGATTGAGAAAATAAATGACGGCGATGAATTGAAAATTGATTTCAAGGCCGGTTTGATTAAAAATAAAACGGCCGGTGTTGATATTAAGTTTGCTCCGTTACCGGACTTTGCACTCGAAATAATCCACGACGGCGGTCTGCTGGAACATATAACCAAAACGCATAAGTAAAATAACAACTAAGGAGATTTGAAAGTGGCAAAAAGTTACAAAATTGCGGTAATACCCGGCGACGGCACCGGGCCGGAAGTAACAGCAGAGGCGGTAAAGGTATTGAAATCTGCTGCGAATAAATTCAAATTCAAAGTCGATTTGACGAATTTCGATTTCGGCGGCGAAAGATACAAAAGGACAGGCGAGACCCTGCCTGACAGCGCGATAAAAGAGCTTCGTAAATTCGACGCGATTCTGCTCGGTGCTATCGGCCATCCCGATGTTGCGCCCGGAATTCTGGAAAAGGGAATTTTGCTCAAGGCCCGTTTTGAACTCGACCAGTATATTAATCTGCGCCCTGTTAAACTGTATCCCGGCGTCGAGACGCCGTTAAAAAATAAAGGCCCCGATGACATAAACTTTGTCGTCGTCCGCGAAAACACCGGCGACGCGTACACCGGCACAGGCGGCTTTACAATGAAAGGAACGCCGCAGGAAGTGGCGGTGCAGTCGGCGGTCTATTCCCGATTTCAGGTTGACCGCTGCTTAAAATACGCATTCGAATATACCCGCAAGCACGGCAAGAAAGCTACCGACAGGGGAGAAAACAACACACTTGCTCTGTGCGGAAAGACAAACGTCTTAACGTATATCTACGACTTGTGGGAAAGGGCCTTTCACGAAATGGGCCAGAAAAGTTATCCGGACATCAAAAGGGAATATTATCACGTCGATGCCACGTGTATGTGGTTTGTGAAAAATCCTGAGTGGTTCGACGTGATTGTCACAGGCAATATGTTCGGTGACATCATCACCGACTTAGGCGCGATGATTCAGGGCGGTATGGGCATCGCCGCGGGCGGCAATCTCAACCCCGAAGGCGTCAGTATGTTCGAGCCTATCGGCGGCAGCGCGCCGAAATACACCGGCAAAGGCGTAATTAATCCCCTGGCCGCCATCTGCGCAGGACAAATGATGCTCGCATCCCTCGGCGAAGAAAAGGCAGCTGATACGATAGAAAAAGCTGTGATGTTCGCGACCGCCAGCAAGCTCAAATCGCTTGCTGCGGGGAAAATGGGATACTCAACCAGCCAGGTTGGAGATATAGTTGCAGAAAAAGTAGCTGAATAGAACATGCCGGCTAATTTAACGCCAGATTATTACAAAGCTGAGCAGTGGTATCGCGAAGCGACTACCAACGAGGAGAAAATCCTTGCGATTGAACAGATGCTGGCGGTTATGCCCAAGCACAAGGGCACCGACCACCTCAAGGCAGAACTTCGCAGAAAACTCAGCGCCTTAAAAGAAGTCCCCGTCAGCAAGGGCAAAGGCAAACACGCCGATATCTTCCATGTCCAGCGAGGCGGTGTAGGCCAAGTCGTTCTCATAGGGACGCCCAACTGCGGCAAAAGCTCCATCGTTGCCGCCTTGACGAACGCGAAGGTCCATATTGCCGAGTTTCCGTTTGCGACAGCTGCGCCCGTCCCCGGAATGATGGAGTTCGAGGACGTTCATATTCAGTTTGTCGATATGCCGCCAATTACCGCCGACCACATTGCCCCCGGCCAGGTGGGGACATACCGCAACTGCGATTTGATTGCTATTGTTATTGACCTTTCCGCCGATGTAGTTGAACAAATGCGAATCTGCCTGGATTTCCTCGAATCGAGAAACCTGCTTATCGACGAGCAGACGCCCGCCGCAGACGGACGCGGCAACATCCTCGGTAAAAAGGCCCTGTGCATCTGCACAAAGTGCGATATCGCCAGGCCCGGTTCGCTTGAAACCCTCAAACAATCCTGCAAATACCCGTTCGAATTTGTGGAAATTTCTACTGAGACCGCCGAGGGCCTCGACAAGCTCCCCGCCTTGTTCTTCAGTTCGTTGGGTATCATCCGCATCTACGCCAAGCCGCCGGGGAAAAAACCTGATATGGCCGACCCTTTCACTCTGCCGACCGGTTCAACCGTTTCAGACTTGGCCACCGCCATCCACAGGGAATTGGCGGACAAACTCAAATTCGCAAAAATATGGGGCACAGACGTCTATCAAGGCCAAAACGTCCAGAAAAACCACATCCTCTGTGACAAGGACATTATCGAATTGCATTTCGCCTGATTTTTAACTACAATATTTCTCGCAGCCGCTAAGATAGAAGATTTTTCAAAAGGAGGCTGGTTTTAATATGGAATGCAAAAAGGAAAAAAACCTGAAAAACTGCAATTGCTCATATCCGGGCTGCGGCAAGAAAGGTATATGCTGCGAATGTTTGAGCTATCATTTGTCGTCCAGGCAATTACCAGGCTGCTGCTTCCCGGATGATGTCGAAAAGACTTACGACCGCAGCTTCAAGGCCTTCGCAAAGGCCTGGAAACTATAATACAAAACCTTCCTGTAAAACCAGATAGCTTCAAAAATGAACGTCACCGACAATAATCAGAATAGCAGCGGCCTGAGGCTCCTGCTGCGGGCACTGCGAAACAGAAACTACTCCCTCTTTTTTACAGGGCAGGGTCTGTCGCTTATCGGCACCTGGATGCAGAGTGTCGCTATGAGCTGGCTGGCCTACCGGCTCACGAGCTCTATCTTCTTCCTCGGTGTCGTCAGCTTCTCCAGCGGCATCCCCGTCTTGTTCGTTGCCCCCTTCGGCGGCGTCATCGCCGACAAATTCGACAGAAAAAAAATCCTCATTGTCACACAGTTTCTCTCTATGCTACAGGCCGTCATCGTTACCGTCCTTGCAATAACCGGCGTCATCCAACCCTGGCATATTATCGTCCTCAGCTTATTACTTGGAACAATCAACGGCTTCGATATGCCCACCCGACAGGCGTTCGTACGCGAGCTCGTCGATACCCCAGAAGACCTGCCGAACGCAATCGCCCTCAACTCCCTCGTCTTCAACGGCGCCCGCCTCATCGGTCCTCCCATCGCCGGTCTGCTCATTGCCTTTGCCAGTGAAGGCGTCTGTTTTCTTATCAACGCCGTCAGTTTCATCCCTGTTCTGCTTGCCTTTGCCGTTATGAAAATAAAACCCCTTAACATTCCCCGTCACGATGGCTCCATCCTCACAGGCCTCAAAGACGGCATCGGGTACGCCTTCGGTTTCGTCCCTATAAAAGTAGTCCTAATCCTGCTGTCCTTCATTGGCCTGGTCGCCATGCCTTACTCCGTTCTCATGCCTGTCTTCGCAAGAGATATCCTCGCCGGTGATTCTAAAACTCTCGGCTTCCTTATGGCCGCTTCCGGCGTCGGTGCGATTACAGGCGCGCTGTTCCTCGCTTCTCAAAAAAATATCACCCGCCTCGGCGGCATTATCGTATCCTCAATGTGCATCTTCGCCGTCGGCGCCATAATCTTCTCGATGTCGAGAACGCTGTGGTTCTCTATGATAATGATGGCGCTCGTCGGCTTCGGCCTGATGTCCCTCATCGTCTCGCTTAACACCCTCCTGCAGTCCATAGTCGATGACAGTAAAAGAGGCAGAATAATGAGTCTCTATACGATGTCATTCATCGGAATGGCTCCCTTCGGAGGCCTCCTTGTAGGTACTGCCGCTCATAGCACTGGTGCCCCGATGACGGTCCAGCTCTGCGGAGCCCTGTGCCTGCTGGCCGCAGTCCTGTTCTCCAGAAAACTCCCCGAAATCGGCAAACTGATTAAACCCATCTATGTCCGCAAAGGCATCATCCCCGCCGTCGCCGACGCCATCGGCACCGTCTCAACCCTTTCCACCGAGACAAAAGACTAACGATTCTCAGCCAAACAGCCCGGCAATCAGTAATCGAGTAATTCGTCCGGCCAGTCTTTACTGAGAACCTGTATGAGTTTTCCATTAGTGTCGAGGATAACTATCTCTTTTCTTTGATGAGGGGTATTCGGGTCATTGGTCAGGTAATGAGATTTTTCAGAGACAAGGCAGGAAATCTGGTCTTGGCCTTTCCATTGTGCGACAAGCTTTGGCGGCGAGTCGTCCCCGAATGATTCATTTTCGTCGATGAGGGGTTTTGAAAGATTAAGGTCGCCACCGAGAACATACAGGCCGAGCGTGTTTTTCTTTCCCGGCAGAAGCATTCCACGGGAATCGTGCGAAAGGGCAAAGAGATTAGAATTACCCTGTGTGAGATCGATGACGATTTGCGGAAGGATTTCATTGACAGCTCCGGTAAACGTATCGAGGCAGAAGATAGTCTGTTTTTCCGCATCGAGTTTGCTGGAAGGCAGCGTCATTTTTGAAGAGGAGAAGAATATGCGACCGTCACGCGCGTATGAGATATACATCCATGAGCAGTATAGGATGCCGGCGAACTCTTTTACAGGACCGGTGCAGGTACGTACTGCCGGAGGTGTGTTGCCGTCGAGATTGGCAGGGGCAGCAAGAAGTTTTCCATTGGGGTCGATGATTGTTTGCTCGACAAGTGAGCCGAGGACAGATTTGTCTTTGTCGAAGTTTTCGACTTCGGGCTTCATATATGCTATCGCATGAGAATCCGGCCGGAAGTCATAACCAATGGCCGCCGCAGGCGCAACGAAAGCAGGCGGTTTTTTTTCAGATATCGCCGCAACGTAAAGGTCAAAGCCCGCTTCAAATGTTTTGCCCGCAACGTTATCGGCGACCCATGCGATAAGTTTGGCATCGGGCGAGAATCGCGGCCTCCAGAGCTGTCGAGAACTTATCGCGAGGATTTTTTTATTGTTCGGGTCAGAGGCAGCAGCAAGAACAAGCTGGTAGTAAGAAAGCTCTTTTTCTTTGATTTTTTTGATTATCTCCGGGCCGATTTTCTGTGTAAGCTTCTTATCTGCTTTTTCAATTAGATATCGGTCAGCCCAGGCAGTGTGCTGCTCGTTGGAGTAGTTTTCGAGGGCAGGAAGGTTTCCATCCTTGATTCCATCGGCAAGGATTTTTTGTCCAAGAGTTTCAGCGTGGGTTTTTATTTCTTTAACCTCGGCGGGCGTAAGAAATTTTAAGGAGCCTTCAAAATCTTCGACTTTGACGATTTGGCCGTATGCGAACAAAGAGCCGTCGGGTGATATAGCAGGCCAGTTAGTGGCAGTTTCTCTGGATGCTATTTGGGTCAGAGAGCCTGTATTGCCATCGACAAGAAATAACGCACCCTTTTTACTATAAATACCTTTGGAG
>Ga0315276_10002227_pt1 | contig 17687 bp, 14 predicted proteins | sample YL17G05_0_MG_FD_204542 | JGI IMG/M metagenome (GOLD analysis project Ga0315276, IMG submission 204542) | Sediment microbial communities from Yellowstone Lake, YNP, Wyoming, USA - YL17G05_0 | ecosystem: Environmental > Aquatic > Freshwater > Lake > Sediment | place: USA: Wyoming | collected... | reverse complement strand
GGGGCACGTGAACGGGCCAACGACGCAGCCCGTGAAACCTGCATAGCGACCGGCGGCATCCTGCTCGACGGGACCGTCGCCTTCCGGTCGATCAAGGTCGTGCGGGCCGCCGGCGGGCGGCTGGCCTTCGAGCGCACCTACCTCTTCGAATACACCCTCGACGGCAATACCCGGCAGCAGGGGTTCATCGTGATGTTCGGGCAACGCGTGGAGACCATCGGGCTGGACTAGCTCCCTTTTTGCACGGCCGGGGGCTAAAGTATCTGCCCCGTACCGGACCACGAACAGCGCCCGCGATGGCTGAACAGACGGACAACGTCGACACCGAGACGTTCCAGAACCTGCACCGATTGCGGGGCCTGCGGATCGAGCATCGCGACCTCGACGACGTAATTCATCGCCTGCAACTCGACCTCTACGTGGACCAGGTCCAGTTGCGTCGGCTGAAGAAACGCAAGCTGCTGCTGAAGGACCAGATCGCTCGCCTCGAGAGCCAGCTGATCCCGGACCTCAACGCGTGACAGGATGAGAACCCAGCTGCAGGTGATCGGCGACGCCCTGGCAACCCTGCAACAGCCCGATAACTTCCTGCAACTGGTCGTCGTCGCCGGCGCGCTGCTGCTCGGCTGGTGGACCGCTGTCTACGCGCGCTCGCACATCACGGTCTCGCCCGAGCCCGAGAACCTGCCCGACCGCATGCGCGAACTGCTTTTCATCGGCGCGCCACCGGCCCTGACCCTCATGATCCTCGCCGCAGCCGACGGCATGCTGCACGCAACGGGACTGCAGGCCGACATGGTCGACGTGGCGGTGCAAATGATCGGGCTGCTGCTGCTGATCCGGGTCGCCATCTACGTGCTGCGCGTGTCGCTCGGTACCCGCGCCCGACTCAAGGGCTGGGGCGCCATGATCACCGGCGTGATCTGGGTCTTCCTCTCGCTGCACCTGCTGGGCTGGGGCGACGAGGTCATCCGCGTGCTCGACGGCATCGGCATGCAGGCGGGCAAGACGCGCATCTCCGTCTGGTCGGTGATGAAGCTGCTGGTCACCGTCAGCGTCTTCGTGCTGCTCGCGTTGTGGGTCTCGCGCTGGCTCGAGCGCCGCGTGCTCAAGCTCGATGCATTGGCCCCGACGATGCGCATCGGCATCGCGAAGTTCTTGCAGGCGTTCCTGGTCGGCATCTCCGTGCTGGTCGGGCTGAATGCGGCAGGCCTCGACCTGACGACGTTGAACGTGCTGACGGGCGCCATCGGCATCGGCCTCGGCTTCGGCCTGCAGAGCATCGCAGCCAATTTCGTCAGTGGCTTCGTGCTGTTGATGGACCGCTCGATCAAGCCGGGCGACGTCATCAGCTTCACGGGCACCACGGGCACCACGACCGAAGGCTTCGGCTGGGTCGAGGAACTGCGTGGCCGCTACGTCGTCGTGCGCGACCGCGACGGCGTCGAGACGCTGGTGCCGAACCAGCACCTGATCACCAACCCGGTGATCAACTGGAGCTACACGGACCCGCGCGTGCGGCTGAAGCTGCCGATCCGCGTGAGCTACAAGGACGATCCCGAAGTCGCGATGAAACTGCTGCTGCAGGCCACCTACGGGCATCCGCGCATCCTGCACGAGCCCGCGCCGGTCGCACGCCTGATGGGATTCGGCGACAGCGGTATCGAACTCGAGTTGCGTTTCTGGATTCCCGATCCGCAGGAAGGCGTCAACAACGTGCGGTCCGACGTGAACCGCCGCATCTGGCGGTTGTTCAAGGACAACGGCGTGACGATTCCGGTCACGCAGCGCGAGATCCGCGTCGAGATGGCACCCGCCTCGCCCGTCGCCCCGCGCGACTGAGGTCAGGCCGTGCCCTTCGAGATCAACGAATCGCTCTCGATTCCGGACGACCTGATCGAGTTCCGCGCGGTGCGCGCATCCGGACCGGGCGGTCAGAACGTCAACAAGGTTTCCAACGCAGTCGAGCTGCGTTTCGATTCAGCGCTGTGGAACGAACTGTGGCCGAACGCACGTGCGCGACTGAAGCGTCTCGCGGGACGCCGCATGACTGACGCGGGAATGATCGTCATCGATGCGCAGCGCCTGCGATCGCAGGAACAGAATCGCGCGGATGCGCTCGAGCGGTTGCGCACGATGATCGTGGCAGCGCTGGTCGAACCGAAGCCGCGCCGCAAGACGAAGCCGACGCGGGCATCGAAGGTGAAGCGCCTCGAGGGCAAGACGCAGCGCGGCAGAGTGAAGGTGCTGCGCCAGAAGACATTTGACGAGTGAAGGCACGCCCGTGCCTGAACGAGCCCCGCGGGGCGACTGAGGGCAGTTGCGCGAAGGAATCCCGCGGGATGACTGAAGGAGCCGTTCGTGATCAGGGGACCATGGGCCTGCCGCGCCGATGGCGGCTGGCGTTCCGTCGCAACCATTCCGCAGCACGCGTCCGCACCGTTTCCGCCCGTTCCTCGGCTTCTGCATCACGTTCCGGGCGCGAAAATTCCTGCATTGCTACCTTCGCCGACACCAGGATCGGAGTCGCGAGCGCGACACCCGCCACTCCCCAGAGCCAGCCGCCAAACCAGAGTCCGAGCAGCACGAGCGGCGGACTGACGTCGACCCGCCGCCCGACCAGCACCGGCTGCAGTACCTGCCCTTCCAGCGTCGCCAGGATCAGGTACGTGCCCGCTACGCTGATGGCCTTGCCGACGCCGTCGAACGACACGAGCGCGACGACGGCCAGCAGCGTCAGTGTCGTCGCCGAACCCGCGTACGGGATGAAGTTGAACAGGAATGCGATCACGCCCCACAGCAGCGGATTCGGCATGTCGAGCCACGCCATCGTGAGCGCAGTGCCGACGCCGAGAATCGAGTTACTGAAAGTCACGGCCGCGAAGTAGCGGCCGAGCTCGCTGCGGACGCGCTCGAACACCTGGCCGAACCGCCCCCACGGCGCGTCGGGATTCCCATTTCGACCGACGTTTGCCAGGTCGGTGGCGAGCAGGAACAACGCGAGGAACAGCATGCTCGCGATGGTGATGACCCAATCCTGGGTACTCTCGACGAGCCCCTTCGACTCGAGCGCCACCGAGGTCGGTTCGTCGTTCGACTTCGAAGCAGGCTCGGCCATGCGCCCGGCCTGCGTCGACACCTTTTCGACCTTGGCGATGAAGCGCGTCAAGGGCCGGATCTTGGTCTCGAGCCTGCGCATCGTGGCGGGCGCCGATTCGAGCCAGTCGCGCGCGGGCTGCCACGTAGCGTTGAGGCCCGCAGCGACGAGGGCCATGAGCGCAACGACCAACAGCGTGGCGGCAACCACGCGTGGAACACGCCAGCGCGCCAACGCCTCTACGGCGGGTGACAGCAGCAGCGTGACGAAGACGGCGAAGAGCACGGGCACGACGGCTTGCTGTGCGATCTTCAGCACGCCGACCAGCGCCACACCCGCAATCAGCCAGAGCGAATACTGCGTCCAGGCCGCCCGCACCCTGGCGCGACGCGACCGCAGATCGGGATCGGGTGGCGGGGCGGACGACTGCGAAACATGGTGCGTCATCCGGCCCAGTATCCGCTCGCTTGTCTCGAACTCACACGACTATTCGGACAGGCCGGCACCGACGCTGCTGGTTACGATCAATTCGCAGCCATTGCCCGCTTCAGGCGTACCTTTGACAGGCTTTACGCCTCCTGTTTTGACCTCAACGGTGAACGACCTGCAGGATGGAGTTGCGGATCTGCTCGTGCAGCACGAACTGTGCGTCCGAGGCTACGGCCTCGAGGACCTTCGCATCGAAGACGAGCCTGCCCTCGGCGGCCTCGCTGATGACATTGCGCGCGAGCAGGCGTTCGACGAAATTTCCGAACAGCGCACGGTCGAAGAATTCGGGTGAATTGAGCTCGTACAGCATCGCCATGCGCTGCGCGGTCAGCTGGCACTGCCGCTCGAGCGCTTCCTGCGTCAGGCGCCCGCTGCCCGCGCGCAGCAGCAGGGAAATTGCGAGGTAGTAACGCTCGAGGATCGGCACGCTGATGCGTGCCAGCACCGAGAGTTGCACGGCTTCGCTCGACTCGGCGGCGGGCCGCCGCCATTCGTTGCGGTCGTCGGAGGCCGTGAGCAGGCCGTGGTTCAGCAGGTCCTCGAGCAGTTCATCGACCACCGCCGGCAATTCGTGCTCGCGCCAGTGCAGGAAGTACTCGTCCGCGACGTACGGATAGACGCGTCCCGCCAGTCGCAGCAGGTCGACCCGCCGCACGGAGGCATTGTTGAGGAAGGCGCTCGCCAGCAACGAAGGCATCAGCAGCAGATGCAGGACGTTGTTGCGGTAGTAGCTCGACAGCACGGCGGTCGATTCGGACATGCCGACGATGTCGCCGAGCGGATGCGACTGCCGGTACAGCATGCGCAGCGAATCGCAGTGGCGGATCATCGACTGGCCATCGAGGGGCGTGACCCAGATGCGCGGCGAATACGGGGCCTGCCGCATCAGCGACGCATACAGCTCGAGCTGGCGGGCCAGGTCGGCCTCGCCCATGCGCTGCCGCGGTGTCGCGAGCAGCACCGTGCCCATCAGGTTGACCGGCGTCACGCAGGCGGCCGCGTTGATGCGCGTCATGATCTGGTGGGCCAGGTCAACGCAGAGCGGCGACAACCATGCGGGCTTTTCGTCCGTGACGGGGCGCTGCCGATCCCAGCCCGGCACGTGGCGTTCGAGCAGGTCGTCGAGTGGCAGCGGCTCGCCGAAGCTCACGTAGACCTTGCCGAAGCGGCTGCGCAGTTCGGGCAGCGTGCGCAGCATGCCGACGACCGATTCCTTCTCCTTCGGACGTCCGGACAACTCGCCGATGTAGGTGCGGCCTTCGACGAGGCGCTCGTAGCCGAAATAGATGGGCACGAACACGACGGGGCGCACCGGCTTGCGCACGTAGGCGCGCACGGTCATCGCGAGCATGCCCGTCTTGGGCTGCATCAGGCGGCCCGTGCGGCTGCGGCCACCTTCGATGAAATATTCGATCGAGTGGCCACGCGCCATGATCGCGCCGAGGTAGCGGGAGAACACGGCCGAGTAGGTCGCGTTGCCGCCGAAACTGCGGCGCAGGAAAAACGCGCCGCCACGCCGCAGCAGCGAGCCGATGACCGGCATGTTGAGGTTGATGCCGGCCGCGATGTGCGGAACCGCATAACCCTTGTGGTACACGACGTACGACAGCAGCAGGTAGTCCATGTGGCTGCGGTGGCACGGCACATAGACGATTTCACTGCCCTCGTCGACGGACTGCAGGCTCGAGAAATTGGCGAGCTCGACGCCGTCGTAGAGCCGGTTCCAGAGCCGACCCAGCAGACCGGAGAGGAAGACGACGAACGCGTGCGAGTAGTTGGCTGCAACTTCATAGGCGTAGCCGCGCGCGACCTTCAGTGCGTCACGACGCGACATCTTCTTTTCGCTGACGTCCTGGCGCACGGCATCACGCACGGCCTGCGTGCGCAGCACTTCGGTCACGATCGTGCGCCGATGCGAAAGATCGGGGCCGATCGTCGCCGCGCGCTGGTTGCGGAACTGCATGCGCAGCTGGCGCCACATCCGGCGCGGGCCGCGCGGCATGCCGCGCGTCTCCGACATCGCTGACTGCACCGGCATGACCTCGCCGAACAGCACCAGCAGGTTGCGGCCGTTGATGAGCAGCGAGAGGAACTTGCGGAAGCGCCCACCGATGTCCCAGTCCTCGGCGATCAGCAGCCGAAACCACGTGCGTTCACGATCCGGGGCGCGGCCCCAGAACAGGCTCACCGGAATCAGCTCGGGGTCGAACGTGATGTCCTCGCCCGCCGCGGCCGTCAGCGCGCGCAGTGCCTCTGGCATGCGGCGATCGATGCGCTGCCCGAAAAAGCCGGTGCGACGCTCGAGGAAGATCAACGAATCCGGCAGCACGGCCGGGGCGCCAACCGGCAGGTGTGGATCCGGCAGGCCCCGCTCGCGGCAGACGTACTCGAGCACCGCGAGGTCGATCACGCTGCGTTTTTCGAGCGCGTACACGGGAACGCGGCCGGCCCCGGGCCGCGACTTCGCATCGTCCGGCAGCACCGATGGCCGCACCCACAGGGCGACCAGCCCGCGGACGATCGGCAGGGCGAGCCGCTCGAAGGCGGAGAAGTCGCTCATCGCAGTGGCAATCGGCCCGTGATGAGCAGATGCCGGTCGGAGACGATCCTGACGCTCAAGCCGTCGAGGTCGTGTGCACGCAGTTGCGCGCGAATTTCGTCGGGTTCGAAGGCGGCACAGAGCGACGCGAGGAAATCCTGACGCAACACGTCGGGCTCGCTCGCGGCGTACTGGTCGACGACGGCCTGCGCCGCAGCCTGTGATTGCGGGCGAAACAAGTCCATCACCAGCACGGCTGCGCCTGGGACACCCGCCTCGCGCACCGCACGCCAGAACACGCCCGGATCGTGCAGGTGGTGCAACAGGCTGTTGCTGACGACGCCGTCGTAGCCCGGCAACGGCAGCATGGCGCCCGGCAGCAGTCCCTCGACGAACTGCACCCGACCGCCGAGTTCCGGCGCTTCGTGCAGGCTTTCGCTGGCAAACCGCAGCATCGCCGCCGAGCCATCGATGCCATGCACGGTGAGTCCGGCATGGCGAGTAGCCAGCCGCAGCACGATGTCGCCCGGGCCGCAACCAAGGTCGAGCACGGAGCCTGTCTGCAGACCGGGGAACTCCGTCTCGAAATAGCCGACGAAGCGTTCATTGGGCTCGGCGAAGTCTGCCATCGCATACGCGCGCGCCTGCTCGGCCTCGTCCATGAGTTCGGGTTCGGGGATGCGCTGCATGGTCTCGCTCCGCCGCGGTCGCGGCGCTGAGCTAATTGCCGCCCGACTCGTCGCTCGGGCCGCCCGTCTGGGCGTCGATCGCCTGGTCGAGGTCGCGCTTGGCGTCCATGGTCACGCCTTCAACGGCACGCGCCTTGTCCTCGGTCTGGATCATGTCGTCCAACACCGTCTTGTCCGTATCCCGGCCCAGTTCCCGGGCCTGGGCTTCGTCTGCGGCATCGTCCTTCGGTTCCGGCGCGGCAGACCCGCACGCGACGAGCGTCGACAGCGCGAAGGCGGCGAGCGGTAATCTGGCGGCAACAAACATGATGCTTCCCCCGGGCAAGGGCCCGGGCCGGGATTCTAGCGCAAGGGGAAGGGGAGGAAGGCCAGGAAGGCCAGGAAGGCCAGGAAGGCCAGGAAGGCCAGGAAGGTTTCAGTCGGAAACGCCGTCGGCGCAATAGTGTTTTTCTACGCGCGGCGCGCTTCCGACTGACCCCTTCCTGGCCTTCCTGGCCTTCCTGGCCTTCCTGGCCTTCCCTCAGAGAAACTCGTCAATCTGAAAGAGGAAGTAGGCGAAGAAGTGGTTGATCGCGCGGATCTGGTCGAGCAGCTGATGGTCTGAATCGACGACGTGCAACGTCGCTTTCTGTTCTTTCGCGAAACGGATGCTGTTGTCGACCGGGACCACCTCGTCACGCCAACCGTGGACGATGGTGGTCGGACAGTGCGCGGGTCGCGGACTGAATTTGTCGTAGCCGGGCATGTAGAGCGCCGGCGCCAGCAGGAACATGCCGCGCGCCTGCAGCAGCGAAGAGCCCGCCACCGACACGTAACCGCCCATGCTCGAACCGACCAGCACCAGCGAGCCACGCAAGTCCTTGCAGAATGCGAGCAGTCGCGTCACGCGCGCCTGCGGATCCTCGATGCCGCGATAGTCGACGGATTCGACGTGGAACCCCTCTTCGCGCGCAATCTCGGCCATCGCTGCGATCTTGCTGCCCCACGGCTCGCTGTCCTTGCCATGGGAAAAAACGACGTATCGCTCGGTCATCCGGGAAGTGCTCCAGTCCGTATGCGGCGCATGATAAGGCTTTCGCGCACTGCGTAGCGCGGCCTGGGTCTCATTCGCCCGACCACAGCAACTGGTCGAGGTCGCCCGCGGCTGCGCCCCAGCCGTGCCGGACCAGGTCCACGCGACCACACGCAGCATCGACGCCGTCGGCGCGCAGCCGGGAAATCTGCCGCCCGCGCGCAGGCGAGCCTGCCGGAAAGGCGATGCGCCCGCCGGCCGCGACGACTCGCTGCCACGGCACTCCGCTGTCCTGTGGCAGACCGGCAAGCACCTTGCCGACGAGCCGTGCCTGGCGCGGGAGTCCGGCGCGGGTCGCTACGGAGCCGTACGTTGTCACCCGGCCACGAGGAATCTTGCGCACGACCCCGATGATCGCTGTGATTCGACGCTCGCGCTCCGCGACGTCGGCGGGTGCGCGCGTGGAAAGTGCAGGACGTGCAGACCGCGGCATGATGGGTCACATCATGCCACGCCTCCCGTTGCAGCCTGCCCAGGCGGCGCGACCGTGGGTTCCGCGCCGGGTTCCGGCCGCTCAGGTCCGCGCGGGTGGCCGCCGATCTGACAGAATATTTGCTGGCCCCGGACGAGGTTTCCGGGAGCCGCGGTCCATCGATCTTGACGAACTGGAGTCGGTTGCGATTGCCCCACGCTGAACATCGCGAAAAGGTCGGTTGGGCGTTCGCCGTGGACCGCGGCGGCACGTTTACCGACGTGGTCGGCAAAGCGCCGGATGGTTCGTTGCACACCTGCAAGGTCCTGTCGCGGGACCCGCGGCGGCCAGCCGACCCGGCATTGCGCGGCATCGGCTTGCTGCTCGACCAGCACGGCGCTGCCTGCGGCCGTCGCGTGACTTCGGTGCGGCTCGGCACGACCGTTGCCACCAACGCATTGTTGGAGCGCGCGGGCGCGCCGACGCTGCTGGTCACCTCGCAGGGGATGCGCGACGCGCTGCTGATCGGCTATCAGGATCGGCCCGACATCTTCGCGCGCGCCATCCGTCGCCCATCCCCGCTGTACCGGGACGTCGTCGAAGTGCCCGAGCGCGTCGATGCCCAGGGGCAGGTGCTGCTGCCGTTGGACGAAGACGCGCTACGCTGTGCACTCGTGGCGGCGCGAGCGGCGGGCATCGAAGCTGTCGCGATCGCGTTTCTGCACGGGTTCCGGCATCCCGCCCACGAGATCCGCGCCGCGGCAATTGCACGCGCAGCAGGTTTCGCAGAAGTGATCGCATCGCACGCTGCCGCGCCGCTCCTCGGCTTCGTGGCGCGCGGTGACACGACGGTGGCCGACGCCTACCTCTCGCCCATTCTTCTGCGCTACACGCAGAACTTCCGCGCGAGCCTGCGTGCAGCGCACGGCGACGCGACCGTAGCCTTCATGCAGAGCAACGGCGGGCTCGTCGACGCCGAGGGTTTTCGCGGCGTAAACGGCGTTCTATCGGGTCCCGCCGGAGGCGTGGTCGGCATGATTGCCGCCGGTAGCGCCGAAGGCCCGCGACGACTGATCGGCTTCGACATGGGAGGCACGTCGACGGACGTCAGCCTGTCCACCGGCGACATCCCGCGGCGGTTTGCCGCCGAGATCGACGGGGTCCGGTTGCAGACTCCGCTGATCGACGTCACCACGATCGCCGCGGGGGGTGGTTCGGTGCTGCGGTTCGCCGACGGCCGCCTGCAGGTGGGTCCCGCTTCCGCCGGCGCGGATCCAGGGCCGGCGTGTTACCGCCGCAACGGCCCCGCAACGATCACGGATTGCAACGTCGTGCTGGGACGCATTCCAGCGGATCGTTTTCCGCAAGTCTTCGGCCCGACGGGCGATCAACCGATCGATCCGACTGCCGCACGCGCGCGACTTACCGAGTTGGTCGCAACGGCCCGTGACGAATCGGGACTCAAGTACGGCGTGGAGGCTCTGGCCGAAGCTTTCCTGCAGGTCGCCTGCGCGCGCATGGCCAACGCGATCCGTGAACTTGCCTTGCATCACGGCGAAGACCCGGCACGCTTCGGCCTCCTCGCTTTTGGTGGCGCCGCGGGGCAGCATGCATGCGCCGTGGCCGGGCTGCTCGGTGCCGACGAAGTGTTGCTGCATCCGCTGGCGGGTGTGCTGTCCGCTTATGGCATCAGCTTGACCGGTCGTCGCGCAATACGCCGCCGCACTGTCGAAGCCGCACTCGATGCGCCGGGGCACGCGGCCGGCCGACAGACATTGAGCGCGCTCGAAACCGAGGCGCGTGCCGACCTGCTGCGCCAGGGCATCGCCGAGTCGCTGGTCGAGGTGCGAATCAGTGCGCATGTGCGGCTCGCGGGTTCCGACACTACGCTCGAGCTTCCCTGGCAGCCCGCTGACACGCTTCGCGGCGCGTTCTTCGAGGCGCACGCCCAACTCTACGGCTTTGCCGACGAAACGGCGCTGCTGGTCATCGGCTCGGTCATGGCCGAAGCCATCGAGCGTGTGGCAGCCGCAGCAGCGAACCTGGCCCCCGACCAGGAACAGTCGCTCGCCGACGCTGCAATGCCGGCTGCGAGCGCCTCGGTATGGATCGAGGGGGCCGCGCGCACGGTGCCGGTCGTCGCACGTCGCGATCTCTCACCAGGCGCCCAGCTGAACGGTCCCATGCTGCTCTGCGAAGACGGTGCGACGAGCTGGATCGCTCCCGGTTGGGCGGGCCGCGTCGCACCGAGCGGCTTGGTTGTCCTGAACCGGTCGCAGTCCGCACGGGGCCTCGCTCACCCGGACGCGGCCGCCACCGGGCCCGATCCGATGCGGCTCGAGGTATTCAACGCATTGTTCATGCACGTCGCGGAGCAGATGGGCGCGGTGCTGCGGCACACGGCCAGCTCGGTCAACATCAAGGAGCGGCTCGATTTTTCGTGCGCGATCTTCGATGCCGCGGCGAACCTCGTGGCCAATGCGCCACACATGCCGGTGCACCTGGGATCGATGGGCGCAAGCGTGGCCGCCATGCTCGAAACGTTCGGCGACGAAATGCGCCCCGGCGATGCCTACCTGGTGAACTCGCCGTACGCCGGCGGCACCCACCTGCCCGACATGACGGTCGTCTCACCGGTCTTCGATGAGCGTGGCGCCCGCGTCGAATTCTTCACGGCCTCGCGTGCGCATCACGCCGATGTGGGCGGGATCTCGCCCGGCTCCATGCCGCCGGACAGCCGCACCATCGACGACGAAGGCGCGCTGGTGGCGCCGACGCGCATCATGCGAGACGGGGTGCTCGATCTAGCACGATTGCGTCAGCTGTTTTGCGGCAACCCCTGGCCCGCGCGGAATTTCCCGCAGAACCTGGCGGATCTGCGGGCGCAACTGGCGGCAAATACCCGTGGCGAGCGGGAACTGCGGCGCGCCGCGGCGGACCATGGCGGCGCCACGCTGCTCGCATACATGCGCCACGTGCAGGACAACGCCGAACGCTGCGTGCGCCACGCGATCCGCCGGCTGCGCGACGGCAGCTTCCGCTACGAGATGGACAATGGCCAGGTGATTGCCGTGCGCATCGCCGTCGACCCGCAAGCCGGCACGGCCTCCGTCGACTTCGCGGGCACATCGCCGCAACGGGCAAACAACTTCAACGCACCCCTGGCGGTCACGACTGCGGCGGTGCTCTACGTTTTCCGCACGCTGATCGACGAGCCGATTCCGCTCAACGCAGGGTGCCTGCGACCCCTGACCATCGTCGTGCCGCACGGGTCGATGCTCGACCCGATCGCGCCCGCGGCCGTGGTCGCGGGCAACGTCGAAACGTCGCAGTGTATCGTCGACGCGCTGTATGGAGCCCTGGGACTGCAGGCCGCCGCGCAAGGCACGATGAACAACTTCACGTTCGGCAACGAGCGTTACCAGTACTACGAAACCATCGCGGGCGGCGCAGGAGCCGGCCCGGAGTTCGATGGCGCGAGCGGGGTGCAGACGCACATGACCAATTCGCGGCTCACCGATCCCGAAGTGCTCGAAACGCGGTTCCCCGTGCTGTTGCGCGAGTTCTCGATCCGGCGCGGCTCCGGCGGCGCAGGCCGGCACCGCGGTGGTGACGGTCTCGTGCGGCGCGTGGAATTCCGGGAGGCGATGACAGCGAACCTGCTCGCCAATCATCGGCGCATCGCGCCGTTCGGTCTCGAGGGAGGCGCGCCCGGGGCGCTCGGGCGTAACACGGTCAGGCGCCGCGGCTGCGCCGACTCAGAAACGGTCGCCGCGACGTTCGGGCTCGCCGTAGAGCCGGGCGATGAGATTCAGATCGAGACGCCGGGCGGCGGCGGCTTCGGGGCGCAGGGCACCTGACGACACGGCGGGCCGCTGATCGGGCGGCGGCGCGAACAACACCTGTGCCAGGGTCCGGCGTGGCGCGGTGTCTTCGAGCGAGCCGTCAATCGCGGAACGCGGTGGCTCGCGCACGGTGAAGCGCGTGCCCGGCGGCAACTGCCGCGGCTGCACGGCCCGCACGGCGCTGCCCTCGAGTCGGTGGGTGAACATGAACGAGCGGTGCGCGCCGATGCGCGGCGTGGGCAGCGAGACCAGGCAATTCACCACGCCACTCCTGACGTCGTCCACCGTGTTGACACGTTCGTCGCAGACGACCGCGCAATGCTGCGAATCCGCGCCCTTGCCAAAGGCGCCGCTCGCGGCCAGTCCGAGCAGGAAGGTATGCACCTGCCGCGCAAGGCGCGGCCAGGTGTTGCGGTCGCGCCCTTCGAAGCGCGCCCAGCGCGTGCCGCGCTCGATGCTGTTGATGGTCAGCAACTGCCGCCGACGGCACGTGAGCAGCGAACTCTCGGGGCCGGCACCCGTGCCCCGCGCCAGCGTCTTGAGCTGCGCCGTGCTGGCAACGCTTGCGCGGACGGCGTGCAGCGGGTTGACGCCCTGCGCGGTGAGCTTCTGGCAGTCGACGTCCGTCAGTGTGTGCAGGGGACGCGTGCCGGGACGCAGCAGGATCTGCTCGTCGGGCAAGCCGTCCCAGGGTGAATTGTGTGAATCCATGCGCGCGAGTGCACCGGCGACCGAGCCGCTGTTGGCGAACGGCTCGTAGCGGCCACGCAGCCGGTCGAACGCCTGCACGCGCGGGAAGCAGATGAACGCGGAATCGCTCTGGAATGCGAGTTCGCGCAGGCCTTGCAAGGCGTCATGGGCCGTCTGCCAGGCAGCGGGCGGATCGACGACGAGCAGCGCGCGGTGATCGCGGCAGAATTGCGCCGCGACGAGCAGCACGCCAGGCCCGATGTCGCGGTCGCGCGCCGGGGGCGGTATGCAGACGAAATGCAGGTCGTCGAAATCGCGCAATGCGAAGAGGCCGGTGCCGCGTTCAGCCGACCCGATCAAGTCGTAATCCGTGAGCGGCGAGCCATCGTCACCGTCGGGATTCGAATCGACGTAGCCGATCGGGTGCCGCGCGCCCGCACGGAACGTGCGGTCCGGACGTGCATTCGGCACAGCGCCGCGCACCCGCACCAGCAGGGATTCCTGCAGCGCCGAGGCAACGAATCGCGTCGTGCCCGGCTCGGTCGACAGTCGCCGGAAAATTTCCTGGTCTTCGATTTGCTCGGAGCCGAGCGTGCGCACGCGCTGCAGGACGAGGTTGAAGCGATCTTCCTCGTTGGGTGCAATGTTGTCGTAGTCGACGGAGGCTCGCAGAATTTCGCGAGTGCCGGGACTGAGCGCTTCGAGCACCAGCGTTTCGTCGCCACAAGGCAGGCTGATGGTTGCCGGCGCTCCGCCGTTCACGACGCGCACGATGACCGCTTCACGGCCGCCGTTGTCGAAGTACTGCTCGACGGCGTACGACAGCATGCTCGGTTGCCACAGCCCGCCGAACACCTGCTGGTATTCGGAGTAATTGCGCACACGCACTGGACTGTTGACGGGACCGCGCAACGCACGGCCGACGAAACCCGTCGTCGCCGTCGGCAAACGCACGATCGGCAGGTCTGCGCCAACCGCTTCAGTCACCGTGATGCCAGTGTGGGCAATATCGCGCAAAGCCACGCCCCGCCTCGAAAAACTGCCTTAAAGTACCATAAGTTATTGGGCTTCAAAGCGACCCCTGACCCAGCGGATGGCAGCGCGGTCGAATTCAGGTTCCAGCGGACGGCGTCGCCCTGCGGCGACTGCGGCCGCGAATGGTCAGCGTACTGGACACCGGTGCGGGTGCCGACAGGCGCGCGCGGCAGCGCGCGGCGAACCAGCGCAACCCGATCTCGCCGGTTGCAATCGGGCCCGTTTCATCGGCGTCCAGCATCCCCATCCCCTGCTGCGCGCGCGCGAGCATGCGTGCGTCTGCCGCCAGAGCCTGGCGCCGCACACGCTGATGCGTGTAACGCAGCAGGCGCATCTCGCGGCTCGAATCGGGTGCCGCGTAGCGCAGTTCACGGAACGTGCTGTGACCAGTGGCGCCCGGCAGGACCTGCAGGATGGAAAGGCCGTCGGGCGCGAGTTGCAGCAGCAGGTTCGGCCAGAGGTAGACATACTCGGCGCGTGCCGGGGTTGACTGCCTGTCGCGCAGCAACTGGCGGTACACGCGCGACGACCACGTGTCGCCGAGGGCGCCCGTGGCGACTTCGGCTGTCGCACGCAGGGCATCACCCTCGCCCTGCTCGAAGACCAGCGGTGCGAACAACCGCGGCTTCAGGGCAGGTCGCCCAATTTCGAAGTGCGCGGTGTCGAGCGTGTGCTCGCACGCGAGTTTCCAGTCGGCCGCGCAGGGCGTTGCGCGCGGCTCGATCACACGTCGCATCGATGTCAGGTCGGGCCAGGCTCCGACCACGGCGTCGAGCACGTGTTCGAGCGCAAGCGGCGGCGCCTGGAAGGCAACGAAAACCAGGCCGCGCCACTGGGCGACGTGGAGCGGGTGCAGCGAGTGAGCCTCCGCGTCGAACTCGTCGAAGTGCTGGCCGACGGGAATGCTGACGAGCGCGCCCGATTCGTCGTAGGTCCAGCCGTGGTACGGGCAGCGCAAGCGCCCGTCGATGCAAAATGCGAGACCGGTGTGCGCATCGCCTTCGACGAGGCGTGCGCCCCGATGACGGCAGGCGTTGCGAAAACCCTGCAGGCCGCCTGCTTTCGTCCGCAGCACCACCGCAGAACGCCCACCGCAGTCGAATCGCACAGCAGTGCCGGAAGCAGGCAGGTCCGAGACGTGGCAGACGAACTGCCAGCTCGGCGCGAAGATGGCGGAGTATTCGAGCGGTGCGCGGGCAGTGTCGAGGTAGCAGCTGGCGGGGAGTCCGCGCACGGCCGCCTAGCGTCCGCCGCTGGCGACGACCGGAGCAACGACGGGTGCCTCAGCCTCATCGCGGATCGGCACGGGCCGGTCGCTGCCGTCCCAGGTCGCGCCTGCCGGGATGCGATTCGCGACGAGCCGCGCCGACGCCAGGAACTGGTCGAGACCGACGGCCGGCTGCGAGACGGGCACGGCCACGCCTTTCGACGCGTTCACCACCTGTTCCGCGAGCGCCCAGTCGACCGTGACGTCCGCCGGCTGGGCGCGCAGGCCCATCTTTTCCTGCACTTTCTTGTTGAAGCGCTGACCCTTGGCCGCCGCTTTCGCTTCCGGGTGTTCCTCGTGCGGAGGGAACGACTGCACGTAGAACTGGCCGTCCTGCGCCTTATAGAGCAGCGGCTGGTTGACGACCGTGACCTTGGTGCCGATCGGCAACTGGGGAAACAGCGTCGCGATGTCTTCCGGATACAGCCGGATGCAGCCATGGCTCGCGCGCATGCCGACGCCGGCGGGCTTGTTGGTGCCATGCATGAGATAGCTCGGCCAGCCGAGGTTCATGGCGAACGCGCCGAGCGGATTGTCGGGACCGGCCGGCACCTGCGCGGGCAGGATGTCGCCTTCGGCCGCGTGTTCCTTGCGCACGGAAGCGGGTGGTGTCCAGACCGGATCCTTGCGCTTCGAGACGATCTTGGTGCTGCCTTCGGGCGTCGCCCAGCCGACCATGCCGATGCCGATCGGCACCGTGACCACGACGCGTTGCTCGCCCTTCGCGGGCTTCGGGAAATAATACATCCGCAACGCCGCGAGGTTGACGACCAGACCTTCGTGCGGCGCGTCCGGCAGCACGAACTGCGTGGGCAACACGATGCGGGTGCCCTCCTTCGGGAGCCACGGGTCGACGCCCGGGTTGGCGTTGATGACTTCGTCGTAGCCGAGATTGAAGCGACGCGCGATGTCAGGGAGCGTGTCTTCCTCGGTCGCGATCGTCGCCTGCAACGTGCCGACGACCGCCGTGGTCTGCGGGTCGTACGGGAACGTGTGCGTCGCGAGCGGTTCCGCGTACTGCGGCTTGGGCGGTTCAGGTGGCGGCGGTGGCGGCTCTTGCTGCGGGGCGAAGATGCTGCAGCCCGCAAGCGTTGCGAGTACGGCGACGAGCGCCACGCGGCGCGTCGACCTAGTGCCTGGAATATTCACGGTTCCGATCACTTTCCACCTCTCGTCAGTGTCGAACGGCCCGCGGCCGTTCACAGCACGGCGGGGCGGTTCGGCAGTTCGTCTTCATCGCGCCCGCCGGGCAACGGCGGGTAGTGACGGGCCAGCAACCGGCCGGCCTCTTGCACTCCTTCCACCGCGCCCCGCTCATATTGCCCGGCGCGGAACTTCTCTTCCATCGTGTTGCAGACTGCGGACCACTCCGCCGCGCTGACGCGACCGTTGAAACCCCGGTCAGCCACGATTTCGACGTCGCGGTCTGCCAACAGCACGTAGATCAGGATGCCGTTGTTTACTGCGGTATCCCAGACCCCCAGTACGGCAAAGACTTCCAACGCCCGCTGCCGCGGGGTCTTGCCCGCCCGGATTTCGTGCGGCTCGAGCGAGGCCTCGATCGCAAACCGGATTTCGCCGCAGTGGGCCAGCTCGGACTCGGTGACCGCGCGTTCGATGGCCTCGAGCGCTTGGACCGGGAAAACACGCGCAAGTTTACGGCGCGTCGAAAACAGATGACGGAACAGACGACTCCAGTCCATGGTCATCACCAGCCGCCGGAGGCGCCGCCGCCCCCGAACCCGCCGCCTCCGCCGCCGAAACCGCCCCCACCGAACCCGCCACCGCCCCCGAAGCCCCCGCCATAGCCCCAGCCGCTGCCGTGACGACGACTGGCCCAGCCGCCGCCTGGGCCTCCCCCCATGCCGCCCATGAGCGCGAAGATGAAGGCGACGACGCCCGCAACGACCGAGATGCCGAGGATGCTGATGAGCATCCAGGTCAGGAAACCGACCAGGCCACCGGTGGCCAGCGCACCACCGATGCGACCAAAGAGGCGCCTGAGGATCGAGCCGCCGACCAGCGCGAATATGAACAGGAACGGCAGCAGGTGCACCAGGCCGGGAATACCCGCTGCCGGCGGGCTGAACTCGGGCTCCGGCAAAGGCTCGCCCTCGATCACCCGCATGATGCGATCGACGCCGGTACTGATGCCGTCGTAGTAATCGTTGCGCTTGAATGCGGGCGCGATGTCCTGCTGGATGATTCGATTGGCCGTCGCGTCGGGCAGCGCGCCTTCGAGGCCGTAACCGACTTCGATCCGCATCTTGCGGTCGTTCAGCGCGATGAGCAGCAGCACGCCGTCATCGACCTTGCCGCGGCCCAGCTTCCACTGCTCGACGACGCGGATCGAATACTGCTCGATGGCCTCGGGTTGCGTGGTGGGCACGATCAACACCACGACCTGGCTGCCTTTCGACTGCTCGAACGCCGCGAGCTTGGCTTCGAGCGCGGAGGACTGGTCGGGCGTCAACGTGCCGGTCAGGTCGGTGACCCGCGCCGTGAGCGCAGGAACGGCAACGAGGCCCTGCTGCGCGATTGCCGGCGCAGCG
>Ga0315276_10002225_pt1 | contig 17701 bp, 18 predicted proteins | sample YL17G05_0_MG_FD_204542 | JGI IMG/M metagenome (GOLD analysis project Ga0315276, IMG submission 204542) | Sediment microbial communities from Yellowstone Lake, YNP, Wyoming, USA - YL17G05_0 | ecosystem: Environmental > Aquatic > Freshwater > Lake > Sediment | place: USA: Wyoming | collected... | reverse complement strand
ATCACCCTATATCACACAGAGGAAGGGAGATATCTTGTTGACCTGACGTGCGGCGTGACCTATGGCGGACAGACAAGTAAATACGATTATCATTTCTCTGGCTATTCCTTCGTCACCCTGAAGGACATCCTGGAATCAGTTGGCTTCAAGAATGTGCAGCGATTTGACAGAAGTGCACTGGGTTTTGCGCAATTTGTCGACGCATCCTATGCTAGGTTTGAGAAAGGGAAGCTCGCGGGTCTGTCAATATCGCTCAATGTCGTTGCTTCAAAATGATTCGGTTCAAACTGTCAACATCGTTTCCAGAGTGGCCGCTCGCTCGACAGACGCCAGGGTCAACTGGCGTTTGGGGCAGTTGCCAGTTCCTGATAAACCAGGACGTCGCAGAATGTGACTACTGGGTCGTCTATGAAGGACTCATGAAGCCTGAGAGCGCTTGGTGTCCTCCAGAAAATACTGTGCTGGTGACAGGAGAACCACCGGCCATGAAGAACTATGAGGGGAGCTTCTTGCGGCAGTTCGCTAAGGTCATTACCTGCCATAGGAACATGAGGCATCCACATGTCATCCACACTCAACAGGGCCTTCCGTGGATGGTCGGAGCGAGGTACATGAGAAGGGAGAGACGGTGGAGTGACATATTCACCAAGGACTACGATGAACTCAAGGGACTGACGAAAGTCGACAAAGACAGATTGATGTCAGTCATATGCTCGACGAGAGGTTCCACTGAGGGGCATAGGAAACGACTGGATCTTGTCAGAAGGCTCTCATCTAATCTCAAGTATCCTATTGACGTTTTCATCCCCGAGGAGATGGAGCTCGAGGACAAGTGGGACGCAATTGCCCGGTACCGGTACCACATCTGCTTGGAGAACAGCTCCGTCCAGGACTATTGGACCGAGAAGCTGTCGGACGCTTTCCTGGGTCTTTCGTATCCAATATACTATGGATGTCCCAATTTGGGAGACTATTTTCCGACCCAGTCCTTCTCTCGAATAGACATAGCTGACTTCGAGAGCTCTGTCAGGATTGTTGAGAGGGTGGTGGAAGACAACTGCTATGAACGCTCCCTGGAATGGCTGAATATCGCCAAAGCTCTAGTTCTAGAAAAATACAATCTGTTTGCGATGTTGGCTGGCCTTTGCACTGATCCATCATCCTATGGCGTACGGGAATACGTGACCCTGAAGCCCGAGAGTGCGAGGCCAAGGGCAGGTGCCCAAATCCTGGGAGCGCTCTCTCGAGCGGTGCATGCAGCCAAAGCCAAATCGTCGGACGCGCGGCCATCGCTGACGCCATGAATAGAGGATGAACACAAGAGCTCTTTTGCGAAGGACCGTCGCACGACTTCGGGAGTGGCTGCACAAAGACAAGGATGCAGACGCGGGTGCTCGCTTCGCGCCCAACGTCAGTTTGGGTAAGAGCGTTAGCATAGCGGAGAACGTTACGATATACCGAACAGCGCCAGTTACCATAGGCGACCATACAATGATCGGGCTTAACGTAATTATCCACACCTCAACTCACGATTATGACCGTCACCCCATGTGGTCTCTGCGCATAGATAGGCCGGTGCACATTGGCCAGCATGTCTGGATAGGTGCAGGTGCCATTGTTCTCCCAGGTGTGAGGGTCGGGAGTTATTCGGTGGTTGCCGCAGGAAGTGTTGTCACTGCACATGTACCACCAGGTGCAATCGTCGCAGGCAATCCAGCAAGGATCATCAGACAGCGTGCCCTAGACACAATCTTGAAAGAACACAAGTTGGTGGAGGATTACCCTTTAGGGGCACAAGTGGTCAGCGGTGGTTTTCTGGACGATAGCAGGCAATGCAAGCCGCTGAATGAGAAGGGTGACAACCAAACGTCAGCTGATTTCTAGTGTGTCACTGATGCTGAGCGATCGAGTCGCTGTGGAGACGTCACGCCAGTCTAGCGGCCTGAGCCAGAATGCAGGAGGAGAACAGCAATCTGGTGACTAGGATGAACATGGCAGTGATTGAAAGGAGGCATTGGTGCGATGAACGCAGTCATGGTTGCTTGGCTGAAACGCAGATTTCTGGGGCAGCCTCTTGTCGTTGCGGAACAACGGGATGATTTTGAGTGGAACTCTTATACTGCCATATATCAAGCACAGATTCGGGAATTCGAAAAGGCTCACGTTCTGCGCCTCAGCCCGGGAGACTACGGCTACGCCGATGGTGTACTCCGCAAGGTTCGACAGGATGTCTTGCCCCTGCACTACAATCATCGTCTTCTCTATGAGACGATTCTGCAACTGTCCCCTGATTCGGTGGTGGAACTCGGGTGTGGTGCTGGGGATCATTGTCATAACCTGACTGTACTTCGGCCTGATCTTCAGGTGTTTGGATTTGATCGTTCCGAAGGTCAATTGGCGCTGCTTCGCTCACGGAATCCGGATCTTAGTGCCTCATCTTTTCGGCTGCTCGATCTCACGCTGCCGGCTTCGGAATCCTGCGCAAAACACGATATCGCCTTCACACAGGCAGTGGTCATGCATATTCAAGCAGGCAGAGGTCACCTTGTTGCGCTCTCCAACGTCTTTCGATTCGCGAAGAGATACGTTGTCCTGGTGGAGAACTGGAAGCGTCATGACTTCATGGCGGACATTAGAGCTCTTCACGATCTGGGAATCATCGGCTGGCCAGAACTGAACTTCTACTATCGTGAATCCCCCGAGCGATCGAATCGGCCACACCTGATGGTCATCTCTGCTACGCCAATTGACGGTTATGCGCCCTTAGCTGACTATTCCGTATTGCTGGAGAATATGGCAAGTGATTCAGAATAGCGGTGACGTTCCTGAGAAGTGCATGGAGCTTTGGAGGACTGTCGTCCTTGAGGCGTGGGACGCGGCGAGGATCCCTTTGGGTAGGATGGCCTCCCGGGTCGGGCGGTCTAGCAGGGTGATAATGGATGATGTTTGGGGGAACATGTTGGGTTAGGAATGAGGGGACTTGGTCCACCGCCTAGGACGGATTGAAGGCGAGCCGCCAGGAAACCCAGTCTGTAAAGAATCGCAATGGCTTGCGAGTGAAGGATATCTGTGTTACTAGTCTTCAGGAGAGGAGCGAGCAAGGTATTGTCAAGCCTGGCAGGTATCTGCGTTCGTGTTTCAGAAGCAATGTGGCAGCCTGCACAGGAGGAGGCAGTCTCTCGGTGGTTCAAGGACAAGGGAGACAAGACCCTCAGGCTTGACTATGATTTGGATGCGGGATCCGTGGTCTTCGATGTGGGGGGATATGAGGGGCAGTGGGCAAGCGACATATATTCCATGTATTGCTGTACAGTCCATGTTTTTGAGCCGGTACCGGAGTTCGCCGAGAGGATCCAGAAGAGGTTCTCCAACAATGCGAAGATAGTGGTGCACAAGTTCGGCCTGTCCAATGAGAGCAAGCAGGCTAGACTCAGTCTTGCCCAGGACGGCTCATCGTTGTTCAAACAGGACAGAGACAGTATCCAGGTTACTCTTGTCAGAGCCATGGATTTTCTGGAGGAGAATGCCATAGGGAAGATTGACCTAGTGAAGATCAATATTGAGGGGGCAGAATACGATCTGCTGGAGCATTTGATTGATTCTGGCCACGTAGGGCGCATCAGGGACATACAGGTGCAGTTCCATAGATTCATTCCTAATGCAGAAGAGAGGAGAGCGAGTATCCAACAGAGACTGCAGAAGACGCATTCATTGACCTACGCTTATCCATTTGTCTGGGAGAATTGGAGGATTAGAGACGCCCTTCCGTAAGCATATCGGTGCGTTTCTTATTCGCGCAGGTGAATGACCTCCAGAACTTATTTACATCGCTGCCAAACCCGGTCAACACAATCCGCATAGTGATAGCTGGCCAACCATGAGAATCTTCTATGCCTCGGACACGACCCCAAATGCGGCTTTCCACTCGAACCTGTGGCGCAACAACCTCTATCTTCCCCTGGTGGATTTGCGGCATGATGTCGTCGAGTTTGACTACGACCTTCGGAAGACGCTCCAGAATCTTGATCCGGCAGATCCAAGGCAGAAGGCTTTCATAGAGAAGAACAGACCTATATTGACCAGGGAGTTGCTGCAACAAATCAGGGCTGCCCATGCCGCCAAGCCCGTTGATCTCTTCTTCAGCTACTTCTATGATGCCTGTGTTCTGCCGGAGGCCATCGACGAAATCAGGTCCATGGGCATCACAACCGTCAACTGGTACTGCAATGGGTCGTACCAGTTGCACCTGGTTTCGGAGATCTCTCCGCATTACGACTGGTGCCTGGTACCTGAGAAGTTCCGGCTGAAGGATTATGTGGCCATGGGCGCCCGGCCCATCTATTGCCAGGAGGCCACCAACCCCAACATATACAAGCCTTACGATGTGCCCGTCGAGTTTGATGTCACGTTCGTGGGCCAGGCGTATGGGGACCGTCCGGCTTTCATCAACTACTTGCTGGAGCAGGGTATACATGTGCGGGTATGGGGCTGGGGGTGGCAGAACTTCCGCTCCGACGGCAAGAGACCCGATTGGGCAGCTCCGCTAAGGCGAGCCTGGCACATTGGCCGGTCTCTGCTGACCAAGCAGGGATGGCAGGCAGTGAGGCAGCGACTGGCTAGCCTGCCGGGTACCCAGGGTTCATCCGCGGCGGCAGGTGTTCAGTCAACTTCCATCCGTTTGCCACCTTCCATCGTGGGCAGCACGCTGTCAGACGAAGAGATGATCCGGATGTACAGCCGCTCCAAGATCAATCTGGGGTTCTCCTCCTGCGGCAACACACATGAAACGGAGGCGCGGATTCTGCAGGTGCGGCTGAGGGATTTCGAAGTGCCTATGAGCGGCGGCTTCTACATGGTGGAGTACATGGAGGAACTGGAAGAGTTCTTCGAGATAGGCAAGGAGATCGTCTGTTATACTGACAAGGTGGATCTGGCTGACAAGATCAAGTACTACTTGGCACACGATGAGGAGCGCGAACGCATTCGGCGGGCCGGTTATGAGCGTTGCCTGAGGGACCACACTTGGCACAAGCGCTTCCAGATGGCATTCCGGGAGATGGGACTAACTTGACTTCGGAAGCCCCCAAAGTCACTGTCTTGATGTCAGTCTACAATGGTGAGAAGTACCTGGCAGAAGCTGTTGACAGCATTCTCAACCAGACCTTTCGAGATTTTGAGTTTCTCATCATCAATGATGGTTCAACTGATGCAACTGCCGACATCCTCGAACGTTACCAGAGATCGGATAACCGAATCACGGTGTACAACCAGGAAAACCAGGGGTTGATTGCGTCGCTCAACAGAGGGTGTCAACTGGCTAGGGGAGAATATGTCGCCCGTATGGACGCCGATGACGTCAGTCTTCCGGAACGACTGGCTAAGCAGGTACAGTTCATGGATACACGCCCCGACATCGGTGTAGTTGGAACCTGGGTAGAGTACATGGACGAGAATGGCCGGCGTCTGGGGGAGTGGCATTACCCGACCGCTCCTGGCGTAATTGGGTGGCACCTGCTGTTCTGGTGTTGTCTGGCCCATCCTTCGGTGGTTATGCGCCGTGACGTCTTTCTACAACTGGGCTTCTATCGTCCACAGGCCCTGCACGCTGAGGACTATGACCTCTGGAGCCGTGCAGTTACGGTTACCCGACTGGCCAACATTCCAGAGGTGCTGCTGCGATATCGTATCACGGGTGAGGGCATCTGTCAGCGCCACCACCAAACACAAGAGGAAAGCGTCATGAGAGCCATGCGCCCACTCCTCCAGTCACTGCTGCGTTCAGAGGTGCCCCTGGAGGTAGTCACAGCTATGCGGAAGACCTCTATGGGTCAACCTCTCAGTAATCTTCAGGAAGTAGTCGAGACAACCACCGCCATTCGCCGACTATATCGGGCCTACGTGGCTGCGGCCTGTCTGAGCCGTACGGAGGCCAGTGACATTCGTCACGACCTCGGGACAAAGCTCATGTTCCTCGCCCTGTCAGCCGGCAAGAAGTCTCTGCGCCAGGGTCTGTCGATCTATCTTCAAGCTGTCCGATTGAATCCCCGGCTTTGGCCTCCGGCGTTGGTGCTTATGGGGCTGAGTCGGGTGACACGGCAGGCTGTCGGAAAACTGCACACACGTATCAATGAACCAGGCCGATGAGTGAGAATCCGTTCTTTACTGTGCTCGTAGCCAATTGCAGCCAGGCCGAACGTCTTGGTCCGGCCCTGGATAGCCTCCTGGCCCAGACCGATCCAGATTGGGAGGCCATCGTCGTCAACGACCGCTTGACGGATGCCACCGCGCAGGTCCTGGAGGGCTATTGCAGGAAGGACAGCCGGTTCCGGACTGTTCAACAGAAGAACGCCGGAGTGTCTTCAGCCCTTAACGAAGGACTTCGACAGGCCAGGGGTAAGTGGATTTGTCCGCTCACCTCCGGTGATCTGTACGAGAGCCGCAAACTGGCAATTCACCGTGAGTGGATTCAAAAGCATCCCCAATGTCGTTTCTTCTTCACCGATTTCAGACATCTGGAGGAGAAGACAGGCCAGATCAGCGATCCGTCTTCGCGGCCAGAAATCCCTGACCGCGAATGGCAGGTGCTTGAGATGCTACGACGCACTTATCTGCAGGGCAACAGCATCTGCGTCGGGCATGATGCATGGCAGCGGGTGGGCATCTTCAACGAGGACCTGAGAGACGGTCAGGACTATGACATGTGGCTCCGCCTGCTGGTACTTTACCCCGCAGTTCTCATTCCGGAGCGGACCTGCATCACGCGCCATCATGCCTTGCAGGAGTCCCAAACCTTTCCCGAGGCGCACTTCTTTGATTCGGCTAGGGCCGGAATCAACTTCCTCAACCAACACCGATTTCCGGAACTGGTTCCTTTAGTTGATCTCAGCGATCCCAAGATGGCACAGAAGGCCATATCCAAGGCTCTTGATGTTGCCCTGAATCCCCATGGTTTCCTCTATGTGCTGGGACCACATCCTGCCCTGTTGCTTCGCATTATGGAGTGGGCCTGGGAACTGGACGATCACGAAACTGCGAGTCTTCTGAAGGAGACTGTCCGCTCGCGCCTCGCATCGGCCGCCTGCCTGCACTCGGGCACCTCTTTTGGGTTTCTCTTGCAGGCTGCATCCGTGGCCACTCATCGCCAGGGTGGCAAGTTCATCTACCATCCAATGCCTCCAGTCGAGGTGGCCGAGAAGAAGTACTGGGTGCTCAAGCACGCTGGCAATAGCGAGGGCGAGGAAGTTCAGCGTTACATTCGAAGATCCGGAAACCAAGCCTTGCAGGAGGCCACGTCCGAACCGGTGGGACAGAGTAGGGAGATCGTCATAGTCACCCAACCAGGCACCTGCCTAACAGATCCTGTCAAGTATGGCTCATTCCGAGTTGCCCTTGAGACAGCCAAGTACCTAATGCGGTCAGGGCATTCGGTGCTCCTTGTCGGGCTGTCCGATCAGGGTCTGGGCTTCTGCGAGGGGGTAATGTTCATTGGCCGGGAAGATGACCAGTCCTGCGCCCGGGCTGTTGCTTCTGTATGTGAGGACACGCTGATAATGATTTCCCGCGGAGACTGTCTACAGACAACGCATGCCAAACGATATCTCGTCTATCACCACGGTCCGCATGCTGTTATCGGCGTACCCATCAGCGTGCTGAACAAAGACAGAATACCTGTGGTCTGCGTATCTCACTACTCCAAGCTGGCTCAAATAGAATACGGAGTGCATCCTGACCTGCTACATGTCGCAGCCAACGGGTATGATCATCAGACCTTCTACCCCACTAACGGTCAGCAACGTCATCCGCACAGTCTGATATCCGCGGGACATGTCGTCGATTACAAGGGCACGGACATTGCCCTGCGGGCGTTTTCAATCATCAGAGAGCGTTTTCCAGACGCGGTTTTCCATATCTATGGCAAGGCATGTTCCTGGAACACCTTCAAGGAACACATGTTTGCTGGCGGGTGGCTGGACTCGGGCGGTTTCCCGGTCTGGCCGTCGATTGAGCGGGACCTGCCGGGCTTCAGGTATTGTGGTGAGGTATCACAGGCAGTGCTGGCCGACGCACTGCGCCAACGCTCGCTACTCATCACCCCGTCGAGAGTTGCTGAGACATTTGGGCTGTCGAGCCTGGAGGCTCAAGCGTGCGGGTGTATCCCGGTGCTCCCTCGCCAAGGAGGTTTTCCCGAGACAATGGTGGAAGGAAAGACCGGCTATCTCTACGATGAGATTACGCCAGAGGGTCTCGCGGCCAAGATCCGGCAGCTTTGGGAGCAGGATCTGCCCACTGAATTACAACGTGCGGAAGCCCAGCGGTGGGTACAAGATACCTTTTCGTGGGACAGATCTGGACACGCCCTTTTGGGCATCCTTGAGTCAACGCCACCAATACCACCAAGGACGTCGGCGATGCAGATCGAACTCTGGTTACTGTGGCAGTTGGAACGTTGCAGGGGCCTGCTCTTCCGTCTAGCCAGTCGCCTCAGACGTGCTTTGTCAAGAGTTCTCCGGGTTGGCGCTGGTGTGAATGGTCAGGGAAAGCGGAGGAATTGAAGACGCTAGATGTGGGAGCTGTCACATCTGCCCATGGACCCTTTCGACTCTGGCGGACCGCCGGGCACGATTCCAGTGCGCGTGTCGGGCAAGAGTCGACTTTGGATGATGGCGCGATGGAGAATCCTCGACGAGGATTCTAGAGTCTACGCGCGGCAGATCCAAAACGCGGCTGGCCACAGGCACCAAACCCGAATACTGTCACGACCATGCACTTGGGAAACTTGACCGCAGTGGCTGTTTCGATCTACTATCCAGCCCAGGAGCACGAATATGGGGGCGCTATCAAGCGAAGTCGCGAGGGTGCAGCAGGGAGGATCGGCGTGCGGCCTTTGACCACAAGTACACCTGCTATCGATCAAGCCTCGACCATTTCCACGCCCGTGGCGCTGGTGGTTTTCAATCGACCCCGTCTCACAGAAATCGTGTTTTCAGCGATCGCCCAAGTGCGGCCCTCGAAACTCTTCGTGATAGCGGACGGTCCACGTCCCGGTCACGCAAGTGACATCCCGAAATGTGTCGAAACGAGAGCTATCATTGACCGCGTCGACTGGCCGTGCGAGGTCTTAAGGAACTACTCCGACGTCAACCTTGGCTGCAAGATGCGTCCGGCTAGCGGGATAGACTGGGTGTTCAGCATGGTGGAAGACGCTATTGTCCTCGAGGATGACTGTGTACCCCATCCCACCTTCTTTCGTTTTTGCCAGGAACTGCTGGAAGAGTATCGGCACGATCAGAGACTCATGATGATCAGTGGGACCAACTTGTTGGGCAAATGGAAGTCCGACCAACAGAGCTATCATTTCTCGTATCACGGTGGCAATTGGGGATGGGCCTCATGGAGGCGGGCGTGGCAATACTTCGACGTGGAAATGAGGTTGTGGGCAGAGCCGGAGGTCAAGGCCAGGATCAGGGATGTTGTTGCCAACCCCGCCCTCTACCCATCTATAGAGACAGCCTTCGACGCCGTACACTCCGGCACGATGGTGGACGCTTGGGATTACCAATGGTACTTCGCACGGCTCTTGCAGTCAGGGCTGTCCGTGGTTCCATCAGTGAATCTCGTCTCAAACATAGGCTTTGGCGAAGAAGCGTCTCACACATCTACTGCGAAGAGCCCCATCGCAAACCTGCCGGTCTATCCGATGTCCTTTCCTTTGAAGCGCCCCTATGGAATAACAGACGACCGCCGGTTCCATGAACTATGTTCCTTGCTGCCGACGCGCAGCCTGCTTCAGCGGATATCGAGCCTGTTTCGCCACATTCTGCCAGGATGGCCCAAAGCAAGCACCTGAGGCCACCGCCACGTAAGTCCGAGACGCTCCGCACTCTCCATGAGACTCTGGGATCGACTCAGAGGTCCATAAGGAGAATCCCCTTAAGACGCGCTGCCTCCATACAATCCGATTCGAATGGCGGACAGTCCGTCTTGGCCAACCATGGCATCGACAGCGGACCAGCTTGAGGCTTGTCATGAAACTGGTAGCTTCGTATACTGTTGAGGTCGATCGTCTCTAACTCGGGCCCGAAATGCATAGACTCATCAAAGACTCTTAGTCACAACGGTACTTGCCCCAAACATGCACCACTAGGATTTGCTCAGGACACATACTTGCCCCAGGCCATTCATGCAGTCCTCTAGATTGACTATGCGCAGCCCGCTCAAAGCGGCAAGTGCTACTATACTCTTGTCTGTAAAGAGGAAGAGGTGCTCCAAGTCGTCGAAGAATTCCCGCCTCCTGCCGAAGGGCCGTTCGTAGTCGTGGCGCTCAATCGGCGTTTGTATGATCGCGACTCCCCCTGGCCTGAGTAGGCACTGTAATTCGCGCACAAATCCTTCCGGGTCCGGGATATGCTCCAAGACATCAAAGGCGAGGAATAGATCGCATGTAGGCAACTGGAGCCCTGGAAACTGACCCTCGCGGACATCCACGTTCACTTGGCAACGTATCCAATCCGCAACCCCTGGGTCGACCTCCACGCCTATGCATTCGTAACCACGCCTCTGCAATTCAGCCAGAAGTACACCCGGCGCACACCCAATCTCGATAGCCCGCCCTTGAGCAGGTCCGTATTTGGCAACCAGACCCAACCAATAGTCTAGGCGTCCATCTATCCTGTAAAGATCACCTCGAGCCTCAATTGGTGGATGGCCTCTCATTCTCTGGCGAACGTGCCAGTAATCAAGAGAGTACAACGTTGCCAAGCCCTCAGGCAGCGGCGGCCGTCGCGCCACGTAGCAGGAGCAGATAGCACACTGTCCGTACTCTGGATGGAGTCTGAACGGCAACAGCTCTCCGCCACACCAACACTGGTTACGCTGGGCCCGAGCAATACTGCGGGTCTTTCGTCGGGCCACATAACCATAGAAGGGCATGGTTGCCCTATGGACAACGTACTGCCACAGAACCTTAGCTGTGCGAGCAGGATGTACCAGGTGCTGCAAACGAATCACGAGTCTGAGTCCTCATCACCCGGCAGAGGCTCAGGACAACTGCCACCTCATCCGCCGCCAACGGCCGCGGCCAACGCGGTACGCATGCCATCTCACAACTAGGTCCAAATCAGCTGTCCTGCCTCGGGACACCCTCGGCATGCCTAAAGAACCGGACCAGGGCAATGATAGCACACACCACCGCAGTGCGGAAGACAGCCCGCGCATAACCCCATCTGTATTTGGCTGTCAGTTGCCACAAGTCCCACGCAAACGGCATTGAAGGGAGCGCGTCAAAATGGTAAAGTGACATGTGTTTATTGTACGCAGATTCGTGAACGGCAAGACACAGGGTTCATACAGATCGTAGAGACAGCCCGCGAAAGCTAGGCTTGCTCTCGGGCTTGACCTATAATACGGCATGACTGTGAAGGCCAGGGTCGTTTGGTGATGGAAGAACCGGAACAGCGTGCGTGACGTGGTTAGCGACGTCCTCAGCAGGATTCTCTTGCCGCCTATTCTCGTACTTGAGGGGGGGCTGAATCGCCTCAAGGTCGCTCGGCTTCGCAGGAACGCCGCGATTCATCGATCCTCCCGGCTATACCCCGAGGCCAGAATCTGCAACTTCCAGAAGAACCCTTCCAGAATAAGGGTTGGGAGAGGAAGTCATGTCCGGGGTGAGTTGCTGGTTTTCGCAAACGGGGGTGAGGTTGTCATTGGCGACAATTGTTTTGTCGGCGAGGGATCCAGGATATGGTCAGGCGAGAGAATCGTTATCGGGGACAATGTCCTGATTTCGCATAACGTAAACATTGTCGATACGAATGCACACGAAATCAACCATATTGAAAGGGCCGCGGGCTTCCACAAACTCGTGAGGGGAGGCCACCCCAAGTACAAGACGAATGTTCTAACCGCACCCGTTGCGATCGGCGACTATGCTTGGATAAGCTTCAATGCGTGTATACTCAGGGGGGTGACAATTGGCAGGGGGGCAATAGTTGGAGGAGGAAGCGTGGTATCGGATGATGTGCCGGACTTCGCGGTTGTGGCAGGAAACCCCGCAAGAATCATTCGAAAACTGGACGTTCAATGAAGTGGCGTCAGATGATGCGGCCGCTGACAGGCACAAGGCCGGTTCGTGTGAGCGGTGCGCCTCCCATACCGTCCGTGCCCCAGTCGGTACTTCCCTCGGCCAGGGCCAATGACTGGTATCATCCAGTCATGATTGGACCCTCTACCGTGGCTGAGATGGCCACCGGTCTTGAATGTCTGAAAAAGGTGGTTGACGTTGGCCGGCGTCTCGATCCGGATGATTATACAACTTATCTGCTCGCGTACTATGAGGCGGGGATGCAGCGCTTCGACCAGGCTTGGTGGTACGCAGACATTGCCACCGTCCTTGTGGCTGCAGCCAACTTGATTAGGCCGCAGACCTATCTTGAGATCGGCGTGCGTCGCGGGCGCAGCATGGCCATGGTGGCTGGCACATCGCCCGATTGCCATATCTTCGGCTTTGACCTCTGGATGCAGAATTACGCCAACATGCCGAATCCCGGGCCCGATCTTGTTAGGGCCGAGATGCTCAAGATCGGTCATAGGGGCCCCCTCGAGTTGGTCTCCGGGGACAGCCACAAGACTCTGCCACGTTTCCTGTCTGATCACCGAGACCTGTACTTCGATCTGGCAACGGTAGATGGGGACCACTCAAGGCATGGCGCCGAGCAAGACCTGCGGTGCGTGCTGCCCAGACTCAAGATTGGCGGTATACTTGTGTTTGACGACATCATCCATCCCGATCACCCTTACCTGTCTGGCGTCTGGCATCGGGTGGTTGGCTCGGATTCTCGTTTTGCCACTTGGCAATTCACTGAGTTGGGCTATGGGGTTGCCTTCGCCATAAGGAAGGACTCTTGACGGCCAACAGTCGCGTTCTTATCACAGGAGTCACCGGGTTCATTGGCAGTCATGTCGCTCGCCGCTTTTCTCAGCAGGGCTGGGCCGTAATCGGTATCGACCGAAGCCCCGCCAACGCTCACCAGCTGCCGAGTCTATCCTCTTTTCACTGCCTTCAACTGCCCGATCCGGCATTCAACACTGTGCTCACAGATAGCCGTCCTCAGCTCTGCATCCATTGCGCGGGTTCCGCGTCTGTTGCCCAGTCCATTGCCGATGTCTCGGCCGATTTCTATGCCAACACAGTCCTCACTTTCGAAGTCTTGAACGCCCTGCGCGACTGTGCTCCGCACTGCAAACTCATCTTCCTGTCAAGCGCTGCTATCTACGGCAATCCTGCCACCCTGCCGATTGTCGAGACACAGCCGCCGGCGCCTATCTCCCCGTATGGCTTTCACAAGTGGCAGTGCGAGCAGCTATGTCAAGAGTTCCGCAAGGTCTACGGGCTGTCGAACGCAATCGTGCGCATCTTCTCAGCCTACGGTCCCGGATTGCGCCGGCAGGTGATATGGGACATCTGTGAGAAGGCATCCCACCAGCAGTCGCTTCTCTTGAATGGCACCGGCAGAGAGAGCCGCGACTTCATCCACGTTGCCGATATCGCTGAGGCACTTTTGGCAGTGGCTACTGCTGCTCCAATGCTGGGCGAGACCTACAATCTCGGGAGCGGGCGAGAGACGACGATCGACGAACTGGCCCACATGGTGGTTGAGGCACTGGGTCATCGATGCTCAATTGAGTTTGACGGGGTTGTCCCGGTTGGCACACCGTTGAACTGGCGGGCCGACATATCCAGGGTCAGGACACTCGGTTTTGATCCATCCATGTCTTTCGATAACGGCATCAAGACCGTTGTCAAGTGGTATCGTTCGGGAGTCAGAAGCACATGACGAGACCTCTGCGTATCGGGCTCATAACCCAGGGCGGCCGCAACTGGATGGGTGCCATCGAGTACATCAAGAACATCATCTTTGCTCTAGGGAGCCTGCCTCTCGACGTCCGATCAACGTTTGAAGTCCGCCTGATTTGCGCCAAGGACCTAGAGAGCGTCCAAAGCGATGTGTCCGCCTACGTCACAAATACATACTTCTTTGACAATGCTCAGGTGCCGCAAAGCCTTCCAGACCTCATTCGCTGGGGGATCTCCAAAGCTGTCTTCGGACAAGGCAACCCCTCGCTGATTCGGGCGCTCAACCAGGCCGATCTCGATTTTGCCTACCCGTCCCTAGCCAAGCTTCGATGGACGAGACGTTTCCGTTCGGCCGCTTGGATTCCTGACTGCCAGCACAAGCGCCTGCCGGAATTCTTCTCTAACGAGGAAATCGAGGGAAGAGACCGGTCCTTTGCTTCCATCGCCAGGCATTCGTCAGTTGTCGTGTTCAGCAGCAAGACCGCGGAGACGGACTTCAAGACATTTTGGGGGAAGTCAACATACAAGTCCGAGATTCTGTCCTTTCGAGTCTCTCCTCTGCCAGAATGGTACCGCGCGGATCCTCTGGCAGTGCAGCAGGCATATAACCTCCCTGACCGTTTCTTTCTTGTTAGTAATCAGTTCTGGCAGCACAAGAATCACGCCGTGATACTCAAGGCACTGAAGATACTCCAAGGTCAAGGGGTCCACCCCGCGATTGTATGCACTGGGTGTCTTTATGACTATCGGCAGCCGTCATTTCTGGACGACACACTGCAGACTGTTCACATTCTCGCTTTGGCCAATCAGGTATATCTATTGGGGGTAGTCAAAAGGCTCGACATGATCAGTCTGATGCGCCGCGCGCTGGCCGTTGTTCAACCATCGTTGTTCGAAGGATGGAGTACTGTCGTTGAAGAGGCAAAATGCCTTGGGAAGCCAATCATTCTCTCGGACATCCCGGTCCACCGGGAGCAGGATCCTCCCCACAGCACCTTCTTCGTGCCTACTTCTGCTGAGCACCTGGCTATCGCTCTGGCCGATGCGTGGAAGAGGCTGACGCCCGGACCAGATCCCCTCCAAGAAGCGATCGCTAGAGATGCTGGCCTACCGGAACTCCAAGCCTTTGGGTATCGGTTCCTTCAGATTGCCAAAGGGTAGCAGGTGTACATCGCATCATGTCAGTCATATCCTCTTCCGGGGCGATGCCTCGATCAGTCCCGGCGGACCGGACTTCTGGTCCGTAGCCAACCCCATACGCTGGACGGTGGAAGTTGCTCGATTAGGTTGCCACATACTACAATAGGCCGCCAGACTGCAACTGGAGTTCGGATTGACATGCCTAGAGACGCAGAGCATCGACCTAGCTGCACACGGAGAAACCTCGTAGCCGACTGAGAGGAGAGACGCATATGAAGAAAGCCCTCATCACTGGCATCACCGGCCAGGACGGCTCCTATCTGGCAGAGTTGCTGCTCTCCAAGGGCTATGAAGTACACGGGCTGATCCGGAGATCGAGCACTTTCAGTACCTCCCGGATAGACCATATCTACGTTGACCCTCATGAACCAGATGCAAAACTCTTTCTTCACTACGGAGACCTTTCCGACAGCACCCAACTGACCAACTTGATCTACACGGTCAGACCGGATGAGATCTACCATCTCGGTGCCCAGAGCCATGTCAGGGTTAGTTTTGATGTCCCGGAGTATACCGGGGATGTGGTAGCCATAGGCACCACCCGCATTCTCGAGGCCATCAGGCGAAGCGGCATAAAGGCCCGATTCTACCAGGCTTCCAGCAGCGAGATGTTCGGGGCCACGCCTCCACCCCAGAGTGAGCGCACGCCGTTCCAGCCCCGGAGTCCCTATGCGGTTGCCAAGGTCTACGCTTTCTGGATGACGGAGAACTATCGAGAGGGCTACGGCCTCTTTGCCGCCAACGGCATTCTCTTCAACCACGAATCACCCCGACGCGGTGAGACTTTTGTTACCCGGAAGATCACGCGGGCCATCGCCCACATCCTGGCGGGGAGACAGGAGCATGTCTACCTTGGCAACCTTGAGTCCAAACGAGACTGGGGCTATGCGCCTGAGTATGTGGAGGCGATGTGGCTGATTCTCCAGCAAGAGCAGCCTGACGACTACGTCCTGGGGACGGGGGAAACGCATTCCGTGAAGGAATTCCTGACGGAGTCTTTCGGCTACGCCGGCCTTGACTGGCAGAAGCACGTGAGGACAGACCCCCGCTACTTCAGACCCTTGGAAGTGGAATCGCTCATAGCGGACGCCGCCAGGGCCAGGGAGAAACTGGCCTGGAAACCTAAGGTCACGTTCAGTAACCTGGTCAGGATAATGGTGGATGCAGACATGGAAGCCTTGGGGTTGAAATCGCCAGGCGAGGGGAAGAAGGCCCTGCTTGAGTGCGGCCTGAACTGCGTTGATAAGGCGCTGGTCAATCCGGCCACGAAGCGAATGGAGACATGACCTCGCTTCGCGGAAAGAGAGTCCTGGTGACCGGTGGGGCGGGTTTTCTGGGCGCCAAGGTGGTAAGCAGGCTCCAGCGGCAAGGCTGTGAGAGCATCACCGTGCCCCGCAGCAAAGACTGTAACCTGGTTGAACCGGAGGCAGTTAGGAGGCTATACCGGGAGGCAAAACCGGAGGTTGTCATCCATCTGGCGGCCAGAGTGGGCGGTATCGGTGCCAATATGAAGAATCCGGGCAACTTCTTCTACGAGAACCTGATGATGGGTGTGCAGATGATGGAGCAGGGAAGGCTCTCCGGGGTCGAGAAATTCGTGGCCATCGGCACCATCTGTGCCTATCCCAAGTTTGCCCCCGTTCCCTTCAGGGAAGAGGACCTATGGTCTGGCTACCCTGAGGAGACCAATGCCCCGTATGGCTTAGCCAAGAAGATGCTCCTGGTCCAGTCACAGGCCTACCGACAGCAATACCGTTTCAACTCGATCTTTCTTCTGCCGGTCAATCTCTACGGGCCGGGGGACAACTTCGAACCCGAGTCTTCACACGTCATTCCTGCCCTGATCAGAAAGGTCGTGGAGGCCAAACTGAGAGGGGAAAGGCGCATCGTGGCTTGGGGCACCGGCAAACCCACCCGGGAGTTCCTCTACGTCGACGATGCTGCTGAAGGAATAGTCCTCGCCACCGAGAAGTATGACCAGTCTGAGCCGGTCAATCTGGGCGCCGGCTTCGAGATCTCTATCAAGGACTTGGCCGAGCTGATATGTGAGCTGGCAGGATTCGACGGACTCATAGAGTGGGACGCCTCAAAGCCGGATGGTCAGCCAAGGCGGTGTCTCGACACCAGCCGGGCGAAGAAGGAGTTCGGCTTCGAGGCCAAGACGGACCTGAGAAAAGGATTGGGGACAACAATTGACTGGTACAACACCACAGGATCATTGCAGCACTCGCTTCCTTGAGTATGGAGTCGAGTCTGTTGTCCACCCTTTGCGTACCGCGACAGAGAGAGCCAGGCGAAGTCAAGCCCCGGCCGATGATGACAAAGAGATGGTGAATAGGAAGGCAAAACCCCCACTCGCCACCCGGACTCTCAACAGGCTGTATGCACTCCTGTTGCGTCGACTAGTACTCAGTGAGAGAGCGTTTCTACTATGTCAGAAGTGCGGTTTCCACGTGACCCAGAATCACTACTATCAACCGGTACCTGACACCGCAAAGCTGCTGGACGACCTGTGGCTACAGCATTCCGAACTCGCTGGCCTTGACATGAACGAGCTCAGGCAGATGGAGCTCCTGTCCCTCTTTCAATCCAGATTCAGGAATGAGTATGAGCTACTCCCGCGCAGGTCGACCGGGAAGCCCCACGAGT
>Ga0315276_10002224_pt1 | contig 17706 bp, 15 predicted proteins | sample YL17G05_0_MG_FD_204542 | JGI IMG/M metagenome (GOLD analysis project Ga0315276, IMG submission 204542) | Sediment microbial communities from Yellowstone Lake, YNP, Wyoming, USA - YL17G05_0 | ecosystem: Environmental > Aquatic > Freshwater > Lake > Sediment | place: USA: Wyoming | collected... | reverse complement strand
CGAGCGCACGCGCTCGGCCAGCTCGGGATCGATCTCTCCACGCTTGTCGGTGTTGCGCGCCAGATTGCGCGCGACGTTGCGCGGCTCGTTCGCCATCGCGAGTCGCGCGAGGCGGTGCAGCACCATGCTGTTGCCGGTATTGCGACCGCAGTGGGTCTCGACGTGCATGATCGCGGCGACGACCGACGCATCGACGCCGTGCAGCTGCTGCGCCGCAATCAGGTCAGGCGCGTGCCGCTCGGCGCAGCGCTCGGCGGCCGCCACGCTCGAGGCCTTCAAGAAGTTGCGATACATGAAATGGGACTCGCGCGGGTTCAGCCCGAAGCTCAAGCCATCGAAGACGGGCATGCGCGAGTCGGCGAAGGCACGCGCGGCGCGATCACGGGAGATGCCGTCGGCTGCGAGCTTGTCGACCATCCAGATCCAGCCCTTCTCGCGGGCCAGCGCCACGTCGGCGGGATCGGCGGGGCGGTTCTGCTCGGGCGGCGGCACGATCGGATGCGACGGCCGCGTCGCCAGGCGGCCTTCGGGCTGGGTCGAGACGGCGGGCGTCTTCGCGATCGGCTTCGCAGCGCGCGGCCTGCTCGGCGGCGCCGATGAGCAGGCAGCCAGCAACAGCAGCGCAACGAGGACGGCGCCCGAGCGCGCGAAAACCGGCGCAATCAGGCTCGTAAGAGTTGCCATGGGAGACCTCATTGGGGGGTCTGCATGGCTTATCGACTCTTCGGTCGTGGGGGTTGACCGCTGCGTGGGAGCCGCACTCTAAGATCGCGCGACGCGTCCCGTCAAGGCCTAAGATGCCGCCTCGTTCAGGAGGACTTCTCGTGCGCGTCGTGATCGAACCCAACCCGGGCGCAGCTGCGCGGTTCGCAGCCCGCTGTGTCGCGGAGCTGGTGACTCGCAAACCCGAGTGCGTGCTCGCGCTCGCAGCGGGCACCACGATGGTGCCGGTGTATCGCGAGGTCGTCGCGCTGCACAGGCGCGAACGCGTCTCGTTCGCCCGCACGCGCGCCTTCGACCTCGACGAGTACGCGGGCCTCGCGAGCGACGACCCCCGCAGCTTCGTCCGCTTCCTGCGCGAGCACGTGATCGAGCAGGTCGACTTCAGTGCCGCCCACCACTTCGCCCCCGACGGCTGCGCCGCCGACCTCGACGCCGAGTGCGCGCGTTACGAGACCGCGATCGTGTCGGCCGGCGGACTCGATCTCGCGTTGCTCGGCCTCGGTCGCAACGGGCACCTCGCCTTCAACGAGCCGGGTGCGTCGCTCGCCGGCCGCACCCGCGTCGAGGTGCTGATGCGCCCGCACATCACCGAGAATGGCGACCCCGACCCGCTGCCCCGCGTCGCGATCACGATGGGCCTCGGCACCCTGCTCGCCGCGCGCGCGTGTCTCGTGGTGGCGTTCGGCGCCGAGAAGGAGCGCTCCGCCGCGGAGATGATCGAGGGCCCGGTGACGTCGCTCGTGCCGGCCTCCGTCCTCCAACACCACCCGCAGACGACCGTCGTCCTCGACGACGCCGCGGCCGCGCTGCTGGTGAACGCCGCGCACTACCGGGAGGTCGAGACGCTGCGCCGGGAGATGGAGAGCAACGCGACGCGCTGAGAGCGAGAAGGAGATCCGATGCCCCACGCGCTCGGCGCCAGACGACCCTTCGGCTATGGCTTCTGGCCGCTCGCCGACGACAATCTCGATGTAGCCGTGCGCCGCGAAGACGTGCGACTCGTCACGCCCGACGGCGCGCTGGTGCGCGGCATCCTGTGGACGCCGCCGGCCGGGACGCCGTGGAAGGTCGCCGTCGTGCTGACGCATCCGCGCGGCGACTTCTCGGTGCACTACGCGTGTCCGCTGCTGGCCGCCGCCGGCTACGCCGTATTCGGCTTCGGCACGCGCTACCTCAACAACGACACCGATTGCCTGCACGAATCGCTCGTCGTGGACGTGAAAGCTGCCGTGGATGAAATGCGGCGGCGCGGAGCCGAGGCCGTCGTGCTGCTCGGCAACTCGGGCGGCGGATCTCTGATGGCGCTCTCGCACCAGGAGACGCAATGCGGCGACGGCTTCATCGCGATCGCCGCACACCCGGGCGAAGGCGTCTTCATGATGCAGGCGATCGACCCGTCGGTCGCGGTCGAGGGCGACGCGCTCTCGGTCTTGCCCGAACTCGATATGTACGACCCGCGCAACGGTTGGCGGCCGTGGCCCGAGCCGTGTCGCTACGACCGCGCGTGGCTCGCGACCTATCGCGACGCGCAGCGCGCGCGCGTGGCACGACTCGACGCGATCGCGCGCGAGGCCATCGAGTCGTCGCTGCGCGCCGCGGAACTGGCGAAGGCGGCCCGTCGCAACAGCGAGCCGAATGAGTGGCGCAACTGGCGCAAACGCGCCGTGCACCAGCCGACGCTCGTGATCCACCGCACGCTCGCCGATCCGGCCTACCTCGATCTCACCATCGATCCCGACGAGCGCCCGATGGGCTCGCTGTTCGCGTTCCCGGACCCGTTCGACGCCAACTACGCGCGACTCGGCCTCGCGCGCACCATGACACCGCGCGGCTGGCTCTCCACCTGGTCGGGCCTCTCGTCCCACGCGCGACTCGCAGACACCATGCCGCACGTGAAGATCCCCACGCTGATCCTGCACCCCACCGCGGACACCGAAATCCGCGTGCGCCAAGCGCTCGAGATCCGCGACCAATCGGGCAGCGACGACATCACGTATCACGAAATGCGCGGCGCACCGCACTATCTCGAGGGGCATCGACGACCGGCGATGGAGATCACGGCCGAGTGGATCCGAGCGCGCTTCCACTGACGCTCAGCGGTTACCGAGTCCTTGCAAGGCCTGCTCGCGCTCGGCCTGGGCGTCCACCACGAGTTTGTAGGCGACGTAGTACTTGAAGATGTTGCCGACGTAGCGGACGGTCTCCTGACCGATTCGTTTCGACGCCACGATCTCGACGTTGTTGAACCACACGTTCGGGTCGAGGCCCTGTGCTTCCGCTTCCTTGCGCAGCTTCGCGATCCGGGCGGGCCCCGCGTTGTAGGATGCAAACGCGAAGAGCTGGCGGTTCAACCCGTCCAGCTGCGCGCCGGCGAAATAGCGCTCCATCATCGTGCGCAGATACTTGGCGCCGGCATGGATGTTCGGCTCGATCTCGCGGACGTCGCCAACATCGAGCTCCTTGCCGGTTTCTGGCATCACCTGCATCACGCCCAGCGCGCCGACGCGGCTCTTCACACCCTGATCGAGGCGCGACTCCTGGTAGCCCTGCGCGGCGAGCATCAGCCAGTCGAAGTCGTACTGCTTCGCGTACTTCTGGAAGATCTGGATGGTGCGCAGCAGCTTGCGGAACTCCTCGGTCGAGGAGGCGCCCTTCACGTACTGGGTGTTGCGCAGGTACTCCTTGAACTTGGCGTTGCCGAAACCGCTGCCCTTGCCGTGTTTCGCGGCGAACTCGTTCACCACCGCGGCGAGCTGGGGCGAGTTCTTGCGGAACGCCCACGCGATCTCGCCGCCCGTCCTTACTGACGCTTCCGGGTGTAGATGGATGTTCGGGAGCAGCTGCGCCCAGAACTCGGCCTTGTGGCTGTCCACCACCGCGAGCGGGATCAAGCCGGCGTTCAGCATCTCGAGGATGTCTTCGTCCTCGAGCTGCTCCGGCGCGGCCTTCACTTTGAGCGGCTGCAGGCCGTCTTTGCCGAAGCGCTCGTTCACGTGCCAGAGACTCTGGAAGTAGCTGCTGGAGAGCCGGACGAAGATTTCCTGCCCGGAGAGATCGTCGACGCTCGCGATCGGCGGTGAGGCGGGTCCCGTCACGACGATCTCGTCGACGCCCGTCCAGAGCGGCACCGAGAAGTCCACGAATTGCTGGCGCTCGGGCGTGACGGTCAGGTTCGCGATGGCGATGTCGCCGCGGCCGTTCAATAGAGCCGGTAGCAGCTCGCCGGCGCTCACCGGGATGAAGACGGCTTCGACGCGCAGCAAGTGCAGACCGAGCTTCTTGTTGACCTCGTCCTCGAACGCCCGGCCGGCGTCGTACGAGAAGCCGCGCTGCGCGCCGCTGTCGATGAAGTAGAAGGTCTTCGAATGGACCACGAGGATCCGGATCTGGCGCCGTTTCACCATGCCGTCGAAGTCGCCCATCCAGATCTTGTCGATGCCGGGGTCCATGCCCAGCCACTTGCGGAGCTGCGCCTGCGCAGGAATTGCGAGGAGTGTCGTCGCGACGAAGAAGAACAACGCCACGGCGGGAATCCGGACGCGGTGTCGTCGAGTCTGCATGGAGTGCCAGTTTATTGCAGGGAGTCGAAACCGGCCGCCTGTGACGACATGAGCTACTTGGGGATGCGCGGCGCCCCTTCGATCTCGAGGGGCATCGACGGCCGAGCGATGCCGTGAGAAAACCCCGAGATGCAAGACGTAGGAGAGGCGATGAAGCTCCACCTCGAGAGGCGGGAGTGGAGGCGCTTCGTTGCCGAGTGCACGGCACTGCAGATGGGCAAGCGCCTGGCAGCGCTTGTGTTCCTCCTCTTTCTGGCGGCCTCGGTACCCACCCAAGCGACGGCGGGGGCATGGCCGAACTTGCTCGACGACAATCGCTCGGGTCTCTACGGACCTGCTGCGCAGGCCCTCTTGCAGCTGCTCCTGCCGTTCGCATGCCCGCCGATCGTGTGCAAGGTACAGGCGGGGGGACGCGTCGTGCCTCACCCGAGAATCGTCAACCTGTACTGGGACGACAATTGGGACGCGCACAATCCCGGTTCGCCGACACGGGCGGAGATCAACGCCTACGTCCAGCTTCTGACGGCGAGCGAGTACCTCGACGGAGCGGCTCAATACGGTGTTGGACGCGGAACCTTCCACAGCGAGCATGGGTCGTCGACGCTGTGTCAGACGATGCGGCCGACGGCTCCGAATGGCCAGCCTGCGTCACACACGAACCCGGGGACGATGAACCTCAGCTCGCTCGTGGGTTGGTTCACCTGCGAAGTCGAGAATTCCTTCTTCACCGGAGTTCCGCTCCCGGACAACGACACGATCTACACGGTGCTGTTGCCGGAGGGGGTCACGATCACGGGTCAGCCCGGTGCGACCTGCAACCCGACGGCTGCGTTTCACATCTTCTCGGCGCTGTTTCTGCCCAACACGGATCCCGACCTTCTGCTCGGCGTCACGTTGAAGCTCGTGGCGGTTCCAATCATCGTCATCCCGGCCGAGTGCGTGCTCCATTCGGCCCACAGCGACACCGTGGACGAGTTCACCACACTGTTCTCCCACGAGCTCGTCGAAGCCGCATTCGATCCGGTCCCGCCGACCGGTTGGATCGACAACTCGCGGTCGTCGGATCTCGTGGACTGGACGAACAACGGCGAGCCGGCCGACATCTGCCAGTCCTCGACCCTGTACGCCGACGTGATCACGACCGCCGTGCGCATGCCGTTCGGCGTCCTGGTCGACAGGTACTGGTCGAACGAGAAGGGGGAGTGCGTGCCCACCGGCGATACGACGCCTCCAGTCGTCGGTCCGGAACAGACGACAGGCACCCTCGGATCCGGTGGCTGGTACTCGAGCGATGTAACCGTCAGATGGGACCCCACGGACACGCTCTCCAGGGTGTCGTCCAGGCTCGGCTGTGACGGCACGACGATCGCTGCCGACACATCCGGCACGACGCTTACGTGTACGGCGACGAGCGCAGGCGGGACCACCGCCCGCTCCGTCACGATCAAGCGGGACGCGACGGCACCGCTGATCCACTACAGCGGCAACGCGGGCAGCTACAGCTTCAATCACGCGGTCAGCATCAGCTGTGCCGCGAGCGATGCGCTTTCCGGCGTCTCCTCGACGACGTGTGCCGACGTGAGCGGCCCCGCGTCGAGCTTCGGGCTGGGCACGACGACTCTCTCGGCAAGCGCGACTGATCTGGCCGGCAACACCGGTACCGGCTCGACGAGTTTCACCGTCGTCGTGACGCCCCCCGATGTCGGTCCGATCGTCAATCCGGCCAACGGCCACCGTTACTACCTGCTCGCGCCCGCGACCTGGGCGGACGCCGAGAGCGACGCGGTCGCGCTCGGCGGGCATCTCGTCACGATGGTCGACGCCGACGAGAACGCCTGGGTGTGGGAGACTTTCGCTCCGTCCTCGTCCGGTTCGGTCTGGATCGGCCTCAGCGACGCCGCGCAAGAAGGCACCTTCGTCTGGACGAGTGGCGAGCCCGCCACCTACCTGAATTGGTGGACGGAGGGGGGCCAGCCGAGCAACGGCGGCGGCATCGAGAACTACGCCGAGATGAACAATTACGTCTGGAACGACAACACCGGGGTTGCGATCCTGCACGGCGTAGTCGAGGTGGTTCCGGAGCCCGCCGCGGCGGGCGCCTGGGCGGCGCTCGCGACGCTCGCGCTGCGCTGGCGCCGGCGCGACAACGGTCGTTCTTCGGTGTAGGGTCCGGGCTGCGCCGGCAGGGAAGGACAGGAGGTAATCAGCATGGCAGACCGGAGTCGACTCCTTCGCATCGCACTGGTCGCGTTCGGTGCCGCGTTTCTACTCGTCCATCCGCTGATGGTGGTGTGGCCGTCCGGCTGGACCTGGCAGCCCAGTCAGCACGAGTACGAGCAGATGATCGTGGGCATCTACGCGACGCTCGGGGTGTTTCTGCTCTGGGCCTCGCGCGAGCCCGATGCCCACCTCAGTCTCATCTGGTTCACCGTGTGGTCGAGCGTCGTCCATGGCGGAATCATGACCGTGCAGGCCATCGTCGATCCTGCGGAACACGGTCACCTGCCCGGCGACATTGCCGCGCTGTTCCTCGTCGCTGCAGTGCTCGGCGTTCTCACTCCGCGTGGGGTCACCACGCGTGTGCGGCAGCGCGCGACCTGACGAGCCGTTGCAGCTGAGCATCGATCCGCTGGCAGCAGCGTCAGGCGCGCTCTCGGGAGTGGTCGCGTATCCAGGATGTCAGCTCCTCGCGAGCGACGCGGCCATCAGCCAGCCCGAGCACGGTAGAGATCGCGCTGGCCGAAGGTTGCCTTGGGCTGCGCGAGGGCGGACTCGGGGCGCCCAGATCGCGGATGCCAGCGGCGCTGCCAGTCTCTTCACTGAGCCGTCGGTGCAACTCCATCAATTGTCCCAGGCTCAGATATCGCATCACGCTAGCCGCCGATACAGCTCCTCGTTCTTCCGGAGCACAGGGTCGGCGGCAGCCCGGAAGTCCTCGTCCGGCGTGCTCAACAGATCGGCAATCGCGGCGTGTGCCAGCTGGCTCGGATCCACGCCCAGGCGAGTCGCGGTCGAGTCTACTCGCTACTCGAATTGACACATCGTAGCTCACACTGCAAGCCTGGTTGCTCCCTGGCGGAGCCATCTCTCTGGCGCTGACGCCATTTGTCATTCCGCCGGTTGTCGGAGCAGGCTTTCCGCTGTGGCTGCCGGACAACAAGGCTTCGCACATGACGCAGTCCAGCGTCGTCCCGGCGTGACACGGTAGAGTCAGGCGGCGTAGAGTCTGCTGCGGGCGATGCTCGGTGGCCGCTGGGCCGTGCGGGTGAGCGTCGATCCGTCAGGCAACACGCTTTCGGACGCGGGCGGCTTCTGCCTGCGTGAGATCGCGGTCGTCGATCACTCGGGCCAGTCGCGCCATGAGCTCCGATCGGATCCGGAGGTTCTCGGCTTCCGCGGTCGAGAATCCGAGGTCGCGGAACACGTTCCCGCTCGAGCGCCGCAGGGGCGCGGCGGACCGTGGGCAGTCGCTACGTCTTTGGCGTCGGTATAGGTTGGCCTTTTCCGACGTCCCTTACGCTTGCGCTGCTTCAACGGTTGATGGCATTCTGGGCGCGGCAAAGGGATCACGATGATATTCCCGCACACGCAAAATCGATCATGAGTAGCCGCTGGCGTCCTCTTGTGGCGTGCGCGCCGGTTCTCGGCATAGTTGGCATCGTTTGGGCCGGTCTGTCTGGGGAACGGGAGATTCTGACGTCGCGCAACGTCTATCTCGTGCTGGTAGCCGTCAGCGTGCTGGGATGGTGGATTGCCCGGCGCGTCGTTCGCGTTTTGTCTGGAACGCCGCAGCTGCCAATCGGGCAGGCGAAACCCGGCCGTGTCACCCTCAAGGGAACCGCGCAATCGCTGCCGGACCGGGCGCCGCTCGTATCGACAGCCGGGCGGCCCTGCGTGTGGTTCCACTATCGGGAGAAGGACCTGAGGACCGGCGGCATTCAGACCAGCATGAGCGACAGAAAGGATCCGAAAAACCTTCTCCTCTACGAAAGTTCCCGTCCGTTCCTGATTGTCGATGACAGCGGCAAGTGCATCGTCATCCCCGCTGGCGCGGACATCACCACCGGTAACGAAGACGAGAGTTTGGGCTATCACGAATTCGCGATACTTCCGGGCGACACAATTATCGTCTCGGGAGAGTTCAGGCCGTTTTCCGGGAGCGCTTTGCCCGCAGTCGATGAAGACGACGCTCCGGTAACGATCCTGAAGCAAACCAGAAAGATGCTTCCTGGCATGAGTGATATCGCCGAGTTTGTGAAGGAGGGTCAACGCAAGGCCGAAGAGATGGAAGCCGCCAACGCGTTCGCGCGCAAGTTGGCAGCGCCGCTGCCAGCCTTGCCAACCGTCGCGTTGCCTGACTACGACGGCATCTTCATCATCACCACCAAGGGTCTGGCGGGTGATATCGGCATCTACTGGCTGCTGTCCTATGTCAATCTGGCGGTGCTGCTGGGCGCGGCGGGAATGCTCGCTCACCTGCATCTGGCAGCCCGGTGACTTCAGTCATTGATGGGTAACGCAATAAGTGGTTCAGGTTGAGCCCGCTGTTTGCTCGCGACGTGCTGGACCCGAGGCCGCGCCGCGGTCCAGATCGGAAACCTCGCCATTGCCGTGCGTCGTCCTCGCGCGAATCGTCCCCAATTCATCGCCGACGACGATCCGACTGCTGCTGCGGAGTGGGCGCGAGGCCTCTTTGACTCCGCACCTCGACTCGCGCAGTTCCCAGAGATGGGAAGAGTCGTTCCGGAGGTCAGGCGCTCGGATATCCGCGAGATCGTTTTCCGGGACTGCCGCGTCGTCTATCGGTCCGCGCTGCGTCTCGTTGAAGTTCTCACAGTCCGGCGCGGTAGGGTGTCAGGCCAACCATGACTTGGCAAAGAGCCGCCCCATCTGGCAGGCAGCGTTCGCAGGAGGCTGATGTGATCGCGCTCTATGACAACCCGTTCAGCCCGTTCGCGCGCAAGGTGCGGATGGTGCTGCAGCTGAAGGAAGTTGCTTTCCAGTCGATCGACGCGTTGGCGATCGCGGAGCACGAGCGTCTGGTTGCGGTGAATCCCCGCGCTGAGGTCCCGGTGCTCGTCGACGGCGAAGTGACGGTGGTGAATTCTGCGGAGATCGTGGCCTACCTGGAGGATCGCTTCCCGTCGCCCGCGATCCTGCCGGTTGCGCCCGCACTTCGCGCCAAGGCGCGGAGCTGGCAGCGCATCGCCGACACGCTGCTCGACGCCATCATCCACGACATTTCACTCTGGAGCTGGCCCACGCATCGACGGACGGACCAAGCTCCGATCGGCTTCGTGGAAGCAGGGCGTCGCGATCTCGAGAGCATCCTCGCGCAGCTCGAGGCATCGCTCGACTCCGGCAGATTCGTCTGCGGCGAGCCATCGATCGCGGACTTTGCGCTGTTTCCGCACATCTCGTCGCTGAAGCTTCTTGGCGTCTCGCTCGATCCCTTCCCGAAGGTGCTTCGGTGGAATCGGGAGATGAGGACGCTGCCCGTCGTGCGAGCGGATCTGGAGTACGTGAAGCGCAGCGCGCTCGAGAAGTTTGCAGCCGGTTCATCGCCGTACGAAGCCGAGAAAGTCGTGTGGCGCGGCGACCGGATCGAATGGCTGCTGGCGCATGGATTTCGGGACTGGTTCCAAGCGGAACTGGTCGCGGGTCGAGCTGTGGTTCCTGCCGGTTGCTCCACGCAGCGGGATGAGACTCCGTGAGGCGATGGAGCTGACGGTCAGGTCGGCCGCGCCGCGGTCCAGATAGGAAAGCTCGCCATTGCCGTCCGTCGTCCTCGCGAGAGTCGTCCATGTTATTGGCGTGGTCTTCTGGATCGGCGGCGTTGCGTTCGTGACGACGGTGCTGATCCCGGCGATCCGGAAGCTGCCGAGCGCCTCCGAGCGGCTCCAGCTCTTCCAGCAACTCGAGGGGCGCTTTGCGGCGCAGGCTCGCATCGCGACGTTGCTCACCGGCGGCACGGGCTTCTACATGCTCCAAAGCATGGGAGCCTGGAATCGCTACCTGGATCCCGCGTTCTGGTGGGTCCACTTGATGACCTTCGTGTGGCTCGTCTTCACGATCGTGCTCTTCATCCTGGAGCCCGCCTTCTTGCATCGAAAATTCGTCGCGCTGGCCACGCGGGATTCCGACCGCGCCTTTCGCTTGCTCCACCGGATGCACTGGGTGCTGCTCACACTGAGCCTCGTCGCCATCCTGGGCTCGGTCGCCGGAAGCCGGGGCTTTCTGCGCTTCTGACGCTGGCGCCGTGCGACCGGCTGGTGGCATGCTAGGCAGATCGCGAATCCGCTGGACGGACGCACGGAGGAACCCCAGACCATCATGAGCGAGCGTAGACCGCCGTTGCTCGAGCTGGACAAGGACATCTGGGTGGCAGACCGGCCCCAGCGTTTCTACGGACTCGAGGTGGGAACGCGGATGACCGTGATCCGCCTCGCGGACGGGAGTTTGCTGCTGCACTCGCCGGTCTCGCTCGACGCCGAGCTGCGTCGCGAACTCGATGCGATCGGCCGCGTCAGGTTCGTAGTAGCCCCGAATCGCGTCCACCACCTCTACGCCGGCAAGGTGGCCGAGGTGTATCCGGAGTCGCGGCTCTGGATCGGACCGGGGCTCGAGCGCAAGCGTCCCGACCTGGTGTTCGTCGCAGTGCTCGGCGACGAAGCACCCGCGGAGTGGAGGGACCAGGTGGATCAGGTCCACTTCCGCGGACGACCGTACGAGAACGAGGTGGTGTTCTTCCACCGCGCGAGCCGCACGCTGATCCTGTGCGATCTCGCCTTCAACTTCGGGCCGCGAGCCGCCGCACCCACGCGGCTGTTGATGAAACTGATTCGGAGCTACGGCCGCTTCGGTCCGTCCAAGCTGGATCCGTTGCTGATCCGCGATCGCGCTGCGGCGCGGCAGAGCCTCGAGCGCATCCTCGACTGGGACTTCGACCGCGTCGTGGTCGCGCACGGCGACGTGCTGGAGAGCGGAGGGCGCGAATTGCTGCGCCAGGGCTACTCATGGTTGCTGGCCGCGTGATGCAACGAAGCGAGCGCGTCCGAGTAGGGATCGTCGGCGGAGGCCGCATCGCCGACCTCAACGTGATCGGCTGGCTCGAGCATCCCGCTGGCGAAGTCACCGCGGTGTGTGACATCGACGAGGCCACGCGAACCCGGCGTGCCGAGCAATGGGGCTGCCGCGCCTACTCGAACCTGGTCGAGATGCTGGCCGACCCCGACGTCGACGCCGTCGAGATCCTCACGCCCCACCACTTGCACATGTCGCAGGCGATCGCGGCGCTGCGGGCCGGCAAGCACGTCTCGCTGCAGAAACCGCCCACGCGGTCGCTCGCCGAGTTCGACGCGGTGGCGGCGGCCGCCGCCGAGGCCGGCACCACGTTCAAGGTCTACGAGAACTTCATGTTCTACCCGCCGCACGTGCTGGCCCGGTCGCTGATCGACGCCGGCGAGATCGGCGACGTGTCGTCGGTGCGCATCGTCACGGCCGCCGGGCGCCTCGATGCCGGCCAGGGATGGGTGGTGCCGGCCGCGTCGAATGCCTGGCGCATCGACCCATCGCTGTGTGGTGGCGGCATGATGACCTTCGATCACGGCTTCCACTGCTTCCAGATGGGCCGCTTCTTCGTCGACCACCCGATCGACACGGTGCACGCCTTCATCCACGTCTTTGACCTCGGTGACGGCCGGCAGCTCGATGCGCCGGCCCTGATCTCGTGGCGCTACGCCTGCCAGCCGGCCCGCTTCGGATCCTGGGAGGTGATCGCCTCGCTCGGCCTCGACGTGGTCTCCAAGTACTACGTGAGCGACGACCGCATCGAGATCCGCGGCAACGCCGGCATCATCTGGATCAACCGCTGCTGCGGCCAATTGCTCGAGGAGCCGTCCGTCGTGCTCTACCGAGCCGGTGAGGTCCGGGCGTTCCATCGCGTCGAGACCGACTGGGCGACGTCGTTCCGCGACGCCACCTTCGACTTCATCGACGCCGTGCTCGAAGGCCGACCGCCGCGTCTCGACGCCAGCGAGGCGCGCGCCACACTGGCCTTCGCGCTGGCCGCCCAGCGCTCGGCCGCCGAGCAGCGCGAGGTCCGCGTCGCCGAGCTCGGGTGATTCGCTTCGACTGCACTCGCCCACCAAGGAGATCGCCGAATCCCATGCGCCACAGCGAAGTGCATCGCTCGGATCGGATCGGATGGCTGCGTGCGGCCGTCCTCGGTGCCAACGACGGCATCGTGTCGACGGCCAGCCTGATCCTGGGCGTCGCGGCCACTGGCGCCACCGGCAATCAGGTGCTCATCGCAGGAACGGCGGGGCTCGTCGCGGGCGCCATGTCGATGGCCGCCGGTGAGTACGTCTCGGTGAAATCGCAGGCCGATACCGAGGAAGCCGACTTGTCGCGAGAGCGAAGGGAGCTGGCCGCCGATGACAAGTCCGAGCGAGCCGAGCTGGCGGCCATCTATGTTTCGCGAGGGCTGGATGCCGATCTCGCGCGACAGGTTGCGGATCAGCTGATGGCACACGACGCGCTCGGTGCGCATGCGCGAGACGAACTCGGCATCTCCGAACTCCAGCGTGCACGCCCGGTGGTGGCAGCCGCTGCGTCGGCGGCCACCTTTGCGGTGGGAGCTTCCCTGCCGCTTCTTATCGTGTTGCTAGCGCCCGCGAGCACACTCGCGGCGGTCGTCGTCGTCACGTCGCTCGCGTGCCTCGCGATGCTCGGGGCGCTGGCGGCCCGCACCGGCGGCGCGAGCGCTGGCATCGGCGCGCTGCGCGTCACGTTCTGGGGCGCCTTCGCAATGGCGTTGACCTATGGCGTGGGCGCCCTCTTCGGCACCGTCGTCTAGAAACCCAGGACCCGGAGGTCACGTGCAACAACTTCCCCATCACTATGCTGTGGCGGCGGTCGCCGACGCCGAGGGAGATGTCACGCTCGAGAGCGACCGGCTGCCGTCGCTGGCTTCGGCTCCCCCGGCGGAGTTCGGTGGCCCTGGCGATCGGTGGTCGCCGGAGACGCTGCTGGTCGCCGCGATCGCGGACTGCTTCATCCTCACATTCCGCGCGATCGCGCGCGCCTCGAAAGTCTCCTGGATCTCGCTCCGCTGCGAGGTCGAGGGAACGCTGGACCGGGTCGAGCGCGTCACGCTCTTCACCGGGTTTCTGGTGCGCGCATCGCTCCAGCTCCCGGTTGGCGCGAACCAGGAGCAGGCGCACCGCCTGCTCGAGCGCGCGGAGCAATCGTGCCTGATCTCCAACTCGCTGAAGGGTGCGTCGCGGCTGGAGGCGACGGTTGAGGTGCAGCCGTAGCTGGTGATCGACCGTCCGAAAGGACTCGCGACGAGATGCCGCAGCGAACCAACTACCTCGGGCAGCCCATTGGCGAGCCCGTCGCGAACTGGACGCCGCGGCCGCGACCCTCGCGCGCGCCAATGCTGGGTCGGCTGTGCCGCCTCGAGTCGCTCGACGCGGCGACGCACGCGGTGGCGCTGCATGCGGCCTACGCGGCCGATCACGAAGGCCGCAACTGCACCTATCTGCCGTACGGGCCATTCGACTCGGCGGCGGAGTACTCCGCGTGGGTCGAGTCGATGCAGTCGCGCGATGACCCTGTGTTCTACGCGATCGTCGATCTCGCGTCGCAGCAGCCGATCGGCGTCGCGAGCTATCTGCGCATCGATCCCGCGATGGGCACGATCGAGGTCGGCCATCTCAGCTACGCGCCCGCACTGCAGCGAACGCCGGCCTCGACGGAGGCGATGTACTTGATGATGCGGCGAGCCTTCGATGAACTCGGCTATCGCCGCTACGAGTGGAAGTGCGACAGCCTGAACGAGCCGTCGGTCGCAGCCGCGAAGCGTCTCGGCTTTCGCTTCGAGGGCACCTTCCGGCAAGCGCTCGTGATCAAGGGCCGCAATCGCGATACCACGTGGCTCTCGATCGTCGGCGGCGAATGGCCGGCGCTGCGCTCCGCATTCGAGCGCTGGCTCGATCCCTCGAACTTCGACGCTACCGGCGCGCAGCGACGGCGGCTCGAGGAGTTCCAATGAGTTTCGTCTGCGACTTGCTGCTGCTGATTTCGGCCGGGGCGTTGGGTGTTTTCGCGGGAGCCATGCTCACGGAGGGAATGGTGCTCGTGCCGTACTGGCGATCACTGCCGCCCGCCGCGTTCTTCGCGTGGTACGCGGCGAATGATCGGCGCTTGCTGCGGTTCTTCGGTCAGCTCACCTCAGCAACTGCGCTGCTCGTCGTTGCGGCAGCGGTCGTCGCGCTGTGGACGAGTCATCCGGCTGCCGCGCACGCCGCTCTCTCGGCCGCGTTGATGATCGCGGTGGTCGCGAGCTTCTTCCTGTACTTCAAACGCGCGAATCAAAGTTTCGCTACGGCCAGCATCGACCCCGCCGCGGTCGCGACGGAGTTGGCGCGCTGGGCCGCGTGGCATTGGCTACGCACGCTGCTCAGCTTCCTAGCCGTCGCGTCCGCGCTGGATGCTCTCTGAGCGCTGCGGCTCAGTGGAGCAGCGCGACCGACTGGCGTGCCCACTCCAGCGCGCGGATGCCGCCGAACGGCCCCGGTGCGTGGCTCGGGAAGAAGCCGAGGAAGAGCACCACGGCGACGCACACCGCGAGCACGAGCAGCTCGCCAGTGGACGCTTCGCGGCGCGGCGTCTCCGACTTCGCGTCGGTCATGTACATCGCGACCGGCAAGCGCAAGTAGTAGTAGACGGACACGACGCTGCCGAGCACGCCGATGATGGCGAGCACGGTTTCGCCCGAAGCGACGGCGGCCTTGAAGAGCACGAACTTCGCGACGAAGCCCGCCGTGCCCGGGATGCCTGCCAGCGAGAGCGCAAAGATGGTGAGCAGCGCAGCGAGGCCCGGTCGCTGGCGCGCGAGGCCAGCGAGGTCATCGAAGCTGTCGCAGTCGTGGCCGGCTTCGGAGAGCGCCACCAGCACGGCGAAGGCGCCGAGGTTCGTGAAGACGTAGACGAGCAGGTAGAAGAGGACGGCGCTGTAGCTGTCGATCGAGCCAGTGGCGAAGCCGATCAGGATGTAGCCGGCGTGCGCGATGCTCGAGTAAGCGAGCAGCCGCTTCAGGTTGTTCTGGATCACCGCCATCACGTTGCCGATGACGATCGTCGCCGCCGCGAGCACCCAAAATAGATCGTTGAGCCCCGCCGCGACGGGACCAAATGCTTGCGTCAGCAGCCGCAGCAGCGCCATGAACGCCGCGACCTTCACGGTGATCGCCATGTACGCGGTGACCGAAGTGGGCGCGCCCTCGTAGACGTCGGGCGCCCACTGATGGAACGGGGCGGCTGCCACCTTGAACGCAAAGCCCACGATCACCAGTGCGAGGCCGATCGTCCCGAGCGGATTCCCGGGCGGGAAACCCTTGCGGATCGATTCGAAATCGAGCGCGCCGGTGACGCCGTAGATCAACGCGATGCCGTAGAGCAGGATCGCGCTCGCGAACGAGCCCACCAGGAAATACTTGAACGACGACTCGTTGCTGCGCAGGTTGCGGCGATCGAAGCCGGCCAGCACGTAGAGCGGGATGCTCATCAGCTCGAGGCCGAGAAAGAGCGCGAGCAGATCGATCGATCCCACCAGCAGGAACATGCCTGCGGTCGAGAGCAGGATCAGCGCATAGTACTCGCCGTGGTTGATGCGCAGCTCGGCGAGATACGCGATCGAGAGCCAGCACACCAGGAACGAGGCGAGCCCGATGAGCGCCGTCCCGTAAGCGGCGAAGCTGTCGAGGCGCAGCATCGGGTTGTCGATGTCGAAGGTGATGCTTGCGCCGCCCGCGAAGGTGGCGCCGGCCGCGTAGATCGCGAGGCCGAGGAAGACGGCGGAGAGCAGCGCCAGCACCGTGCCGATCCAGACTTCGGTGACCTCGCGGCCTAGGAAAGTCTTGCGGCGCGAGAGCCACACTTCGCTGAGCAGCACGACGAGCGCACCGAAACCGGTGAACGCGATCGGCGCGATGGCGGCGAGATCGAGTCGCGGGGCGTTCATCTCGGCGCCTCGGCGCGGATCATGACTTCAGCGATCACGTCGTGCGGACCGACGTCACGCGCTGCTGCCTTCTTCTGTTCCATCTGATGCAGCAACTCGCCGACGGAAGCGTCGAGCCGGCGCAGGAACGGACTCGGAGCGACGCCGATCCAGACGATCGGGATCAGCAGCGCGAGCACCACGAACATCTCGCGGAACGAGAGATCGATCAGCGAGCGATTCTCGGGCTCCTCCACGGGACCAAAGAAAACTCGCCGGTACGCCCACAGCAGATAGGCCGCTGCGAGCACCACGCCGATGGTCGCCGTCGCGCCGACCCATGGGCTAGCCACGAACGTGCCCACCAGGATCAGGAACTCGCCGACGAAGCCGTTCAGCCCCGGCAGGCCGATGCTCGACATCGCGACGATCCCGAAGAGCAACGCGAACACCGGCATCGGTTTCGCGATGCCGCCGAAGGCGGCGATCTCGCGGGTGTGACGTCGCTCGTAGAGCATGCCGACGAGCAGGAAGAGCGCGCCGGTCGAGAGTCCGTGGTTCACCATCTGCAGGATCGCGCCTTCGAGCCCCTCTTCATTGAGCGCGAAGATGCCGAGCATCACGAAGCCCAGATGCGCGACCGACGAATAGGCGACGAGCTTCTTGATGTCGGTCTGCACCATCGCGACCAGTGCCCCGTAGAGGATGCCGAGCAGCGCGAGTCCGAAGATCAGCGGCGCGGCCTGTTCGGCGGCAACCGGGAACAGCGGCAGCGCGAAGCGCACGAAACCGTAGGTGCCCATCTTGAGGAGCACGCCGGCGAGGACCACCGAGCCCGCCGTCGGAGCCTCGGTGTGCGCGTCGGGCAGCCAGGTGTGGAACGGCACCATCGGCACCTTGATGCCAAAGGCCAGCGCGAACGCCGCGAACAGCCACGGCTGCGTCTTCCACCACACGGCCTGACCCGCGAGCGGGATCGCGGTGTCGAGCAGCGCCGGCGAACTGTTCGATGCGTGCCGCACCAGGTCGAAGCTCGCGGCGCCGAACTGCTGCTGATGCAGCGAGTAGATCACCAGGATCGCCACCAGCATCAGCAGCGAGCCGACCATCGTGAACAGGAAGAACTTCACGGCCGCGTAGACGCGCCGCGGTCCGCCCCAGATCCCGATGATGAAGTACATCGGGACGAGCATCAGTTCCCAGAACACGTAGAACTGGAAGACGTTCAGCGCGAGGAAAGCGCCGATCATGCCGGTTTCGAGGGCAAGGTTGAAGAACACGAAGCTCTTCACCTGGCGCTTCGGGTCGTTCCAGGAGCCGATCAGCACCAGCGGCATCAAGAAGGTGGTGAGCATCACCAGCAACAGGCTCATACCGTCGATGCCAACGAAGTAGTGGACTCCCCAGCTCGGCATC
>Ga0315276_10002223_pt1 | contig 17709 bp, 33 predicted proteins | sample YL17G05_0_MG_FD_204542 | JGI IMG/M metagenome (GOLD analysis project Ga0315276, IMG submission 204542) | Sediment microbial communities from Yellowstone Lake, YNP, Wyoming, USA - YL17G05_0 | ecosystem: Environmental > Aquatic > Freshwater > Lake > Sediment | place: USA: Wyoming | collected... | reverse complement strand
CCGGGTGACCATGCCGAGAAGATCTTCCACCGCATGGGAAATGATGATCACGGTCTTCCCGGAATGGTGCAGCTTTTCAACCTGCTTCAAGATCTCCCGCTTGCCCGGCCCGTCCAATCCTACGGTGGGCTCATCCAGGATGAGCAGGTGGGGTTCCTGCACGAGAACTCCTGCCAGGGCCACACGCCGCTTTTCTCCCCCGCTTAATTCAAAGGGAGACCGCCTGCGGAACTCCTCGTAATCCAAACCCACAGAGGCGCAGGCCGATTTTACCCGGAGCTCGATCTCTGCGGGGGACAAGACTTTATGCTGGCGCAAAACAAAGGAGATGTCATCGAAGACCGTCTCCTCGAAAAGCTGTTGTTCCGGATATTGAAACACAAGCCCGACGCGCTTCCTAAGCTCACTCCAGGAAATGCCCGGAAAGCCCAGGTCCATCCCCTCGACCAGAACCCGGCCGGAGGAAGGTTTCAGCAATCCATTGAAATGCTGCACCAGGGTTGACTTCCCCGACCCGGTCTCCCCGATGATTCCGATGAATTCCCCCCCCTCGATTTGCAGGGAAATATCCTCAATGGCCTTCTTTTCCAGGGGAGTCCCGCGGTTATAGATGTGCGTCAGTCTTTCGACGCCAACGACCGGCTGGGGAATGGCCCCTCCTCATTCCACGATCTTGTAGACCACGTCCTTTTCCCGGACGCGGTCCTTTACTTTAATTCCGATCATCTGGCCGACCTCCGCTTTCTCTACGGGCTGGTTTTCGATCTGCATGGACTGAATCTGATCTTCAAAATCAGTGGTATGTCCCTTGAATTTGATTCGATCCCCAACCCGCAAGGTCCCCTCCGTGACCTTGATGGCCGCCACGCTGGCCTTAGAGAAGAATTTCATCACTTCTCCCACTTTTTGCTCAGGCATTTGAGCCTCCTTCCCTCAAGCGGAATTCCCCGCATGAGTTGTTCAACTTGAAAAATTATATGTTTTCGTTTAATTGGGTGTCAAGGAATAAAGTTCGGACCCTGGAGTTCATAGTAAGAACGAATGGGGGGCCGGTTCGGTTTCAGGCGTGAGACTCCGAGGGCGCAGGTTCATCATTCCCGCAAAAGCTCGTCCTCGCGAAACCGGGGAGCGGGAATCCCGTAGGGGCGGTTCGCGAACCGCCCCTACACCTAAAGGGTTAAGATTGGAGGAGGAATTTTTTCAAATCTTCCAAGGATCGCACTCCGGGAGGGATCGGATGCCCCAGGCTTCGCAGCCCCTGGATCAGGCGAAAAAATGGGGGCAGTTCTCCCCATTCCGATTCGGGCAGGCGGTCCCCGAAAAAAAAACCTTCCACCGGTCCGTAAAAGGAAACCCGCCCCCGATTCAGGACCAATAAATCCTGGGCTTTCAAAGCCTCTTCGACGGAATGGGTGATATGCAGAACGGTCTTTCTTCCCTGCCCCTGGATTTTTAGCAGAAGGTTGAGGATTTCTTCCCGATCCTTAAGGTCCAGCATGGAAGCGGGTTCATCCAGGACAAGGACTTCGCTTGCCATCGCCAGGATGCCGGCCAAAACCACTTTCTGTTGCTGTCCCCCGGAAAGCAGGTGAGGGGAATGGTGCCGATACGGCTCCATCTCCACCAAATGAAGACTTTCCCTGACGCGAAGAGCAATAAGGGAAGGGTCCATCCCCATGTTCTCCAGCCCGAAGGCAACATCCTCTTCAACCACCGTGGAAACGATCTGGTTCTCCGGGTTGGAGAAGACGTATCCAACCCGGGGGGGCATTGCTCCCGGTTTTAGGGCTTGGCCGTCGACAAAGACCTGCCCGGCGGAGGGTGAAAGAAGGCCCTTGATCAGCTTTCCCAGGGTACTTTTCCCGGATCCATTCGGCCCCATTAAAGCCACGTATCGCCCCCGGGGAATAAAGAGGTTCAGCCCGGCAAAGACCGGCTTCGGCTGACCCCCCAGAGAAGGATAAGAAAAGGTCACATCCCGCAGTTCAATCATCTGTCCATAAAAAAAGGGCAAGACCTACGCCTTGCCCTTTTTTGTCCTTCCCATTTTTCCTCACGGACTGGAAGCGGGCGCCGCCGGCTTCGCCTCCTCGGCGCCTTTCTTCTTCGAGCGCCTCCTCCCAGCCTTGTGCTTTTTTATCGCTTTGACTTCCTTGCCTTCGGAAATCAATTCCACTATAGAGACCAGAGCTCCATCCCCAGGCCGGGGTCCCGTTTTAATGATGCGAATGTACCCGCCATTTCGTGACTGGTACCGGGGGCTTATTGTGTCAAACAGCTTGCGCACAACCTCGGCCTTCCGTACCACAGCCGATACGAGGCGCCGGGCGTGCAGGTCTCCCCGTTTCCCCAGATGGATTAATTTCTCGGCCAGCGGGCGGAGTTCCTTCGCTTTCGCATCGGTTGTTTTTAATTTTTCATGCTCGAACAGGGAGGTGACCATGTTCCGCAACATGGCCACGCGGTGGCTCGTCGTCCGGCCCAACTTTCTTCCAGCGATTCGATGGCGCATTTTACCGTTCCTTCTCTAGGCTTCCTTTTTCAATCCCTCTAATTCGGGAGGCGGCCAATTCTCCAACTTCATCCCCAGGCTCAACCCCATTTCCTGAAGAATCTCTTTGATCTCATTCAGGGACTTGCGGCCAAAGTTTTTCGTCTTGAGCATTTCGGATTCGGTTTTCTGCACTAGGTCCCCAATGTAGTGGATGTCCGCATTCTTCAAACAGTTGGCGGAGCGCACAGAAAGTTCGAGCTCATCCACGCTCCGAAAAAGATTCTCATTGAGCTTGGAAATCTCTTCCACTTCCTGGGGTTTGGGAAGGGCTTCTCCCTCTTCAAAGCGAATGAACACATTCATCTGATCTTTCATGATTTTGGCGGCATACCCGACCGCATCCGCGGGGGCTACGCTGCCACTCGTCCAGACCTCCAGGGTTAGCCGATCATAATCCGTGATCTGGCCCACCCGGGCGTGGGTAACCGCGTAGTTCACTTTGCGGATGGGTGAGAAAAGGGCATCGATCGGAATGGTCCCGATGGATTGTCCTTCCTCCCGATTCCGTTCCGCGGGGACATATCCTTTCCCCTGCTTAACGACCATCTCGATTTCCAGGTCCCCATCTTCCGAAAGGGTGGCGACCAGGTGATCGGGGTTCAAAATTTCTACGTTGGCATTGGGCTGGATGTCCCCCGCTTTCACGACCCCGGCCTTGGTGGCTTTCAACCGCAGCGTCTCCGGACCGTCTGAATGCAGATTGACCAATATTTCTTTAGTGTTGAGAATGATATCGGTGACGTCCTCGCGCACCCCGGGAACGGTAGAAAACTCGTGCAGCACCCCCTTAAGGCGCACCGCGGTGATGGCGGCTCCCTGAATGGAGGAGAGAAGGATACGGCGCAAGGAATTGCCAATGGTAATACCAAACCCACGCTCCAAAGGTTCCACATGGAAACGACCATGGGTGGCAGTTAGAGTCTCTTCCTCTACTTCCAGGCCCTTGGGCTTGATGAGGGGTGTCCAATTTCGATACATAGGGACTCCTTAATCCATAATTCAACTGAGATCGATGAAGGTGTTATTTCGAATAGAGTTCCACGATCAACTGTTCGCGAATGGGCATGGTCAAGTCTTCGCGGCTGGGCAAAGCGACAATCCGTCCCCGGTAATTCTCCTTGTCCAGTTCCAGCCAGGCGGGAACACTCCGTCGGGCCACTGCTTCCAAAGATTCCCCGATCTTGGCAACCTTGCGGCTCTTTTCCCGGAGTTCAATCACATCCCCTACATCCACCAAGTAAGAAGGGATGTTCACCTTGTGGCCGTTGACGCTGAAGTGGCCGTGAAGGACCAGCTGACGGGCCTCATTCCGCGAATTGGCGAACCCCAGACGATAAATCATGTTATCCAGGCGCCTCTCCAAAAAGATGAGGAGGTTGGTTCCGGTAATCCCTTTCTTTCGTTCTGCCTTGGCGAAAAAGTTGCGAAACTGCTTCTCCAACAGGCCGTACATCCGCTTCACTTTCTGTTTTTCCCGCAGCTGCACGCCGTAGCTCGAAAACTTTGCCCGGCCCTGACCATGTTGTCCCGGGGGATATCCTCGGCGCTCAAAGGCGCATTTGTCCGAATAGCAACGGTCCCCCTTCAGGTAGAGCTTCATATTTTCCCGCCGGCATAGCCGGCAAGCGGATTCAATGTACCTTGCCAAACGAAACCTCCTCTATGAAATCGATCCCGTACCGGGGTTACACCCGCCGTCTTTTGGGCGGGCGACAGCCATTGTGCGGGATGGGGGTCACATCCCGGATCAGGTCCACCCGGAATCCCGCGGCTTGCAGCGAACGCAAGGCCGCTTCGCGCCCGGCACCCGGTCCCTTGACACAGACTTCGATCGTTTTTACCCCTTGCTCCATGGCCCTTTTGGCGGCCTGCTCGGCCGCCAGCTGGGCGGCGAAGGGTGTGCTCTTCCGCGAACCCTTGAACCCCACGCTGCCGGCGCTCGCCCAGGCGATGACATTCCCGCTCACGTCGGTGATCGTTACGATCGTATTGTTAAAAGTCGATTGGATATGGGCAACACCGTTTTGGATATTGCGTCTTTCCTTCTTCTTGGCCCCTGAACTCTTTACTGGCGACATTCCTCCTCCTTATTTTTTCCTCCCGCCGATCTGACGCCGGGGGCCCTTACGGGTGCGGGCATTGGTGTGCGTGCGCTGGCCGCGCACCGGCAATGAGCGCCGGTGTCGCAGGCCGCGGTAGGTCCCCAAGTCCATCAGTCGTTTGATGTTCGTGGATACATCCCGCCGCAGGTCTCCTTCGATCTTCAAGTCGCTTTGATCGATCGCCTCGCGAATCTTGGCCACCTCAGCGTCCGTCAACTGGTCCGTCTTGCGGGTGAAATCAACCTGGGCTTGCCGCAGAATCTTGCGGGCGGTCGACCGCCCAATGCCATGGATGTAAGTGAGGGCAATCTCCACGTTTTTATTCCGGGGAAGATCGATCCCTGCGATGCGTGCCACACCAACCTCCTTTTCTCTTCCCGGCTATCCCTGTCTTTGCTTATGCCGGGCATTCGAGCAGATCACCCGAACGACACCTTTCCGTTTCACGATCTTGCACTTATCACAAATGCGCCGTACGGAAGCCTTTACTTTCATGGTTTCATCCTTCTCCCGTGAAACGACTCACACCTTACTTCTTACTTTTCACGGTCTTTATTTCGCCCGGTAGATAATCCTTCCCCGGTTAAGGTCATAAGGGGAGAGTTCCACCGTCACCTTGTCTCCGGGCAGGATTTTGATGAAGTGCATCCGCATCTTGCCGGAAATGTGCGCCAGCACGCGGTGCCCCTTCTCCAACTCCACCCGGAACATAGCATTGGGGAGAGTTTCAACGACCGTTCCCGTAACCTCGATGGCATCTTCTTTCGGCATCTTCTATCCATACCGCAAGGGCTTTTCCCCATAGGGTCATCCCTTTGCGCGACTCAGAGTTTACTCAAAATATACGGCGCGTTTTCGGTCACCGCCACAGAATGTTCAAAATGCGCGGATAGGCTTCGATCCCGGGTCACTGCCGTCCAACCATCCTGTAGGACCATCACCTCATGACCGCCGGCATTGATCATGGGCTCAATCGCCAGGATCATCCCGGGCTTCAGGCGAACCCCCCGCCCCGCTTCCCCAAAATTCGGTACCTGGGGCTTCTCATGCAGGTGTTGGCCGATGCCGTGCCCCACAAAATCGCGGACGACGGAAAAGCCGTGGGATTCAACATGCCCCTGGATCGCCGCGGAGATATCTTGCAGGCGGTTCTCCGGCCGGGCCCGATCAATCGCCAAATAGAGCGCCTCTTCGGTAACTCGCATAAGCCGCTCGGCCTCCGCCGAGATGCGCCCGATGGCCAGGGTTATGGCCGCATCCCCATAATAATCCTCGTAGATGGCGCCAAAATCGAGGCTCAGGATATCCCCTTCCCGGAGGACTCGATCCGAGGGGATCCCGTGGACCACTTCCTCATTGACGGAAGTGCAGAGCACGGCCGGGTACCCGTTGTACCCTTTGAAGGCTGACCGAGCTTTTCGCTGGGCGAGTAACTCCTCGGCCCGTTCGTTCAGCTCTCTGGTGGTTACCCCCGGCTTGGCCACGGATTTGATCTCCTCCAGGATTTCCGCGACGATCCGGTTACTCCGCCGCATTCTTTCGATCTCTTGCGGAGACTTTAAGATGATTCGCTCGTACTCTGGAATGGGAGTCAGGCCGTTCATCCCCCTTCTTACCTTCTGCCCTTGATCCTCCCTTGCTTCATGAACCCTTCATAGTGGCGCATCAACATATGTGATTCGATCTGCCCCACCGTATCCAGGGCCACCCCGACGACGATTAGGAGAGCCGTCCCCCCGAAGTAGAAGGGCACATTGAATTTCGTAATCAAGACGGAAGGGAGGACGCAGACCGCCGAGACATAAATGGCTCCGCTGAAAGTGATCCGGGTCAACACCCGATCCACGAATTCAGCCGTCTTCTTTCCCGGGCGGAGCCCCGGGATGTAACCCCCGTATTTGCGCATGTTGTCGGCCACATCCGTGGGGTTGAAAGTGACGGCCGTATAAAAATAGCAAAAGAAAAAGATGAAGCCCACGTAGATTGACTCATATACCAATGACCCGGGGGCCAGTTGGGTGGCGATCGCTTTCATCCAGGGGTGCTCTAAAAAACTGGCAATGGTAGCCGGAAACATGATGATCGACGAAGCAAAAATCGGCGGGATAACCCCAGCCGTGTTGACCTTCAAAGGCAGATGGGTGCTTTGTCCGCCGTACATGCGCCGGCCGACGATGCGCTTGGCGTATTGGACCGGAATCCGTCGTTGCCCCCGTTCTACGTAAATAATCGCCCCCACCACCGCCACCATGAAAACGATCAAAAAAATGATAACGATGATCCCCATCTCGCCGGTGCGCAGCAGGCGGATGCTGTTGCTGATGGCGGTCGGCATCCGGGCCACAATGCCGGCGAAAATAATCAGGGAGATTCCATTCCCGATGCCCCGCTCGGTGATCTGCTCTCCGAGCCACATGATAAAAGCCGTGCCCGCCGTGAGGGTAATCATGGTCATCAAACGGAAGGACCACCCCGGGTCCATGACCACCAATTCGCCGCCGGGCCCGGTCATGCGCTCGAGTCCCACGCTGATCCCAAATCCCTGGATCAGGCTGAGAAGGACGGTTCCGTAGCGGGTGTACTGCGTGATCTTTTTCCGCCCTGCTTCTCCTTCCTTGGAGAGCCGCTCCAGATGCGGCACCACCACCGTCAGAAGCTGCAGGATGATGGAGGAGCTGATATAGGGCATGATTCCCAGGGCGAAGACCGACAGGCGCTCGAAGGCCCCTCCAGAAAACATGTCGATAAAGCTGAAAAGAGTTCCTTTGGCTTGGGAAAAGAAAGCAGCCAACGCGGCCGCATCAATTCCTGGGGTGGGGACGTGTACCCCGATGCGATAAACCGCCAGGAGCAGAAGGGTGATGATGATGCGCCGCTTCAGCTCCGGGATTTTTGGGATATTTTGGAATCCTTGGAACAAGTCTTAGATGACCTCCGCCTTTCCTCCGGCGGCTTCAATCTTATTTTTTGCCGCCAGGCTGTAATGATGGACTTGCACCGTCAAAGGCTGGGAGAGGGTTCCCTCGCCCAGCACTTTCACGCCCCAATAACCTCGTTTTACCAAGCCCGAGGCCTTTAGGATAGCTACATCCACTACCGTTCCGGCCGCGAAACGGGCCAAATCCCGCACATTAATAATATTATACTCCTTCCGAAAGGGGTTTTTAAATCCTCGCTTCGGGAGGCGGCGCTGCAGGGGCATCTGCCCCCCCTCATAGCCAGGAGAGACCGATCCTCCAGACCGCGCCTTATACCCTTTATGCCCTTTGGTGGAGGTTCCACCGTGTCCCGAGCCTTCCCCCCGGCCGATCCGCTTTCTTTTTTTCCTTGCCCCTTCCGGCGGCTTTAACTCACTCAACTTCATATCGGTCCCCTACCCCTCAACGACTTTCACCAGATGAGCAATTTTCCGGATCATTCCCCGGATGGCCGGGGTATCCTTGAGCGTTACGGTCCGATTCATTTTGGTCAATCCCAATCCCAGCAGGGTGCGACGCTGGGTTTCCGGCCGCTTGTTTCCGCTCCGCACTAATGTAACCTGGATCATTCTTTCGTCCATACCCGATTCCCCGATGGGGGTTTAAAATGCTTTACACCCCTCGTCTAGCGGCCTGCCGACTCGTTAAAGGATTTCAGCGACCGCCTTCCCCCGTTTGCTGGCTATATTTTCCGCCGTATTCAGTTGCCGCATGCCGTCCAGAGTTGCTTTGATCACGTTGTGCGGGTTGCGGGAGCCGAGGCATTTGGACAAAATATTTACAATCCCGGCTGATTCCACAACTGCCCTCACAGCCCCTCCCGCAATGACTCCCGTCCCCTCGGAGGCGGGTTTGAGCAGAACGCGCGCGGCCCCAAATCGTCCCAGTACCTCGTAAGGGATGGTTCCCTGGAGCAGGGGAACTTCGATGAGGTTCTTTTTGGCCTGGTCAATCCCTTTCCGGATCGCTTCCGGAACTTCGTTGGCCTTTCCCAAACCAAACCCCACGATTCCTTTCCCGTTGCCCACGACGACCAGGGCACTGAAACTGAACCGCCTTCCGCCTTTGACGACTTTGGCCACCCGGTTGATATGGACAACCCGGTCGACGAGCTCAAGCTCTACTGGGTTAATTTGCGCCAATCATTCCTCCCCTTTTTTAGCCTTCAGCGATCCGTCATCAGCGGTCGCCAAAAGAATTTTATCTTCTCGGGCTGAAAGCTGATCGCTCTTTAAAAGTCCAAACCCTTTTCCCGCGCTGCCTCGGCCAAGGCCTTGACTCGCCCATGGTACAAGAACCCATTCCGATCGAAGGCCACTTTCTGCACTTGCCGGGCCATGGCTCTCTCGGCAATAAGAAGGCCCACTTTCCTGGCCGCTTCGATCTTTCCCTTGGCCCCATCCTCTGGCCGCAATGGCGCATTCAGCGTGGAGGCCGCGGCCAAGGTTTGTCCCCGGGAATCATCAATCACCTGGGCATAAATATGCCGGGAGCTTTTGAAAACGCAGAGCCGGGGACGGTCCGGCGTACCCCTCACCTTCGCGCTCACCCGTTTCTTCCTGCGCTTGCGCGCTAGCTCTTTTTCTTTTCGTAACACGCCTTTTTCCTTTTTTTATTGGACGCAGATTTTCGCAGATTTCCAGGATTTATATAAAAATTTCTTTATCCGTCTTTTCTGCGAAAATCTGCGTCCCCAAAAAAATTTATCCGACAGCGGTCTTCCCGGCCTTGCGGTGGATGACCTCCTCTACGTACTTGATGCCTTTCCCTCCGTAGGGCTCTGGCGGACGCAGGCTACGAATCTTTGCCGCCGTCAGCCCCAGCAGGTGTTTATTCACCCCCCGCAGGGTAATGCGAGTCTGGCGCTCCACCTCCGCTTTAATTCCTTCGGGGAGGGGAAACCGAATGGGATGGGAATACCCCAAGTTGAAATTCAGGGCATTTCCCTGCGCCTCCGTCCGGTAGCCTACGCCGTTAATTTCCAGCACCCTTTCGAACCCCTGACTCACCCCTTTCACCATATTGGCGATCAGGGTGCGGGTCAGGCCTTGAAGGGCCTTCCCCCGCTTGGGGTCCTCCGGCAGATGCACGAACACCCGGTCTTTTTCCACCCCTACGGCCACTCCTCCGTCAACCTTTTGGCTTAGATTCCCCTTGGGGCCTGTAACTTTGATGAGAGGTGCCTCCCAAACCACTTTCACCCCTGGGGGGATGGGAATCGGCCTCTTTCCGATCCGTGACATAACGGTCTCCCTTAAAATCTTACCAGACTGAACAGAGCAATTCGCCGCCCACGTTCAGCTTGCGCGCCTCTTTATCCGTGACGATTCCTCTGGAAGTAGAAAGAATGGAAAGCCCGAGGCCCCGGAGCACGAGGGGAATTTCGGCCTTATGCACATACCTGCGTAACCCCGGCCGGCTGATAATTCTCAACTCCCCGAGGACCCGCTTTTTCGTTTCTCCTTCGTACTTCAGGTAGATCCTCAGCATGCCCTGCTTCCCATCCTTGATCACTTTGTAGTTTTTCACATAACCCTCGTCTTTAAGAATTCGGGCCACCTGAGCCTTAAGGTTCGAAGCCGGCATATCCACTTTCTCATGTTTCGCCTTGTTGGCATTGCGCAGGCGAGTAAGCATATCCGCTAAGGGGTCGGTCATCCCCATTTCTTCCCTCCTCCCAGACTAAAGTCCTCTACCAACTGGACTTGATGACACCCGGAATCTCTCCCCTCGAGGCCAGGTTGCGAAAACAGATCCGGCACAGGTCGAATTTCCGGTAATACCCCCGGGGCCGCCCGCAGACCGGGCAGCGGTGATGGGTTCTCACTTTGAACTTGGGGGTTCGTTTAGATTTTACGATCAGGGCAGTCCGCGCCACAGCTCATCCTTTCTCTCCATTAAAGGGGACGCAGATTTACGCAGAAAAAACAGAGCAAAATTCTTTTATTAAAATCCGAAAATCTGCGTTCATCTGCGTCCGCAAAAGAATTTCTCATTCAATTCCGAAAGGGCATCCCCAGAAGGCGCAGCAGTTCTTTCCCTTCTTCATCGGTCTTGGCCGTCGTCACGATGGAAATATTCAGCCCTTTGATTTTGTCAATCTTGTCTAAATTAATCTCGGGAAAGATAATTTGCTCCCGAATCCCCAGAGAATAGTTTCCCCGCCCATCAAAAGCTTTTCCCGAGACCCCGCGAAAATCTCTCACCCGCGGCAGGGCTACATTCACCAGTTTATCAAAAAAGTCCAGCATGCGATTACGGCGGAGTGTGACCATGACCCCAATCGGCATTCCCTCGCGAAGCTTATAGATCGCGATCGAGCGTTTGGCCTTGGTGATGACCGCTTTCTGGCCGGAAACGAGGGCGAGCTCTTCCACGGCCGAGTCCAGAATTTTGATATTCTGCACCGCTTCTCCCAACCCCATGTTCAGGGTAATCTTCCAAAGCCGCGGTACCTGCATCACGTTTTTGTACCCGAACGTCTTGGTCAACTGGGGAACGACATCCTTTTGATAAATCTCCTTCATTCGGCTCATCGGGGCTATCCTTCTTATGATCTTTCAATCAGCTCGCCGCATTTTTTGCACACTAACGCTTTCTTGCCACCCTCCAACACCTTTTTTCCCATGCGCACACCCCGGTTGCATTTCGGACATACCAGCAGGAGATTGGAGATGTGCAGCGGGGCCTCCTTCTGGAGAATCCCCCCTTGTCGAGTCTTACCGCTGGGGCGGGTGTGGCGCTTGATGAAATTGACCTTTTCCACCACTACCCGATTTTTTTTGGGCAGAACCTTGAGCACCTTGCCGGTCTTGCCCTTTTCCTTGCCGGCAATGACTTGTACCATGTCGTCCTTGCGCACATGAAACCGGATCAAATCCATCGAAAGCCTCACCCGCCCGGGCCCGTTCTTCAAAGGACTTCCGGGGCCAAGGATATAATTTTCATGAATTTCTTTGCCCGCAGCTCTCGGGCTACCGGCCCGAAGATACGCGTTCCCACCGGGTCATTCTGGGGAGTGATCAAGACCGCAGAGTTGTCGTCGAACTTGATATAGCTGCCATCCCTCCGCCGGACTTCCTTAACCGTGCGCACGATGACCGCCCGCATTACCTCGCCTTTCTTGACCTTAGAGTTGGGAATGGCTTCCTTCACGGACACGACGATGACATCGCCCAGACTGGCATATCTCCGCTTCGTTCCCCCCAACACTTTGATGCAGGAAAGTTTTTTGGCCCCAGAATTATCCGCCGCATCTAAATAGGTCTGCATCTGAACCATGGCTGTATCCTGATCTCAACTTTCTTTTTCTCAAGGCTTGATTTTATTGCCGGCCGGCGATGCCTGGTGGATTGCGGATGGCTTCTGCAAGAGCTTTACTCCGCAAGCCATGTTCCGCCTTCCCAATCCGTGATTAATGCGCCTTTTCCAGGATCTCCTTCACCCGCCAGCGCTTTTCCCGACTCAGGGGCCGGGTCTCCATGAGCCGGACTCGATCCCCCGCACGGCACTCGTTTTTTTCATCATGCGCCTTGTAGCGCGCCTTCTTGCGAAGGTATTTTTGGTATAAAGGATGCTTGACCAATCGCTCAACTACAACGATGACTGTTTTGTTCATGCGACTGCTCGCCACTTCCCCCACCAGTGTCTTACGGATTCCCCTCCCCATTATTCCCTTTCCCTCACGCGGCCTTCGCCTGGGCCAAGGTCTTTTCGCGAAGAGTGGTCTTCACTCTCGCTAAATCCCGGCGCACCTGAACCAGCCGCTCCGTGTTTTCCAGCTGCCCGGTGGCGTGCTGGAATTTCAAGTTGAACAGCTCTCCCGTAAAATCCAGTTCTTTTTGGCGAAGCTCCGCCTCGCTCAAATCCCTAAATTCCCGCGCTTTCACTCGCTCCCTCCCGGGCAATGAATTTTGTAGCCAGGGGCAGCTTGTGCGCGGCCAGCCGAAAAGCCTGCAGAGCCGTTTCCCGCGTTACCCCTTCCATTTCGTAAAGGATCCTTCCCGGTTTGATCACGGCCACCCAATCCTCCGGGGCTCCTTTGCCCTTGCCCATCCGCGTCTCCGCTGGCTTCCTGGTGACCGGCTTGTCCGGGAAGATGCGGATCCAGATCTTGCCCCCGCGTTTAATATGCCGGGTCATGGCCACCCGGGCGGCTTCGATCTGCCGGGTGGTCAGCCAGCCACATTCGGTCGCCTGCAGAGCGTAATCCCCGAAGCTCAGGTCCTTTCCCCTGGAGGCGATTCCCCTCCGCCTTCCTTTTTGCTGTTTGCGATATTTGACTTTCTTGGGTGCCAGCATTTCTCCATGAGCTCCTTACGAGGTTGTCTCTTTCCGCCCCCGGATGTCGGGGAGAACGTCGCCTTTGTAAATCCACACTTTAATACCAATCGCTCCATAAGTGGTTCGGGCTTCGGTAAAGCCGTAATCGATGTCCGCCCGCAACGTATGCAGGGGAACCCGTCCTTCCCGATACCATTCCGCCCGGGCGATCTCCGCCCCCCCCAATCTTCCCGAGCAGGCCACCTTGATTCCCTGGGCCCCGAATTTCAAGGAAGTGGTGACGCTCTTCTTCATCGCACGCCGAAAAGCCACCCGCCGCTCGAGCTGCAGCGCCACGTTCTCGGCGACCAGTTGGGCATCCACCTCCACACGGCGTATTTCTTGGATGTTGATGGAAATCTCCCGCTGGGTCATTTTCTGGATTTCCTTCTGGAGCTTCTCGATCTCCACCCCTTTTTGGCCGATTATGATCCCGGGGCGGGCGGTCCGGATAGTGATCCTGGCCCGGTTGCCTGTCCGCTCGATCTCCACCTTGGAGATCCCGGCATGGTAGAGTTTCTTTTTAATGTAGCGGCGGAGGAGGATGTCCTCCTGCAGGAACTTGGAATAAGCCTTCTCCGCATACCATCGAGAATCCCAGGTTTTTACGATCCCCAGGCGCAGCCCTATGGGATTAACCTTGTGACCCAACGTCCGACCTCCTTTTCTCCCTTAAATTTCTCACCCAGCGAAAAGCGGGGTTACCGTTCGCTAAGGACTACCGTAATATGACAGGTCCGCTTCCGGATTTTGCCGGCCCGGCCCATGGGCCGCGGCCGGAACCGTTTCAGGGTTGGCCCCTGATTGACAAAAATGGTTTTGACAAAAAGCGTATCCACGTCGATCGATTTATTCTGTCGCGCGTTCGCCAGAGCGGAATGGACGACTTTGGAGACCACCTTGGCGCCAAACTTGGGGGTGAAGGAGAGGATATTCAGGGCTTCCTCCACCTGTTTCCCCCGGATAAGGTCTGCGCTCAACCTTACTTTTCGCGGCGACAGACGAAGATATTTGGCCACAGCTTGCGCTTCCATGATCTCTCCTTCAGGCCGGCTTGGGCACCGCTTTCAACTTGGTTTTCCGGTCCCCGGAGTGGCCGAAAAAAGTGCGGGTGGGAGAGAACTCTCCCAACTTGTGCCCGACCATGTTTTCGGTGACGAAAACCGGAATGAACTTCTTGCCGTTGTGGACGGCGAAGGTCTGCCCGACCATTTCCGGAAGAACGGTGGAGCGCCGGGACCAGGTCTTGATGACCTTGCGGCTATGCGTCCGGACGGCCTCATCTACTTTGGCCATCAATTGCGCCTCTACGTAAGGACCTTTACGAATGGAACGTGCCATTTTAATTCCTCTAAATTTTTTTTGCCACAGAGGACACAGAGCTCACCGAGACAATATAATCAAAATGAAAATACAAATTGGAAATTAAAAGTCCGAAAATATTTTTATGTACTACTAACGTTCAAACTCTTTAAATTTTGTAAAGGTTTTTGTAATGAATTTTGTCTGTGTTTATTAGTGGTTATCGATGTTGCGCATTTTCTTTTGCTAATATCTCTGTGAACTCTGTGCCCTCTGTGGCTAAAGTTTTTTGGTTGCGGCTTTGCCGCGCTGTGTCCTCTGTGGTGAATTATTATCTCCGCCGTTTGATGATGAATTTATCCGTTGCTTTGTTCCGCCGGGTCTTATACCCTTTGGTGGGAACACCCCAGGGAGTCACTGGATGCCGCCCCCCCGAGCTCTTCCCTTCCCCACCCCCCAGCGGATGGTCGACCGGGTTCATGGCCACCCCCCGCACATGAGGACTACGGCCCAGCCAACGGCTGCGACCCGCTTTGCCGATGGAAATATTTTCGTGGTCCAGGTTTCCCACCTGGCCCACCGTGGCGTAGCAATCCACATGTACCAGATGAACCTCTCCGGAGGGAAGCTTGATGTGGGCATACTTCCCTTCCCTGGCCATCAATTGTCCAGAGGAGCCCGCAGTCCGGATCATCTGGGCACCCTTCCCCCTCTTGAGCTCCACATTATGGATCAAAGTGCCCAAAGGAATGTTCTTCAGTGGCAGGGCATTCCCCGGTTTGATGTCGGCCCGTTCGCCGCACGTCACCGTTTCCCCTACTTTCAACGAAAAGGGAGCCAGGATGTACCTTTTTTCCCCATCGACATAATGGAGCAGAGCGATGTTTGCGGACCGGTTGGGATCATACTCGATCGAAGCCACCCGAGCGGGGATATCGATCTTATCCCTTTTGAAATCGATGAGGCGGTAACGCTGTTTATGCCCGCCGCCGATATAGCGACTGGTAATCCTCCCGTAGGCATTCCGCCCTCCGGTCTTCGCTAACGGGAGGAGCAGAGCTTTCTCCGGTTCCCGCCGGGTGATTTCCGAAAAATCCAAAACGGTCTGGAATCTTCTTCCCGGCGATGTAGGTTTATATGTCTTGATGCCCATAGGCTTGACCTCTATAGTTTGGAGTTGGCAGTTCGGAGTGAAACCGATTTGTTTTTGATCCCGAACTCCGACTTCAATTACTCCGAACTACCTTTAGACTCCTTCAAAGAATTCGATGCGGTCTCCCTCTCGGAGCGTCACAATCGCTTTCTTCCAGTCGGACTTCCAACCGGTAAACTTCCCCAGGCGCTTTCGTTTCCCCGTCAAGTGCATGGTCCGGACCCGGAGGACTTTCACTTTGAATAATTTTTCCACCGCCTGGCGGATCTCGATCTTGTTCGCTCTGGGGTCAACGACAAAAGCAATCTGGTTCCCCTCTTCTTTCTGGCGCGTGCTCTTCTCCGTAATTAAGGGCCGCTTGATGATCTGATGCGCTTCGCTCATGGGCGTAAATTCCTTTCCACCTTTTCCAGGCTGGAGCGCAGAAAAACCACATTTTCATAGCGCAAGAGATCGTACACATTCAATCCCTCGCACCGGGCCAGCTGAATCCCTGGAATATTCAGCGCGGATTTTTCCAGAACTTCATTTGGGCCATCGATGACAATCAAGGCGTTGGAGATTCCCAGCGTTTTTAACACCGCCAGGAAACTCTTCGTCTTGGCCTCCGGTACGTCCAACCGATCCAAAACCAACAGTTTATTTTCTCGAAATTTGGAGGACAGCACAGAGCGCAACGCAGCCTGGCGCACTTTCCTGGGGGGACGAAACGAGTAGTCCCGGGGGTGCGGACCAAAGACGGTCCCCCCTCCGCGCCAGAGGGGGGAACGGGTCGATCCCGCTCGGGCCCTTCCGGTTCCCTTTTGCTTCCAGGGTTTGCGCCCGCCGCCGCTTACGAAAGAACGCTCCTTGGTGCACGCGGTTCCGCTCCGCCGAGAAGCCAGTTGCATGCGGACCACCTCATAAATTAAGTGCGGTTTCTCCGGCTCATTCAGGAGCCGGTCGTCTACTTCCATGTCGGAAATTTTTTGCCGATGAATGTCGAAAATATCTACTTTGGCCATATTTACCCCATGCCCGGGTATCAACCCGCGACCCTGGATTTCCTCTTTTTCGCCTCGCGAATCAACAGCAGCCCCCGGCTCCCCCCCGGGACCGCTCCCTTGATCAACAGCAAATTCTGCCGCGCCCGGACATCCACCACCTCGAGACTTTGCAAAGTGGTACGCTGGTTGCCGGTATGCCCTCCCATCTTCTGCCCCGGCCAGACGCGCGACGGATAAGAGCTCGCTCCGATGGAGCCGGGAGCCCGGTGAAACATGGAGCCGTGCGTGGCCCCGCCCCCGTGAAACCCCCAGCGCTTGACCACCCCCATGAAACCTTTGCCTTTGGAGATTCCGATTACATCCACCCGGTCGCCCACTTTAAAGTCTTCCACGGTGATCACCTGCCCCACCTGGAAAGGACTGGGATCCACCACCCGAAATTCTTTTAGATACCGGAAAGAAGGAACCTTCGCCTTTTCGAAATGGCCCAGCAGCGGTTTCTTGACCCGTTTCTTATCCCGCTCTTCAAAGCCCAACTGCACCGCTCCGTATTTTTCTTTCGCCGGCGCCTTGACCTGGATGACCGTGCATGGTCCAGCTTGAACTACGGTCACGGGGACGACCCCTCCATCTTCATGGAAGATCTGGGTCATACCCAACTTTTTACCGATGATTCCTTTCAACATACAAAGCCCTTTAATATTATTGGACGGAGATCGGCGCAGATAAACGCATAAAACGATTCAAGGCCAAAGGCGAAGATCCGTATTTTCTGCGACCATCTGCGTCCCATAATAATCATAGTTTGATCTCCACGTCGACCCCGGACGCGAGGTCCAGCTTCATCAGGGCGTCGATGGTCTGCTGGGTAGGCTCCAGAATGTCCAGGAGGCGTTTGTGCGTCCGGATTTCAAACTGCTCCCGTGATTTCTTATCCACGTGGGGAGACCGGAGGACGCAGAACTTATTGATGGTGGTCGGCAAAGGAATGGGCCCGGCCACCCGCGCTCCCGTCCGCTTGGCCGTATCCACAATCTCCTTGGTGGACTGGTCGAGCAGCCTGTGATCGTATGCCTTCAGTCGGATCCGAATCTTTTGACTATTACTGGCCATACCTCGTTTCCCGTTCCTTACCCTGGCTGTCGTTTAGACCGCCGAGTCTTCTTGGCGTTGCGGATTCGCAACCGTCCAGCCCTCGATCGGGTCCTGATTATTCTATGATATCGGAAATGACCCCGGCGCCGACTGTCCGTCCCCCCTCCCGAATCGCAAACCGCAACTCCTTCTCCATCGCAATCGGCGTGATCAACTG
>Ga0315276_10002221_pt1 | contig 17714 bp, 17 predicted proteins | sample YL17G05_0_MG_FD_204542 | JGI IMG/M metagenome (GOLD analysis project Ga0315276, IMG submission 204542) | Sediment microbial communities from Yellowstone Lake, YNP, Wyoming, USA - YL17G05_0 | ecosystem: Environmental > Aquatic > Freshwater > Lake > Sediment | place: USA: Wyoming | collected... | reverse complement strand
TTTTCCATATTTTGATACATGCACTAGATACAACACCAATGTATGCAAAAACATAAATCAAGATTTTGTTAAACTATACATGAATTCTTATCCTCAACACAATTCGCATGAACATGATCGCGGCTGCAATCATGGGTTTTGGAGATGGAAACCATTTGTCATAAAGCATCATTTAGCCCAAATAAACACAGGTGAAATATTGATTTATCAAGATTCAAATTTTATTAGACATCCATACTACACAGAACATTTAAATGAATACAAACCATTGGTTGAATGCATGTTTGATAATATAAATTCGGATGTGATTATTCCAATTGAAAATCCGGATGTTTTGAAATGCAAACACCATGTCAAACAACGCGTGTTTGAAACGATTGGTGAAAACAATGCGTACTATCGCGAATTTCCATTATTGAATGCAAATCGCATTTTTATAAGAAAATCTGAAATTTCAATGCAATTTGTTAATGAATGGCACGATCTTTGCATGAATGATGCATTGATATTGCCAGAACACACACCTGAACCCGACTTAAGATGGCACACACATGACCAGGCAATTGCGTGCGTGTTGTATAGAAAATACATGAAAAACAATATTTTTTCAAACAGAGGAGTTTATATTGTTGACAAGGTGTTTAAAAAATCAAACATTAAATGGATCAATGTCAATTGATTGCATGGATTGCATGGATTGCATATAAACTAATTGTTCCCGATATTGATTTAAACAAAAGTATTTAAATTAATGCAAAATACCGCAAATCAAAACATGAATTCCGAGTTCAAGAAGATCATCTCCGATTTTGTGGCCGACATCGCCACCGTGTTCCCCGAGCACGGCGATGCATGCGCCACAGTGTACGGCATGGACACGACGGCCGTGTTTGACCACTGCAAGCGCACGTACGCGCCCCAGTTCTTCAACATTCTGTACCGCAACGACACCGTGCTGTTTGCGGAGCCCATTGAGCTGCTGCCCGGCCTGAATTTCAAGGCGCTCTGGGAAACGCCCGACATCAGCGACGCGACCAAGGAGGCCGTGTGGAAGTACTTGCAGCTGGTCATGTTTTCGGTGGTGTCGGACTTGTCGGACACGTCCACGTTCGGCGACGCCGCCAAGCTGTTTGAGGCCATTGACGAGAGCGTGCTGAAATCCAAGCTGGAAGAGGTGATGGAGCAGATGCAAGAGATGCTGAAGGACCCGGAGTCACAAACTGGTGCAAGCGCTGATGGCTCTGATGGCGTGAAGGGCACCGATGCCGCGAATGGCTCCGATGCCGCGAACGCGAATGGCTCCGATGGCACGTTTGATCCGAATTCCATGCACGAGCATTTGAGCGGCCTGCTCGGCGGCAAAATTGGCAACCTGGCCAAGGAAATTGCGGAGGAGACCGCGTCCGAAATGAACCTGAACACGTCGGACGAAGCGTCCGTGCAGTCCGTGTTCCAGAACCTGTTCAAGAACCCGGGCAAGCTGATGAGCATTGTGCAAACGGTGGGCAAAAAGCTGGATGCCAAGCTGAAGTCGGGCGAGATTAAAGAGAGCGAAATCATGCAGGAAGCCAGCGACCTCATGAAAAAAATGAAGAAAATGCCGGGCGTGAACAACATGGCCGACATGCTGAAAAAGATGGGCGACATGGGCGGCATGGGCGACATGGGCGGCATGGGCGGCATGGGCGGCATGGGCATGGGCGACCTTGCAAAAATGGCCGCCAGCATGGGGCTCGGAGGCGGCAAGGGTGGCAAATTCAACATGGGCGCCATGCAGAGCCACTTGAATCAGAACATAAAAACGGCGCAGACCAAGGAGCGGCTGCAGCAAAAGTTGGAGCAGCGTCGGGCTGCCATGGTTGCAGCGGCGCAACAGGCCGCACAGCAGGCCCAGACGCAGCAGGCCGCCCAACAAGCGCAACAAGCGCAGCAACAACAGCAACAGCAACAGCAACAGCAACAGCAACAGCAACAGTCCCTGGTTTTTAGCACCGGTGAAAAAGTGGAGCGCACGCCAAGGGTTCCTCCCCAAGAGCAACCAGCAGCGCAAGAGAAGCAAGAGCCCGCCAAGAAAAAGAAAAAGAACAAAAAATAGATGTGCAATAATGAACAAAAAAGAATAAAGAATGTGATGACAATATATATAAAATAATAAGTTTCAAATTTATATATATATAATAATGACTGCATTTTGGTTGCAAGATCCAGCGGTGCTGTTTAACAATGCGAACATTGCGCAAATCGTGCCCACTACGGACATGACCCGCGAGGACCGGCTGAATGCAATCAGCCGTCTCATCATTGTGCTAACCGTGTTGGGGTATTTGGTGACAATGTCGTACAGCGTCCTCCTGCTTGGCGCGGTTTCTTTAGGCGTGATCGCCGTTTTGAACACCGCGACCAACAAAAGCAACGAACTGGTTGCGCAAAAACAAGCCAAACAAGACAAGAAGGAGGGCTTTTCAAATTATGCAAACTACAACACGGGGCGGCGGCGCACTGCCACCATGAGTGCAGCGGCGGATGCGGCTTCATCCGGCCTCACGTTTCAGGCGCCCACGCCCCGGGACCCGCTGATGAACGTGCTGCTGACCGACATTCCGGACCGGCCCGGCCGCCCCGCGGCCGAACCCGCCTTCCACCCGAAAGTGGAGCACGACATCAACCAATCCACCAAAAAATTTGTGGTGGATGACTTGGGCGGCCACTCCGATTTGGAAGACCGTTTGTTCCGTGATTTAGGCGACAACTACGAATTCAGCAGCTCCATGCGCAACTACTTTGCCACCCCGAACACCAAGATTCCCAACGACCAGAAAGCGTTTGCCGAATACTGCTACGGGTCTATGGTTTCGTGCAAGGAGGGCAACTTGATGGCGTGCGCGCGGGCCAATCCAGTGCTCGGGTCCATCACGGGGGCGCAATAAAAATGCAATCAAACCAGCGCAAAATAATATCTATATATTGCATATACACATACATACATAACCACCTTCATGTCGGCATTTGTGAATGACTTCAGTTTCAACAACCTCGCCCGCATTGGCGAAGACGGCTGCAGCTTGGGCCAGCGCAGCATTCAAAACGCGGAATCCTCCAGCTACATGCTGCAGAACTTCTTTTCCGAGGACTGCACCATGAAGCGCCCCATTGAATTCGCCACCAGCCAGCCCAGCATCAACTACACCGGCGGGCACCAAGTGGGCGCCGGCGGCTGCAACATTGACACCAACTCGCAGCTCCTCATCGGCGGCAGCGCGCTCACCCACCCCCGCTGCCGCATCAGCCTGCTGCAGCGCCCCTTCGCCACCGTGCCGTTCCTGGGACGCGGGCAGTCCAACCCGTATTTAGAATCGCAGCTGCAGCAGGGCGACTACTTGACCAACAAGCGCAGCGTCAACCTGCTGTCCGAGCAGACGATGTCGTGCAACTACCCGCTCATTCCGTCCATCGCGTCCACCGTGACAAACCCCGCCAACCTGGTGGAAAGCGTGGCCCAGGACGGCTGGGTGCGCGGCGGCGCCTCGTCCCGCGACATGTTCTACGACATCCCCGCTGCCGAATGCAAGTATTGATATTGATATTGATATTGACTAGTGACGTTTCTAAAAAAATGATTTAAAACAAGTCACATAATATTTGTATTAAACTGCGAGGTATCCATGTATAAAACCAATTTCGTGTGCACGTACAAGGCGTTTGAAGAGCTGGAAGACGATGACGTCAACGCCGACATGCTGTACCGGGCGCAATTCCTCCAAGTGTTTGGCCTCACCGAATACAACGATGCCGCAATACACGCGGGGCTGGACGTGATTAAGGCAAAGGTGGACGAGGTGCCGGAACTGAAGGCGCTCGTACTGCAGCACCCGCACAACGCTTCAAGCGAGGTTGACGAAGTGTTGCCGCTCATGTTTGCGTACCCCCTGCTGGACGTGTTCCATTTGTGCCTGATTGACGCCTTTACCACCGGGAGCGTTTCCAGTAAGGCCCAAGACGCGGTGTTGCGCGTGTATCGCGCCGGCATATAAAATCTAAAATATAATCTAATGAATAAATATCAGTATCAATATCAATATCAAATCAAATAAATAATCAATAATAGTAAAATGGCATCCACGCGAAATAAAAATACGGGCTCCAATTACTGCTTGGAGCAGCGCATGACCGCGCAATCATGCAATTATTTGGAGTATCGGAACGGGGCATCGGGGGCAGCGTACAGCCCCGCCATTCCGTGCATGGGCATCATGCCGAGCCAAATGCCGCGCGAAGCGTTCTCCCAAAACTCGGTGGACATTGAGTCCGCCCTGTTCGGCATCAATTCAACAAATTTAGTGGAACGGCAGCAGCCCGTGGTTCCCGAACTTACCAAACTGCCGGAAGTGTCGTTTTTTGGGCGCATGCAACTGGTGATGCCGGACCCGCTCCTAATAGAGAAATCGCAGCGGCCGTTCCCGGTGCCAACATAAAAATCATATTCAGTATTTTAAGCACTCTTTGAATGAAAAAAATGCATTTTATTTTCACATCATATTGATATTGTAAAGACACAATATGATGCCAACAAGAAAAGCGCCATCCAAAAGTGCAACACTATTCAAGATTGGCACCATTAAGAAAGGCAACGATGGCAAAAACTGGATAATTGTGACAAATAATAATGGAGTTCGCAGATGGCAGAACGTGCCAAAAAAGGCGAGGCCCACTGCAAAAAAATCAAAGCGCGCATTGGAAATGGAGTCGGATCCAACCACGGTTTGGGGTAAAAATAAACCATTGGAGGAATTCTGGCGAAGTTTAGCCTCGGGAAAAAAGGTGGTGCTCGTTGAAAAAAACGGCAAGCATAAAATGGTGACCATGCCCACCGGGAAAACTAGGGGGTCCAAAATGTACAACATGTTTGACGACGACCCCAATATAGTTGCAGTGCTGTCGTCCAACCTGTCTCAGGATGCGTATGAGGTGTTTTTATATCCCAAAGCAAAAGACAACACGGTTGAACACGTGATTACAAATTATAAGAAATATTTCAAACAGATCAGACCCCTGCCTCCAGATCTCATTGAAAAAGGTGTGCCCGCGCAAAAAAAAGTGTTTTTCCCTGCTTGAGATATAAATATATACATACATATAATCAAATCATTTGTCCATTTGTCCATTAGTCCATGGCATTCACGCGCATTCACGACGATTACTGCCGCATTGCCAAGGAAGTGCAGGAATCCACCGGCGCCGGCCGGTACCAGCTCAACGTGCCCGGCAACGGCGACAAGCCCTTCTACATGGAAGACCCCTGCATCCGGCTCCAAGGCTGGGGCGGCAACTTAAGGACCAACTCCGTGGATTTAGAAAATAATCTGCGCGGGCTCAGTCGGCCGCTGTCGCGTGACTGCACTAATTATAAAACCGGTGCAGCAAAAGTGGGCGACGCGCCGATTGAATACCCCGCGTGCGCGCCGTTCGTGGAGCAGCCGCGCGCCACCCACCCCGCATGGACCGCGCGCGATTTAGAGCAGTCGCACTTTTCGTATCTGCACTTGAACCCGCAGGAGCACGTGTGCCGCCCGTTTCAGAACAACTTGAGCACGCGCATCCTGGAAAAGGACTACTGGGTCAGGGAACCGTGTTCATCGAACCCCTCTTCTTCCCCTTCCATCCCGCAAAACGTGTTCACGGCACCGGTTTAATAAAACAATTTTTCACATTGTATGGTATACGTATTACTATACCATAATCATCCGGATAATAATGGCGTGCAAAAACATCACCGCGCGCAAGCGTGCAGGTAAGCAATACCTCATTCATTTTGCAGGCGGGGCGGCATTCGTCGTGCGCGTGTTTGGCAACCGGCTCACCGTGTATACCAGCACATACAATCCAGATATCACCGCCGGAAAGCAGGTGCACCGCGCAACCATTAAAAACCTCTTTGTGCCGTCCAGCTTGAAGCCCGGCGTCCGGTTGCCCAAGCGAATGCTGAATGGCAACCCGCTGAAGGACGTGTGCGACATTGGTTTAGCCGGAAACTCACTGCTCGCCCAACTGGATGGCGACGGCAAGTACCTTTACATCGGCCACGACGTGGTGGAAGTCACGCTGGACGAGCCCGTGGAACGGTATTATTCCGAACTGGTGTCGGGGTTGGGCGGCAACCCGTTTTTGAAGGTGGCGTCCGATGCGCCGCTGGCGTACGCGGTCACCCGTAGGTACGTGTACTTCTTTCACACAATGCAGCGGTTTGATCGCGCCGCCTTTCCGAGTCTGCGGGACATCGTTCCGCCACTCAACCCGGCAACCGACCGTTCACCCGCCGTGAAGACCGCCATGCGAAAAACGGCCAAACGAATCATTAAGAAGGTTCTAGTTCCGTTCTCAAGTTATTAGTCACGACAATATATAAATAAAAAAGTATATTCATATATTAGTATTTATCATCACCATAACATAACATATTTACACTTTACATGGCCGAACTCGCAATTCCTCTCCTCGGGCTGGCCAGCGCGTACCTCCTGTCCAATCAACGGAAGAAGGATGGTGGACCAGCGCCTTTAGCGGCTTCTAGTGCGGCGGGGTCAGCAGCTGTGACGGAGGGCTACTCCAACATGGGCCGGCCCGTGAACGCCATGCCCAACGTGGCCGTCCCCCCCGACAACTACCCCGTGTTCAAGTCCAACACGGGCTACGACGCAAACGCGTACTCCAATTTCCCGAACCCCAACGCCGCCACCGACAAGTACTACGATCAGGCGGCGTACACCAGCGTGGCCAACGGCGGCTCCAGTTTCGGCGGCAAGTCGCAGTTCGGAGACGCATACCAGCAGCGCCGCCAGGTCATGTCGCTCACCGGCAAGCCCGTGGACGCCGCCGAATTTAATCACAACAACATGGCGCCCTTCTTCGGCGCCAAAATCCGCGGCCGCACCGCCGACGCCAACGCGCAGGAGTCTGTGATGGACACCATGAACGGCGCGGGGTCGCAGTGGGTCAGCAAGACGGAGGTGGCGCCGCTGTTCAAGCCGCAGGAGAACTACAACTACATCTACGGGGCGCCGAACGCCAGCGACTTCATGCAGTCGCGCCAGATGCCGTCCAGCAAGGTGGCAAACGTGAAGCCGTGGGAGGAGGTGCGCGTGGCCCCGGGCTTGGACAAGGGCTACACCGCGGACGGCAGCGGCGGCTTCAATTCCGGCATGGACGCGCGCGAGAAGTGGGTGGACCGCGACGTGGACGAGCTGCGCGTGAAGACGAACCCCAAGCTCACGTTCGGCCTGGAAACTCACGAGGGGCCGGCGTATTACTACATTCCGAACGCGCCCACCGCCGCCACGCAGGGCAAGGTGGAGAAGTACCTGCCGGACACGTACTACTTGAACACGCCGGACCGCTGGCTCACCACCACGGGGTTGGAGAAGGCGCAAACCGCGCGCCCCATTGAGGCCGACCGCTTCGTGAACCGCCCCTCCACCACGGCGGAGTACTTCGGCGCGGGCTCGGAGCAGAACGGCGCGGCCACGTACGCCGCTCCCGCGGTGGAGCCGTCCAAGCGTCAGCACATTGACCCCAGCAAGCACCACGCCATGAACGTGTCGGCAACGGGCCAGAAGCCCGCGTCCGTGGCCGACCACGGGCGGCTGGGCTACAAGGTGCTGCACAACAACCGCAGCACGACCACCAGCGCGGTGGCGCCGGGGGGCGTCTTCGGCGCCATTCGCGCCGCGGTGGCGCCGTTGCTGGAAGTGGTGCGCCCGTCGCGCAAGGAGAACGTCATCGGCAACCTGCGCTCCTACGCGAACGCAGGCACCACGGTTCCGGCTGGCACGGTGTTCAACCCCGCCGACCGCCTGCCCACCACCATTAAGGAAACCACGACCGGGCTGCTGGACTTCAACCATTTGAACTTTGAGCGCCAGACGAACGCGGGCTACCAGGTGGCGGACCAGCAGCCCGTGGAGAACCAGCGCGACACGACCACCGACGTGGAGTATCTGGGGACGGCGGGCGGCGCTGCCGCGCACATGGGCAACCAAGTGTACAACGCCGCCTACAACCAGCACAACAACACCAACAAGGTGCAGACGGCGTGGACGAACCAGGGCAACATGAACCTGCTGAACCACAACGAAAACGTGTGTGTGCGCAAACCGCACGTCACCGTGCACAACTACATGGGCGCCGCGGCGCCGGGGCCGAACACGGTCAACATGCCGCCGTCCGCCGAAACCTACGGCAAGGCGCACGCGGGGAAGACCTACCCGCGCAACAACATTGAGTGCGAGCGAATCAATCCCGACATTTTGGACGCCTTTCGCAGCAACCCGTACACCCAGAGCCTCAACAGCTACTGCTGTCGGTGAACATGGTCCAGGCACCAGGCACCAGGCACCAGGCACGTCAAATAATTATATTTGCATATATATAATTATTGCACGCATTGGGTAATGGGGATGATGAACTACTTTGTTTTATTTAGCTTAATTATTATAGCCACATGCGCAATCGTGCTGCTGATTCCGTCGCAACCCATCAAGAATAAGGGCACCAACAATAAGAATAAGAATAATAATAAGGGCACCGCCAATAAGAATAATAAGGACGACGACGATGATACTGATGACGACTCGCCAGCGCCGTCAGCAGCAGGTCAGCGCAGCTTATCAAGCGCCGCCGGCGCAGCCGATGGCAGCTCCGACCACCAGCATTTGCTGGACACCCTGCTCCAAAAACACGACGCATTGGTGGAAGGCATGCAAAACGACGACGACGACGACGACAATTATGGCGTCAAGGGGCAATGGAGAAAGTGGGTCGGCTGCAACGACAAGTGTGTTAAAAGCGACGCCGCGGATGCGGTGGGGAGCGGCAACTGCGTGCATCCCCCCATTTCTGACACCAACTCAAAACTGGATTATTCCAAAAGGTACTGCATGGCCTTCGCCCCGCCACGTGGCAAGCCGTACATGCGCGACCTGGAATGCATGACCTGCGGGTATTACAAGTACGAAGCCGAATGCATAAAGACGGATCCATATAACTCGGACAAATGCAAGCGGTACGGCAACTACGCGTATAAAGCCCCCCCCACCGGAGCCGAATCGTATTACGACTGCAGCGGCAATAAACTCGTTTGCGATCTGTTTTTGAAACAGAGAGGCGGCGGTGGTGGCGGCCAAGGTTATGACGACGATGCCGACGGGCCCGTTTGTTCGGCCGCAACCTGCAAGCCCAAGGAGGTCACTATTGCCGGCGTCACGACACCCACGCAAAAGTGCGTGATTCCGGGCTGCATGTCAAACAGCAGAGGGTTACCGTATCCCAATGACTTTTATGGCACCGACAACATCAACCCGTGCAAACTGATAGGCAATGGCTATATATGTCCCGCCGTCACGTCGGGATCCACCGAGGCGTACAATTCGGGCGGCAGTTCGGGAGATCCGTGCTACACCACCAATAACAAGGTCGACAAAACCAAATTCCAGTCCATGAATCAACTGCCCGTTTGCAACAGCGTCCGACCGACGTCAACACAAAACTTTAAACCCGGCGACTTCGGCAATGACGACAACAATGACGACGACAATGAAGACAATGACGACGACAATGAAGACAATGACGACGACAATGAAGACAATGACGACGACAATGAATACAATGACGATGACGACAATGGCAATAACAACCAAAGAAACAACAACAACAACAACAACGGTAGCACCATCAATGTGTATCATCATTATGTTGGGAGCCGCATAAAGTGGTCCAGCTACAAAAACCCGGAGTCCGGTCTCATGTATTTGGGTATTTATTGATTTTTTATTGATTTATTGAATAATCACTAGGATTGGCTCGCTCTGAGCCCCATCATGTCGGACTTGTTGATGTGCGTCTCCTTCGCAATGATTTTCAGGATTTTGCGGTGGGCGGCGTCGTCCTTCTCAATGTTCTTGTAGAGCTCCTTGCATATCGTCTGATACTCCACGTGCATTTTTTCCTTGGTCTCCCACCCCGGGTGCGCCTCCATCCAATCCTGTATGACCCGTGTCTGGTAGCACGACGTCATGTAAATGAACTTCTTCACGTGCTCGTGCATGTCATCCTTGATCCATTCGTCGCTTTTGATGTACATCGTCTCGCGCTTGGCATCCGTGCAGTGGATCGGCCGCTTGTGCACGTCCATGCCCTTCAAATTGTTAACAATGATGGAGCCCACCCCCTCCACTATGCCGTTGGTCTTCGTGAATTCCAGGTCCTGCAGCGTGATTTTCAGCGTTTTCATGAAGTCGCTCAGCTTGACCGCGTCCTTGCACTCCGTGTTCAAAAACACCTGCACGTTGAACTGCGTGTTGTGAATCGTGTTGTGTGTGTGGTTCGTAGTCGTTACATTTGCAACTTGGGTTGGTTTTTCTTTTATCGTATCCACCAAAACACTCATGATATCTTTTTGCATTGTCATCATGGTTTTCACAATATCATTCAAGTCTGTTATTTTATCTATTTGATCAACATTTTGTGCAAGTCGTTTGTGTCTTTCGGTTTCACAATGCTGCGCATAATGGCTCTTTTTATTACAAGAATATTGACATTGTTTGCAGAAGTGCTTCGCTTTTTTATCAATAAGTTTATCCATTCGGAGGATTATATATTGCAAATATTATATTTTATGCTTTAAGCAATTTTCCTATATATGTCATTTTTTTTGCTAGATATTAGGATCGGCCTATTTTTTGCCTATTTTTAGGCATTCCCCTAGGAAAAAGAGCCTATTTTTGGCCTATTTTTAGGCTCTGTCCCGGACAATGCACCCATTTGGGAAGCTGTTTTTACAGTTTTTTTTTTGGGTCCAAAAAATGACTTTTTGCATTAAACAAAAACATGTGACCATTATGCTCTCATTTTTTATAACAATTATTGTAAAGTAAAATTGTTATTTTTCGATTCGAATTTGCACAAGAGTCGAAAAAATTTTGAGAAGTGGACATAAAAAGTATGTCCAAAAATCGAATCGACGAAACCTTTTTGGGAAAATTCGACGCGCACTAGGTATTTTGCGGAACTTTTTTGGATCATTGCATATGAGACCATACATGCAGCGCCAATAGTTAAATGTCATGGTTTGGCATTTTCATCTAGAGAGAAATTGTAACAAATTATTATTTAATTGGATTATTTGTATGGATTATAATACGAATATCTCTCGTTATATCATATTATAATCTAAAAAAATGCACACGTATGCGAAAACGCGCCGATGCCGGCCTCCCACGAACCTGCGTTACCCCCAGGCGCTGTATGCGTTTTCCAGTCCCCGGCAGGCGCAAAAGATGGCGCGCAAGTATTTAGGAGCGTCTGCTAGGTTGTATCCCGCAAGCAACCCTGTGAAAAAATACCGAATATGCGATCCAATGTTGAACCAGTGGGTCAATTTTGGTCAAATGGGGTATGAAGATTACACCCGGCATAAAAACAAGACGCGCCGAAAGAACTACTTGACGCGCACGGCGGGCATGCTGGGCAACTGGAAACGCAACAAGTACTCGGCGAACAATTTGAGCCGCAACATTTTGTGGTGACATCGGCATTCGCGTTTCGTTGCGGTTCGGTGCGGTTCGTTGCGGTTCGGTGCGGTTCGTTGCGGTTCGTTATTCCCATCTGATGACGGGGCCGCCGGAGGGCCACTCGACGAAGGGAATCGCCTTGCTGGTGGATTGTGTTAAATTAACTAGTTTTTGCAGGGCGGCTTGGCGGCGTTCCAGCGGCGTCTGCGTGGCACTGGATGGTTCGCGGCGCGTGAGCTGCTTGAACCGCCATTCGAACTGAAGCGCGGCTTGCCACGTGGGGAATCCGGTCACGTGACATGCCCGGCGCCAAGTTATCCCGCGTGCCACTCGGGCGCCGGTTGCGTGCGCTCCGCCGCTAATCTCTTTATTGTGCTGGCGCAGGCGGCGGTCCAGATTCACGGTGGCGCCCACGTACGTGGCGCGCTTGCAGGATGACTCCAGCAAATACACAAAGTACTCCTGGGGACTCCCAGGAGTTGCGGGTTCTTCTTCCTCTATGATTTTATCCATGGATTATACTTTACTACTTTTACTGATACTGATATATTATATTTATTTATGCATTTATATTATATGCATAAAAAAATGATTCACATTTACATTTATTAATGATTCAATAATGGATTCAATGATTCAATGATAACCACTGGGAGTATCGTCCGATTCAAACGCATAATCGCATAGTTGCGAATCTGGCAAATCTGGCAACGGCACTGTGGTTGGGGTTGTTGTTGTTGGACTGGCGTAACCGCGCGGGGCGGACGGCGTTTCCGACAGGACGATGTCGTCATGGTTGAATTCAGTGCTTTGGGTGTCGCCGGACACGCAGCGCCCTAGAGCGCGGCGGCACACCTCGTATGCAACCGGCGTATTGTCCGAATCATGTTGGATGGAGTGCATGCGGTCCAATCCCATGCCTTCTGCATTGCGTTTTGCAGATGGGTCTGACCCAATGAACAGGATTGAATGCATCGGGTTTCGTTTCTTGTTGTCGGCGATCATTTCATTGATGCGGGACTTACCGAATTTTCTGGAATCGTTGTCGTCGCCGTCCGTGAAGATGTAGGTGGTTGCAGGAACCCCTGCACTCTCGGCATTCATGCAGTCAATTGCAATCGCGACCGTGTCCCATAGTGCAGTCGTGCCATTGCATTTCAGGTCAGTTTCACGCATCACCTGAACATCCTGCACTGGCACGGTAGACCCCATGATGATGTTGTCATGCGATGAAAACGTAATGACGCGGACGGTTGCGCTGTATTCGCACGGCGCATTGTAGCGGGTTTGCAGATCGCCAACAATTTCATTGATGCCGTTTGCGACTGAACGGCGCTCGTCTTGCATGGAACCGCTCACATCCTGCACAAAGATGACGTTCATGTCTTTTACAGCAGGGGGGACAGGTGCAGGTGCAGGTGCGCCACAAGGAGCGCCAGTAAAGTTCTCTTCATTGTTCATTTCGGCCATTGTTGTTGTTGTTGTTGTTGTTGTTGTGGTTGTTGTTGTTGTTGTTGTAGTACGTTGATAGTGATTTGAAGCTTTCAATTTTTTTTTTATTGTCCTATAAAATATTTAAAATGGATAGCATTCGCAAATTGCATCATTTTGGATGTGCGCATTTTTCGTATAACTGCTTGCACGCATCCAGCGTGATTATTCCAATAAATATCCACGTCTGATTGTAAAAATATTTGGACATGTCCATCACTTGGAGCGCGTAAGAACACACCGGATTTGCCACATTAAAAAATGTCACAAAGTATCCATAAACCCCAGGTGGAGCACAGATCCGCGCATACATTTGAGCGGAAGCCCAATGCAGGGTTGCAAACACAACGGGCAAAACGAGTCCAATACCACGCATTTGGGGTTTATGGTGGCGATGTGTTTAAATCATTCAACTTGTTGAAATGCTAAATGCACCATTGTTTTGCATTGTTTGCGCCACGCAAATTGTCACCGACAACCCACTTCATAGACGGCTTGTGCCAAAATTTTTTATAATACACGACGCCATCGGTGAGCATTGCGGCAACGTAACTGAACGAACTAGCGGAGGTGACCAGCGCATCCGCAAACACCAGACCATTGAATGCGTCTTCCACTGATTCATTCAAATGCATGACAACCTCTGCGCGCGTTGCGGAAAAATTGATGAATTCGTTGTTTGCGTCTCCCTGTGAATGAATGTGAAACCGAACTGGTTTTGTGCCGGTGTACTCCTCAATTATGAATCGCATGACATTGAGGTAGTATGCGTTCGGTTCATTCGTGCGCTTGTGGACACGCATGTCATGGGCACTGTGTTTGCGCACATGAACCGCCACATTGTAAAATGCAGTGTCATACGGCGTTGTTTTGCCTTCAAAGAACAATTGCTTTATTAATTTGAATGCATTGGTTTCCAGCAACTGTGTCAAATTGGTTTCGCAGAACGCATAGTTGGTGGTTCCTTTGTAACGAATCACTTGAATTGGCTTGGGCACATTAAATTTGGCATCCAAATTCATGTAACGAATCATTCTATTGGAAAAAGTGGGGTCGTTTTCGTAATTGTGTTCAAACCGCATGCGCTCAAGGTTGGATGGAAACACGTATTGCACACCGGGGGTCATCGCGGATGTGAACAGTATGTCAAATATTATGTTCTGAAACTGGGCTCCAAATCCGTCGGTTCTTGGTTCGGTTGACACCGCGCTTGTCGTCATCGGTGAATCGTGTGTGAGCGTGTGAATTGCGTGAATGTAAAACAAGAGGACGTTTGTTTTACATTTAAATATTATTTTTAATTGCTTTTTCGTGTTTTCATTTGCGCGCATTGTGATAATTTTGAACGAACCACTGCACCGTGTCCCGAATGCCGCGGCGAATGGGCGTGAACGCGAACGGAGCCTCGTCGCCATAGAGGCGCTTGAATTTGGCGTTGTCCGCCGTTTTTTTGAACTGGCCGTCGGGCTGGGACATGTCGTACACGATGTCGTTGTCCAGCCCAATTATGTCGGCGATGTGGCGCACCACTTGCGCAATGCTGATTTCATCGGCGGGGTCCACCGAAAGAATGAGGGTGCCACTGTCGTTGCCGTTACTGTCGTTGCCGTTACTGTCGTTGCCGTTACTGTCGTTGATGCCGTCGTAGTGTTCCAGCGCCCATATGAGCAGCAGCGCCAGGTCGCGCGAGTAAATGAACTGCCGCAACGGCGCACCGCTCCCCGCGACCACCAGCGGCACCCCTTGCTGCTTGGCCAGATAGCACTTGTGAATCAGCGCGGGAATCACGTGCGCATCGTCCAGGTGGAAGTTGTCGTGCGGGCCGTAAATGTTGGTGGGTATGACGCACACGTAGTTGCGGCCGTGCTGCTCCCGGTAGCAGCGCGACTGCACCTCCAACATGCGCTTGGCGTACGCGTACGCGTCATTGGAAGCGTGCGGCGGGCCGGCGTGCAGCATGGACTCGTCAATTGGTCCCGATTTTGCCTTGTCGTCCGGGAAAATGCACGTGGAGAGGCAGCTCACCACCTTGGCCACGCCCAGCTCGTGGCACGCGCGCAGCACGTTCATGTTGATGCGCACGTTGGTTTCAAACATGTCCACCTTGCACCGCATGTTTTTGAAGAGGCCGCCCACCGCCGCCGCCAAATGAATGACCGCGCCCGGTGCAACCGCGCGGAAGTATCGCAGCGTGGCTTCGTAATCGGTGAGGTCGCACTCGCGCGAAGATGCGAAAATAAACCGATACTTCAAATCCGCGCCGCACACGCCGCGGAGCGCGGACCCGACAAGCCCCGAACCCCCGGTTACCAGCACGGGCATTGGTTGGAATTGGCGGGACTGTTGGAATTGGCGGGACTGTTGGAATTGGCGGGACTGTTGTGATTGTTGCACGGATCGTTTGAGAGATTGAATGATTATCTGATAATCCATTTAAATGGTAATATATGCTATTTTGTATTGTATTATCAGAACATCTCTCAACGCATGACGTCCTTAAACCATCGTGTTGCCTTCATCACCGGAATCACGGGGCAGGACGGCTCCTACCTGGCCGAGTTGCTCCTGGGCAAGGCTTATTTTGTGCACGGCTTGATCCGGCGCTCGTCCACCATGAACACGTCGCGCATTGAGCACTTGTTTCACACCCCCGCGCTGAAGCTGCACTACGGCGACATGACGGACGGCGCGTGCCTCTACAAGATTATCAGCCACATCAAGACGGCGCACCCGTTGATGGAGCGCTTGGAGATTTACAACCTGGCGGCACAGTCGCACGTGAAAATTTCGTTTGAGATGCCGGAATACACGGCGGACACGGACGCGTTCGGCACGCTGAAGCTGCTGGAAGCGGTGCGCAACAACGGGTTGGACTCTTTCGCCCGGTTTTATCAGGCATCCACCAGCGAGCTGTACGGCAAGGCGCAGGAAATGCCGCAGCGCGAGACCACGCCGTTTTATCCGCGGTCGCCGTACGCGGTGGGCAAGCTGTACGCGTACTGGATCGTCAAAAATTACCGCGAGGCGTACGGCATGCACGCGTCCAACGGCATCCTGTTCAACCACGGCGGCGTGCGCCGCGGCCACAACTTCGTGGAGCGCAAAATCACGCTGGGTCTCGGCAAGATTCTGCGCGGCGAGACGGACCGGCTAACCCTGGGCAACATTGATTCGCAGCGCGACCTGGGCAGCGCGCAGGACTACGTGGAGGGCATGTGGCTCATGCTGCAGCAGGACGCGCCGGACGACTACGTGCTGGCCACGGGCGAAACGCACAGCGTGCGCGAAATGATTGAGCTGGCGTTCGGCATGGCAAACATACGGTTAAAGTGGCGCGGCACGGGCGCTGACGAGGTGGGGTACGACGAGGTCACCGGCAAAGACCTGATTTTCATTGACCCGAAGTACTACCGTCCCACGGAGGTGGACGTGCTGTGGGGCGACGCGTCCAAGGCGACGCGCGTTTTAGGATGGCGTCCGCGCACCTCGTTCCAGCAGCTCATCGCCGACATGGTGCGGCAGGACACGCAGGCCGTGTATAAGGTTATTTAACATCCATTGCATCCATTGCATCAATTGCATCCATTGCATCTATTGTTTCCCACAACATATGCAACAAAATTGAATTAAAAATGAGAACCAACTATTGTCTAACACAAAACACAATGCCCACGGAACCAACCCGCCCATTAATGGAACGCATTTTGAACAGGAAACACGCGCTCACCAATTTAACCGACGCCGAGTTTGAAGCGTTGCTGCCGGAGCTGGCCGCCGAACTGGAGGTTAACGGAGTCTTGCGTGAAACGTACACAGACGCCGACATACAGAAGGACTGGGCCTTGCTCCAAAAAAAAGATACAACGATTCATGCAATGACCATTTCGGCCACGGAGGTGGCAGGCATGAAAGTATTACGAAAACACATGCGGCACTTCCATGCCGTGCGCAATTACAAGGGGAACTCCGTGGAGTCGCTGTGGACGCAGCCGTGCCTGGAAAAGGCGCTGCGTTTCAACCGCGCGCAGCACTCCACGCCCTACGCATCGGAAATCATTCGGTCGCTGTCATTCGCCAACGGGCTGGGCAAGGTGACCATGTATCGCCCGCTCATGGCGAAAAAGGTGGTGGCCTACTTGGCGGAAAAAGATAAACTAAAAGAAGTGCGCGTACTGGACGTGTGCGCGGGCTGGGGCGGCCGAATGATTGGCGCCAAAAGCGCAGAAGGAGGGGGAGGGGGAGACAAAGGAGGGGGAGACGAGCTCCCCCCTCAAACCCCCCGCAAAGAAGGAGGCCTGAAAGTGCATTACACTGGCATTGACCCCTGCGAGAAAACGTACGCGGCGCTGCGCGCCATTCGCGACGAGTTGGGACTCCACAATGTCACGCTGATTCACCAGCCGGCCGAGGTGGCGCTGCAACAACCGCTCGGCACATATGACATTGCGCTCACGAGTCCGCCGTACTACAATCTGGAACTTTATTCGGACGAACCGACGCAGAGCGTTGCCACAAAGGATGGATACCAGACGTGGTTGAATGAATTTCTGAAACCGGTGATTGCGGGCGTCATTCGGCTCGGCGTGAAGTACAGCTGCTGGAGCGTGAAGAACTTCAAAACTGACAAGAAGTACGACTTGCTGGACGACGTAATCCGGATCC
>Ga0315276_10002220_pt1 | contig 17716 bp, 16 predicted proteins | sample YL17G05_0_MG_FD_204542 | JGI IMG/M metagenome (GOLD analysis project Ga0315276, IMG submission 204542) | Sediment microbial communities from Yellowstone Lake, YNP, Wyoming, USA - YL17G05_0 | ecosystem: Environmental > Aquatic > Freshwater > Lake > Sediment | place: USA: Wyoming | collected... | reverse complement strand
CCGGCGCATGGCGCAGACGGTACTGCGGGCGATTGGCATCTTAAAGCCATCGACTCCCATCGTCATCCTCCCGCTTTGTCCCACTCGATCCACTTTTCCGGCTAGTATCTGGCCCTGCGCTTTGGCCCCGAGCTACGCGCCCGCGCCTTGCCGGGCCGCCGCCCCCCTCTCGGGTCACAGGTATTAGGTGACAGGTGACAGCCAGCGGGCGCTTTCTTTCAGCTGTGACCTGTAACCTGTCACCTGCTTGGCCGCGCATGCGGTAGCATTAACCTATGCCAATACGCATCTTGGTTTATGGCAAGCCCGGCGACGGCGCCGCCTACTCCGCGATGGGCCAGCTGCGCTCGCTGATCCGCGAAATGCGCGTGGACGCCTCGGTACAGATCATCACCGACCCGCAGTCGCTGAAGGACAGCGGCATCGACGCCACGCCCTGCGTGATGGTTGACGGCCAGATGGTCAGCCAGGGCTGGGTGCCCTCGCGCAACGAGATCACGCGGGCGATCCAGCAGCGCCAGGAGCAGCTCAACGCGCACAAGCAGCCTGGCGGCGGCGGCGGGACGTACCTGTAGCGTCCGCCGCGCCTCGCACCGGTAGTGCCGCCGTCTCGGCGGCGTCCCCTGGGAGCGCCGGCATTAGCTCCTGCAATGAGCGTCGCCCGCGAACTGATCATCGAGATAGTGGAAGACCCGGAGTGCGGCTACCGCGCGCGGGCGCTGGGGGAGGGGATCTTCACGCACGGCGCGGACCTCGACGAACTGCGGGCCAACACCCGCGATGCAGTGGACGCGTATTACGAAGAGCACGAGCGGCCGCTGATCACACGGCTGCATTTCCTGCGCGACGAAGTACTGACGTGGTAACAACCAAGCCTCTGCAGCGCAGCTCAGCTATCCGGCACTGCGATGGGCGATCGCGCACTTGCTATACTGCTGCCGTCCTGGCTACAGCATGGCTACCATCCACGTTTTCGCTGATGAGTCCGGCACGCACGCTGCCGCACCATTCCTGCTGATCGGTGGCCTGTGGGTACCGGAGAGCGTTTATCCAGTACTTACTGCAGCGATCGTGGATCTCTGCAACCAGCATCGTCACGAGCACGAAGTCAAATGGGAGAAGGTCGCGCCCAGGTTCTTAGGATGCTACACTGCCCTGATTGACCTTTTTGCGTCGATGCCCGGGGTCGCCTTCAACTGTATCTCGATTGATAAGGGCAAGACTGACTATGCCAAGTACTCCCAGTCAGATCCAGAACTTGGCTTCTACAAGTTTTACTATCAGCTCATCAGCCATCGCCTTGAACCTGGGAATTCGTACTACCTGAGACTGGATCGCAGAAGGAACATGCGCAAGTTCCTGGGCACCCTGAAGGATTGCTGTAACAGCACATTCAAGCGGCAGTACGGTCTGACGCTCGACGATCCGGTTACCGCGATCCAGGCTGTGAACTCGGAGCGGAATCCCGTACTCCAATTGGCTGACGTGCTGCTGGGAGCGGTTGCCGCGTCGTACGAAAGCGTAATCACAAAACCAGAGAAGCTTGCGCTAATCCAGCACATCCAGGCTACCTTTCACCTGTCCAGGCTGGATCAGGGAACGCCGTGGCGATTGAAGGAGAAGTTCAACGTCTGGCAGTTCCAGTTGTGACAAAGGCTCCCTGCCACCTAGATCAAGCGCTTGCTTGCTTAACGGGGCTTCCCGTGTTTCGGTTGCAGTGGAGCCTTGATGTAATGATACCACGTGGTATCAGCATAGTGCACTTTAGACTTGATGTTGCCAGTCACGATTTCCTGTTAAGTGCGGATCGCCTCCTGACTTTTAGCTGAAATCGCCAAGGCATTCAGATGAGAGAGACCCGGCTGCGCCGCGCCGCTGCGCGGCTCTGTATAATCATGCACTTCTAACGCCAGGTGCAGGGTACCGACTCCATTATGGCCGCCAACAACGACAACAAGTTCTATGTGACGACGCCGATCTACTACGTCAACAGCAAGCCGCACATCGGCACGACGTACACCACGGTGATCGCCGACGCCGTGGCGCGCTACCAGCGCTTCCGCGGCTTAAGCGCGCTGATGGTCACCGGCAGCGACGAGCACAGCCAGAACATCGCCGACCTGGCGGCGGCGGCGGGCAAGACCCCGCGCGCGTACTGCGACGAGATCATCCCCTCGTTCCACGACGCCTGGAAGCTGGTGGAGATCCAGGACTACCACTTTGAGCGCACCAGCGACGCCAAGCACGCCCACGTCGTGCGCACCTTCTGGAACCGCATCCACGAGAACGGCGACGTCTACCTCGGCCAGTACGCGGGCTGGTACCACACCAGCGACAACCGCTTTCTCGACGAGGACGAGGTGCCCGAGAACCCCGAGGCGCACCCGCGGCTGAAGTACCTGACCGAGGAGGCCTACTACTTCCGCTTAAGCAGGTACCAGGACTGGCTGCTGCAGTTCCACGAGGCCAATCCGCAGTTCGTCGTGCCCGACTTCCGGCGCAACGAGATGCTCAACCGCATCAAGTCCGGCCTGCGCGACATCTGCATCAGCCGCACCAGCACCGACTGGGGCATCAAGCTGCCGTGGGACGAGCGCCACGTGCTCTACGTCTGGGTGGACGCGCTGCTGACCTACCTGACGGGCAGCGGCTTTGACATCGACGCCTTCGAGAAGACGTTCAGCGCTGGCAAGTCCAGCGAGGTGCGCGACCCGCTGTGGGCGACGACGCGCGCCGACCTGAAGAGCCAGCCCGCTGCGAACTTCTGGCCCTGCGACTTGCACATCATGGCCGTGGACATCCCCTGGTTCCACGCCGTGATCTGGCCGGCGATCCTGCAAAGCTACGGCGCGCCGCCGCCCAAGCAGATGCTGGTGCACGGCTACTGGAACTTCGGCGGCGAGAAGATGAGCAAGAGCGTCGGCAACGTCGTCGACCCCTATGACGCCACAAAGCTCGTCGGGCCCGACGGCCTGCGCTACTTCCTGCTGCGCGAGGTGCCGCTGGGCGGCGACGGCAGCTTCAACCACGAGGCGCTGGTGGGGCGTTTCAACTACGACCTGGCCAACGATCTCAGCAACCTCGTGCACCGCACGCTGTCGATGCTCGGCCAGCTGTTCGGCGGCGTGGTGCCGCAGGTGCTGGAGGTCAGCGACCTCGACGACGCCATCGAGCAGCGCCGGCGCGAGACCGTGGCGCTGGCCGGCGCGCTGCTGCCGCAGCTGCATTACAGCGAGGCGCTGCAGGCGATCTGGGAGCTGATCGGCGACGCCAATAAGTACATCGACGACAAGAAGCCCTGGGAGCTGAAGAAGCACCCCGAGCGGCGCGACAACATCAGCACGGTGTTCAACCGGCTGATCAACGTGATCCGCACGGTGCTGCTGCTGGCCTACCCGGTGATCCCCGGCGCGGCCAACCGCTTCTGGAAGCAGCTGGGCCTTTCCGGCACGCTGGAGGAGCAGCGCGCAGCGGCGCTGGACGAGACGGTGCCCGCTGGCCATGCGGTCAGCATCAGCGAGCCGGTGTTCATGCGCCTCGACGTTGGCAAGGTGCTCAAGGGCGTGGCGGCCGCGCAGGCCAAGCCGGCAGCCGCGGGCGCCGCGGCCGCCCAGGCTGCGGCCGTGCCTGCGGCGCAAGCTGCGGCTGGCGCCACTGCGCAGGACGAGACAGCCGCCAATGTGATTACCATCGACGACTTCGCCAAGTGCAAGCTGGGCGTGGCCCAGGTGCTCACCGCCGAGCGCGTCGCCGGCGCCGACAAGCTGCTGCGCCTGACGGTGCACGACGGGCAACGCGAGCGGCAGGTGGTGGCGGGCATCGCCCAGCACTACACGCCGGAAGAAATCACCGGCAAGCGCATCGTCATCGTGCTGAACCTGGCGCCGCGCAAGCTGCGCGGGCTGGTGTCGGAAGGCATGCTGCTGGCGGCCACCGACGGCCAGGGGCGCTTAAGCCTGATTACCCCCGAGCGCGAGGTCGACAGCGGCGCGCGCGTAAGTTAAGTGAACCATGGCGGCCCGACTGCCGTCATAAACGGGTTGGAGGAGCAAGCGAATGTCTAAGTGGTTGATCATCGGCGCAGTGGCCCTGCTGCTGCTCAGTGCCGGATGCATGCAAAAGAGCAAGGGCCAGGCGACCACGTCGCCCGCCGGCAGCAAGGCGCTGCCCGGCAGCGTGCAGCAGCAGCAGACGGCGAAGGAAGCGCTGCCGGACATCGGCACGATGCCTCCCACGGGCGCCCAGCCGTACCGGGCCAACGCCGAGGACAAGCAGAAGGTGCGCGAGCTGGTGCTCCAGCTGGCGCCGGCCTACGACCTGACTTACATGACCGGCACCGACAAGCTGGCCGGCCTCGGCCTGGCAGAAGGCGTGGAATTGGGCAAGCTGGTGGAGATCATGTCCGGCAAGCTGCTCAAAGGCCCCAACAAGACTGACATGCCCAACTACGAACAGGTGGTGCGTGGCGTGCTGGCGCAGCTGCAGGCGCTGGGGAAGAACCCGCAGAACAAGCTCGCCGCGGCCGACGTGGAAAAGGGCCTCAAGGCCACCCCCTCCGGCCAGGCGCCGCCCGAGCCGCTGCGGCCCGCCAAGATCGCCGTCGGCGAATGGAAGAGCGTGCGCGAGGTGCGCGACGACAAACCGCAGCTGGTGGTGGAGCACAACGACAAGTACTACACCAACATGTTCATCATGTATGAGGGCAAGGCGATCTTCCAGCTCTTCCGCGACGGCAAGATCTTCAGCAATACCGAGTATCCCTGGAAGTACAACCCGTCAACCGGCGAGCTGCAGCTGCTGGGCCCGAACAATAAGATCATCGAGACGCTGACGATCCTCGAGAAGGTCAGCGAGCCGGACCAGATCTACGTCAAGCAGGCGGGCAAGATGTCCACCACGGTGTACCGCAAGACCGGCCGCGGCAACCTGCCGATCACGCCCGAGGAACGCGAGCGCATGAAGCAGATGATGTCCGGCAGCTCCAAGCCGCCGTCGAACGGACCCAATCCCGGCAAGTAGGGCTGGTAGCGCCGCCGTCACGGCGGCTCTTCGTGGGGCCGGCCTTGTGTCGGCCCGCCCGGTGGTGCAGGCTGCCGTGCCTGTCCCGGCCCCGCCGCGATTGACAGCGCTGGCGACTCGGCCTATTATCGCGCCGTCATTTGCGGCTGGCCACCGACGCACGCCGGACATCCACTGACCTCGCCAAGCCGTTCGCGCGTGCGGCGCACGCCGCGCTGAGGTCCCGCCGCCAAGACGCTCGAGCCCTAGCCGGAGAATATGATGAGCCTCTTCAGACGCCTGGTCGTGATCGGCATGCCGCTCGTCCCCAAGCCCATCGTCGGCTACGTGGCCAAGCGCTACGTCTCCGGCGAGACGGTGGAGCAGGCGGTGAAGTGCGTACGCGCGCTGCAGGCCGCAGGCGCCATGGCGACCATGGACGTGCTGGGCGAGTCGGTAGACAGCCGCGAGAAGGCGCAATGGGTCGTCGATCAGTACCTGGCCCTGCTGGACGTCGCCAGCCGCGAACAGCTGCCCGCCAGCATCTCGCTGAAACCCACGATGCTCGGCCTTAACATTGACGAGGGCTTCTGCGCCGCCAACATCGAGCAGATCGTGGCCCGCGCGAAAGAGCTCGGCTTCGAAGCCACCATCGACATGGAGGACCACAGCTGCACCGACGCCACGCTGCGCATCTACCGCGCGCTGCTGCCGCGCTTCGGCAACGTCGGCACGGTGCTGCAGGCCTACATGCGGCGCACCTTAAGCGACATCGACGCGCTGCCGGCGGGCAGCCGCGTGCGCCTGTGCAAGGGCATCTACATCGAGCCGCGCGACATCGCCTGGCGTGACTACGGCACGGTGCGCGCCAACTACGTTGCGGCGCTGGGCAAGCTGCTCAGGCGCGGCATCTACACCGAGATCGCCACACACGACGAGCACCTCGTCTGGGCAGCGCTGGCGCAGATCGACAAGCTGGGCCTCAGGCCCGAGCAGTACGAGTTCCAGATGCTGCTGGGCGTCGATCCGCAGCTGCGCCGGATCATCCTCGGCGGCGGCCATCGCCTGCGCGTCTACGTGCCCTACGGCCGCGACTGGTACCCCTACTGCACGCGCCGCCTGCGCGAGAACCCCGACGTCGCCCGCCACATCATCCGCGCGTTCTTCGGCCTGCGCTAGCGCTACCGGCAGCGGCCACAATGGCTAGTGCGCGCGCAACGCCGCGACGAATTCCTCGACAGTGAGACCAGCTTGGCGCACGATCGCGCGTAGCGTGCCGGTATCGAGCTCCTTGTGGTCTGGCACGGAGATAGTCGCCATCGAGCCGGGCTTTACAGGATCATATGGCTGCCAGAGTGGTGGAAATACTGCCAACCCAATCTGGCCAACGCCTGGCGTGTCTTGCGGCCGGAGACCACAGGCAGCTTGACCAACCTAGACAGGAACCTCCACTTCCGTTAGTTCGACTGTCCGAGGCATCCCGAGCCTGCGGCGCACTTCCAGGCAGCCCTGGATCGCGTCCTCGATGTTGGCCAGCGCCTCGTCTCGCGTGCGCCCCTGCGAGACGCAGCCTGGGATGACCGGGCATTCGGCGACGAACCAGCCGTCCTCCCCGGGATAGATGGTCACGGGCAGTTTCATAGCAGTGGATTATACCCGCGCGTCCCCGCCGGCCTGCCGTCCACTCGCCTGTCCGGGCCATGCCAAGTACAGCATGGCGTTCTTCGGCCTGCGCTAGTGCTCGTAGTGCCGCCGTCCCGGCGGTAGCCGCGAATCCTCTGCGCGGCGGCTGACGGCGCTGCCGTGCCGCGTTCCCGGTGATGCAGGCCGCCGGGCCTGCACATGCTCACGGTGCAGCCGCAGTGCACTATTCGGTTGGCGTATCGGCGCCGCCAGGGTCAGGCCGCGACTGGCTCTCGTTGTCGCTCGCGGCCGGGCTGGCAGACTCCTTTCCCTGGCGTCCGCGCTGCTGCTCAGCGATGGCGCGGCCCTTAGCAGCCAGCAGCTTGCCCGTTGCCCGCACTGCTGCATGTTCGAGCACCAGACCGCGTTTGAGGCGCTTGATGTTCAACAGCAGCATCACGGTGACCGCCGCGGCGAGATACAGCAGGTGGACACCGATCAGCCGGCCCAGGATACCCGGATGTGAAAAGGGCGTGACCACCTTCAGGCTGACCAGGAAGTCCAGCAGCGACAGCCGCGCCAGCAGTACTTTGAGCGCGATCGAGGCGCCCACGGAGAACAACAGGATGAAGACGATCGAGATAATCAGGAAGCGCAAGCCGTAGCGCAGCATCGCGCTTACCATGCTCAGAGCGGAGCGGACACCGGCCATCAGCAGGAACATGCTGACCGGGCCGTAGAGCGCGAAGAAGTAGATCAGCATGGCGCTCAGCGGCCCGAGCCAGCCGCCCGGCCCCAGCCGCGCGTCAAGTCCGGGCGTCGAGCCGTTGATGTCCACGCGCGACTGCGCGCTCAGTCCCAGGCTGCCGCCGCAGTTGATAAAGCCCCCGAACAGCGCGTAGCAGGCCAGCAGTGAGAGCTGTTGCGCAGTGGGCAATTGTGCCAGCACGGTCTGCAGCTTGGCGTCCATCGTATCCAGAAACGTCGAGGCGAACGCCGGCGTGCCCAGCAGGCTCTCGAGCTGGCTGGACCGATCATCCATGCCGCTGGTGAGCTGGCTGCCGGAGTTTGCCAGCAGCAGCACCGGCGGCGGGAAGACGAACGGCAAATCCCAGCTGATCTGGCTCACGGCGCCTTCGGCTGACTGCTGCTGCTGCTGCTGCTGCTGCTGCTGCTGCATGTCCGCGCTGCCACTGAACATGAGCTGGATTGGCAGGATGAATAGCAGCAGCAACAGGCCCACCAGGAACCTGAGTACGGCCCAGGTCAGCCCCGGCTCGCGGATCTGCGTGAGCGAGACGAGCGCCGGCGTGATCGTCAGCGTGCGGCCGGCAATGCTGAAGGAGTCGTGAAGCAGCAGCCGTTCGCGACGTCCCGCGTTCAGTGGCGTGCCGACAAACAGCACGCGCGCGTCGCCGCTGTCGCTGCCTAGCAGTACCGTCCCACCCTCCACCTGCAGCCAGGCCACCTGCCCGCAGGCGCCTAGTTCGGGCACGACCAGGTCGCACTCCGCAGTGCCCCCAATGGTGTAGTACTCGCGCGACAGCACTACTGGCACGGCCTTCAGGCCGGAAATCGCTAGATCAGCCAACGACGCCTCCACCCACCGAATCAGGTTTGGAGTGTAGCACAGCTGCCGGGCCGTTAGCGCAACGCACTGGCGGTCCGCCCTTAGCTGGCAGCGGCCGCGCAGCGCTGTTATAATCTTACGAAACCAGCGCATGCAAGACCGGCATGCTCACCGTGATCGCGCCGCGGAGGTGCTGCCGTATGGGACGGATTCTGTGCTTCGTACTGAGCTTCATCTGCTTCTCTGCGTGCATCATAAGCCTCTGGACAGGTTGCGCGAGCCATAGCGCGGCTGTCCAGCAGGCCGCCACACCACCGCCGGCGGCGCAAGGTTCGTCGCCGCAGCCGGATGGCATACCGGCACCCGTCATGCCTAGCCTGCCGGCGCCGCACACCTTGAACAAAGGCGCGTCGGCCCCGCCCACGGAAGACGACCGCTGTCGCGAGGGCTACGCCTACAACTCCGGGCTGCCCCATGCGCACATGCAGAGCGACCAGTTCAACCCCAATTACGATCCGCTGCTCAGCCCGTCGCTCGACGACGCGGCCTACGCCATCTTCCAGTTCGAGAACATGACGGACTATGTGGGCAGCGCGCGCATCAAGTTGGCCTGGGACAGCGAGCCCACGGACTACGCCAACCTGTATCTCGCGCTGGCGAACTTCAGCGCCGACCGCTGGGACTGGCGGCGCGTTACCGCTCAGAACCTGGTCTACCCGCCCGCGCTGTCCACGTACATCTCCGCCACTGGCCAGCTCTACGCCGTGGTGCTGCTCACCGGCACGGATGACGCCAGGCTGGACTGGCTGCTCATCGGAGACAACCTGACGCCCGACGTTTTCTTCACTACGGACCTCAACAGCGATCCGTTGCTGAACCTCGCACCGCTGACGGTGAACTTCAACGCCTCCTACAGCTACTCCGTCGGTGGCGCGATCGAAAGCTACGACTTCGACTGGGAGTCGGACGGCACATGGGACCTGGAGGACAACCAGGACGGCCTGGCCAACCACCTCTTCGCTCCCGGCGAGTGGACGACGACCGTGCGCGCCTGGGATGACAGCGGCCTGGCGGGCACGCGCAGCCTCACCTTCCTGGCGATCGACCCGGCCAACCAGCCCCCCGTCGCCTCGTTCCTGCCGTCCGTGCTCAACGGCGACGCTCCGCTGGCGGTGGACTTCGACGCCACGGGTTCCAGCGACCCTGACGGCACGATCATCAAGTACGAATGGGACTTCAACAGCGACGGCATCTACGAAGTGGACCAGAGCGGAGTTCCGCTGGCCAGCCACACTTTCGGCCGCAGCGGTGCGAACATCGTCCACCTGCGCGTGATCGACAACTTCCTGGCCACGGACACCACGCTGGCCTCGATCGTGCTGGCCCACGGCTGGAACAGGTCCGTGGTCGACAGTGATGTGCAGGTGGTTCGCCCCACTTCGATGTGCGTCTCGGGCACCGGCGTCAACGCCCGCGCCTGCGTCGCTTATCAGGACTGGCCGGGGCGCGACCTGCGCTTCTGCCGTGCCACGGCCGAGGACGGCAGCGGCTGGGGCGCGGTGGCAACTCCCGTCGGCGCGGCGGACGACACCGGCTATGGCCCCAGCCTGGCGATCGTGCCCAGCACGCAGGCGCCGGCGATCGCCTACGGCACGTACAACATCGGCGTGTCGGCCTACAGCCAGTACTTCGTCAGCGCCACGGACTACACCGCGGGCGTTTGGAACGCTCCCGTGCAGGTCGGCGCCGGAGACGGCAGCGGCGGCGCGTGCGCCCTGCGCCTGATCAACAGCAGCCTGGCGATTGCCAGCGTGTCACAGTACGGCGTGAGCGGCTTGTCGCACATCGATTATTACGTGGCCGCGGACCCCGTCGGCGCGTCCTGGGACGCGGCGGTGGAAGTCATGGCCGCGCAAACCGGCGCGCAGTATGAAGGCCTGTCAATGAGCACGACCGGCAGCGGGATGTTCAAGTTTCCGGCCATCTCCTACCTGCTGATGCCGCAAAGCAGCGTGTCACAGCTCAACGTCGTGCTGGCCACGAACGCCGCTGGTACGGACTGGGCGACACCGATCTTTCTGGGCCAAGTGGACACCCGCACGACCTCGCTGACGCGCATCAGCACCGTGCCCGCGCTGTGCGCCGGCAGCCCGGTGCAGGACGGCAACCTGTACTACGCCCGCGCCGATGACGCCAACGGCGCCACCTGGGGCGGGGGGCTGCACCAGATCGGCGGCGGTGGCTACGGCGACCTGGTGGCGCTCAGCGGCAATCCGGCCACCTGCTACTACGACATGGAGAACATCGGCCTGTGGTTCGTCACTTCCTACGACCCGGCGGGCGCGGCCTGGTACCAGCCGTATCAGGTGGACAGCGTCGGCACCGTGGGCGAGTACTGCAGCATGACCGTGGTCAACGGCAACCCGGTGATCTGCTACTACGACAGCACTAACCAGCGGCTCCTCGCGGCCTACTGGCAGTAGCGGCTGGCGGCAGGAAAGCTCACCCGCCGCACAGCTCGTCCGCCAGGGCGGCGATGTCGCGCACGCGCTTGTCGGTCCAGCTGGCGAACAGGCCCAGCGGATCGATCAGGCGGATGTCGAGGCCCGCGCGCGTCGCGCCCTCGTAGTCGCTGCGCCAGTTGTCCCCCACGTACATTACCGGGGAGGGCGGCCGTCCCTGGCCGCCATTTGTCTCACCCGCAGAGACGCGGGCGCTCCCTTCCGCCGCGCGGTAGGCGGCGTCGGCCAGCTTGATCAGGCCCATGCGCTCCAGCGCGAGGTAGAAGATCTGCGGCTCGGGCTTGTACACCTGCTCGACGTAGCTGTCGACGATCGTCTCGAAGTAGCCCGCGTAGCCCAGCGACGCGAGCAGCTGCTTCACCAGGCCGTCGGAGTTGCTCACCAGGCCGAGGCGGATGCCGCTGGCCTTGAGCCTGTCCAGCGCATCGCGCACCCACGGGAAGGTGTAGTCCCACTTGCCCAGCCGGCGGTCGCGGCGGAAGAGCTCCTCCGTGCACTCGCGCGTCCACAGGCCGGCAAAGCCCTCGCGCGCGATGCCCTCCTCGTAGACCCAGTGGTTGAGGCTGAAGCTGTCGTGCGTCGGATAGCCGCCGTGGTGCTCGCGCATGTAGTCGTCGAGCGCGTGGCTGCCGCGCGAGAACGCGCGGTACTGCGCCTCAATGCCGATGGGCCGGCCGCGCAGCTCGGCGAGGATCGCGTCCAGGCGGTCGAACGGCGGCCAGCACAGCGTGCCCCCCGCGTCCACCAGCAATACCTCGGGCTTCATGCGGGGATTATAGCGTCGGGCAGGGCAGCGCTACTTAGCGGCGCCGCCTGGCTCAGCGCCCGTCCTTTGCTCCGCCGGCGGCTCCTCAAGGAGGTACTCGCACAGCGCGTCGGCGATGCCGATCTTTAGGCCTCCGGCGCGCGCGCCGGCCAGCCCCCAGGCCCAGGCCACGGCGCCGGTGCCGATGACCAGCGCCGGAGCCCAGGGCAGCGGGCTGCCGGTGAGCGCCGAGAAGGCGATCGCGCCGAGCACGGCGAGGATGACGATGCTGACTACCACGCCGTCCCTGACGGTGCCCTGCCCGAACGGCGCGCTGACCACCCGCTCCACGTCCTCGAAGCGGCAGCCGTGCTCATCCTTCAGGCACTGCTCGCACAGCTCGAACTCGCTGACCAGCCGCTCGGCGCGGAGCTTGAAGCTCGGCAGCTTCGTGCCCGTCGCGGCCCACTGCCGCTGCTCATAGCGGGTCCACAGCGGCAACTCGCGCACCTGATCGTCGTCCAGCAGCATGCGCACCAGCGGCGTCACGTCCATGACGTGCAGCGCCTTGGGCCGGGCGCGCCGCCGCGCGTCCCGCAGCGCCGCCAGCGCCAGCTGCAGCCACAGGAGGCACGGCACCGCCATCAGCAGCGCCATCCAGTAGGGTGCCGCTGGCAGGCTCGGGGCCAGCGCCTCGCTCATGGCAGCACTCAACAAGTAAAGGATGTAACCTGCAGACAGGCTGGCTATGATGAGCTGCGACTTGACGCGGCTCTCCAGCGCGTACGGCAAGCGCTGCAGCGTCTGTGTCCCCGTGGTCTGCGTCACGCGGGGATTATACCGGCGGCTGCGCTGACGGCTTTCCTGCTCTCCTGCTTCTTGCCTCTGTGCTCTCTGTGCGCTCTGTGGTTGATGCTCTCTGGATTCATCAGGTTATGCGTATTGCGAATGAGTCTCATGTTCACTGCCGCGTGAGTACTGCGCGGTCGCGGGTCACCGGCCCGTGCAGCACCTCCACCAGCGCCAGCCATAGCCCGAGCTTGCGCGCGTGCGCCATGGTGAAGCACGCCAGCAGCAGCAGCAGCACACTGGCGCCCAGCGGCCTAAGCGCCGGCGGGTACTCGAACTGGCCGATCAGCGCCAGCTGCACTGCCGGCATCAGCTTTAGGGTCAGCGCTGCCAGCACTACCACGGTGAGCAGCACCAGGCCGCGCTCGAGGTAGCGCCAGAGGCGCGGCCAGGGGTGAAAGCCCAGCCGCGAGGCGCAGGCGGGATAGCTGGCCAACAGCGCCAGCATGCGCGCGGAGAAGCTCAGCGCCAGGGGCGTGCGCCCGCGCAATTGCGACAGGCTCTCACGCCGCCGCAGCGCGGCCAGCGTCTCGGCGGGCTCATGCTCCAGCGCCAGGTACAGCAGGCCGGACTCGCCAAGCAGGCTGGCCACGTAGTCGCGGTGCGCGCTGCGGGCGAAGTGCATCAGCGCGCCGCCGCCGAGCAGCCACAGCGCCGCGGCGCCCAGCGCAAAGTACGGCGTGGCGCGGCTGAACGAGAGGTCCACGCCCCAGTCCGTCTCCACGGCGCGCAGTCCCAGCCAGGCGCCGGCGAGAAAGGCGACGAACGCGCTCTCCACCAGCTGCAGCCGGGCATCGGCCAGCGCGCGGCGGTGCAGGTCCAGAAGAAACGTAGTGCCGGTGCGCAGCACGTGATGATGATAGCTGCCAGCCGCAGCAACACTGTAGGGCGCGATGTGAATAGCGCCGCTCTTGTATTCATGGTGCTGCAACAGAAGCCTCCAGCCTAAAGACGGCACGCTTTACAGCGCGCCCTACGCACGCCTCCACGCTGACATCGCCCAGGCGAGGGCGAACAGCACGGTCTGCGTGAGGATGATCGTCGCGCCGCTGGGCAGGTTGAGCATGTAGCTTGCCGCCAGGCCGGCCAGCACGCTGAGCACGCCGATACTCACGCTGAGGATGGTCATCGTGCTGAAGCGCCGCGCAAGCAGGCGCGCGGCGGCGGCGGGGATGACGAGGAAGCTGGAGAGCAGCACGATGCCCACCACCTTGGCGGCGACGACGACAGCCACGGCGATCAGCGCCGAGAGCAGGTAGTCGTCGCGGCGCACGGCAAGCCCGTCGGCCAGCGCGCTCTCGCGGTCGAAGCTGGCGTAGGCCCAGGCGCCCCAGCGCGGCGTGGCGGCGGCGGTGATCAGCGCCACGGCTCCGGCGGCCCACAGGTCGGCGCGGCTGACGGCGAGGATCGAGCCGAAGAGGTAGGCGATGGCGTCGGCGGCATAGCCCTGCTTGAGCGAGAGGAAGACGATGCCCAGCGCCATCGACAGCGCGAAGAACACGCCGATCGTGGTGTCGGCGCCGAGGCGCGTGCGCTCGGTGACCCAGGTGATGCCCAGCGCCACGAGCACGGTGAACGGCACGGCGATCCACAGCGGCTGCTGGCCCAGCAGCAGCGCCAGCGCCACCCCGCCCAGCGCACTGTGCGCCAGCCCGTCGCCGAGGAAGGCCAGACCGCGCTGCACCACGAACACGCCGTAGTAGCTCGTCGCCGCGCCGATGCAGAGGCCGGCGCAAAGCGCGCGCTGCACGAACGGCATCCCCAGCGCCTCGGCCAGCGCGCTATGCATGGCTGTCGTCCTCGCCGTAGCGGCCCATCGCGTGGGCGTGGCCGGTATGGCCGAAGGTCTCGCTCAGGTTGGCGTCGGAGAGCGCGGTGGCCGGCGGGCCCTGGGCGATCAGCCGCCGGTTCAGCAGCAGCGCGCAGGTGGCGTGGTGGAAGGCCGCGCCCCAGTCGTGGGTGACCATCAGCACGGTGGCGCCGCTCTCGCGGCGGTAGGCCTCCAACACGTCGTACATGTCCGCCTCGCCCGCCACGTCGATGCCCGCCGCCGGCTCGTCGAGCAGCAGCAGCCGCGGCCGGCGGGCCAGCGCGCGCGCCAGGTAGACGCGCTGCAGCTCGCCGCCGGAGAGCACGGAGAACGCGCGGTGCGCCAGCTGCGCCGCGCCGACCTTGCTGAGTGCATCCACGGCGATGGCGTGCTGCGCCGCGCTCAGCCGCCAGGGCCAGCGCCGCTTAAGACCGCACAGCACAACCTCGCAGGACTCCGCAGGAAAACTGCGGTCAAGCGTCTTGAGCTGCGGCACGTAACCGATGCCGCTGGTCCGGCCCGGCGCCCGCCCCAGCACCGTGACATTGCCCGCGCTGGGTTTGATCAGGCCCAGCAGCACCTGCAGCAGCGTGGACTTGCCCGCGCCGTTGGGGCCGAGCACGGCGACAAACGCGCCATCTGCCAGCGTCAAGCTGACGTCATCCAGCGCGGCGAAACCGCCCAGGCGCACCGTCAGCCCCGCCGTCTCGATCGCCGTGCCCATCTAGCCCTGCTTCAGCGCCTTGAGGAAGATATCCGCGTTGTACAGCAGCCACTCGCGGTAGCTCTGGTAGTTGCGCTCCGAGGCGCCGCAGGACGGGTCGAGCTCGTATACCGGCAGGCCCGCCGCCTCGGCGACAGACTCAGCGGGCTGCTTGGGCAGCAGCGTCTCGTCGAAGATCGCCCGCACCTTGTCGCGCTTGGCCGTCTCCACCAGCTTGGTCAGCTCCTGTGGCGAGGGCTCCTTGCCCGGAAAGGCCTCGATCAGCCCGTCCAGCCTCATCCCGTAGCGCCTGACGAAGTAGCTGAACGACGGGTGGTAGAGGATCACCGGCTGGCCGTAGAGCGGCTCCAGCTTCGTGGACAGCTGCTCGTTGAGCGCCATCAGCTGCGCGATCAGTGCCGCAGCGTTGCGCTGATAGTCCTGCGCGCCGGCGGGATCGAGCTGCCCCAGCTTCTCCGCCAGCGGCGGCAGCAGGCCGGCGACGGCTATGGGATCGGTGAAGAAGTGCGGATCCGCCTGTGCCACTACGTCGCCCGCGCCAGCTGTGTGCTCAGTCGAGGCGGCGCCGTCCGCACCCGGCTGTTTCGCGATCTCCGATGCCCCGGCCTTCATCAGCATGTCCGGCGGTACGAGCGGCAAAAGCTCGATGTTCGCGGTCGTCGCCAGCTTGGCCGCCCAGGCGTCGAAATCCTGGCCGACCCAGATCAGCGCCGTGGCCTGCGCGGCGCGCTGCGCATCCGAGGGCTTGGGCTCATAGGTATGCGACGACGCGCCGGGCGGCAGCAGTACTTCGACGCGCCCGCGGCTGCCCACCAGCGGATCGAGGATCAGCTTCAGCGGCGTGATCGTCACCAGGTACAGCGGCTGCCCACCCGGAGCCTGGCCGGCCTGCTCGGTCGGAGTGCCTGGAGCGCTGGACGCCGTGCCCGCATTCTGCGGCGGGGCGCTTTGCTTCCGTGCGCCGGGACAGCCGGCGAGCAGGAGGAGACTGAGAAGCGTAATCATTAGCGGCAGGCGCTGCATGTTTTGCATGGTTACATCATACCAAGCTGGGCCGCCGGCAGGCGCGCAGATCAGCTCGCGAGCGCCGCGTACCGCCAGCCGCTCCTGCTCCGCTTTGCTTGGCTGGCGTCCCGCTGTCAGCCCTGCAGCCGGGCCTGTTTTGTGGCATAATCACGTCAATGGCGGGCGAGCCCGCAATCTTGTGTGGAGGACGATGATGTACTACGTGAAAGCTGCGCTCTGTGCTCTTCTCACACTTCTGGTGCTGTCTGTGCTGGCCGGCTGCCCTGGCCCTCACAAGAAAGGCCCCGCCGCCCAGCTCGAGAAGGGCACCGCGCCGCCGGCCGCCAAGCCTGTCGAGACCGCCCCGCCCGTGGACCCGATCGCGCGCGGCAAGGAGCTCTTCAGCACGGCGGCGTACAGCGCCACTGGGATCACCTGCGCCAATTGCCATGCCGCCAACACCGCCGACCTGACCGGCCGCATCTACATCGCCCACAGCGCGCTGGGCATGGCGCCGCGCGGCGCCTGGTGGATCAGCGACGACGCCCAGCTGAAAGCCATGCTGGGCAGCAGCCCCACGCTTGCCGATGCCGCGCTGGTGTGCATCGCCGGTCCGTACATGAACTACAAGCTGGCTGTGCCGCCCGGGGACAAGGACGCGCTGGCCGCCTACCTGAACAGCATCGCCGATCCCGCGGCGAAGGATGCCAAGCCGTTCATCGTGCAGACGAACTACGCCATGCCGCCCGGCGGGCTGACGCCCAACGTGGAGAACGGCAAGCGCGTGTTTGAGTCCAGCTGCAAGTACTGCCACGGCGCGGTACTCGACCTGAGTACGCTTAAGGGCGCCGGCGGGATCTGGAATCCGCTGCAGATCATGGGCAAGGTGCGCAAGGCGAAGGGCAACTGGTTCAACGACCACAAGGGCAAGATCTACGGGGCGGCCGGCGAGCCTGCCAGCCAGCGCCTGGCGCGGCTTTTCGGCATGCAGCCCGCGCTGGCCCAAGGCGAGAGCGGTGTCGAACCGCCGGAAAACATCACACCGGCACAGGGCCAAGGTGGCGAGGGCGTCGAGGATGCCAATCCCGAGACCCTCAAGTTCCCCAAGGACGGCATGCCCGGCTTCGCGCCCGACCTGCTGACCGACCAGGAAGTCGTCGACGTGGCGCACTACGTGATGACGCTTTAGCCGCGCCGGTAGCAGCGGCCGCCGTGCCGGTGGGGCGGGACTTTGCGCCCGCCGACCACTTTGAGTGCAGTGGCGGCGGCAGCATGCCGCCGTCTTGGCGGGGCCGGCCCAGGCCGGCCCGCCTTTGCCAGCGCCAACGCGACAGCAGTGTCGACTTGCGTACTGCAATTCGTTATTGCAAAAGAGACTCAGTCACAATAGCTGTTGCTAAGCGACAACTGCCCGCTGCTCGGTCTCCAGCTCGATGAGCTCTGAGTGCTGCGTGATGCCGGGCTGATCAGCCACGGAGCGCACAGAGGATATAGATCAGAGAGCAGACGGCAAGGCGGGTGCAGCGTGGCCGTGCAGGTGCGCTGGCGCTGAAGACGGCGGCATGCTGCCGCCGCCACTGGAAAGCTTTCCCCTTCCGCCGTGTCCTCTATCTTGGCACTCTGCACCTTGCACTTTGCACTTTGCACTTTGCACTTTGCACTCTTTCCCCTGCTGCTTCCGCCGTGCGGCATAATCTAGCGGGAGATGGCCAGCGGGACAGGACACAGCGCGAGCCGAGCCTCGGCTTTGGGCGAGATGCTCAGCACTGCCGCCTTGTGGCGCGAGGCCTGGCGCGGCCTGCCCGAGAATCCGCTGGCACGCTACCTGCTCATCGCCCGACAGCGCGCCTACCTGCGCCTGCCCTTCTGG